>Ga0247771_1000007_pt1 | contig 136506 bp, 111 predicted proteins | sample UWRJL197509C6_FD_179948 | JGI IMG/M metagenome (GOLD analysis project Ga0247771, IMG submission 179948) | Plant litter microbial communities from Arlington Agricultural Research Station in Wisconsin, United States - UWRJ-L197-509C-6 | ecosystem: Environmental > Terrestrial > Plant litter >... | reverse complement strand
AACCTGCGCGGCCACGGCGGCGGCACCGAGTCGCTGCCCGTGGAGCAGGCCATCGCCTACGCGCTGGAGATCCTGCCCGCGCTGGGGTACCTGCACGGCGTGGGCCTGCTGTACTGCGACTTCAAGCCGGACAACGTGATCCAGACCGAGGAGCAGCTCAAGCTGATCGACCTCGGCGCGGTGCGGCGCATCGGCGACAACCGCAGCGCCATCTACGGCACGATCGGCTACCAGGCCCCGGAGATCGGCACGATCGGCCCGTCGGTGGCCTCCGACCTGTACACCGTGGGTCGCGCGCTGGCGGTCATGAGCTTCTCGTTCGACTTCCGCCGCAAGTTCAAGGGCAGCCTGCCGAGCCCGACCGTCGAGCCGCTGCTGGCGCGCTTCGAGTCCTACAAGCGGTTCCTGCACCGCGCGACCGACCCGAACCCGGAGCTGCGGTTCACCTCGGCGGAGGAGATGGCCGAGCAGCTCACCGGCGTGCTGCGGGAGGTCCTCGCCGCCGAGGACGGCAACCCGCGTCCGGGTCTGTCGCGGCAGTTCACGCCGGAACGGCGGTGCTTCGGCGCGGAGCGCGACCCGGACCTGCCGACCGCCGCGGCGGCGCTGCCGGTGCCGCAGGTCGACGCCACCGACCCCGCCGCCGGGTTCCTCGCGACCGCCACCACCGGCGAGGCCGCCGAACGCGTCGCCGCGTTGCGGGCCGCGCCCGTGACCACCGCGGAGGTCCGGTTGCAGCTCGTGCGGGCGCTGATCGACGCCGGACAGGCCGAGGAGGCGACCCGCGAGCTGTACGGGCTGACCGCCACCTCGATGTTCGACCCGGACGACCCGTCGCTGGTGGACTCCGACGACTGGCGGCCGGTCTGGTACCGGGGCCTCGCGGCCCTGGTCGAGGGCAGTCCGATCGACGCGCGGGCGGCGTTCGAGAGCGTGTACGACGTGCTGCCGGGCGAGGCCGCGCCGAAGCTGGCCATCGCGCTGTGCGCCGAGGCGACGGGCGACCTGGACGAGGCGGCGCACTACTACGAGCTGGTGTGGCGCACCGACCGCTCGTACGTGTCGGCGGCGTTCGGCCTGGCGCGCGTGCTGCTCAAGGCCGGCACGCGCGACCGGGCGGTGGCGGTGCTGCACACCGTGCCGGAGACCTCCAGCCACCACGTGGCCGCGCAGGTCTCGGCGATCAGGGCGCAAACGGACAAGGCCCACCACGGTGCTGGTGGGGAGCCCGCGATCACGTCGATCTCGGGCGCGGCGGACCGGTTGGCCGCACTGGAACTCGACGTGGCCCGCCGCGCGCGGCTCAGCGTCGAGGTGCTCCAGGCGGCGTTCGACTGGCTGGCGAGCGGTGGCGGGACGTCGGCCAACGGGCACGGGGAGTTGCTGGGGTGCGAACTGACGGACCGGGGCCTGAGGCTGGGCCTGGAGCGCCACTACCGGACCCTCGCGCGGCTCGCCGACTCGCCAGAGGAACGCTTCGCCCTCGTCGACCGAGCCAACGCCGTCCGCCCCCGGACCCTGGTGTGACCATGACGAACTGCCCCGAGTGCGACGCGCCCGTCGGCGCCCAGGACCGGTTCTGCGAGGAGTGCGGCCGCAACCTGCTGGTGCGCACGACCCCCGTCGGGGGCCCGGACGGCTCGGCCGCCGCGCAGTGCGCGTGCGGGAGCACGGACATCGACGCGGACGGGTTCTGCGAGTCGTGCGGCCGGTCCCAGCCGACCGGGCGGGACCGGATGGAGTTCGTGCTGCCCGGCATCGCCGGGATCAGCGACCGCGGCCGCCGCCGTCCGCGCAACGAGGACTCGATGGCGCTCGGCCACGTCCACGCCCGCGGTGTCGCGGCGATCGTGTGCGACGGGGTGGCGTCCTCCGAGCGGGCGGACGAGGCGTCGCAGCTGGCCGTGGACGCGGCGAACGCCGTGCTGGTCGACGCGCTGATGGAGGGCGGCGACCCGGAGCGGGCGACGGTGCTGGCGGTGGCGGCGGCGAACCGGGCCGCGGGCGCGTTGGCGCGGCCGGAGGCACCAGACGTGGCGCCGTCGTGCACGTACGTGTCGGCGATGCGCACCAGCGAGGGCGCGGTGATCGGCTGGGTGGGCGACAGCCGCGCCTACTGGCTGGCCGACGACGGCGCGAAGACCCCGTCGCGGCGGCTCACCAAGGACGACACGTGGGCCGCGCAGCTGGTCGCCGAGGGGGTGCTGACCGAGGCCGAGGCCGTGAACGACCGCCGCTCGCACGTGTTGTCGCGGTGGCTGGGCGGCGACTCCGGGCAGGTCAGCCCGCACGTCGTGGCGCTGACCCCGGAGGAGAGCGGGATCGTGCTGCTGTGCAGCGACGGGCTGTGGAACTACCTGCCCGAGGTCGAGGACCTCGACGAGGTCCGCCCTCGGGGCGTGAGCCCGCTGCGGGTCGCGCGGGAGCTGACCGAGGCCGCCCTGCGCGCGGGCGGGCACGACAACATCACCGTGGTCGTCATCGAAGTGGGGGGTTGACGTGACCGCAGAGTTCGGCGTCGAGGTCTTCCAGAACGAGTACCTGCCGGAGGGGGCGCGGGAGGTCGACGCGATCGTCACGGTGTCGGCGAGCGGGGTGGCGTCCGCGCCGGTGTCGTCGGCCGACATCGCCCAGGTGATCATCGTCGACTGCTCGGGCTCGATGCGCTACCCGCCCGCGAAGCTCAACGCCGCCAAGCACGCGACGGTCACGGCGATCGAGGCGTTGCGCGACGGGGTGTCGTTCGCGGTCATCGAGGGCACCGACACCGCCCGCATGGTCTACCCGTCCCACCAGGGCCTCGCCGTCGCCAGCAACCGCACGAAGCTCGAGGCCAAGCGGGTGGTGCGCGGTCTGACCGCCGACGGCGGCACGGCGATGGGCCGGTGGCTCACGCTCGCAGACCGGATCCTCACCGACCACCGGGGCGGGCTCAAGCACGCGATCCTGCTGACCGACGGCCAGAACCAGCACGAGACGCCCGCCCAGCTGTCCCGCACGCTCGCCTCGGTCACCGGCCGCTTCACCTGCGACTGCCGGGGCGTGGGGACCGACTGGCAGGTCGAGGAGCTGCGCAAGATCGCCGAGTCGATGCTCGGCACGGTGGACATCATCGCCGACCCGCAGGGCCTGGCCGACGACTTCCGCGCCATGACCGCGACCGCGATGGGCAAGGCCGTGGGCGGGGTGTCGCTGCGGCTGTGGACGCCGGAGGGGGCGACGGTGAAGTTCGTGAAGCAGGTGTCCCCCACCGTCCTGGACCTCACCGACCGGCGGGTCGAGTCCGGCGCGCGCACCGGTGACTACCCGACGGGCGCGTGGGGCGCGGAGAGCCGCGACTACCACGTGTGCGTGCTGGTCAAGCCCGCGGGCGTGGGCGACAAGATGCTCGCGGGCCGGGTCAGCCTGCTCACCCCCGGCGGTGACGTCCTGGGCCAGGGGCGGGTGCTGGCGGTGTGGACCGACGACGGCGCGCTGTCGACCCGGATCAACCGCGAGGTCGCCCACTACACCGGGCAGGCGGAGCTGGCCGAGGTCATCCAGGACGGCCTGGAGGCCCGCAAGGCAGGCGACGTGGAGACCGCGACCGCGAAACTCGGCCGCGCCGTCGCGCTGGCGACCTCGTCGGGCAACACCGACACGGCGAAACTGCTGGCCAAGGTCGTGGACGTCGTCGACCCCGTCACGGGCACGGTGAAGCTGCGGCCAAAGGTCGAGGACGCCGACGAGATGACCCTCGACACCCGGTCGACGGTCACCAAGCGGGTCGGGAAGGGCTAGCCGTGCCGACCTGTCCCGCGGGCCACGACACCACCACCGACGACTACTGCGACGTCTGCGGCGCCCCCCTCACGACGGAGGAGCCGCCACCCGCAGCACCCCCGACGACGACGCTCTGCGCCGCGTGCGGCACCCCGCAGGTCGGCCGCTTCTGCGAGGAGTGCGGCCACGACTCCCTCGACACGGCCACCAGCGCCCCACCACCACCCGCGTCGCCGTCGACGTGGCACGCCGTCGTCACCGCCGACCGCGCCTACTTCGACCGCGTGGTGGCAGCGGGCGGCCCGGACGCCGACGCGATGGAGTTCCCGCTGTACTGCCCGGAACGCCGCTTCGTCCTGCACGACGACAGGATCACCATCGGCCGCCGCAGCCGTACCCGAGGCATCTTCCCCGACATCGACCTCACCGGCCCCCCGGAAGACCCCGGCGTCTCCGCCAGCCACGCCCTCCTCCTGCGCACCGCGGGCAGGTGGTCGGTGGTGGACCTGAACTCGACCAACGGCACCACCACCAACAACGCCACCACCCCACTCCCGCCGAACACCCCTCACCCGCTGTCCGACGGCGACCGCGTCCACCTCGGCGCGTGGACCACCCTGACCATCCACCTGGCCTGACCCGTTCAGCCGGTGTGCAGGACCCTGACCCGGTCGGGGGCGGCCGGGTCGCGGTCGACGACCTGGACCGGTGCGCCTTCCCACTGCCACACGCCGGGGGTGCGGGAGAACCGGATCCGGCCGCGCGTGCCCTCGACGTCGACCTCCGACCACGAACCGCCCGCCCGCAGCACCTCGGCGAGGACCGCGATCGAGTCGTAGCCCTCGAACGCCACGAACGACGGCGCTTCGCCCAGCCGTTCGCGCAGCTCCGCTTCGACGCGCGTGCCGAGCGGCCCCAAGGTGGAGAGGTACCGCAGGAACGGGATCCCCGGCAGAGTCGGCCAGAACTCCGGTTGCCCCGCCGGAGCACCGATCAGCATCCCCGCGAGGCGCTCGTCGCGGCGGAGTGACTCCACGATCGACACCGCGGGCTCCGGATGCCCCACCAGCAGCAGGAGGGCAGTCGCGCCACTGGCGACCACCTCGTCCGCAGAACCGTCGACTTCGACGACCACATCCAAGTGCTCCCGCAGCACCCGCACCCCGGAAGCCCAGTACACGCTCGGCTGCGTCACCACGGCCACCCGGCGATGGCCCACCCCGCGAAGGAACTCCGCGTAGACCCGCCACCCACGCGACTGCGGCGGCGGGAGCCGGGCGACCCACTCCGTCGGCCCGTCGGTGAGCGCGTCCAGGACCGCCGACGAGCACAGGAACGGCAGCCGCAGCGCGTCGGCCCGCGCGGCCGCCGCCCGAGCGACGACGCTGTGGTACTCCCCCACCACCGCGGCCACGCCCAGCGCCGCGAACTCCTCCACCGCCGCCACGGCCCGCCGCGGGTCGGCGGCGGTGTCGCGGACCACCAGCTCCCACGACCGCTCCCGCGCCCCGAGTTCGAGCCCGGCCAGCAGGTGCCGCCCCGCCTCCACCCAGCCGGGCCGGGTCAACGGAGCGAGAGCCCCGATCCTCACGCTAGGCCACCACCACGGCGTCCAGCGCCTTGTAGATCCGCTTGTCCGACACCGAGTACCGGGTGCCGATGGTCTGCGCGAAGTAGCTCAACCTGAGCTCCTCGATCATCCACCGCACCTCGTCCAACGCCTCGTTCGGCTCGTCCACGGGCACCTTCGCCCGCAACTCCCGGTACTCCTGGTGCACCTGGTGGACGCGGTCCATCCACTCCTGGTCGCGCGCCACGTTCTCGACCAGCTTCTCCAGTCGCCGCTCGATGCCCCGCAGGTACCGGGTCACGTCCGCGAGCCGCGCGGCCCCCACCTGCGTCACGAACCCCTTGTGCACCAGGCCCGCGAGTTGCGCCTTCACGTCGGCCACCGCGGGCCCGAACACCGGGGCCTTCACCGACGTCAGCCGCAGCTCCACGTCGTGCGCCGCGACCAGCACCTTCCGCACCTCGCCCACGACGTCGAACACCGCCGCGTTCAGGTTCGTCCGCACGTGCTTGAGCAGCCGCTCGTACCCGGCCTCGGTCCACGCCGGACCGCCCGCCTCCGTCATCAACCGGTCCACGGCCGCGGAGATGCAGTCCGCCAGCAGCGCCGCCACCCCGCCGTGCGGGTTGCGGGTCAGCGCCAGCTTCGCCGCGTTGTCCAGGGTCCGCTGGAGCACCTTCACCGGCGACGGCACCGCGAGCAGCAACAGCCGCCGCGTGCCCCGCCACATCGCGAGCCGCTGCCGACCAGGGGTGTCCACCACCCGGATGGCCACCGACTCCCCGGCGTCCACCAGCGTCGGGTAGGCCGTCACGACCACCCCCGACTGGCTCTTCTCGATCGACTTCGGCAGCTTGCCGAAGCTCCACGTCGTGAGCCCGGACTTCTCCACGTCCGCCGCGGCCGCGGTCAGGGTGGCCCGCACCTCCTTGACCAGCTGCTTCTTCAACACCCTCAGGTCCTTGCCCAGGGCCAGCTCGCGGTTGTTCTCGTCCACCACCCGGTAGGTCAGCTTCAGGTGGTCCGGCACCTGGTCGAGCTGCCACGCGTCCCGCGGCACCACGACCCCGGTCAACGCCCGCAGCTCCCGCTCCAACGCCCCCAGCAGCGAGTCCTCCGTGGAGATCCGCGCCAGCACCGCCTTAGCCACGTCCGGCACCGGCACGAAGTTGCGCCGCAACGGCTTGGGCAACGACCGGATCAACGCGATCACCAGGTCCAGCCGCAGGCCGGGGATCTGCCACGAGAACGCCTCGTCGCCCAACGTCGTCAACGCCGGCAGCGGCAACTGCACCGTCACGCCGTCCGTGCCCGCGCCCGGCTCGAAGTGGTAGGACAGCGGCAGCGACAACCCGCCCTGCTGCCACGAGTCCGGATACGCCTGCTCGCTGACCTCCGCGCGCTCGTTGATCAGCATCGACTTGGTGAACGTCAACAGGTCCGGCTGCGTCTGCCGGGTCTTCTTCCACCACGTGTCGAAGTGCCGCACCGACACGACCTCGGCCCCGACGCGCTGCTCGTAGAACTCGTACAGCGTCTCGTCGTCCACCACGATGTCCCGGCGGCGAGCCCGGTTCTCCAGCTCCTCCACCTCCGCCAGCAGCGCGCGGTTGGCGTGGAAGAACTTGTGGTGCGTCGTCCACTCGCCCTGCACCAGCGCGTGCCGGATGAACAGCTCCCGCGACAGCTCCGGGTCGATCCGCCCGTAGTTGACCTTCCGGGCCGCCACCACCGGCACCCCGTACAGCGTCACCTTCTCCAACGCCACCACCGACCCGCGCCGGGTCTCCCAGTGCGGCTCGCTGTAGTTGCGCTTCACCAGGTGCGGCGCCAGCTGCTCGGCCCACTCCGGCTCGATCCGCGCCACGATCCGACCCCACAGCCGCGAGGTCTCCACCAGCTCGGCGACCATCACCCACTGCGGCGGCTTCTTGAACAGCGCCGAACCGGGGAACACCGCGAACCGCGCCCCACGGGCGCCCACGTACTCCGTCGACGCCCGCTTGCCGGGGTCCTTCTTCGGCACGTCCTTCACACCGATGTGCGACAGCAGCCCCGACAGCAGCGAGATGTGCACCCGCTGCGGCTCCGCGACGTCCTCGCCGACCGTCAGCCCCAGCGTCTTGGACACCTGCCGCAGCTGCGAGTAGATGTCCTGCCACTCGCGCACCCGCAGGTAGTTCAGGAACTCGTTGCGGCACATCCGGCGGAACTGGTTGGACGACAGCTCCTTCTGCTTGTCCTTCAGGTACGTCCACAGGTTCACGAACGACAGGAAGTCCGAGTTCGGGTCCGCGAACCGCGCGTGGTGCTCGGTCGCCACCTGCTGCTTGTCCTGCGGCCGTTCCCTCGGGTCCTGGATCGACAGCGCAGCCGCGATGATCATCACCTCGCGGACGCACCCGTTGCGGTCCGCCTCGATCACCATCCGCGCCAACCGCGGGTCCACCGGCAGCTGCGCCAGCTTGCGCCCCAACGGCGTCAGCCGCTTGCGCAGGTCCGTCTCCGCCGGGTCGATCGCCCCCAACTCGTGCAGCAGCTGCACGCCGTCGGCGATGTTGCGCGAATCCGGCCCGTCGATGAACGGGAACGCGGCGATGTCGCCCAACCCGATCGACGTCATCTGCAGGATCACCGACGCCAGGTTCGTCCGCAGGATCTCCGGATCGGTGAACTCCGGCCGCGACTCGAAGTCCTCCTCGGTGTACAGCCGGATGCAGATGCCCTCCGACACCCGACCGCACCGACCCTTGCGCTGGTTCGCCGACGCCTGCGACACCGGCTCGATCGGCAGCCGCTGCACCTTCAACCGGTGGCTGTACCGCGAGATCCGCGCCGTGCCGGGGTCGATCACGTACTTGATGCCCGGCACCGTCAGCGACGTCTCCGCCACGTTCGTCGCCAACACCACCCGACGCCCCGAATGCGCCTGGAACACCCGGTGCTGCTCGGCGAACGACAACCGCGCGTACAGCGGCAGGATCTCCGTGCCCCGCAACTCCAACGCCGTCAACGCCTCGGCGGTGTCCCGGATCTCCCGCTCGCCCGACAGGAACACCAGGATGTCGCCCGGCCCCTCGGCCTGCAGCTCCACCACGGCCTCGCTGATCGCCGAGGTCTGGTCGCGGTCCGGGTCCACGAACTCGTCGTCAGGGTCCACGATCGGGCGATACCGCACCTCCACCGGGTACGTCCGCCCCGACACCTCGATCACCGGCGCGTCGGAGAAGTGCCGCGAGAACCGCTGCGGGTCGATCGTCGCCGAGGTGATGATCACCTTGAGGTCGGGCCGACGCGGCAGCAGCTGCTTGAGGTACCCCAGCAGGAAGTCCACGTTCAGGCTGCGCTCGTGCGCCTCGTCGATGATCAGCGTGTCGTACCGGCTCAGGTTGCGGTCGGTCTGGATCTCCGCCAGCAGGATGCCGTCCGTCATCAGCTTGACCAGCGTGTCCTCACCGGACTGGTCGCTGAACCGCACCTTGTAGCCCACCGCCGACCCCAGCGGCGTCTTCATCTCCTCCGCGACCCGCTCGGCCACCGTCCGCGCCGCCAGCCGACGCGGCTGCGTGTGCCCGATCTGCCCGCGCACCCCGCGCCCCAGCTCCAGGCAGATCTTCGGCAACTGGGTCGTCTTGCCCGACCCCGTCTCGCCCGCGACGATCACGACCTGGTGGTCGCGGATCAGCGCGAGGATCTCGTCCTTGTGCTTGCTGACCGGCAGTTCTTCGGGGTAGGAGATCGCGGGGACGCCCTCGCGGCGCAGCGCCAGCCGCAACTCGGCCTCGTCGAACTCACCGGCGATCTCCGCGGCGATCGCGTGCTTCGACTTCGGGTCCTTCACCCTCCGGGCACCATCGAGACGGCGTTGCAGCCTGCGCTGGTCGCGAAGCATCAACTCGGGCAGGCGTTTGTGCAGGTCAGCCAAGGGCGACCCGGCGAGCGGCGTGTCCATACTGCGACCAGGATAGAACGACCCACCGACACGGACCATCGGGTTATCGGCCGGGTGGCGCCGCCGGTCGCGACCACCGGAATTGTCGTACCCCGCCCCTACCGTCGACCCCATGGACGAAGCGACCTTCTGGACCCTGCTCGAGCTGTCCGGCACCGAACCGCACGAGCGCGTCGACTGGCTCACCACCAAGCTCGCGAGCCTGCCCCCACCGGACATCGCCGACTTCCAGGTCCTCCTGGACCACATCCGCGGCCGCGCCGACACGTGGACCCACTGGGGAGCCGCCCACCTCGTGCTCGACGGCTGCTCCGACGACGGCTTCTTCTACTTCCTGGGCTGGCTCGTCGGCCTCGGCCACGCCCGCTTCACCGCCATCGCGGCCGACCCGGACGCCCTTGCCGACGTGGACCTGGTCCGAGGACTCGCCACCGCCGACGCCGACACCTGGTCCGAGGGCGGCCCGCTGGGCTGGGAAGACCTCGACTACGTGGCCCGCGACGCCTACCGGCAGCGCACCGGCGAGTACCACGGCCTCGACACCGCGCTCGCCGCCCGCGGCCACGAACCCATGGTCAGCCCCGAGCCGGACGGCGACCCGTGGGACTTCGACGCCCTCCCGGAACTCCTGCGCCGCCTACCCCGCCTCAGCACCCTCTTCGCCGACCGCGTCGCCCACGGCTAGTTGGTGGCCAACGGTCCCGGCACGTCGGAGGCCGTGGGTTTCGTCTGTGCTGGTCTTTGTTCTTTAGGTGGGTCGATACCACTCGAAGATATTGACTTTCGGTCCACACTGAAGCAATCAAAATCACTGATGCTGATAGGATCGATCACATGACGGACGACCGCCTCCCCGAGCCCGTGCGCACCGCGCTGGGCCGGGTGAACCACGGCGTCCTGGTCGACTTCGCCGAGCTCGAGGCGGTCCGCAGGAGGTTCGACGAAGACCAGGCCGCCTCCCTCGCCACCTACCTGCACGCCGCCCAGTCGGCCAACACCCTGCGCGCCTACCGCTCCGACTGGGTCGGCTGGTCGGCGTGGTGCGCCGCCGAGGGCCGCACGTCGCTGCCCGCCGATCCCCTCGACGTCGCCGTGTACCTCGCGACCGCGGCGGACACCCTGCGCCCCGACGGCGGCTGGGCGTTCAGCCCGTCGACGCTGGACCGCAAGTCCGCCGCCATCGCCGCCGTGCACGCCGCGAACGGCCTCCCCTCCCCCAGTCGCTCCGACGTCGTCCGGTTGACGCTGCGGGGCATCCGGCGGGCCCGCCGCACCCAGCCCAAGCGCAAGCGCCCGGTGCTGCTGCAGACCCTGGAGGCCCTGCTGGACGAACGTCCGCCCGCGGGCTGGCCGTCCGGTGTCGCGCGCAGGCGGGACGCGCTGCTGCTGCTCGTGGGTTTCGCGGGCGCGTTGCGGCGCAGCGAGCTGGCCGGGCTGACGCTGGAGGACGTGACGGTCGACGTGGACGCCCGCACCGACGAGCCGTTGCTGCTCGTGGGGCTCGGCATCACCAAGACCGACCAGACCGGGCAGCACCAGCAGCGCGTGGTGCTGCCGCGCGGCTCGCGCAGGCCCACGTGCCCGGTGTGCGCGTTCGCGGACTGGGTGGACCTGCTGGAGGCCCACGCCGGGGGCGGGCACGCGGCCGTGGTGGAGATGCTGACCGACGAGCCCGTGGAGCCGTCGGTGCACCGCTGTCACAGCTACCGGCAGCGCGAGCTGCGCGGCCCGCTGTTCCCGTCGGTGAGCAGGCACGGTCGGCTGGGGACGGCGCCGATGACCGGGCGCGCGGTGGCGGACCTGGTGCAGCGCTACGCCGAGCGCGCGGGGCTGGACCCGACGCTGTTCGGCGGTCACTCGCTGCGCGCCGGTTTCGCCACGCAGGCCGCGCTGGGCGGGGCGAGCGACCGCGAGATCATGCGCCAGGGCCGGTGGACCAACCCCCGCACCGTGCACCGCTACATCCGCACCGCGAACCCGCTCGAGGACAACGCGGTCACCCGCCTCGGGCTGTGAAAACCGCGATCCTGCGTGATCGAGTGACCACGCCCAGTCATTAACTCTAAACATCTTCCAGACCAACGGGCTGACCCGAACAGCCCATCGTCATTGGTGCTTCCGCGCGCTTGCCAGCATTTGTTTCGCCGCTGTTTCCGGCCTTCTGAGCTGGTCTTTCATTCGTTTTTCGGATCGCGTGGCCCGTGCTGACCAGCACGATCGCTCAGAATCCGAAGCGTTCCCACATCGTGGGAGACGATTTACCTATGCATGGACGGCAATACGATCGATTTGCTGGTCAACACGGTGTTGGCCCAGATGTTCCTCGGTGTTCGCCTTTCCTCGCGGATCGGCGGGCACTCCCTGCACCGGAACAACAGGAGCGTCCATGAATCGTATGACCCTGGGCTACGCGGCCCTGGTGTCCGCCGCACTCGTGACCGTGGGTGGCCTATCCGCCACCGCGGCCCCGCAGTCGGCAGCGGACTCGTCGGCGACGCTTGACCGCGCGGGCACCCTGAGCCTCGCGGCCTCGCAAGCCGGACTCGTGAGCACCGCACTGGGCCTGAGCAGCCAAGAGCAGCTCGTGGTCAAGGACGTCGTCACCGACCCCGACGGCACCAAGCACTTCCGCTACGACCGGACGTTCGACGGCCTGCGGGTCGTCGGCGGCGACCTGGTCGTGCACCAGTCGAAGACCGGGACGATCGCCTCGGTCGACCGCGCCACCGACGCCGCGCTCGCGGTGTCGACCAAGCCCGCGATCTCCGCCGCCACGGCGGCGTCCTCGGCGCGGGTGGCCAAGACCGCCGAGGCGAACTGGACGAAGGCCGAACCCCAGCTCGTGGTGTTCGCGATCGACCAGGCGCCGACGCTGGCGTGGGAGGTCGTCCTCACCGGGACCAAGGCCGACCAGTCGCCGAGCGAGCTGCACGTCTACACCGACGCCACCAGCGGCAAGGTGCTGATGAGCGAGGACCGTGTGATGCACGTCGAGGGCACCGGCGTGAGCCAGTACAGCGGCACGGTGAAGCTGCAGACGACCCAGTCCGGGTCGACGTTCCAGCTCAAGGACCCGCAGCGCGGCAACCAGACGGTGAACAACGCCAACAACACCACGGGCACCGGGACGCTGTTCACCGACGCCGACAACAAGTGGGGCAACGGCGCGATCAGCGACAAGGCCACCGCGGGTGTCGACGCCGCCTACGGCGCGGCGGCGACGTGGGACTACTACAAGAACGTCCACGGCCGCAACGGCATCAAGAACAACGGCGTCGGCGCGATGAGCCGGGTGCACTACGGCAACGCGTACAACAACGCGAACTGGAGCGACAGCTGCTTCTGCATGACCTACGGCGACGGCGTGGGCAACGCGAAGCCGTTGACCGAGCTGGACGTCGCGGGCCACGAGATGTCGCACGGCGTCACCTCGGCCACGGGCAACATGGTGTACTCCGGTGAGCCGGGTGGTCTCAACGAGGCCACCAGCGACATCTTCGGCACCACGGTCGAGTTCAACGCCGCCAACAGCAGCGACGTGGGCGACTACCTGATCGGCGAGAAGATCGACATCCGGGGCACCGGCGCTCCCCTGCGCTACATGGACAAGCCTTCCAAGGACGGCAAGTCCGCGGACTACTGGTCCTCGACGGTGGGCAACCTGGACGTGCACTACTCGTCCGGCATCGCGAACCACTTCTTCTACCTGCTGTCGGAGGGCAGCGGCGCGAAGACGATCAACGGTGTCTCCTACAACAGCCCGACCTACGACGGGCAGCCCGTCACCGGCATCACCCGCGCCAAGGCCGAGAAGATCTGGTACCGCGCGCTGACCACGAAGTTCACCTCCAGCACCAAGTACGCGGGAGCGCGTACCGGCACGATCGCCGCCGCCACCGAGCTCTACGGCTCGGGCAGCGCCGAGGTCGCCGCGGTGACCAGGGCGTGGGCCGCGGTCAACGTGAAGTAGACCCCGCCAGGATCCGGGGCCCGGACCGCTCTCCCCTGCACGGTCCGGGCCCCGGCACGTCCTCACCCCAGCGGCGTCCACCAGTCCTCACACCGGATCCAGGTGCCCTTCGGGTACTCGAAGTCGCACTCCCCGGCCAGCTCGAACCCGGCGTTGCGGCATACCGCGATCGACGCCTCGTTCACCACGGGCGGGAACGCGTGCAGCGCCTTCAGGTCGCCGTCCGCGGCGGCGATCCGCGCGACGGCGGCCGCGGCCCGCGACGCCACCCCGCGGCCCTGGAACTCGGGCAGGACCTGCCACCCGGCCTCGTAGACGGTCCGCCCGCCCCACTCCTTCTCCCAGTACCCGACCGACCCCGCGACCACGGAGTCCGGCCCGAGCAGCACCACGTACATGCACCCGTTCCCGGCCGCGGACAGCTCGGTGTAGCGGCGGTGCCGGTCCAGCAGCTCGTCCTCGGCCACCGGCCCACCCAGGTGCCTCTGCATCTCGGCGGTGTTCTGCGCGCGCAACAACCCCAGGTCGCCCTCGGCCCACGGCCTCAGGCAGATCGCGTCGACCTCCGTCATGGCTCCGACCCTAGGACGGGGGTACGACAATTCCGACCATTGCCCCGTTCGGGTGAGTCACGTCAGGAAGTCCACCGCTCCGGCCCGGAGCCGACCGGGTGGGCGGCCTGCACGGCCAACCGCTCGTCCGCGCCCGCGGCGATCCGGTCGAGCTCGTCGTCCAGCGCCAGGAACACCGCCCAGCCCGGTTCGCCGTTCGCGGCGGCGAACCGGTCGACCAGCAGCTGCTCCAGGTCGTCGACGCGTTTGGCCTTCCACACCTTGTCGGCGACGCTGACCAGCAGGTCCTCGACCTCGATGCCCGGTTCGGTCCACGAGGCGTGGGTGCGGGCGAACCGCGCGAGCCGTTCCTCCACCCCGCGGTCGAGCAGCAGCGCGTGGCCCGCCAGCTCGTGGGCCGAGCCCGGTCCGGACAGCTCCTCGACGTGGATCGTCTTGCCGATGTCGTGGGTGGCCGCGCCGAACAGCACGGCCTCGCGGTCGACGTCCACGGCCGGGTGGTGCCGTGCGGTCCACTCGACCAGCCGGTGCGCCACGTCGTGGACCAGCCGCAGGTGGGCGGCCAGCCGGGGTGGGGCGTCGAGCGCTTGCAGGAGGTCCCGCGCGGCGTCCGGCAGCGGCCGCACGGCGTGGTGGTCGGTCAGGGCCCGGTGCAGCGCGGCGGAGGTCACCTACGCGGCGCCCGCGCCGCCGCCGACGACGGCGTCGGAGGTCGGCTTGTGCTCGGGCGGGGGGACGACGCCGGAGAGGTCGCCGCCGTTGTCGTTGGAGCGCAGCACGAACGGGCGGGTCTCGGTGTACTGGACGACCGACACCGAGGCGGGGTCGACGACGATGCGCTGGAAGCCGTCCAGGTGCACGCCGAGCGCGTCGGCGAGCACGGACTTGATGACGTCGCCGTGGCTGCACGCGACCCAGACGGCGCGGGGGCCGAACTCGGCGGTGACGCGGGCGTCGTGGGCGCGGATCGCGGCGACGGCTCGCGCCTGCACGGCGGCGAGGCCCTCGCCCTCGGGGAACACGGCGGCGGACGGGTGCTGCTGCACGACCGTCCACAGGGGTTCCTTGAGGAGGTCCTTGATGGCGCGGTTGGTCCACGAGCCGTAGTCGACCTCGGCCAGAGCGGGGTCGGTGAGCGCGGTGAGGCCGCGGTCGGCGAGCAGCGGCGCGAGGGTCTGCCCGCAGCGGTCCATCGGGGAGGTGACGACGGCGTCGATCGGGATGCCCTTGAGCCGGTCGACCAGTCCCAGCGCCTGGGCCTCGCCCTTCTCGCACAGGGAGACCCCCGGTGCGCGGCCGGCGAGGACGCCGGAGCCGTTGGCGGTCGAACGGGCATGTCGCAGGAGGATCACGGTGGCCACGAGTCACCACCCTAGATGCCGTGAAGGCCACCACGCGGACGTGGTGGCCTTCACGAGGTGCGACAGGACTCAGTTGGCGGGCAGCAGGTTCATGGACAGCAGGCCCATGAGGACGATGCCGAGCATCACCCGGTACCAGACGAACGCCGAGTAGCTGTGCTTGGAGACGTACTTGAGCAGCCACGCGATGGTGGCGTAGCCGACCGCGAACGCCAGGATGGTCGCCACGACCATCTGCGGGACCGAGGCGTCGTTCGGGCCGCCGCGCTCCAGCACGTCCGGGATGCTGAAGATGCCCGCGCCGAACACGGCGGGGATCGCCAGCAGGAACGAGTACCGCGCCGCGGCCGCCCGGTCGAGCCCGAGGAACAGGCCCGCGGTGAGCGTGCCGCCGGAGCGGGAGACGCCGGGGATCAGCGCGAGCGCCTGGGCCAGGCCCATGCCGATCGCGTCCTTCATGGTCAGTTCCGCCCGCGAGTGCTTGGCGAACTGGTCGGCGAGGCCGAGCAGCAGGCCGAACACGATGAGCATCGTGGCCGTGATCCAGAGGTTCCTCGCGGACGTGCGGATCTCGTCCTTGAGGAGGTAGCCGAGCACGCTGATCGGGATGGACCCGATGATCACGTACCAGGCCAGCCGGTAATCCTTCTCCTTGCGCGCCTCGGCGCTGACCAGGCCGCGGAACCAGGCGGAGATGAACCGCCCGATGTCCTTGGCGAAGTAGATCAGCACCGCCAGCTCGGTACCGAGCTGGATGACCGCCGTGAACGACGCTCCCGCGTCGTTGCCGAAGAACAACGTCGACGTGATCCGCACGTGCGCCGACGAAGACACGGGTAGGAATTCGGTAAGTCCTTGAACCAGTCCGAGGACCAGAGCCTGCAACCAGCTCAACTACCCACTCCTGCCAGATCCAGAGCTTCCACCGCGGTGCGCAGCGCCGCGACTCCCTGCTCGAGATCTTGCAGCATCGGGCTGACGGTCAGCGTGGTGACCCCGGACTGGGCGAGGGCCTGCATCTTCTCGGCGATCCGCTCCTTGGGGCCGAGCAGCGACGTGGCGTCGAGGAACTCGACGGGCAGCGCCGCCATGGCGCCCGCGTAGTCGCGGGCCAGGTACTTGTCCTGCACCTCCTGGGCCTCGGCCTCGAAGCCCATCCTGGTGGCCAGGTCCTTGTAGAAGTTCTGCTTGCGGCTGCCCATGCCGCCGACGTAGAGCGCCGCGTACGGGCGGACCTGGTCGGCCAGGGAGCGCCAGTCGTCGCCGACGAACATCGGCACGGTCGGCACGACGTCGAAGCCCTCCATGGTCTTGCCCGCCTTCTCCCGGCCCGCCTTGACCGCGGCGAGCGACTCGCCGGAGAACTCGGGCGAGAAGAAGATGGCGAGCCAGCCGTCGGAGATCTCCCCGGCGAGTTCGAGGTTCTTCGGGCCGACGGCGGCGAGGTAGATCGGGATCTCCTCGCGGACCGGGTGGACGGTCAGCGTGAGCGCCTTGCCGGGGCCGTCGGGCAGGGGCAGCGTGTAGTGCTGGCCTTCGTAGCGCAGCTTCTCGCGGCGCAGGGCCATCTTCACGATGTCCACGTACTCGCGGGTGCGCGCCAGCGGCTTGTCGAAGCGCACGCCGTGCCAGCCCTCGGACACCTGCGGCCCGGACACGCCAAGGCCCATCCGGAAGCGGCCGCCGGACAGCGTGTCCAGCGTGGCGGCGGTCATCGCGGCCATGGCGGGGGTCCGCGCGGGAATCTGCAGGATGGCGCTGCCGACGTCGATGCGCGCGGTGTGCGCGGCGATCCACGACAGCACCGTGGGCGCGTCCGAGCCGTAGGCTTCGGCCGCCCACGCCACCGAGAAGCCGAGCCGGTCGGCCTCCTTGGCCAGTTCGAGGTTGTCGGCGTCGTTGCCGGCGCCCCAGTATCCGAGGTTCAGTCCCAATCGCACGGCGATGACCCTACCGACCGGTAACAACATTCGGAGTACCCGCCCGACGTGACGCCGGTCACACTCGGCACGACCTGTCAAGATCCACCGGGATCCCGGCTCCACGAGGTCACAGCCCTTACGCTCGGCCAGTGGAACACCGACAGCTCGGCCGCAGCGGCCTGCGCGTCTCCAGGATGGCGCTCGGCACGATGACCTGGGGCCGCGACACCGACGCCGACGAGGCCGCCACCCAGCTCATGGCCTTCACCGAAGCGGGCGGCACCCTCGTGGACACCGCCGACGTCTACGTCGAAGGCGAGAGCGAACGCATCCTCGGCGGTCTGCTCGGCGAAGTGGTCCCCCGCGACGAACTCGTCATCACGACCAAAGCGGTCGCCCGCCGCAACGACGGCCCGTTCGGCGGCGGAGCCTCCCGCGGCGCACTCCTCGGAGCCCTCGACGGCTCCCTGCGCCGCCTCGGCGTCGACCACATCGACCTCTGGCAACTGCACGCCTGGGACAAATCGGTGCCCCTCGAGGAAACCCTCGCCACCCTCGACACCGCCGTCACCAGCGGCAAGGTCCGCTACGTCGGCGTCTCCAACTACGCGGGCTGGCAGCTCGGCACCGCCGCCACCCTCCAACGCGCCCTGCCCGGCCGCAACCCGATCGTCTCGACCCAGGTCGAGTACTCCCTGCTCGAACGCGGCGTCGAACGCGAGGTCGTCCCCGCCGCCGCCCACCACGGCATCGCCCTGCTCCCCTGGGCCCCCCTCGGCCGCGGCGTCCTGACCGGCAAGTACCGCAACGGCACCCCACCGGACTCCAGGGGCGCCTCCGCCCACATGGCGGGCTACGTCGAACAACACCGCACCGACCGCGCCACCCGCATCGTCCAGGCCGTGGTCACCGCGGCCGACGGCCTCGGCACCTCCCCGCTGTGCGTCGCGCTCGCCTGGGTCCGCGACCGCCCCGGCGTCGTCGCCCCCGTCGTCGGCGCCCGCGACACCAACCAACTCCTCGGCTCACTGGTCGCCGAGGACCTCACCCTCCCCCCGGCGATCCGCTCAGCCCTCGACGACGTCAGCGCCCTCGACCTCGCCTACCCCGAACGCCCCATGGACTAGCCGCCCACCCCACAGGCAGGCCCCCACCTCAGGGACCAGCCCACAAACGATCGTCACCACCCCCGACAAACGATCTTCACCGCTGTCGCGAACCCGGAATTGTCGTACCCCGCCGGTAGAATCGAATCCGGGGGACCCCCACCACGCGCGCGAGGGATGGGCCCCCGGATCCGACCGTAGCCGCGGGGTACGACAATTCGCCGACCTCGGCGATCCGCGCAGGTCAGGCCTGGACGTCAACCAGCCGGAACCACTCCAGCACCCCCGGCACCCGCTCGTCGAGCCACGTCGCCAACTCCGCGGCGACCGCGATCGACTCCGGGGTGCGCAGGTGCTCGGCGAGGTGTTCCACCATCGACTGGATGCGCAGCAGCGCGGGCGGATGACTGCCCGCGAACGGCAGCACCCGACCCGCCGCCTTCGCCAACACCGAGACCACCTCGTGCAGCGCCAGCACCAGCAGCACCGCGCCGACCAGGTACGGCTCCACGATGTCGCGGTCCCACGGGCTCAGCACCGCGAGGCTCGCGAGCATGATCCTCGCCGCCATCCGGTCCGCCTCGTACTCGCGCGGCCAGCCGACGGCCTGCATGTCCAACGCGCCGACCGGGGTGTGCGGATCGGTCTGCCGCCACGACCCGAGCAGGTGCCCCGCGTGCACGTGCGCCATCTCGTGCGCCACGACGAACTGCGTGGCCCGCCGCGCCATCAGCCGCAGCAGGTCCTGCCGCTTCCCCGCCAACTCCGGCAACGGCCTCGCGGCCGTCGCGCCGTTGCCGAACAGGTGCGCGTTGAACACCTCGGCCAGCGTCGACGCGGCGAACGCGGGCTCCAGCAGCGGCGACTCCCCGAACGACGACCGCGACACGATCATGATCTTGAGCACGTCCGGGACCAGGTGCAGCAGCCCGCTGTCGACCAGCACCAACACCCCCGTGCCGGGCATCGGACGGCACAGCGCGTTCATGGACCCGGTCGGGAACACCCCCGCGAAGAACGGCGTCCGCACCGCCCACCCCGCCGTCTCGGCCAGCCCGAACAGCTCGGCCGACTGCCCGTCCAACACCTGCTGCGACGCGTGTAACTCGGCCCCGGTGTAGGCGTCCGGCCGCAACCGCAGGGCCGTCAACCGGTGCAACCGCGCAGGCACCGACTCCGCCGCCACCTGCGACCACGTGTGATAGCGATCAGGGCCGTCCGATCGCCCACGGGCGGGTCCGAGCCCGTCGGCCACCCGGTGCTGCCGCAACAGCTCGACGTGCTTCTTCCGCAACACCCCTACCGTCATCGCGCACCTCCTCTCGCCCCTACACCGATGGTCGCGCCACAACCGCCCGCGCTACGGGCCGCGGCCGACTATCACCTCCGTGGACCAACGACAACACCCGCCCCCCAGCGTGACCGCGACCGTTTCGTCGTGGATGCTGGAGGGACGTTTCGCGAATGGGGTACCGGGGTCACCCGGCCGCTGGGAGGTTCCACGTTGCGTCGACTGGCCGCTGCACTGCTCACCGGGGCGGTTCTGGTCGGTGGCTGCGCCACGAACGACGAGCCGAGCGACCCCTTGCAGGTCGCGGCCACGCTCGAGTCGGCGACACCCGCACCCTCCCCCGACCAGTCGACCACCCCCGCGGGCACCGTCCTCCCCCTGACGGGCAAGGCCACCGCGCTGGCCGTCGCCGGAGGCACCCTCGCCGTCGCGGTCGACCAGCCCCCGTCGGTGCAGCTCTACACGCTTCCCGACCCCACCCCGCGCACCGTCGTCCTCCCCGCCCCAGCAGCCCGACTCGTGGCCGCGGGTGACCGGATCGACGCGACCGTGCCCACCAGCGGCGTCATCATCAGCATCGCCACCTCCGACGCCACGACCACCAGCAAGACGGTCGACGGCGGCCCCGTCGACACCGCGGTGTCCGGCGACAAGACCCTCATCGCCCAACGCGACGCCCACTCGGTCCGCGTCGGCGACCGCCAGGTCGGCCCCATCACCAGCCCCGACCAGGTCCTCGTCGTCGGCGACCACGCCGTCGTCCTCGACCGCCTCCGCAGCGCGGTCTTCGACCTCGACCCCGCCACCGACACCCTCGGCGCGGGCCTGCGCGCGGGCGACGGCGCCACCAACGCGGTCACCGACCGCTTCGACCGGGTCCTCGTGACCGACACCCGCGGCGGCGAACTCCTCGCCTTCACCGCGAACCCGCTGATCATGCGCCAGCGGTACCCCGTGCCGGGCGGCCCCTACGGGATCGCCTACGACCCGCGCACCGATCTGGCGTGGGTGACGCTCACCGAGAAGAACGAGGTGGTTGCCTACCACGTCGCCGGTGGCGAACCGGTGGAGAAGTTCCGGTTCCCCACCGTCCGCCAGCCCGATTCGGTGGCGGTCGATCCAGGTAGTGGGCGGGTGTTCATCGCATCCGCGGACGGCCAAGGGATACAGGTGATCTCGCCGTGAACGAAGGACCAGACGGGGATTGGGAGTACCGGCCGCTGCGCCTGCCTCCCGGCGTCTCCCGCCGCACCGCAGCGACCCAACTAGGCACCCTCGCCGAATTCGCGGGCTGGGAACTCTCCCGCGTGCTCCTCTACGGCGATGGCACCCGCAAGATCTGGCTACGCCGCCGCCGAACCGCCGCGACAGTGCCCGGCCTCAGCATCTAGCCACCACGCACATCACCCACGTTCGAGTCCACCCAGACCCGAACGCCACACCCACGCGCCCACCACGCCAAGACACGCACCAAACCCACCAGCCAGCCCCAGCCCTCGCGGCCCAAGACCCCGGCCAACCAGCCGCCAACACATCCCCTTCGGTCACCACCACCTCTCACCCACGCACTCGACCCTCAACGTTCCCCAGGCGGGCCCCACCTGCCCGCCATGCCCACCGCAGCCCATCGCCCGCATCTCAAGCGGCCAGGACAGCCGCGCCACGACCTCGTTGGTCCCAGCCGCGCTACTTGGGCAAACCACGCAGCGACCAGAGCACCGGCGCAACCACGCGGCCAAGTCACCCAGCGGCCCCCTTGCCTCCGAGGCTCACCGTCCCGGCACCAACGTGCGAGCCAGACCCGCTAGCCCTTCCGCCCTACGAAGGCGTAGCGGAGTATCGACAACGGACCCACCCGAAGCGGGCGACCTGTCCCCAGCCGGTCCAAGATCGACTCGGCCTAGCTCAAACCAAGCCGCTCCTGGCCCACTGCTCCGGCTCTCAGCCGAACTCGCCACACCCGTCCGGGCAGCATCCCCCTGCCCGGACAACGACAGCCGCATCCCTCAGCGCCAGTCAGCGCCCAAACGCCCCTCCCTTCATCTGTCCTCACCGCCGAACCAACGGCTAATGGACTGCCCCAGTGCTACCGATCATCGGCAACCGACACCGGCTGCCCCACACCGCGCCCAAACCCGGTCATCACCGACGTCGGCCAGCACTCACCGGCGTCCTGAACCGGCCCTCCAAGCTCCCACCGGGATTGATCAAGTCCCGGCCTAGGACCCCTCGGAGCCGTCCACTTCGGACCACCACAGGCGTGGTACCACAGGTGTGGTGGTTCAGGCCATGAGCTCGGACAACGCGGCCGCCGGATCACGGTCGGGAGGACCCGCGGGCCACCAATCACCTCCCTCCTCGCGGTAGGGATACCAACGACCGTCCCGGCCGAAGCGGAGCTGCAACCCCTCGGCCTCGACGGTCCACCGGTTGCGCCACACCGTCGCGGTCGGCAACTCCTCGCCCTCCCACGCCCGGCGCGCTCGCGCCACCTCCGCCTTCGACGGCGTCCACGCGGTGTCGAGAACGGTGAGCGCGGCCGACCCGCCGTACCCCCACGCCCGCACCGCACGAGGCAGTCCGGGTCCGACGGCGGCGAGTCTGGCAGTGAGCCGTGGATCGGCGACGGTGAACGCCATCCGAACCCGGTCGTGCCACTCGTCGAGCACCGGCGACTCCCCCGTCGCGAGCATCTCCCTGGCTCGTGCCGCCGCGTCGACCACCAGCCAGCCGAGCGCCTCCACGTCGAGACCGGGCACAGGATCGAACACCGGCAGCGGTCCGAACTCGACGATCGGCGGCGGCAAGGGCAGCGGTGGCACGGGCGCGGCGAACACCTCCGTCGCGAGGACCCCCACCGCGGGAGCCTCCCGATCGTCGCTGAGCCGCAACTCGGCCAACACCTCCTCCTGCTCACGGCCCCGGAGCAACAACAGCACCCACGGGTCCGCGTCCAGCAGCCACGACGCCTGGTTGCACAACGCCGCCGCGTGCCTGCACGGCAACTCCCAACCAGGACACGTGCAGTCCGGATCCAGGTCACCGATCCCCGGCAGCAGTTGCACACCAGCGTCGTCCGCCGCCGCCACCAGGTCGTGCGGCACGTCCCCGTCGATCAACGCGGCGATGTGCCCCGCCTTCGCCGCGACCTGCGCGAGGAACCTCCCCCACTCGGCGTCCGTCAGGGGCGTGAGCCGCACGGACGTCTGATAGGTGTCCTCCGTGTCGTACACCGTCGCGGCCAACCTGCCAGGGCTCACCGTGATCGTCCCGACGATGCCCGCCACCGCGAACTTCCGCCCCAACCGCAACTGCCCCAGGTCGAGCGACGTGTCCTCGACCGCCTGCAACCACGCCCGCCCCCACCACGTGCGAGCCCGCCTCGGCCCCTTGGGGAACGCCGGATACCCCCGAACCCGATCGGTCATCGCCCGCTCCTCAACTCGACCAGGTCAGCCAGCTCGGCGTCCGACAGCTCCGTCAACGCGGCCTCGCCCCCGGCCAGCACCGCGTCCGCCAACTGCCGCTTGGCCGCCAACATCTCCGCGATCCGGTCCTCCACCGTGCCCTCGGCGATCAGCCGGTGCACCTGCACCGGCCGGGTCTGCCCGATCCGGTAGGCGCGGTCGGTCGCCTGGTCCTCCACCGCCGGGTTCCACCACCGGTCGTAGTGCACGACGTGATCCGCCCGAGTCAGGTTCAACCCGGTGCCCGCCGCCTTCAACGACAACAGGAACACCGGCACCTCCCCGTCCTGGAACCGCTGGACCAGCTCCTCCCGCTTCGCGACCGGGGTGCCGCCGTGCAGGAACTGCGTCGCCACTCCCCGATCGGCCAGATGCCGTTCGATCAACCTCGCCATCGCCACGTACTGCGTGAACACCAGCACCGCACCGTCCTCGGCCAGGATCGTGTCCAACAGCTCGTCGAGCAGTTCCAACTTCCCCGACCGCCCGGCCAGCCGCGGACTGCCCTCCTTCAGGTACTGCGCCGGGTGGTTGCAGATCTGCTTCAGCCCGGTCAGCATCTTCACGATCAATCCGCGCCGCGCCATGTCGCTGCCCCCGGCGGCGATCTCCGCCATCAGCTCCCGCACCGTCGCCTCGTACAGGGCCGCCTGCTCACGGGTCAGCGCCACCGGCTGGTCCGTCTCCGTCTTCGGCGGCAACTCCGGCGCGATCCCCGGATCCGACTTGCGCCTGCGCAGCAGGAACGGCTTCACCAACCGCCCCAGCCGCTCGGCGACCTCACCGTCCGAGTCCCCCTCGATCGGCTTCGCCCACCGCGACCGGAACGACGCCAACGACCCCAGCAGCCCAGGAGTCGTCCAGTCCAGGATCGCCCACAGCTCCGACAGGTTGTTCTCCACCGGAGTGCCCGTCAACGCCACCCGCGCCCGCGCCGGGATCCGCCGCAACGCCTTCGCGGTCCCCGACCTCGGGTTCTTCACGTGCTGAGCCTCGTCCGCGACCAGCAGGTCCCACTCGACCTCACCAAGCCGGACGGTGTCCAACCGCATCGTGCCGTAGGTCGTCAGCACGAACCCGGACTCCACCCCCTCCACCGACCGCGACGCACCGTGGAACCTCCGCACCGGCACACCAGGGGCGAACCTCCTGATCTCCCGCTCCCAGTTCCCCAGCAACGACGCCGGGCATACCACCAACGCGGGCCCACCACCGCGGTGCAGGTGCAGTGCGATCAACGTGATCGTCTTGCCCAACCCCATGTCGTCGGCCAGACACCCGCCCAGCCCCAACGACGTCATCCGCGCCAGCCACCGCAGCCCGCGCACCTGGTAGTCGCGCAACGTCGCCCGCAGCTCCGACGGCTGCTCCACCGCCTCCGCACCCTCGTCCGGCGTCTCGATCCGCTCGCGCAACGCGTCCAACCAGCCGCTCGCCGCCACCGGCACCAGCTCGCCGTCGACCTCGGCCGTTCCCGTCAGCACCGCGCCCAACGCGTCGATCGCGGTCAACGGCTTGATCGACCGCTCCCGCGCCCGCCTCGCCAACTCCGGATCGACCAGCAACCACTGGTCGCGCAACCGCACCACCGGCCGGTGCGCCTCCGCCAGCTGATCCATCTCCGCCTCGGTCAGCGGATCGTCGCCCAACGCCAACTGCCAGTCGAACCCCAGCAGCCGCCCACCCCCGAAGAACGACGGAACATCCGACGGCGGCGCCTGGCCATCCACCACCGCCCGCGACGTCAGGTCCCGCACCAGGTCCTTCGGCCAGTGCAGGTCCACCCCCACACCCGCGAGCCTGATCGCGCCCCGGACCAGCAGGTCCGCCACGTCCTCGTCCCCCAACTCGACCTCGGCAGGGACCGACGCGTTCAGCAACTGCTCCAGCGGAGCCCACGCCCGCGCCGCCCGCCGCACCGCCACCGCGGCGTCCAGCCGAGCCCTCCCCGCCGCCCGGTCCGCCCACAACCGGTCCGCATCCACCACCAACGACGGATCCGCCAGGCTGTGCACCTGCACCACCGCCCGGAACCTGCCCGTCACGAAGTCGCCTTCGATCCGCAACGAGATCCGCACACCCCGCTCAGCCCACGACTTCAGGTGCGGCACCTTCTGCGGCGCCACCGCCGCGAACACCGGCGCCCCCACCGCGTGCACGGCCGCCGCACCCCGCGGCATCCCGTCCGCCACCGCGTCGATGAACCCCCGCACCAACGCCTCGGCGTCCGCCAACTCCGCCGGATCGCGCCCCGGCAACGGAACCGCCCTCGCCTGCGGCGGCATCGCGGCCGCCAACGCCCGGACCACCTCGACGTCCATAGTCTCCAACGGTCCGACCCGCCACGCGTCGAACTCGCCTTCCGTCACCGACGGCATCAGCCGTCCCCGCGCCACCAGCTGCATGGCCACCACCACGGCCGCGCCCCAGAAGGAAGCCGCCGGATGCGCGCCCTCCATCCGGCGGGCCCGGCTCAGCACCGGCACCGCGTCCGCCACCGGGACCCGCACCGCGGGCACCGTCCGCACCCACCCGTCCGCGTCCGCGATCGTCAACTCGCCGAACTCCCCCTCCGGCAGGTCCACCCCGTAGAACGCCACGGTCGACGTCCTCGGCGGATCAGCCGCCTCGAACACCGCCGCGCACCGTTCCAGTCCCACTAGAGCCCCTCCCACGAGAATCGGACGACGCCGACCGTCGGCTCCATCACGGTCGCCACCATCCCAAACAGCACCGACAGTTCTGCCCGCCGATCAGCCCCGAACCCGTCTCCAGCCCACCTGGAGGCTTGAGCGGATTCACCCTGATCAGCGACCCCAAAGCCACATCGCCCCAGCTGACTCACCTCAATCGTCCCTGGATCGGGTGAGACGCCAGAAATCGATGTCGAACCGGCTTCCACGACCACCCGCTTCCACCGCGGGGGCCACGAGTGTGCCCCACCGAGGCCGGTTACTCAAACTTGAGTAAGACGAGACACAAAGAACACCGCCAGCGCCACCAGGTATGCCCTACGGATAACGGCCCATCGCGGAGTCGTGCCAACTCCCCGCGGGGCCGGGAGAGTCCGGCTCCCCCATCATCGGGTAGTCACCCGACTCCAACCGGCCGATCAGACCCAGCGTCCACGACACGTCCCCCGCCGCGGAGTGCTCCCACAACCCGAACAGCTCCTTCACGTGCGGCGGCCGCGCCCACGATTCCCGCAGGCCACGGGCCGAGTCACGCTTCGCCTCCAGCACGACCAGCCGCTGCTTCAGCAGACCGATCGCCTCCTCGCGGGTCAGCGAGGGCAACAGGGCCAGCCCGGCACCGAGCATGTCCGGGCGAACGTCGGGCATCCTCAACGAGTCGCGCAGCAGCCTGAGGTACTCGACCTCGCCCTTCTCCGTCAGCGAGTAGTCCGTCCGAGCAGGCGGCACCAGCGACTCCGTCAGGCAGCCTTCCTTCGTGAGCTGCTTGAGCGCGTGGTAGATCGAGCCCCACTTGACGTTGGCCCACTCGTCCGCGCCCCACGACACCAGGTCGGTGCCCACGAGGTAGCCGTGCGCGCTGCCGTAGCCACGCACCACACCGAGCACCAACAACCGTGTCGCCGACATCGAAGTCCCACTCGTTCGCACCATGCCTTGTCGCGACCAGCGTAGATCCATCCGGCACGATGTCCTGATGCCCCACTCCCTGCGCCTGGCCCCGTTGACCGCCGACGGCATCGAGCGGCTGCTCGCCATCGCCGTCGTGGAGGCGACCGAGGAGAACGTGATGCCGCCCGTCGACGAGCCACCGGGGTGGTCGCCCACCCGTCAGGAGGCGTTCCGCCAGTTCTACCGACTGCACCACGAGGTCATGTACGAGATCGTCGTGGACGACCGGACGGTCGGGATGATCCGCCTGACCCCGACCGTGGACGAGGGTGTCGCCGAGACCGGCATGTGGCTGGGCACTTCGACCAGGGGCAAGGGCATCGGAGCGAACGCGCTGCGCGCCGTGCTCGACCACGCGACCGAACGAGGCTGGCGAACCGTCGTGGCGGACACCACGCCGGAGAACACCCCGGCGGTCCATGCGCTTGTTGCTTGTGGAGCTGTGTTGTCCTATGTCGGTGACAAGGTGATCGCGACGTTTTCGCTCTTGAAGAGTTGATTTTAGTCAACACTGAAACTATAGAGGCAATAACGGATGATTGGATGAGCGAGTGACTCCTCCCCGGATCGACGTGCGCCAGCGCCGCGCCCGTGTCGGCGTACGCCACCTCCTCGCGCCCTCGCTGCACGTGGACTCCGTCGAGGCGGTCGCGGACGCGCTCATCGCGGTACACGCCACCGATCCGGCCACCGTCTTCCTCTCCATCGCGGCCAGGCTGAGGACGCCGGGGCACGAGCAGGTGGAACGCGCCCTGTACGACGAGGTGACGCTGCACCGGCTGCTCGCCATGCGCCGCACCATGTTCGTGGTGCCCGCCGACCTCGCTCCCCTGGTGTTCGGGTCCACCGGCGTCACCATCGCGGCACGCGAGCGCGCGAAGCTCGTCACCTACCTCGGCGACGGCGTGGGCTGGGACCCGCGGCGCATCGCCGACGTGCAGCACCAGGTCCTGGACGCGTTGCGCGCCCGAGGCGAAGCGACCGCCGTCCAACTCGGCCAGGACGTTCCGGCGCTCTGCGAGCAGGTCGTCGTCTCCCCCGGCAAGTCCTACGAGGCCAAGCAGAACGTCTCCAGCCGCGTCATCCGCATGCTCGCCTGCGACGGCCTCATCCGCCGAGCACGGCCGCGCGGGTCGTGGATCAGCAGCCAGTTCCGCTGGACCCCCTCCTCTCCGTGGCCGCCGATGCCGATCGCCGAAGCCCAAGCGGAACTCGCCCGCCGCTGGCTCGCCTGTTACGGACCCGCCACGGTGGCCGACCTGAAGTGGTGGACCGGGTGGTCGCTCACAGCGACCCGCAAGGCGCTGACCGGCATGGAGGAGGTCGCGCTGGACGAGGGCACCGGATACGTCGTGCCGGGCGACACGGCTCCCGTGGCGGAACCCGAGCCGTGGGTGGCGCTGCTGCCCGGCCTCGACTCGACGACCATGGGGTGGCGCGACCGCGACTGGTACCTCTCCCCCGCCCACGTGCCGCGGCTGTTCGACACCATGGGCAACGCCGGACCGACCGTCTGGTGCGACGGTCGCGTGGTCGGAGCGTGGACGCAGCGAGCCGACGGCGAGATCGTCTGGAGCCTCCTGGAGGACGTGGGCTCCGACGCCGAAGCACTCATCGCGCGCGAAGCGGCCACCCTGGCGGGCTGGATCGGCTCCGTACGTGTGCAGCCGCGGTTCCGCTCTCCCCTGGAGCGCGAGCTGTCGCGTTAGGACAGCGCGGAATCCAACTCCGCGAAAAGCGGCTCGGGCACGACACAACCCAGTTCCAGCCAGAGCGCTCGTCCGACTCGCCACGCCGCCGCTGGAGTTGTCACGTCCAGACGTGCCGTCAGGTCCGGCGGCAGGTCCCATTCCGCGAGCCGGGACGGCGTCAGCCAGTGGTCGGTCGCGCCGACGCTCAGACGTGCCATCCACAGCAGGTGTCGACGGACGTGAGCCATCGCGTCGGCCGCGCGAAACACCTCCCCCCTGGCCGAGACGTGGTGCGCGAGGATCAACCAGTTCGCGAATCGACCGCACAGCTCATCCGCCTCGGGCAACTCGGGGCGTTCGGGAACCGACTCCAACGCGGTGCGCAACGCGCCACGGCGATCGACGACGACCATGTCGTCCACGGCGGCACCGCGGGCGGGCCACTCCCCCACCTCCGTGACGTCCTTGGCGAAGTGGAACTCGCCGCGCACCAACCCGTGGAAGAACACGACGTCGGCGCCGAACTCGTTGCGCACGTGATGGGTGATGGGCGCGATCCGCGCACACCACTGCGCCGCGTCGATCTCCACCTCGGAGAAGAGCCAGAACTCGATGTCACTGTGCTCGTCACCGCTCCCCTGCGCGAACGACCCGTACCGCAGCACGGCGTCGAACCTGGTGTCGGCACGGCACAACTCGACGACTCGGGCGATGAGACGTTCCTGGGGCAGCACTCGATCATTGTCGCCTCCGCCTCGACAGCAGCGGCAACCACAGGCTCGACGGGCCTGCCTTGGCCAGCGTCGGGGCACCGGGCTCGCCGGGGTTCGGCAGGTCGAGCAACGCCCGCGCGGTGTCGGCCGCACTCCCCTCGTAGCTCCAGACCACGGTGCCGCTGAACGGCCGGTGGTCGCTCAACTCCCGCGCGGCCACCGCCTCGTCCTCACCCCACACGTGGATCCGGTCGTAGTAGCCATGCCAGCCGTACGACCCCACGACGACCTCGACCTCCCCCTGCTCGTCCGGCACCGCCTGGAAGTAGAAGCCGCGCTTCACCAGCTCCGCCAACGAATCCATGCTCACGCGTCTATGACATCCCAGTCCCAGTGGTCACACAAACGCCGTAGGTCCTCCCATCGAGCGATCTACCTGCGAGGACAGGGTTTTTGTCGGTGCCTGCCCCTACAGTCCACTCGAGCCACAAGAAGGGGGGCGGTATGTCCGAACAGGAGCCGAGGCGCGAATCCACGACGCGCAGTCGCAGGCTCGGCAGCGATCTCAGGGACAAGCGGATGGCGGCGGGGTGGCCGAGCGGCACGCTCGCGGCGGAGCTCGGCTGGAGCCTGGGCAAGGTGTCCAAGCTGGAGACGGGGGTGCGGGGCGCGACCGACACCGACGTCGCCGCTTACTTGGCGCTGTGCAAGGTGAAGGGCCCGGAGTTCGCCCGGCTGGTGCAGCTGTGCCGCGACTCGGACAGGGACGCGTGGGTCCAGCCGTTCAACGGTGAAGGGCGCTCCCCCACCGCGGAGCACTCCAGAGCCGCCGGGATCACGCACTACCAGTGCGGGGGCGTGCCCGAACTGCTGAGGACACCGGACTACGCGAGAGCGCTGCGACCGGACGGGCAGTGGTTCGACGGGCGGGATCTGCTGCTGCGGGTCAACGCCACGTTCTACGTCGAGGAGGAGGCGCTGCGCAGACCGGTGGGCGGGCAGGCGGTGATGCACGACCAGCTCATGCACCTGCTGCTCAGCCCCGCCGCGGTGCGGATCGTGCCGACCGGAGTGGGGAGCCCTGCCGGGGTGTCGGGGTCGTTCGCGGTTCTCGACGGTCCGGACGGCCGAGCCGTGGTCCACCTGGAGAGCTTGGTCGCCGATGTGTTCCTGGAGAACCCGGAGCACATCGCGACGTACCGGGCGGCCTTGGAACAGGTCGCCGAGGTGGCGCTCAGCGTGGAGTCGTCGCGCGATCTGCTCGGCCGGGTGGCCGACGGGGTGCCTTGACCGACGACGTTGTGAGCCAGGGAGGCTCACAACGTCCACTTCGGACACTTGGTGTTGGGAGGCGATGGACTGTTGGTAGGGATTCATCCGTCCGTCGCCGATGTCGGCGGTCGGGCTCACCTCCTGGTAGGCGTGGGGATTCGCAAGGTGCCGTGCGGATCCACCTGCCGACCTGGGGTCAGGTTCGTCGCGCACGGCATCGGCGCGGCGTACTAGCCCTGGGGCTGGGAGTCACCATGGTCGGGGGCGAACTGGGCCAGTGAGGCCGCGGTCGCGGCGGCGATCTCCTCTGCGGTCGCGGTGCCGGAGACCTCGGCGGCGGTTGCCCAGGCGTGCACCGACTGACGGGAGAACTCCTGGCCTTCCGGGGAGTTGGCGGCGGCGACCGGGTCATCGGAAATCTCGCCCGCGAGGAACAACGCCAAGGCCAGGAACGCGCCGTCCCAGCCGGGGCCGACGTAGAGCGCGCCCGCGCCGCTACCCGCGAACTCGAGGGGAACGGTGTGGTCGAGTTCGAGCACGGTGTCGTCGCCGCCGTCCGACGACAAGCGCAGTTCGACCACGCTGGTCGGGCCGCCGAAGGTGACCTTGAGCAGACGAGGAGGTTCGCACGTCAGGATGTCGCCACCCGCGTTGCCTTCGAGTTGGAAGGAGCCGCCGACGCGGAGGTCCCCACTGAGCGGGAGGAACCAGCGCTTCACGCGGTCCGGGTCGGTCAGCGCGTCCCAGACGTCCTCGATCGCCGCGTCGTAGGAACGGCGGAGCAGGACGCTGACCAGTCTACCGCTCTCGGCCGGGCGCTTGCCGACCTCGCGGTGGATCGCCTTCAGGTGGGCGGCGATGTCGATCATCGGGAAGGCCTTTCGTTGCCGAGGATGGCTGCCTGCGGCAATTACACAGGTTCCACTTATAGAAGTAAAGGCTTAAGTTGAAGGGAGGTGAGCGGATCTCGGGTCGATGACCTCATGGGTGCACTGCGCCTCGAAGACGCGCGATGCGGGAGGCCGGCGAGGTGGCCCGGCCCGCTGCGGCCTTGACGCGCGGACGCTGAGACGCCCCGAAGGTCCAGGGCAAGGCTGCACAAGCCTGAGCGCGAAGTCCTGCGCGGAAAGCCACGGCACGACGGAGTTCCGTGGACCCGGAGGAAAGGGTCTCCACTGCGCGGGGACGTTCTGGAGGTGCTGGGGAGCTAGGTCACCACCGCGTGACCGGAAGGCCTGGAGGTCCGGTGGAGGACATCGCCGGGCGGAGGGGGTGATCTAGAGACCCTGGTCGTGGGGTGTGGCGAGGTCCTTGGCATGGGCTTCGCAGGTGCGGGCTTCGGTGGCGAACTCGGCGATGAAGTGGGTGAACTGGGCTGCGCGGGCGGCGAAGGCGCTGGCGTCCTCGACGGTGGTGGCCGTGGTGGCGTTTGCGGCTGCCGTGGTGACGTAGTCGAGGGTGATGGTCGCCAGGTCGACGTAGGCGGCGGCGTCTTTCGCCCAGCCTGCCGCGGTGTCGGCTGCCCAGGCCTTGTCCTGGTTGGCGGGGTCCGCGGTGGCTGCCGCGCGGGACCATTCGGCCGCCGCGTTGCCTGAGGCGACCGCTGCCTGCTGGTCGGCGGTCGCGGTTCGGGCGGAGTCGGCTGCCTGTTCGGCGGGGGTCGTCGCGGTGGAGCTGGTCGGCGTGCTCGTGGTGTCGGCTGCCGCGACCGGGACGATCCCCATCGTCACCGCGGCGGCGAGTGCAAGTACCCCTGCGATCCGTGCTGCCCCCATGAAATCGACCGTACCGATAGTCAGGCTTGGTCCGCCGCGGCGATGTCCTGGATCACGTTGCACGGTGCCGTGGGGTCTAGCGAGTCGAGGCGAAGCGCGGAGCGCTGCATGAGGCAGCGCAGGGAGTTGCGGTCGACCTCGTCCAACTCCTGGAGCACGAAGTCCTGGGCGCGGAGGATCAGGGCGCGCAGCTCTTCCAGGCGTTCGACGCCCTTGTCGGTGGCGACGACCTGGCGGCTGCGGCGGTCGGCCGGGTCGGGGCGGCGGGTGAGGAGGCCTTCCCGTTCGAGGTCGTCGAGCAGGTAGGTCATGACCGTGCGGTCGATGCCGATCTCCTGGGCGATCACGCTCTGGCTCACCGGAGGCCTGCGGGTCGAGGCTTCGAGCACCTGGTGGCCGCGTGGGCCGCCGGGGAGTGTGCCCGTGGCCTCGTTGGCGGCCTTCAGGTAAGCGCGGAACACGACACCGAGCGCCCAGCCGAAGTCGCGGCGAAGGGTGTCTCCCTCAACCAGCTCGTGAGAACGGGCCATCTCCATAACCGCAGCTTACACCGCATGTAGTCGTCCGGGCATATTTTCGAGTTGACAGATGTTCTGCTGAGCAGACTATATTCGGGACAACGCACTTGAGGGAGGCAGGACATGTCGGACCACGCCGAGAACGGCGGGTGGGTCACTCGCCGGACCGGGCTGGTCCCGAGTGCCGCTCCGAGGACGCGGAACAGCGCGAAGTCGGTGTTGCGGGAGGACACGCGGCCGACCGCGCCGGAACCGGACGACGACGTCAGGTTCACCAGGCGCGGGCTGAGCGCGGGTCACCACCTGGTCGCCGTGCACGACCACTACCGCGCCGAGCTGGCGAAGGTGCGGCGGATCCTGCGGCGCGTCACGAGTGGCGAGACCGGGATCGGGGCGGCGAGGGGCGAGCTGAACGGGCTCACCATCCGGACCACCAACTGGACCCTGCACGGCGCGTGCCAGGCGCAGTGCGTCTCGCTCACCCAGCACCACGGCATGGAGACCAGCCAGATCTTCCCCCACCTGCGACGCAGCCAGCGCGATCTGGCCGCGGTCCTCGACCGCCTGACCGAGGAGCACCACTCGATCCACACCGTGCTGGAGGGCATCGACGCGGCGCTCGTCCACCTGGCGGGCGACCCCACCGACTTCGGTCCCATCACCGAGGCCGTGGACCTGCTCACCGACACGTTGCTGTCGCACTTCGCCTACGAGGAACGAGAGCTCGTGGCACCGCTTTCCCGACACGGATTCTTCCCTGGCCAGCTCTGACGGCCGGGGTCACACAACAGGAGCAGAAACACCATGAGCAGGCTGTTCGAAGAAACCACCGTCGGCACCGTGAAGACCGCCAACCGGATCGCCATGGCCCCCATGACGCGGAGCCGCGCCACCCGCGAGGGCCACGCCACCGACCTGATGGCCGAGTACTACGGGCAGCGCTCGACTGCGGCGTTGATCATCACCGAGGGCATCCAGCCGAGCGCCGCCGGTCAGGGCTACACCAACACCCCCGGCCTGCACACGGCCGAGCAGGCGGAGAGCTGGAAGCCGGTCACCAAGGCCGCGCAGGCCAACGGCGCCGCGTTCTACGCGCAGATCATGCACACCGGCCGCATCAACCACCCGGACATCGCGGGCTTCGAGCCGGTCGCGCCGTCCGCGGTGAAGCTGGACGGCCAGCTCTTCACGTACACGGGCATGCAGGACTACGTGGTGCCTCGCGAGCTGACGCACGACGAGATCGTGGAGATCATCCAGGACCACGTCACCGCGGCTCGCCACGCGATCGACGCGGGCTTCGACGGCATCGAGATCCACGGCGCCAACGGCTACCTGACCCAGCAGTTCCTCTCGTCGAACGTCAACCAGCGGACCGACGAGTGGGGTGGCTCGGTGCAGGGCCGCATCAAGTTCGCGGTCGAACTGGTCCGCGCGGTGGCCGACGCCATCGGCCCGGAGCGGACCGCGCTGCGCATCTCCCCCGCGAACCTCGGCCAGGGCATCGAGGAGGGCGACTCCCGCGAGCTGTACCTCGCGCTGGTCACCGAGCTGCGCGACCTGCCGCTGGCCTACCTGCACATCATGGAGGTCCCCGGCAGCCGTGAGCTGACCAAGGAACTGCGCGCAGCGTGGCCGCACACGCTCGTGCTGAACCCGCACCGCGACGCCGAGCGCCGCCAGCCGCACGAGGCGGGTCACGACGCGCTCGAGGACGTCGGCGCCGACCTCGTCGCCTTCGGCTCCTCCTACCTCGCGAACCCGGACCTCCCGGCCCGGCTCGCGGTGCAGGGCCCGTACGAGACCCCGGACCCCGCCACCTTCTACGGCGGCGACCACACCGGCTACCTCGACTACCCGACGCTGAAGGCCTGACGCCTCCACCACCGCGGCCCTCGACGACCACCAGGTCGTCGAGGGCCGTTTTGTGTTGATCTTGGCCGACGCTGGCCAGCCGTTTTTGTCGTACCTCGCGGATAGACTTGAAATCGGGGGGACCCCCGCCTGGGCGGTGGCGGATTTCGGGGTGCGTGTCCTCGAAGGACAGCACGTTCTCCGGACGAGCGGGCGGCATCGGTCGACACGCCGGCATCTCCGGCCCGAGTTGACCGTGGGACGAAGCGGATGGGGAGCCCTATCACGCCCTTCGAAGGCCGCGGCAGCACAAGCAGATGTGCGGGGTGGATAGGCGACTCGGCGAGCGAGCGGCGCAAGTGGACATGCGGCACGACCAACGGACAGTACCGACAGGCGCGACACGAGCAGACGGACAGCGCGGCCAACGGGCAGCACTGACGGACCCGTTGGGTGGGTACAGGGCCGAAAGCAGCACGGGTGAACCTGCGGCGAGGCGAGACGCTGTGCTGACAGGCGGCACTGTGGGGCGCGCAGCACGGGTGGACCCGCGGCGAGGCGGAACGGGCTGTGCTGACAGGCGCGCGGGGTAGGTGAAGTGCGGCAACGCTGACAAGCGGCGCTCTCGGGTGCGCGGCACGGGTGGACCCGCGCAGTGAAACGCGCGGCGGCAACGGGCGCGCGGGGTGGGTAGCGTGCGACACCGCCAACGGGCGGTGCGACAGGCGCGCGGCACAGGTGGACCTGCGGCGTGGGTGAACATCCGTCGTGGGTGGACGAGTGGCGCACAGGAATGTGGTGGTGAGTTGTGGCGTGGACACCACAACTCGACGACTGTCTCATTTGGTCTGACGTGAGGCGACTCGCGTGGTGTGCCGCCGCCGGAACAGGGGCGGCACACCACGGTCGGGAAACGGGCTGGGCTAGTCGGCGGGTGAGACCGTGGCCTGCCATTGGACGCACGTGGGGCGGGCGCCGTCGGTGCGGAGGAAGTCGTGTGCCGCTTGGCGGACGTTGGCCGCGGGGACTTCGGCGTTGGACGGCATCGGGTGGGGCTCCCCTCGGTGGTCGTAGGTGAGTTCCGGGCCGGTGGGCGGGGTGCCGTCGGTGCTGATCACGGCGCCGGACTTGTCGGTGTGGCCGACTACGCCGCGGTTGTGGTTCAGGCCGACGTGCAGGATCGCCCAGGACCCTCGTTCTCTCCGGGAGATCTGGAGCAACGGGGGTGCTTGTGCTCCCGCGTGTTCGCGGGTCATCCGGTCGAGCAACACTTCCAGGTCGTCAGCTCCACGAAGGCTGATCAACTCGTCGCCGTACCAGGCGTTCAGGGCCACCATGGCAAAACCCTATCGGGCGATCATCCGATGTGGGGCTCTCGGCCGGTGAGTTTCGCAACGCAGGCGACAATTTCTTCCGGACGTTCGAGCGGCAGCATGTGCCCCACGTCCGGGACGACCTGCGCCTGTCCCCCCACGGCCTTGGCCAACGCCTCGGCGTTCGACTCGGGACAGAGGCGGTCCTCGTCGCCGACGATCGCGATCACCGGCCGCTCCCCCGCCACCGTCAACGCGGCTTCACGGTCGTAGCGGTCCACGGCCGGGCGGAAGAGGGCGACGGTCGAAGGCCAGTGCGCCCACACCATCTCCGCGGTGAGTTCCACGTCCTCGGCGCGCGGCTGGTCGCCGAACAGCCACCAGCGCAGCCCCGCGGTCTTGGCGGGTTCGATCTTGTCGCGGACGGCGCGCACGATGGGGCCGAAGGCGCGTTCGAGTTCCCGCACGAGTTTGCCGACGGCCTTGGGCCACGCCAGCGACGTCTCGGCGAGGCCGGTGATGGCCGTGGACACGAACACGACGCCCGCCACGCGCTGCCGGTAGAGCCTGGGGCGGCGTTCGGCCATCGCCATCGCGGCCATGCCGCCCATGGAGTGGCCGACGATGACGACCTGACCGTTCGGCACTCCCCGCTCGATCAGCTCCCCCAGGTCGTCGGCGAGCTGGTCGATGGTGGCCGTGTCCTTTGTGGCCGGGTCCGACCTGCCGTGTCCTCTGTGGTCGTACGCGATCACCTGGCAGGTGCGGCCGAGGCCTTCGACCACCCGCCACCACGTGCGGTGGTCGAGCGCGTAGCCGTGCGCGAGCACGACGGTCACGTCCGCGTCCGGATCGCCGGAGCGCACCACGTTCAGTTCGGTGCCGTCCTCGAGCAGCATCGTCCGCCCCTCTCGCGTCGGGTCTGCCCTGTCCAACGAGGCGGGCCCCGGAACGTTATGCACCCCGATGGCGGCTGGTGATCTCCCCGTACCCTGCCGATCTACTTCACAGCGGCACTGCACCCGGAGGCGGTCATGACCCCACAGGACTCGCTCGTCCACTCGTACCTGTTCCTGCGGCGGGCGATCGGGTTCATCGGGATCGGGTTGCCGGTGGTACTGGTCGTGGGGGTGCTGCTGGTGGACCACGAGTTCCTGGACTCGATCAGCGGCTACTACTACAGCCCGATGCGGGGCGTGTTCGTCGGCGCGATGTGCGCGGTCGGGGCGTTCCTGCTGTCCTACCGGGGCTACGACCGGCTGGACAACCTCACGGCGACCGCCGCGGGCGTGGCGGCCGTCGGGGTGGCGCTGTTCCCGACGACGCCGCGCGGCACCCACACGCCCGCGCAGGCTGTGGTCGGGGTGGTGCACCTGGCGTTCGCGTCGGTGTTCTTCCTGGCACTGGCCTACTTCTGCCTGGTGCTGTTCACCAAGTCCGACAAGGCGCGGCCGACGACCCGCAAGCTCCAGCGCAACCGCGTGTACGTGGTGTCGGGGTGGGTCATCCTCGTCTGCCTGGCGCTGATCGTGGTGGTGAACCTGCTCCCCCACACCGAGCTGCACCTGGCGTTGTGGCTGGAGTCGGCGGCGATCCTCGCCTTCGGGTTCGCCTGGCTGACCAAGGGCGAGGCGATCCTCGGCGACCTGGGTTAGAAGGCGAACCCGCCGGGGCGGCCGGTGCGTTCGGCGATGAGGCCCGCCAGGGTCGCGATGGCGATCTCCGGCGGTGTCCGGGAGCCGATGTTCAGGCCGACGGGCCGGTGCACGCGGGCCACCTCGGTCTCCGGCACGCCCAGCGCGGCCAGCATCTCGACGTGCGGGCCGGGGTGGCGCGGGTTGCCCAGGACGCCGATCCACCGGGACCGGCCCGCGAGCGCGTCGCGGAGGACCTCGCCCAGTTCGGGGCGGTGGTGGTCGGTGACGACGACGTCGGTGTGCTCGTCGAGGTCGGGGAAGGTGGTCTCGCCGTCGCGGTCGGCGTCCGGGTCGACGAGCAGCGTGCGGTAGCCGAGGTCGGCGGCGTAGGCGAGCAGGTAGCGGGCGACGGGTGACGCGAACACGGCCACGAGGGTGCGGTCGGGGACGTCGGCGGGCGCGTCGCCGTGGGCTACCGCGCAGGCCTCTGAGGTCGTCATGGTGCCAGTCTCGCCGCACCAATGCCGGACGTCCACACCGGCGACCGTGCCCACTATCTGCGCGAATAACCGTTTTTCGGACCACAGGTTTCAGACCACAGGACCGGGCGGTCGCCCTTGACCGGCGACGACGGCCGCTCCAACCATGGGGTGGCCTCACTCAGAGAGCGCTCTCACGCACATCCGGTCATCGGGGATTTGGAGTTGCCTGTGCGCACGCGAACACTGCTCGGCCTGCTCACCGCGCTGGTGGTGAGCGTCCCCCTCGGTTCGGCCGCGGTGGCCCAGGCCGCCGCCCAGCCTCCGAGCCTGCTGCCGTTGAGCGTGGCGAACAACTCCGGCAGAGCGGAGCAGGTCTTCCTCTACGTGCTGGGCACCGACCTGGCCAGCGGCAAGCTCGGGTACGTCGACGCCGCGGGCGCGTTCACGGCGTGGAGCGGCGGTTCGAACCCGCCGAGCCCCGCGCCGGACGTGGCCATCGCCGGCCCCGGCAACGGGTCGACCACCACGATCCAGCTGCCGCGCGGGATCTCCGGGCGCATGTACATGTCGTTCGGGCAGAAGCTGACGTTCCTGCTCGCCCAGGACGGCGGGCTCGTGCAGCCCGCGCCGTGGGCCGCGAACGACCCCAACCGGGACGTGCTGTTCGACTGGAGCGAGTTCACCTACAACGACGCCGGGCTGTGGCTCAACAGCTCGCAGGTCGACATGTTCAGCGTGCCGCACGCGGTGTCGGTGACCGGTGAGCGCGGCACGAGCACCGAGGGGCAGCTCAAGCCCGGCGGTCGGGACGCGATCTTCGACGCGCTGGCGAAGGAGCCGGGCGACTGGGCGAAGCTGATCCACACCCGTGCCGACGGGACCCGGCTGCGCGCGTTGGCGCCGCGGCTGGCGATGGAGGTCGCGGACGGCTTCGACCCGAACTACCTCGACGGCTACCTCACCGACACGTGGAACACCTACAAGAGCACCGACCTGACGGTGGTCCCGTTCCAGTTCCAGCCGAACCTCAAGTACACCGGCCGCACCGGTGGCGACGGCGTCCTGCGGTTCAAGGACTCCACCGGCAAGGAGGTGGCGGCGTTCCCGCAGCCCGCCACCAAGGACGTCTTCGGCTGCGACGGCAAGCTAGCCGCGCCGAACGACGACGTGGTCGGTCCGCTCGCCCGCACGCTGTGCGCGGCGCTGCACCGGTCCACGCTGGGCTTCCAGCACACCCAGCCGACCTACGACGGCGGCGAGTTCTACACGCGGCCCGTCACCGACCACTACTCGAAGGCCGTGCACGCGAACATGGTCGACGGCAAGGCCTACGGGTTCGCCTTCGACGACGTCGGCAACTTCGAGTCGCTGGTGTTCGACGGCGTGCCGAGCTCGGTGACGATCACGCTGACGTCCTTCTGACCCCTGTCCCCGTGGGGTCGCGTTCACCGAGCGCGACACCACGGGTTTTTTGTGCCCGGAATTCGCCGCGGACCATGTCGCACATCACGAAATCCTCATGGTCGACGATTGGCGAAATTGATCCGTTGGCCGCAGCAAAACGCCGCCTTCCGGCCTAGCCGAATGCCTCCACGCCCTCGCGCGACCTCCCCGCGTGAAGCACGTCCGACCTGTTCAGCGCAAGTGGCGGGCGGTCGGGAACGGTGATCACCGGGGCGCAAGATGGCCTCTTGCCCGCGTATTTCCCACTGCCGGGGTTGTTTCTTCCGTGTAACTCTTCCGCGTCGGCCTGAATCGGTTTACTGTCCCGATTGTGAGAGCGCTCTCACCCACTTGTCGTCCTCGGTTTTCCCTGCTTGGAGGTGGCACCCACGTGATTCGGAGCCCTCAAAGAACCGGCCGGCGCCGTCCGCGCTGGCGTGCGGCCCTCGCCGCGCTCGCCCTGGCGGCGCTCTCGACCCTCTCGGGGGCGGGCGTCGCGGCCGCCGCCGACGACTACACGCAGTCGGCCACGTCCCTGAACGCGACCCAGGCGCAGATCTCGTTCACCCCGACCACGACGGCGGTCTACGTCGACGTGCACTACGTGGTGACCGGGCAGGGCCAGCAGAACTTCCGCATGGACCTCAGCGGCGGCACGTGGCGCAAGACCGTGAGCGGCCTGGCCACCGGCAACGTCATCGACTACTGGTTCACCTACGAGAAGAACGGCCCGCAGTACGACACGCCGCACTTCAGCTACACCAACGGCGGCGGGTCCACGACGGTCGCCACGCCGACCTTCTCCCCCGCTGCGGGCACCTACGCGACCGCGCAGTCGGTGACGATCTCCACCGCCACCTCCGGTGCCTCGATCCGCTACACGCTGGACGGCTCCACCCCCACGGCGTCCTCCGCGCTCTACAGCGGCGCGATCTCCGTCTCCAGCAACACCACGGTCAAGGCGATCGGCCTCAAGTCCGGCTCGACCACCTCCGCGGTCGCCACGGCGGCCTACGTCATCGGCACGCCGGTGGCGACGCCGACGTTCAGCCCCGCGGGCGGCCAGTACTCCTCCGCGCAGACGGTGACCATCTCCACCGCCACCTCGGGTGCGACGATCCGCTACACGGTGGACGGCTCCACGCCGACGGCGTCCTCGACGCTCTACAGCGGGCCCATCAGCGTCCCGTCGACGCGCACGGTCAACGCCATCGCCATCAAGTCCGGTCTCGCGAACTCCGCCGTGGCCAGCGCCACCTACACGATCGGGACCTCCGCGGGCTGCCCGACGCAGCCGGACGTGCCGAACTTCGGCTCGAACACCCGCATCTTCGACCCCGGCATGTCGGCCGCGTCCATCCAGTCGCAGCTCGACGCGGACTTCAACGCGCAGAAGGACACCCTGACCGCGCAGATGGCCAACAGGCGGGTCGCGCACCTGTTCAAGCCCGGCTCCTACAGCGTGCACGACGACGTCGGCTACTACACCTCGGTCGCCGGCCTCGGCCAGAACCCCGGTGACGTGGTCATCAACGGCGCCATCACGGTCGACGCGTTCAACGAGTCCGACCAGGGCGTGGCGCTGCAGAACTTCTGGCGGTCCGCGGAGAACATGGCCGTGAACCCGATCGGCGGCTCCAACCGCTGGGCCGTGGCGCAGGCCGCGCCGTTCCGCCGCATGGACATCCGCGGCAACCTCCAGCTCTACCCGGCCAGCTACGGCTTCGCCAGCGGCGGCTACATCGCCGACACGAAGGTGTCCGGCCAGACCGCGTCCATCTCCCAGCAGCAGTGGTACACCCGCGACAGCAACCTGGGCAGCTGGGACGGCGGCGTCTGGAACATGGTGTTCTCGGGCACCACCGGCGCCCCGGCGACCACGTTCCCGAACCCGCCGGAGACCACCCTCTCCACCACGCCGGTCTCGCGCGACGTGCCGTACCTGTACCTCGACAGCGCGGGCAAGTACCGCGTGTTCACGCCCGCGCTGCGCACCAACGCGTCCGGCGCGAGCTGGGCGAACGGCTCCACCCCCGGCACGTCGATCCCGATGAGCCAGTTCTACGTGGTGCGCGAGGGCGACAACGCGGCGTCCATCAACTCCGCGCTGTCCGCGGGCTGCAACCTGTTCTTCACGCCCGGCGTCTACCACCTCAACCAGACGCTGAACGTGACGAAGGCCAACACCGTCGTGCTCGGCATCGGCTACCCGACGCTGATCCCGGACAACGGCGTCAACGCGATGCAGGTCGCCGACGTCGACGGCGTGCGGATCAAGGGCCTGCTGTTCGACGCGGGCACGACCAACTCGGCGGCGCTGCTGACCGTCGGTCCGTCGGGCTCGTCCGCGAGCCACGCGAGCAACCCGACGACGTTGCAGGACGTGTTCTTCCGCATCGGCGGCTCGATCGCGGGCAACGCCACCACCAGCCTGATCGTGAACAGCAACAACACGATCATCGACCACATCTGGGCCTGGCGCGCCGACCACGGCAACGCGGGCACGTGGGGGTGGACGCAGGCCAAGGGCGACACCGGGTTGATCGTCAACGGCAACAACGTCCTGGCGACCGGCCTGTTCGTCGAGCACTACCAGAAGTACCAGGTCATCTGGAACGGCCAGGGCGGCAAGACGATCTTCTTCCAGAACGAGATGCCCTACGACGTGCCGAACCAGGCGAGCTGGATGAGCCCCAACGGCCGCAACGGGTACGCGGCCTACAAGGTCGGCGACAACGTCACCTCGCACGAGGCGTGGGGGCTCGGCAGCTACAACTTCTTCAACGTCAACCCCTCGGTCAACGCCTACCACGCGTTCGAGGTGCCCAACAACGCCAACGTGCGCTTCCACAGCCTGTGCACGGTGTCGTTGAACTACCAGGGGCTGATCACCCACGTCATCAACGACACCGGAGGGGTGACGCCTCCCGGCACCGTTCCGGTGAACGTGGTGAGCTATCCGTAGCCAGTAACGGGTAGTCGGTGAACGCCGGTCGGGTCCGCCAGCCCGACCGGCGTTCGCGCGTCAGCAGCGCGCGTAGGAGTAGCCCGGTTCACCCGCGCGCACGAGGTAGCGGTCGCGGACGACCGTCGTGCGTGGACGGCTCGTGTCCGCGCACACCCCGCCCGACGGCGGGTTGTCGATGTACTCGACGTCGATCACCCGCTGCCCGTAAGCGGCCGTGTACTCGGCGCACTCGCCGAACGCGACGCACTCCTCGGCCACGGCGAAGTCGAACTTCGCCTCGTCACGGCCCCTGCTGCCCAGCTCAGCCGAGTTCTTCTGCCCGATGAGCAGGTTCCGGCTGTGCGCGGCGTCGGCGAGCTGCGCGGCGAACGCCAGGTTGTCGTCCAGGGTGATCGCGCCGTGCGAGCGGGTGTCGGAGTCCAGGTTGTCGATCTCCACGGCGTCGAAGCCCGAAGTGGCGCAGGTCGTGATGGTCGCGCCGACGAAGACCGCGAGCCGGGCCCGCTTCTCCGGGGACGACGTGTCCAGGATCAGCTCGTCCGGCCAGTTCGAGTCGACCAGCGGCTGTCCGTCCTTTCCGAACAGGACGAGGTCGCGCCGCTCGGCCAGCCACAGGTCGCGCTCGGCGGGCTGGGTTTGGAAACCGTTGACGTAGCAGACGTTGTAGAGCCCGTTCTCCGGTTGCGCGGTGCTGTCGCGCACGACCAGCCGCACTCCGGCGGGCGGCGGGTACGCGCCGCCGAGCTGGTAGTCGGCGGCCACCCCCTCGGGGAACGCCTTGGTCGTCGCGGACGCGGGCACCGACACCTCGCCCACGACGACGGGTTGCGGCTGCGCCGAGCACGCGGTCAGCGCCAGCGCGGCGGTGAGCAGCCTCAACGGCGGGCCTAGCGGTGGAACCACGTCACTCCCCAGGACGGTCGCGGTCGGTCCCCGCGACCCTACTGATCACCGGTGTGACGGACGTGTGCTCCGCGCGGGCGGGTGGTGTCCGAAAACGGCCGGCGCGGGGTCGCCACCGCCCGGCACCATGACCGCGTGACCACGTACTCCGCCGTGCGGACCACCGGGATCTACTGCCGTCCCGGCTGCGGCGCGAAACCGCTCGCCGAGAACGTCCGGACGTTCGAGCTCGCCGCCGCGGCGGAGGCCGAGGGCTACCGGGCGTGCCTGCGCTGCCGCCCGTACCGGGTCGCGGGCACGGTCGCCGACGACGCGCCCGAACTGGTCTGCCGGGCCGTGCGGATCATCCTCGACGGAACCCTCGACGCGGGTGACGAGTCCACTGTCGCCGCGCGCGTCGGCCTGTCCGCCCGGCACCTCCGCCGCCTCTTCCACGACCACCTCGGCGTCACGCCCGACCAGTTCGCCCGGTCCCGCCGAGCTCACTTCGCCCGCAGGCTCCTGGACGACTCCGACCTGCCCATCGCCGACGTCGCGTTCGCCTCCGGTTTCGGCAGCCTGCGCCAGTTCAACCGCGCCATGCGCGAGGTCTTCCGGTACGCGCCCGGCGAACTCCGCGACCGCCGTCGACGCGGCGACCGCCTCACCGCCGACGGCGGTCTCCCCCTGCGGTTGTCGTTCACCCCGCCCTACGACTGGACCGCCACCCTCACCCTGCTGGCCGACCGCGCCGTGTCGGGAGTCGAGTCCGTCGAGGGTGACGTCTACCGCCGCACCATCACCCTCGACGGCGCCCCCGGCCTCCTGGAGATCGGCCCCGGCGGGCCCGACCACCTCCTGCTGCACGCCCACCTGCCGTACTGGGAGGGCGTCATCCACGTCGTGGAGCGCGCGTCCCGCCTGCTCGGCCTCGACATCGACCACACGACCGCCGTCGCCCACCTCAGTCGCGACGACACCCTTCGCCCGCTGCGCCCCGGCGTTCGCGTCCCCGGCGCGTGGGGACCGTTCGAGACCGCCGTCCAAGCGGCCGTCGACCCCGAGCGGGTGGGCGACCTCGTCCGCGCCCACGGCACCCCGATCCCCGGCCTGCCCCACGGCCTCACCCACGCGTTCCCGGCCGCCGAAGCCCTCACCGACGAGCCCGGCACCGTCGGTGAACTGGCCCGCGCCGTCGTGGCGGGCGCGCTCGACGACCCGCTGTCGTCGCTCCCGTTCCTCGACCGCGCCACCAGGCACCGGATCGCCCTGCGCCTGGGCGTCCGCGACGCCTCTCCCCTGCCCGACCTTCCCGAGGCCTGGCGACCGTGGCGATCCCTCGCCACGGTCCACCTGCTGCTCAGCGGAGCAGGTCGTTGAGCTCCCCGTAGCCCAGCGCGTCCTCCAACGCCCCGTACGTGCCCGCGCCGAGGAGTTCCCGAGCCGCGGCCGCCGCCAGCCCGTACGCCGCCTGCGCGATCCCCGACCCCACGCTGATCCGCACCACCCCCAGCTCGGCCAACTCCCGCACGCTGGGCGCTCCGGGGAACGCCATCACGCTCAGCGGCAACGGCCCGCCGACCAGTTCCTTGATCGCGACCGGGTCCACGAGCCCCGGCACGAACAGCACGTCCGCCCCCGCGGCCGCATAGCGCTCGGCCCGGACCACCGTGTCCGCCAACCGCTCGGCGGGCGAACCGGCACCGGTCAGGAAGGTGTCCGTGCGGGCGTTGAGGACCAGGTCCGCTCCCCCGGCCTCCCTGGCGGCGGCCAGCAGGTCCTCCTGCTCGGCCGGGTCGACCAGCACCCCGCCGCGGCTGTCCTCCAGGTTCACCCCCACAGCGCCGATCGCGAGCACCTCGGTCACCGTCTCCGCCACCGCGCCGTAGCCGTCCTCGACGTCCGCCGTCACCGGCACGGTCACCGCGGCCACGATCCGCCGCAACGCGCCCATGGCCTCCCCGCGCGTCAACCCACCACCATCGGGCACGCCCAACGCCCAGGACACCCCGGCGCTCGTGGTGGCGATCGCCTTCGCCCCGGTGGCCTCGATCGCCACCGCCGACCCCGGATCCCACGCGTTCGGCAGCACCAACGGCCCGTTGGTGTGCAGCGCGCGGAACGAACGGGCCTTCTCGCGGACGTCCATCTCGGTACTTCCTCCAGATCACGACGATGAGGAGAACAGCATTTCGCCTGGCAGCGTCGAGGTCTGGCCATATTCGGACATGATCACCGACGCGGCGAACGGCCACGACTCCTTACTCGCCGTGGCCGTTCGCGTGGTCCGGATATTGACCTTCGGTCAACACTGAAGTTATCGAGTCGGTTAGCCCGTCAACGCCTCCAGTCCGCTGGCCTGCGTGCGCCAGTCGACCTGGTTCGGCGTGCCGCCAGCCCACCGCTGCCCCACGCGGTTGAGCGGGTCGCGGTCGGTCGACCAGATCGAGTCGGACTGGCGCCGGCCGAACTGCTGGTAGGTCGCCGCGCCCGTGGCCTGGGCCAGGTCGGTGAGGTAGCGGGCGAAGACGCCCTTGAACTGCTTCTGGTTGTCGTCGCACGTGCGGGTGCCGGTGTCGCAGGACTCGGTGAGCACTCCCCCGGCGGTCAGCACCGGGCTGGTGGTGCCCGCGTCGGCCAGGCGGCGGGCTCCGGTCAGGTAGCGGGTGTCGCCGGTGGCGCGCCACGTCTCCAGGAGGCCGCCGATGCCGAGGCCCTGGTTGTAGGTCCAGACGGTTTGGCCGTTGTTGCGGCAGTCGGTGGTGAGGCCGTCGTTGACCAGGCCGGAAGCGTTGATCAAGCCGCTGGCCAGGTACCAGTCCCCCGCGGTGCGCGAGCGTTGCGCCCACGTGGTGTCGCCGGGTGTGCGGTTGTGGACGGCGGCCGCCAAGCGGAGGTAGAGGCCGATGGTGACGGCGTTCTTGTAGGTGCGTTCGCGGTCCCACCACACGCCGCCTCCGCACGTGCCGGTGTCCCAGAACTGGTGGACGTAGGCGGCGATGGTGGTGGCCATCGACAGGTAGCGCGCGTCGCGGGTGAGGTCGTAGGCGCCGATCCACGCGAGGCCCCACCAGGCCGTGTCGTCGATCGAGCGGCTGATGAAGTTGCCCTCGACGGGGTCGGAGCTGCGCTGGCCCGCCGCGAACGTGCCGCGGTTGACGTCGAAGGTGCGGGCGATCATCCAGTCGTACTGGTGGTTGCCCGTCCGGGCGGCGAAGGCGGTCAACGCCGTGAGCGTGGCGGCGGAGTTCCACCAGCTGCTGGGCCACCAGGCCGCGTACGGGTCGTAGGAGTAGGCGAGGGCGTCGGCCGCCGCGGCCGTCCGGGTCGGGGTGGGGCGGGCCCACGCCGTGCAGCTGCCCTGGGCGTGGGCGGCTTCCCGGCCGCACGCGCGGACCGCGCCGCCGTAGTGCCTGCCTCGGGGGTCGCGGGTGGCGAACATCGTGGTCCTGGTGGACGTGCCGGACGTGACGCCGACCCGGCCCAACGACGAGCCGCCCGGCCAGGACGCGCCGGTGTCCCACGACCGGTCCAGCCACACCTCGTCACCCGGACCGCCCGCCTCGAGCGTGCCCCAGGCCATGGAGTTCCGGTCGACGTGCAGGCGGATCACCCGGCCGAACAGGGTCGTCGACGGCACGGGCTGGGTGTCGCCGTTCGCCTGGCCCGCGTCGGTGCGGTCGCAGGTCACGTCGCACACCGTCGGGTAGATCCAGTCCGTGCAGACCACGCCCGCGCCGTCACCGCACGCCCGGAGCAGGCCGCGCTTGTGCGCCACGGGGTCGGTGACGTTGTACATGAGCGTCCGGGTGCCGGTCCACGAGCCGGGGATCGTCGCGCGGCCGAGCAGCCCCTCCCAGGTCGCGCCACCGTCCCACGACCGGTCGAGCCACACGCCGTCGCCCGCGACGCCGTTGTCGATGGACGCCCAGCCCATGCCGTCGACGTCGGAGACGTGCAGGACCACGCGACGGCCGTTGACCTGCCGTTCCGGGACCGGGAAGATCTCCTGCCGCGTGCGCGACGGGTCGAGCGTGTCGCACGACAGGGTGCACACGACGGCCGCCGCGGTGGACGCGGAGTCCGTGCTGGACGGCGGCGTGACCGGCGCGAGGCCGAGCAGCAGCGAGGTGACCAGGACGCGGATCACGACAGCCTCCACAGGTGGTCGGGGGTGCCGCTGTCGTCGAACTGCACGACCTGCGCGGAGTTGTCGTAGGACATGCCGTCCACGCCCAGGACCTTGCCGCTGTTGGCGTTCTGCACCCGCCAGAGGTCGTCGGTGTCCGGCCTGAGCCGCCACAGGTGATCCGCCGTGCCCGTGTCACCGAACTGGACGACCTGCGCGGAGTTCGCCGTCGACATCCCGGCGACGCCCAGGACCTTGCCCGAGTTCTCGTTGCGGATCCGGAAGTAGCCGTTCGCGTCCGGCACGAACCGCCAGAGGTGGTCGAGCGTGCCGCTGTCGTCGTACTGCACGACCCGCGCCGAGTCCGCCGTGGACATCTGGTCCACGCCCAACACCTTGGTGGAGTTGAGGTTCCTGATCCGGACGGTGCCGTCCGGGATGATCCGCCACAGGTGATCGGCCGTGCCGTTGTCGTCGTACTGCACCACCCGCGCCGAGTCCGCCGTGGACATCTGGTCCACGCCGAGGACCTTGCCGGAGTTGGCGTTGCGGAGCCGGAACCAGCCGTCGCCGTTGTCGACGAGCGTCCACCGGTGGTCGGCGGTGCCGTTGTCGTCGAACTGGACGACCTGCGCGGAGTTCGCGGTGGACATGCCGTCCACGCCCAGCACCTTGCCGGTGCGCTCGTTGCGCACCTTCACCCGGCCGTTGCCCAGGTCCACCAGCCGCCACAGGCGGTCGGCCGACCCGTCGTCGGCGAGCTGCACGACCCTGGCGTCCGAAGTGGACAGGACTTTGCCGCTGTTCTTGTTCTGCACCCGGCACGGCACGCCCGGTGTCCCCCACGTCCGCGCGCCGCCGGTCTGCGGGAACGCGGTGATCCGCAGGCGCGCCGCGCCCATCGGCACCAGTTCCGCCGTGCGCTCGGTCCCCGTGGTCGCGACCGGGCCGTCGGACAGCGTCGCCACGACGTTCTCGCTGTCGACCTCCCAGTCCGGGACGTCCCGCACCCGCGCGGTGATCCGGACCGGCGCGGTGGCGAGCGTGAACGGGTCGGTCACGCTGCCGCCGGTGGACACGGTGAACTGCTGGTTCGGCGTCAGGCCGACGTTCCACGCCGATCCGGGCCGCACCTCGTACTCCGGCCACGCGTCCGTGCCCGCGGAGCGGGTCCAGCGCTCGTCGACGCGCAGCGAGAACGTGAGCGCGCCGAGGTCCACGGACACCGCGTTGTGGTTGCGCGTCCACACCCGCGTGCGCGGCGCCATCGGCAGCCGGAGCACGACCTTGTCGCCGTTGGCCCAGGTGCGGTCGACGGTGACGAACCGCGGCCCGCCCTGCGCGGCAACCGCGGTCCCGTTGACCGTGAGCGACGGGTTCGGGCACCAGCCCGGAATCCGCACGGCGAACGGGAACGCCAGCGCCTTCGGGGTGGCGACGGTGAACGTGATGGTGTCGGTGAACGGGTAGCCGGTCTCCGAGGTGATGGTGACCGCGGTCCCGTCGCCGACCTTCGCGGTCACGCGCGACGGGCCGTGCAGCGCGGCCGCGAGCCCGCCGTCGGGCGTGGCGAGCCACATCTCCTCGACGTAGTACGGCCAGCCCTGGCCGTAGTTGTGCGGGCAGCACCGGTACTGGTCGACGCCCGGCTTGTAGGACTGCATGGCGAACCCGTTCTGGAACTGCCGCCGACCCTTCGGCGCGTTGTCGAGCTGCACGGCGTTCGCGCTGGTCACGTAGTGGGTGACCTTCCCGAGCGGGTCCAGGCACGCGGGCAGCAGGTTGAACGCCAGCTCCTCGGTCCGGTCCGCCCACACCGGGTCGCCGGTGACGCGGGTCAGCAGTTCGTGGCTGGCCATGAACTCCACGACCCCGCACGTCTCGAAGCCCTGCCGCGGATCGCCGTATCCCGGCCGCGCGTTCTCGTCCCCGGCGAACCCGCCGCCGGGGAACTGGCCGTACGCCGCCATGACCGTGTCGTAGGTGTGGTAGCTGGACGCCCGGTGCGCCGCGTCGCCGGACAGCAGCCAGAACTGCGCGGGCTCCCGGAACCCCTGCGCGAAGTTCACGTTGTGCAGGCTCGCGACGCGGTCGACCCAGTTCGCCGAGTGCTGGTGGATCCGCCGGGTCAGGTCGATCAGCGACGAGTCGCCGGTGCGGTTGTAGAGCCAGTGGACGACGTCGATCGTGTCACCCCACCGGGTCGCGCCCCAGCCGTCGGAGAACACGCCGTCCGGTTGGGTCGCCATGAAGCGGAAGTACCGGGTCAGCAGGGAGTCGACCCGCGTGTCGCCGCGGAACTCGGCCCACGACCGGAGCGCGTGCAGCATCGGCATGTGCGGCCAGAGGTCGGCGTGGCCGTTGAGCGCGGTCCGCAGCCGGGTCGGGCCGAAGTAGCCGTCGGACGCCTGGGTGGCGATGACGGCGTTGATCCAGCGCTCGGTGTCGGCGAGGACCCGCGACTCACCGGTGACGTACCCGAGGTCGCCGAAGCCGCGCAGCCAGTACGGCACCTCCTCCCAGCCGTCGAGGTCGGGACGCGTCCAGCCCGAGTCGGCGAACCGGAGGAAGTGCGAGAACTCCTGGTAGCGCCCGTTGAGGCCGGACACCTGGCGGTCGAGCTGGGTGGCGAGCCATCCCGTCGCCCTCGCCGCGCCGGGTGGGAGGCGGAAGTAGGCCGACGGGCGGAGGGGGGATCTGTTGACTGGGTAGAGCGGGGCGGCCGCTTGGGCCGCCGGGGCGCGGAGCAGGGCTCCGCCCGCGGTCAGGAGACCGCCGCGCAGGAGGGTACGACGTGCAATCGACATGGCTGTGCTCCCGGTGCAGGGTGGGTGCGGCCTGAGGTGTCGAGCGACGAGGGGCTGGGGCGATCGTAGCGTTTTTACAACGTTGTGCCAACGATGTAAATCCTGAGGTTCGGGCAGGTGGAAGGCGGTTTGGGGCAGGAGAACCGGGCGAGGGCCCAGGGGGCAGGGGGCGGCACCAAGAAAGCCGATCGAAGCCGAAGCCCTCACTACCACCGAGCCGAGGCACCGAGCCGGCCGAGGCCGCTGCCATCCCCGATCACCGGCCGCTCAACCGCGCAATCGCGGTCCCGCGTGACTACCGGCGGTGGTGTTTCGGTGGCTTCCGGAAGTTCGGGACCGGTTCCGCGACAGCCGGAAAGCGCGGTGAACGGGGTCCGTTCGACGCATTTCTGGGAGCGCTCCCAGTCAAGACGGCGGCCTCAGGTTCGTCGGCAAGGTCCATCCAGCCGAAGCCGTCCTACTCCCCCTGGCGGCAGCACCGGCCGATCGATGGCAACCAAGCAGCCCATTTGCCAGGAAATACCCCCATATGCCGAAAGTATCGGCAGTTGACCATCCACTGTGGACTGGGCGCTATCTCCCGAAAATGCGGTCTGTACACCGCGTAACGCTGCCGTTACCCTCCTGTCTGGGAGCGCTCCCAGACGCAGAAGTCCGGACGACCGCCCCACGTACGAGATCCATGACAAAGGCGTCGTGAGGAGATCGCAAAGATGAGTTCCCCTGCAAACGGGCACCCGAGCCCACCGCGCCGAGGTGTGCGCATCGCGGCGATAGGGGCGACGGTCGCCACGTTCGTCGCCATGATCGGCGTCGCGACGAGCACCCAGGCGTCCGCCGCGCCGGGCTGCAAGGTCGACTACAGCTCCTCGAACTGGGGCGGTGGCGGGTTCACCGGGTCGGTCAAGATCACCAATGTCGGCGACGCCATCTCCGGTGGATGGACGCTGAAGTTCACCTTCCCGAGCACCACGCAGAAGGTGTCCCAGGGCTGGAACGCCACCTGGACCCAGTCCGGCGCCGCCGTGACCGCGACGAGCATGTCGTACAACGGCAACATCGGCACCGGCGCGACGGTCGACATCGGCTTCAACGGCACCTACAGCGGCACCAACACGGCGCCGACGTCGTTCTCGCTGAACAACGTCACGTGCACCGGCCAGCCGGGCACGACCACCACGACGACAACCACCACCACGACCACCACGACCACCACGCCGGGCAACCCCGGTGGCGGGACCCGCGTGGACAACCCGTACGTGGGCGCGAAGGGGTACGTGAACCCGGACTGGTCGGCGAAGGCCGCGGCCGAGCCGGGCGGCTCCAAGGTGTCGAACGTGTCGACCGCCGTGTGGCTGGACCGCATCGCGGCGATCGAGGGCTCCAGCTCCGCCAGGGGTCTGGTGGCGCACCTCGACGAGGCCGTGCGGCAGGCGGCGGGCCAGCCGCTGACCATCCAGCTCGTCATCTACAACCTGCCCGGTCGCGACTGCTCCGCTCTCGCGTCCAACGGTGAGCTCGGTCCGACGGAGATCGACAAGTACAAGAGCCAGTACATCGACCCGATCGCCGCGATCCTCGGCCGGTCCGCCTACAAGGACCTGCGGATCGTGACCATCGTGGAGATCGACTCGCTGCCGAACCTGCTGACCAACGTCAGCCCCCGTCCGACGGCGGTTCCCGCCTGCGACGTCATGAAGGCCAACGGCAACTACGTGACCGGTGTCGGCTACGCGCTCGCCAAGCTCGGAGCGGTGTCGAACGTCTACAACTACCTCGACATCGGCCACCACGGCTGGCTCGGCTGGGACGACAACTTCGGTCCCACCGCCGACCTGCTGTTCACCGCCGCCAACGCGTCCGGCAGCACCAAGGCCAACGTGCACGGCTTCATCGCCAACACCGCGAACTACGGTGCCACGACCGAGCCGTACTTCAAGGTGAGCGACACGGTCGGCGGCCAGCCGATCCGCGAGAAGGCCAAGTGGATCGACTACAACAAGTACGTCGACGAGCTGTCCTACGCGCAGGCGTTCCGCCAGCGGGCCATCCAGTCGGGCTTCGACTCGAACATCGGCATGCTGATCGACACCTCGCGCAACGGCTGGGGCGGCTCCGCCCGTCCGACGGGCCCCGGCCCGACGACCAGCCCGGACGCCTACGTCGACGGTGGACGCATCGACCGCCGCATCCACCTCGGCAACTGGTGCAACCAGAAGGGCGCGGGCCTCGGCGCGCGGCCGACCGCCGCTCCCGCGACGGGTATCGACGCCTACGTGTGGGCGAAGCCGCCGGGCGAGTCCGACGGCGCGAGCAAGGAGATCCCGAACAACGAGGGCAAGGGCTTCGACCGGATGTGCGACCCGACGTACACCGGCAACGTCCGCAACGGGAACAGCATGTCCGGCGCGCTGCCGGACGCGCCGATCTCCGGCCAGTGGTTCTCCGCGCAGTTCCAGGAGTTGTTGAAGAACGCCTACCCGGCGCTCTGACCTGGTCCGCTGACGCCGTCCTCGCCCCGAGCGAGGGCGGCGTCAGCCCTTGGTGGCCCCGGCGAGCATCCCGGACACCAGGGCCTTCTGCGAGAACAGGAACAGCACGAGCACCGGCAGGATGGCGACGATGATCGCCAGCGCCAGTTCCGGGCTGGTGATGTTCAGGCCCGCCCCCGCCACCGGGTTGAACGACGGCGTGGACGACAGCAGCTGGTTCAGGCCGACCTGGAGCGGGAACTGGTCGGTGTTCGGCAGGACCAGGTAGGGCAGGAAGAAGTTGTTCCAGTTGCCCACGAAGCTGAAGAACGCCACCAGCGCCGCGACCGGTCTCGCCAGCGGCAGCGCGATCCTGGTGAAAAGCTGCCACTCCGAGCACCCGTCGATCCGCGCGGCGGCGAGGACGTCGGTGGGCATGGACGTGGCGAAGTAGATGTACACGAGGTACACGCCGAACGGGTAGAACGAGAACGGCAGGACGACCGACCAGATCGTGCCGATCAGGCCGAACTCGTTGAGCTCCAGGAAGATCGGCAGGACCAGCGTGGCCGACGGCATGATCATCACGATCAGCGTGGTCACCAGCAGGGTCTTGCGGCCGCGGAAGTTCGACAGCGCGAGCGCGAACCCGGCCGGGATGCTCGTGGCGAGCGTGATCACCAGCGTGATGGCCGAGTAGACGGCGGAGTTGCGCAGCCAGACCAGCAGGACGCCGTCCTGGAAGTCGACGAGGTGCCGCCACGCGGTGGCGACGTTGCCGAACGACCCGAACGACAGCGGTCCGTCGCTGATCAGCTGTCCCGCGGTCTTCGTGGGGGCGAGCAGCAGCCAGAGCACCGGCAGGATGAAGAACACCACCAGCGCCAGGAACAGCACCACGACGGCGGCCGTGGCCGCCCGGCTCGACTCGGGGCGGGTCTTCGCGACCACGGTCATGGCTCCTCCACGGTGAACAGGTCCGACCGGGTCACGAGCAGGCCCGCGGCCAGCAGTCCGAGTGCCAGCAGGAAGATCGAGATGGCGGCGGCCCCGTTGAAGTCGCCGTGCTGGAAGGCGTAGACGTACGCGAGCTGGTTGGGCGACCAGGTCGGGCTGACCCGGCCGAGGCTCGCGGTCTGGAGCAGCTGCGGCTCCACGAACAGCTGCGTGCCCGCCGCGAACGCGAGGATGGCCATGTACGCGATCCACTTGCGGATCATCGGGATCTGCACGTTCCACGCGCTGCGCCACGGTCCCGCGCCGTCCATCCGCGCGGCTTCGAGCACCTCGTCGGGGATGTTGTTGAGCGCGCCGTACATCACCACGATCCAGCCGCCTGCGCCGGTCCAGAACGCGATCAGCACGAAGATCATCCCAATCGACGCTCAGGGGGAGAACGGGGAGGAGAGGGGTCGGGCGAAGGGAGTGGTCAGGCGCCTGCTTCGCGGAGGGGAGAGAATCGCTGGTCAGGGGCTTGGGGACGGCCGGTGACGGTGAAGACCCGGTCGCGGATCCGGCGTTCGAACTGGTGCCGGGTCGTGTCGACGTGCTCGATCATCAGGGCCGAGGCGCGGTCGGGGTCCCCGGCCGCGATCGCCTCGGCGATGGCCACGTGCTGCGCGCCCGCCGCCTCCAGCGAACCGGGCACGTCGCCGTGGAACAGCAGGACGTCGGACTGGCCCGCGAAGCGCCGGGCGTTGGTGACGCCCGACTGGAGGAAGACGTTGTGGGCGGCCAGGCTCACGGCGTCGTGGAAGGCGGCGTCGGCCGCCCCGAACCCGGTGACGTCACCCGCCCGCGACGCCTCGACGGTCCGCGCCGCGTGGTCGCGCACCGCCCTGACCTCGATCGGCGTGGCGAGCGTCGCCGCTCGGCGCGCGGTCTCGGCCTCGATCAGCCTGCGGTAGTCCAGGAGCATCAGGACGTGCTCCATGTCCGTGGGCTGGTAGTGCACGAGCTGCTGGTCGGTCGGATCGCCCGCCGCGGCGACGAAGATCCCGGCGCCCTTGCGGACGCTGAGCCGCCCTATCGCGGCGAGCACCTTGACGGCTTCCCGCGTCACGTTCCGGGTCGCGCCGAGCAGTTCGGCGAGCCCCTTCTCGGTCGGCAGGCGGTCACCGGGCCGGAGGTCGTGCTCGGCGACGTAGGCGAGCAGTTGCTCGGCCACGAGTTCGTAGCCGGGCCGGTAGGGACCGTCCTGGGGATCGGGCGTCGTGGGTGCCATCTGTTCCGCTCCTGCCGGATAGATCCGACCTATTGGCGAGGAGCGTACGACACGGTCGGCGTAATGCCGAGCAAGAGTCAGATCTATTCTGCTTCTTGACCGATCAAACCACGCACAACGTGACATATCGGTCCACAAGAACCTGCTCTATCGGCACGCTGCGTGCCGGATCGGTGACGTTCCCGCACTGTGGACTCCCTGGTCGCGGCACCGGAGCGGGGTTACGGTCGCGGCACGTGATCAAGAACGGCGGGCAGATGGTGGACGTGGACGTGGTCGTCGTGGGCGGCGGCGCGATGGGGTCGGCCGCCGCGTGGCAGCTCGCCCGGCGCGGCGTCGACGTGCTGCTGCTCGAACGGTTCGCGCCCGGCCACACCAGGGGCGCCTCGCACGGCGCGTCCCGGATCTTCCGCGTCTCCTACACCGAGCCCGTCTACATCGGACTCGCGCACGAGGCGCTGGCGTGGTGGCGGGAGGTCGAGGCGGAGACCGGCCGCTCTCTGCTGACGTTGACCGGAGGCGTGTCGCATGGGCGGACGGCGGACCTCGAACTGCTCGCGCGGGCGTTGGACGACGCGGGCAACCCCGGCGCGTGGCTGCACCTGGCCGAGGCCGCCGAGCGCTGGCCCGGACTGCGCTTCGACGGGCGGGTGTTCTTCCACGCCCTCACCGGGCGGCTGCACGCCGACCACTCCGTCACCGCTCTCCAGGACCTCGCCGCGAAGCTCGGCGCGACCGTGCGCCACGAGTCGCCGGTGACCGGGATCGTGGTCCACGACGACTCGGTCGAGGTGCGCACGGACACGGGCGTGATCCGCGCCCGCCGCGCGGTCGTGGCGGCCGGGGCGTGGACGGAGAAGCTGCTCGGGTCCCTCGTGCGGCTGCCGCCGCTGCGCGTGACGCAGGAGCAGCCCGCCCACTTCCGCGCTCGCAACGACGACCTCGTGTGGCCGTCGTTCACCCACCACCTCGACGCGAGCTGGCCGAGCGGCGTCTACGGCCTGGCCACACCCGGCGAGGGGATCAAGGCGGGCTTCCACGGCACCGGCCCGGTCGTCAACCCCGACCACCGCGACTTCCGGCCCGAGCCCGCGCAACTGCTGGAACTGCGCCGGTACGCGCGGGAGTGGCTGCCGGGCGTGGACCCGGACGACTTCGACCCGATCAGCTGCACGTACACCACGACCACGACCTCGGACTTCGTGCTGGACCGGGTCGGCCCGGTCGTCGTGGCCGCGGGCTTCTCCGGCCACGGCTTCAAGTTCACCCCCGCCGTCGGCCGCGTCCTGGCCGACCTGGCCCTCACCGGCGACCGGCCGGACGCCCGGTTCGCGTTGGAGACCTCATGACGGACGACTGGCACGGCTCGCTGCGGCACGTCCGCGCGGGCGAGTTGAGCGGCGACACGAACCAGACCAGCGGGATGACCCGCCTGGAGGCGGTCTCCGGCCGCACGGTCGGGTCGCGGAAGGTGTGGATGGGCGAGACCCACGTGGCCCCCGCGACGAACTCCGGCGACCACCACCACGGCGAGGCGGAGACGTCGATCTACGTGCGGTCGGGGCACCCGGTGTTCGTGTTCGCCGACGGCGACCGGGAGGTGCGCATCGAGACCGGGCCGGGCGACTACGTGTTCGTGCCGCCGTACGCGCCGCACCGGGAGGAGAACCCCGGCGACGAGGACGCCGTGGTCATCATCGCCCGCAGCAGCCAGGAGGGCGTCGTCGTCAACCTGCCGAGCCTCTGGGCGCCGGTCCGGCGCCCCGGATCGACAGCGCGATGATCAGCACCCCGCTCAACGCCGTGCGCGCGTAGAGCAGCGTCACCGGCTCCAGCCGGTCCGGTCCGGCGAGCTGCGAGAGGACCAGCCCGCCGTAGCCGACGACCAGTGCGATCCCGAACCGGCGCGCGTGCTCCCACTTGCGGGCCATGACCACCCCGGCGATGCCCGTGGAGAGGCGCAGCAGCGGGTTGGAGGTGTCGAACGCGAACAGCGGGTGGATCGCCGTCGCGATGTCGAAGAGGCCCACCGCCAAGGCGATCCACTGGAGCCGCCCGAACTCGATGGGCGGACGCGTCTTCCTCAGGTTGGACTTCGCCACGGGACCACCTCCGGTCGCAGCGCACCACCTCCGACCGTTCCCGAACGGATCAGCCACCCGCGACCTCGGCGATTCCACCCGACAGGGCGACGGCCGTCACTGTCCGCTCAGGACGAACAGCGGAACCACGTCGTCGTGGCGGACCGTTGAGCAGGACGATGAACACGCCGAAAGTCCTCCGCTTCCACGTCCTCGGCGACTCGCTCGCCGCGGGCGTCGGCTGCGCCCGCGCCGACGAGACCCTCGGCCACCGCCTGACCCTCGTGTTGAGGGCCGCGGGGCACTCCGTGGACCTCCGCGTCGTCGCCGTCTCCGGCGCCCGCTCGGCCGACCTCGCCAACCAGGTCCGCACGTCGTTGTCCGCCGGGGTCGACCTGGCGCTGATCGTCATCGGCGCCAACGACCTCACGTCGTTCGTGCCCAGCGCGGTGGGTGCGGGCCAGGTCCACGACGCCGTCGCGGCCCTGCGCCGGGTCGGCGCGCGGGTCGTCGTGGCCACCGCCCCGGACCTCGGCGTCGTCTCCCACGTCCCACCCGCCTACCGCGGCCTGGTGTCGTCGATCAGCGGCCAGTACGCGGGCGCGCAAGGCGACGCGGTGCGCCGGGCGGGCGGCACCGTGGCCCCGGTGGGCGCCCAGCTGTCGACCCGCTTCGCGACCGACCGCACCCTGTTCTCCGCCGACCGCTTCCACCCCTCCCCCGCCGGGTACGCGGTGATCGCGACCGCGCTCGAGCCGTACGTGACGGCCGCCGCCGCGGCGTGAACCCGCTAGCACCGATCAGGGCGAAAGTGAACCCGTGGGTCAGGGTAGATTTCCGGGTGCCCCTCGTCAGCTACAGATCGGACGGACCTCGCATGACCGCCGCCACTCCGGTGGACACCTCGCCTTCGGCCGCTTTCCGCGAAGCGAGCAGGCGTCGGACGTTCGCGGTCATCAGCCACCCGGACGCGGGCAAGTCGACGCTCACCGAGGCGTTGGCGCTGCACGCGAAGGTGATCTCCGAGGCCGGTGCGGTGCACGGCAAGGCCGGGCGGCGCGGGGTCGTGTCGGACTGGATGGAGATGGAGCAGGCGCGCGGCATCTCGATCACGTCGGCGGCCCTCCAGTTCTCCTACGGCGACGCCGTCATCAACCTGCTCGACACGCCCGGTCACGCGGACTTCTCCGAGGACACCTACCGGGTGCTGTCGGCCGTCGACTGCGCGGTGATGCTGCTCGACGCGGCGAAGGGCCTCGAGCCGCAGACGTTGAAGCTGTTCGACGTCTGCCGCCACCGGGGCATCCCGGTCATCACGTTCATCAACAAGTGGGACCGGCCGGGTCGCGACGCGCTGGACCTGTGCGAGGAGATCAAGCAGCGCATCGGCCTCGAGCCGATGCCGTTGACCTGGCCGGTCGGCGAGGCGGGCCGATTCCGCGGGGTGCTCGACCGCGCCGACGGCGCGTTCATCCGCTACACCCGCACCGCCGGTGGGGCCACGGCCGCGCCCGAGGAGCGGATCGAGCCCGCGCGGGCGCTCGACGAGGAGGGCGAGGACTGGACGCACGCCGTCGAGAGCGCCGAACTGGTCGACATCTCCGGCGGCGAGTTCGACGTGGCGAAGTTCTTCGACGCCACCGCGACGCCGGTCCTGTTCGGCTCCGGTGTGCTCAACTTCGGCGTCCGGCACCTGCTCGACCTGATCGTGGCGCTGGCCCCGCGCCCGACCCCGCGCCAGGACGTCGACGGCAAGTCCCGGCCGCTCGAAGCGCCGTTCTCCGGGTTCGTGTTCAAGGTGCAGACCGGCATGGACAAGTCGCACCGCGACCAGGTCGCGTTCGCGCGGGTCTGCTCCGGGGTGTTCGAGCGCGGCATGGTCGTCACCAACGCGACCACCGGCAAGCCGTTCGCGACGAAGTACGCGCAGCAGGTGTTCGGCCGCGAGCGCACCACGCTGGACGTCGCCTACCCCGGCGACGTGATCGGCCTGATCAACGCCTCGGCGCTGCGCGTGGGCGACACGCTGCACGCGGGCAAGCCCGCCGTCCGGTTCCCCGGCCTGCCGAGCTTCGCCCCCGAGCACTTCGCCGTTGGCCGCCTGACGGACCTGAGCCGCGCCAAGCAGTTCCGCAAGGGCGTCGAGCAGCTCGCGCAGGAGGGCGTCGTGCAGGTGCTGACGTCCGACCGCCGCGGCGACGGCGTGCCGATCTTCGGCGCGGTCGGGCCGATGCAGTTCGAGGTGGCCGTGCACCGGCTGCTCGCCGAGTTCGGCTGCGTGGTCAAGATGGACCACCTGCCGTACACGCTGGTGCGGCGCATGCCGGACCCGAAGCAGCGGGCGACCGTGAACCTCGGCAACCGCGGCGAGTTCCTGACCCGCGCGGACGGCGCCGAGCTGGTCGTGTTCAACGACCAGACCGCGCTGAACGTGACCGTGCGGCTCAACGACGGTCTGCTGCTGGAGCCGCTGGTCGCCGGCACGACCTGACGCCTGGGAGCGACTCGCCTTCGTGGTGAAGGAAGTCGTCATGGTCAAGTAATTATCGCGCGCGTTTCACATCAGTGGTTGCTTCGGATTCCTGCGACGGGTGACATTACCTCCAGAGCATTCTGACGGAATTTCACCCGTTCGAGTGACTCACGTAACGACGGCCTCGTTGGCCCCGACGTGGAACACACGTGATGACAGCGCCACACCGCGTTGAGCGCGCTCATGCTCGCCAGGAGGTCGGGATGCGCGTCAGCCCGATTGCGATCGTCGGAGTGGCCTTCCTGCTAGTGGGCATGGGGGTGTTAGTAGGCACCTCCTGGAATGATCCACTCAACCCCGCCGGAACTCCACCGGGCGTTCAGGACGTCGCGAGCCTTCGCGACTCGTGCGGGGCGCAAGAACTGCTCGTCGGAGTCCGAGGTTCCGGCGAGATGAGTGACCAAGGCGGCGGCCTGGGAAACACCATCGACAGCGTGTACCACAGAGCCTCGGCGCACCTCCGAACAGGTCAACTCGTGGCACTGCCCATCGACTACGTGGCTTCAAGCGTCCTAGACCCCCGCTTGGTGTCCATGTACGTCCAGAGCTTCACCCAGGGACGCGAACAACTGTTCAACTCGCTCTACCTCTGGAACAAGAAGTGCCCCAACTACCGATTCGTCCTGGCAGGCTTCTCCCAAGGTGCCGACGTGGTCGCCGATGTGACGACGAGTCTCGACCCAACCATTCCGGTCGAAAAGGAGATATTGGACAAGATCGATGCAGTGGCGCTGATAGGAGATCCCAGGTACAGCCCGAACGACGCTAGAGTGGACGCGGTCCAAGGTCTTGCCTTCTCGGGCGTGCGCACCTCCGAATTGGCCTCGTACCTGCCCTTTCCCATGTACGCAGTTGTAAGACCACCATTCCCCGACAGCGTGGCAGGTCGAACTCGCTCGTGGTGCGAAGCGAACGATCCCGTGTGCGCCTTCGACGGATCGAAGTTCGCTGCGGAGTGCGCCCGTGGAAGCGTCTACTTGGTGAACGGCGCGGCCCTGTGGGCAGCGTCGTGCGCCGCCAAGTGGATAGCGCTGTTCGAGCCGCACCTGCGCTACGCGGACGCAGGCATGACGGAAGCCGCGGGTGCCTGGATCGCCGATCGTGTCAACGGTGCGGCAACTGCTGGACCCCCTGACAGGGTTCCGGCAGGCACCACGTCCGCCAGCCAGTCTCAGCCGTCACCTCCCGTCGTACCTCGACCGGTTCCCACCACGACGCGTGAAGCAACGCGACCGTCGGATGCCCCGGTCGCTCCAACGCCAGGCCAACTACCTCAGACCACAACGGCCCAGCCACCGGCACTCGACGTGGATCCGAACCCACCACCTGGGCAAGACCCCGGAGGCCAGCCCTCCTTGCGGGCAGGCGCCCAACCGTTGGGTGGTGTTGACCTGGACAGCTACTGCTCCCAGTGGTCCGGTCGTCGCGCCGCTCTCCGATATCCCAATGCGTGGGGATGGCGATGCGGCTACGAAGCCACCGGGCCTTGGCGGAGTTCTGACCAGAACGTCAGTGTCATGGATGCTTGTGCACTGCAGTACGGGCCTGGCGCGATATCCCACTATGACAGCTACTTCGCGCCAGATTCCTGGAAGTGCTGGCGATGACAACGACGACTTCCGCACCACAAGGGCATCTGCCCACCGATGGAGCCTGCACACCCGAAAGGCGCCGCCGTAACTGGTCGTCTTCCGCGTGCAGATGAGCGGCAACCTCGGCGCCGATGTCGACGCAGCGACGGCACCCTGCTCAGACCCGGTCCTCGAGCTGCTCCATGAGGCTGGTCGCCGTCACGAAGGCCGTGGAGGCCATCGTGCCCTGCCCGTTGGCGAGCCGCTGGTACTCGCGCAGCGCGGCGCGCAGGTCGCCGAGGTGGCGGTAGCTCTCCGCCACGAGGTAGCGGGCGATGTCGGCCCAGTCCGCCCAGTCCTGGCTCTCGGTGTCCCGCAGGTGGTCCAGCCTGCCCGCGGCGAGCAGGCCCGCGTCGACCGCGTCCTCGTACCGCCCGGCGGCGTGGTCGGCGTGCACGAGCCGGTACCAGAGGTCGACCGGGGCGCCCTCGCGCAGGTCCGCCTGGCCGATGGCCTCGTTGAGGTCGTCGGCCGCGTCGGCGACCTGGCCCGCGTCGATCGACCGGCACGCGCGCAGGTAGCGCAGGCGGCCGGTGAAGCGGGCCAGGGTCTCGGGGGCGGGTCGGGCCAGCAGGCGTTCGACGAGGTGGTGCACGGCCTCGGCGTCCCCGCGCTCGTGGTGGGCGGCGGTCAGCCGCGCCAACGACTCCAGCGCCTTCTCCGGGGCCTCCACGGCGATGAACGCCGCCAGCGCGGCCGACGCCGTCTCCCGCGCGGTCTCCGGGAAGACGCTCCCCTCCAGTTCCAGCAACGTGCCGAGCGCCAGCAGGTCACCGGCGACCTCCGCGTGCCGCTTCCCGCGCTCCAGCGCCGCCCGCGCCTCCTCGCGCCTGCCCTGTCCCGCCAGCACGTGGGCCAGCCAGTGCTCGCCCCACGCGCTGGCGCTCTCGTCACCCAGTTCGCGCAGGCGGTCGACGGCGGCCGCGGTGATCGCGATGCCCTCCTCGACCCGGCCGTCGAAGACCACCCACAGACCGAGCCAGCAGTGGTTGAGCAGCGCCAGACGCCGATCGCCGTGGGCCAGGAGGACCTCGGCGGCGTCGCGGAAGGCCTGCTCGGTCTCGGGGCCCTGGAAGAACTTCGCCCGCAGCTCGGCCAGTTGGGCGGCCAGGTGCTCGGGGAGGTCGGCGGAGACCGCGGCCATGCACGCGCGGGCCTCGTCCTGCTCGCAGCGCAGCTCGTGCCACCTGGCCAGCTCCAGCAGGGCCTCGTCGGACAGCCCGGCCGTCTCCGGCCGCAGCGGCGGACGGCTGGTGGGCAGCAGCGGCAGGAACCCGGTCAGCGGGCGGGCGTCCAGGCGGGCTCGGACGCGGTCGCCCTGGGTCGTGGTGCCGTTGCGGGCGTCGAACGCGTCGGCCAAGTCCAGTGCCTTGGCCCGCATCCGGTCGGCCACCTGCCGGAACGGCAGCGAGTTCGGGTCGTCGCCGAGGTTCAGCCTGGTCTCGCCCTTGCCCGCCCGGACCTGCGCGTCGGCGAGGATCGAGGCGGCGGTCGCGAACTCCATGGTCGCGAACGGCCGTCCGCGCGACTCGAATCCCGCCATCGGACCGAGCCGGTCCACGCCCGCGTCCAGGTTGCCGGTGAGGGCGCAGAACTCGATCACCTGGCCGAGGTGCTCCATCCGGTGCGCGCCGCCCGCCATGCCGCGCCGCAGCCTGCGGAACGTCAGCACGGCCTCCTCCCACTTCCCCGCGCGGGCCAGCGGCAGCAGCATCTCGAACCGCGTCTGCACCACGGGCGGTTCCGTGACGGCCGGGTCGGCGAGCATCGGCTCGGCCAGCAGGTGGGCGTGCGCCACCGACTCCTCGTCGCCGCGAGCCAGCAGCTGGTCGATGCCGACCAGCGTGAGCCACCGGTCGTCGCCCTCGATGTCGGCGGTGGCCGTCCACCGCACATAGGCGCGTTCGGCCTCGGTCCAGTCCCCCAGGTGCGCGGCCAACCCCCGGCGAGCCGAGTGGACCTGGTGCAGGGTGAGGCCCGCGGCCCGGACCCGGCGTTCCACGTCGTCCAGCGCCGCGCGGATCTCGCGCAGGCCGAAGTGCGGGAAGTCGACCATGCACTCGACCAGGTAGGCGTACCACGTCAGCAGGGACTCCACGTCCTCCTCGTCGAAGCGGTGCGGCCGCGTGTCGAACTCGTCGAGGCACTCCCGGAAGAGCCGGTACGTCTCGTCCCACCGGCTGCGCAGCTGGTAGGTGTCCGCCAGCACCCGGCGCGACAGGTAGGTCAGGCACGGCGCGTCCGCCTCGTCGGCGAGCCGGACGACCTCCCCCATGAGGACGATCCGCGCGTCCGCGTCCCGCTCGGCCCGCGCTTCGTTGAACGCGACCCACAACTCGAAATCCGCCCCCGGAACGTCCACGACGGCAGAGCTTAGGCCGTGTCCACTGCTCGCCGAGCAGTGGACAACCGAGCACTGGTCGCGTTCGCTGGGGAGCAGCAGGCTTGCTCTCAGCCGACCAGCGCAGAGGAGCACCCGATGAGTGCCAAGTGGACGAACGACGACATCCCCGACCAGTCCGGCCGCACGGTCGTGGTCACCGGGGCGTCCAGCGGGATCGGCCTGATCACCGCGCGGGAGCTGGCGAAGGCGGGCGCGCGGGTGGTGCTCGCGGTGCGCGACACCGCGAAGGGCCGCAAGGTCGCCGCTGCCATGCCGGGGCGCACGGAGGTGCGCGAACTGGACGTGAGCAGGCTGGCGTCGGTGCGGGCGTTCGCGGAGGCGTGGACCGAGCCGATCGACGTGCTGGCCAACAACGCCGGGATCATGGACGTGCCGGAGTCCCGCACCGAGGACGGGTTCGAACTCCAGACCGCGACGAACTTCCTCGGGCCGTTCGCGCTGACGAACGCCCTGCTGCCGCACGTGGTCGAGCGGGTCGTCACGGTGTCCTCGCAGCTGCACCGGTTCGGCAGGCCGGTGCTCGCCGACCTCAACTGGGAGACGCGGAAGTACGACGCCACGAGGGTCTACGCCGACTCGAAGCTCGCGGACCTGCTGTTCGCGCTGGAACTCCAGCGCAGGCTCGCCGCGGCGGGCAGTCCCGTGCGCTCGGTCGTCGCCCACCCCGGCATCGCCACCACGAACCTCGCCGCTCGTCCGGACGGCTCCCCCGCGCCGATCACCCGGTTGTCGTTCCTCCTCAACGACGCCGAGCGCGGAGCGCTGCCCACGCTGTTCGCCGCCACGGCGGACGTGGCGGGCGGCTCCTACGTCGGACCGGACGGGATCGGTGGTATCAAGGGGTTCCCGGCGCTGGGCACGCCCTCCAGGCGCGCTCGCGACCCGAAGCTCGCCCGTGAGCTGTGGGACGTCGCCGTAAGCCTCACCGCCGGGGCCGCCGCACCGCACGCAGGGACGTGACCATGGAGTACGCCGAGCTGTCCGACTTCCTGCGCAAGCGCCGGGAGGCGCTGCAACCGGAGGACGTGGGCCTACCGCGCGGCTCCCGGCGGCGGACCCCCGGTCTGCGCCGGGAGGAGGTCGCCGCGCTGGCCTCCATGTCGACCGACTACTACAGCAGGCTGGAGGGCGGGCGCGGACCGCAGCCGTCGGAACCCATGCTGGCCGCGATCAGCCGGGCCCTGCACCTCACGCTCGCCGAGCGCGACCACCTGTTCATCCTGGCGGGCCAGGGGGTTCCGGTGCGGACCACGCGCGCGGACCACGTGAGCCCCGGCCTGCTGCGGATCCTGGACCGGCTCGACGACACCCCGGCGTTCGTGCTCAACCGGCTCGCCGAGACGCTCGTGCAGACCAGGGCCCACGTCGCGCTGGAGGGAGACCACTCGGCGTTCACCGGGCAGGCGCGCAGCGCGGTCTACCGCTGGTTCACCGACGAGGCCGAGCGGGCGCTGTACCCGGAGGAGCACCGCGCGGACCACAGCCGGATCCTGGTGTCCAAGCTGCGGTCCACGTACGCCGTCGACGGACCCTCGTCGCGTGCGGGCGCGATCGTGACGGCGCTGCGGGAGACCAGTCCGGAGTTCGCCGGGCTGTGGGAGGGGCACGAGGTCGGCGTGCGGTACAGCGACACGAAGGTGTTGCGGCACCCCGAAGTCGGCGACCTGGAGCTGCACTGCCAGATGCTGCACGAGATCGAGCAGCAGCAGACGTTGCTGGTGTTCACCGCGACACCGGGGTCGGTGAGCTACGACCGGCTCCGGCTGCTGACCGTGGTGGGCGGTCAGCGGCTCACGACGAACCAGTAGCGGCGCGGGTGTCCCACGGCAGCGGTGCGTCCGCGTACTTGTGGGCCCGGACGTCGCCGGAGCGCGCGTGACCCTCGAACAGCTCCACGCGGGACGCCCGGCCGCACACCTCCCCCAGTGCCGCGCTCGCGGCCGGGTCGGTGACCTCGGAGTACGTGACGGTCTTGAGGTACTTCCCGACCCACAGGCCGCCGGTGTAGCGGGCCGCTCCGCGGGTGGGCAGCACGTGGTTGGTGCCGATCACCTTGTCGCCGTAGGACACGCAGGTGCCCTCGCCGAGGAACAGGCCGCCGTAGTTGCGCATCTTCTCCAGCGCGAGCCGGGGTTCGGCGGTGAGGACCTGGACGTGCTCGCTGGCGAAGACGTCGGCGAGGGTGAAGGCGTCGTCGATCGAGTCGACGACGTGCACCTGGCCGTGGTCGCGCCACGCGGGTTCGGCGAAGTCGCGGGTGGGCATGCCGGGGAGCAGGCGGTCGATGTGCTCCATCGCCTCGACGGCCAGTGCGCGCGAGGTGGTGATGAGGACGGCGGGCGAGTCGGGGCCGTGCTCGGCCTGGGACAGCAGGTCGACGGCCACGATGAACGGGTCCGCGGTGTCGTCGGCGATCACCAGGATCTCGGTGGGGCCCGCGAACAGGTCGATGCCGACCTCGCCGTAGAGCTGGCGCTTGGCCTCGGCGACGTAGGCGTTGCCGGGGCCCGCGAGGAGGTCGACGCGGTCGATCGTCTCCGTGCCGACGGCGAGGGCGGCTACCGCCTGCACGCCGCCGAGCAGGTAGATCTCGTCCGCTCCGGCGAGGTGCATCGCGGCTACGGTGGCGGAGGGGATCTCGCCGCGGATCGGTGGGGTGCAGGCGGCGATACCGGGGACTCCCGCGACCTTCGCGGTCACGATCGTCATGTGGGCGGACGCGGTGAGCGGGTAGCGGCCGCCGGGGATGTACGCGCCGACCCGCTCGACCGGGATGTGCTTCTGGCCGAGGTGGACGCCGGGCAGGGTCTCGACCTCGAAGTCGACCAGCGAGTCGCGCTGGTGCTGGGCGAACGTCCGGACCTGGTGCTGCACGTACCGGATGTCCTCGACGACCTGCGGGTCGACGGTGGCGACGATCTCCTCGATCCGTTCGGGCGAGAGGCGGAAGCTCTCCGGCGACCAGGAGTCGAACTCCTCGGACCAGCGGCGGACAGCCGGGTCGCCGTGTGCGCGCACGTCGTCGATGATCTCCGTGACGCGGTTCCGCACGGCGACCAGGTCGTGGCGGACCTCGTCGGACGGGGTAGCGGCCTTCAGCACTTCCGACATCGCGCACTCCTTCGGTCCTCGGCGGAGCATACGTATGCACACTAGCCTCGGGCGAACCTGCGACGTCAACCCTTCTAGCCTCCTTACCTTCGGCCCCCTGCTCGAGAGGAGACCCGCGTGATCACCAGCCACGACGTGGCGCGGCTGGCGGGCGTGTCCCAGCCGACCGTGTCCCGCGCTCTGCGAGGCGACCCGCGTGTTGCTTTGGCGACTCGGGAGAAGGTTGTTCGCGCGGCGTCGACGCTCGGGTATGTGCGGAGTGAGGCCGGGCGGGGGTTGGTGACCCGGTCCAGCTTTCGGGTGGGGGTAGTGGTTGCGGATTTGGCTAATCCGTTTTTTCCGCATTTGATCGGGCCGTTGCATGATGAGTTGGGGGTTTTGGGGTATCGGACGATGGTCTTCACGGAAAGGCCTGATGCGCCGATTGCGGCTGAGCAGTTGTTGGATGGGGCTATTGACGGGGTGGTGTTGGCCACCAGTCTGCTTGATTCGCCTTTGCCGGAGGAGTTGGGGCGGCGGGGGTTGCCGTTCGTGTTCCTGAACCGGGCTACCGATGGGGAGGGGGATGCTTCGGTGGTGGACAACGAAGCCGGTGGGGAGTTGGTGGCCGCTCGGATGGTGGAGATGGGGCATCGGCGGATCGGGGGGATCTTCGGGCCTGCCAACACCAGTACTGGGCGGGACCGGGAGGTTGGGTTTCGGCGGGGGTTGGCTGCCGCTGGGGTTTCGTTGGACGAGGAGGTGGTTCGACGGGGGCCGTTTGAGTTTTCGACCGGGTTCGGGGGGATGGTGGAGTTGTTGCGGTCGGAGGTCACGGCGGTTTTTTGTGGGAATGATGTGATTGCTTTTGGGGCGTTGGATGCTGCTCGGAGTGCTGGAGTGGGGGTGCCTTCGGCGGTGAGTGTCGTTGGGTTTGACGATATTCCGATGGCTGCTTGGGAGGCTTTTCGGTTGACCACCGTGGGGCATGATTTGCGGGGGATGGCTGTTGCTGCCGCGCGCTTGTTGGTGGAGCGGATTTCTGGTGGGGGGCCTGTGCGGCGGGTTGTGCTTGAGCCTCGGCTGGTGGAGCGGGCCACGCTTATGCCGCCTGGATGAGGGTGGGGTTGTGCGGGCCAACCCCCGATTGCGCCAATTATCCCACCCCTTTTCGCTTTGTCAAGCCTGGAAAGACGGCTTGACAAAGCGAAAAGGGGTGGGGGCGCAAAAACAATCGGGGGCCGGCCGGGGTGGGGGTTAAAAGAACCTGCCGGCACGGTCCGGTTGGTGCGCGGTGCGAGTGCCGACCGGGGGCCGGAAGATATTTGGTGCGGTTCCGGACGGTGCAATTTAAATCTGGGTCGGGTTGGCCACGGGGCCTGGCTGGAGCCGGGGCCCGCTGACTACGGCTGTCGATGTGGCCAGGTGGTGGAGGCTGGATCGGCAGTGCCTCAGTTGAAGGTTGCCTGCGGCAGACAGTCTGTAGCGGTTCGACCGAAGGGTTGCCTGCGGCAGGCTTGCTGCTCGTCGACGGCGCAGGGTTGCCTGCGGCAGGCCTACGGGGGTTGATGGTGCAGGGTTGCCTGCGGCAGCAGGCTTGAGAGCCGATTGCCTACCTGCTGGGGCCGGCTGGTTGGTTCGTGTCCGATTTTATTTGGGGGATTTGCCCCTTAAAATTGGAGATCGGGCAGGGCTTTGGGGCACTGCCTTTTGGCCCGATCAAGGGGCAAATCTAGGGGCCCCAAATCAAATCGGACACAGCACGCTGGAAATCGAAGCCACTGGGTGGCCCGGCTGGGAGCCGTAGCCGCTGACCAGCCCGGCTGGAAGCCGCAGCTAGGCTCCGAAGGACTTGAACGCCTCGATCAGCCCGTGCGGCGCGTCAGCGCGAAAGCACAGATCGAGGCTCGCGACAGACTGAGCGGCGGAAGCCTCCGCACGCGGGAACATGGCTTCTTCGTGCACGGTCAGCGCCTTCTCCACGTCACCGGGGTGCGCGAGCAGAGCCGCAGCCAGGTCGGCGGCGTCGAGCATCGCCAGGTTGGCCCCCTCCCCCGCGAACGGCGACATCAGGTGCGCCGCGTCGCCCATCAACGTCACACCCGGCACACGGTCCCACCGGTGGCCGATCGGGAGGCCGTGGATTTGGCGTGGGATCAGGGGTTCGTCGGAGTCGGCCACCAGCGCGCGCAGCGCGGGGTCCCAGTCTGCGAAGTGGGACAGGAACTCGTCGGCCAAAGTGGCCCGATCGACCCTGTTCACCCAGTCGACGTCGGTCTTGAGCGCGCCGTACACGTGGAGCCCGCCGTCCGGCTCCCGGTGAGCCAGGAAACCCTTGTCCTCGCCCAAAGCGAAAAAGAAGCCGGGGCCGATCAGGGCCGCGCTCTCGGGGTGCTGGATGTCGGCGTTGTGCAACGCGGACTCCACGAAGGACAGACCCAGGTATTCCGGGAGCGCGGGTGACACGAGTGGGCGGATTTTGGACCATGCGCCGTCCGCGCCGATGAGCAGGTCGGTGGTCAGCGTGGTGCCGTCGGCCAGGACGACCTCGTGCCTGCCGTCGGTGAGGGATGCGGCGGAGACGACCTTGGAGCCCCAGCGGATGGTGTTGGTGGGGACGGAGTTCAGCAGGAGGTCGCGGAGGGTTCGGCGGTTGATCTCCGGGCGGTCGCCGGTGCCGTCGTCTTCGCCCTGGACGTGGACTGCGGCGTGTTGGTCCAGGATTCGCATGGCCTGGCCGCCCTCGTGGACGTTGGCGCGGAACTCGTCGTAGAGGCCTGCCGCGCGGAGTGCTGCCTGGCCGGAGTCCTCGTGGAGATCGAGCATGCCGCCTTGCGAGCGGGCGGTGGGTGATTCGTCGAGGTCCAGGACGGTGGTGTCGATGTCGTGGAGGTGCAGGACGCGGGCCAGTACCAGGCCGCTCAAGCCCGCGCCGACGATGAGGACGGGGTGGTGCATGGTGGTGTGCTCCGTTCGGAGGCGTGTGGGTGGTGGGGCTCTCGGGCGTCAGGGCCTGGGGGTGTTGGCGATGCCGTTGATCAGCATTCGCAGGCCCCACGAGAGGCGCGCGGGAGGTGGGCCGGAGAGCAGGTCCTCGCCCAGCGCGGCGATGCGCGGGTAGGTGTCCGGGGTGGCTGCGCGCAAGGCCACCGTGAGGGCGTCCCAGTCCTCTTCGGAGCGGGGGACGGCGTGTTCTGCCGCGTTCGCGGTGGCGGTCAGGAGGAGCAGGTCGATTCCCCAGGACGCTTGGCCGTCCGGGACGTCGCCTTCGGCCAGCAACTCCAGGAGTGCCTCGACCAGGGACAGGTAGTTCGGGCCGGAGGGGCGGGCCACCAGCGCTGACGCGGCCAGTCCTGGATGGGTGAAGAGGACTCGCATGTACGAGCGGAGGACGTCCGCCAAGCGGTCCTGCCACTCCCCCGTGGTGTGGACGGGGGTCAGGTCGACTTCGCCCAGCAGTTCGTCAAGAACGGCCGCGTGGAGTTCGGCGGTGTTGCGGACGTAGACGTAGAGCGAGGCCGGAGCGGTGTCCAAGGCCTCTGCCAGGCGGCGCATGGTGACGCGTTTCAGACCCTCGGAACGCACCAGGTCAACTGACGCGGCGACGATGCCTTCCCGTGTCAGTGCGGGCTTGGCGGGGCGCTCGCGGCGGCTCCGAGTGGGTTCCGAGATCATGGTTCGACAGTAGCGAACATGTTCGGTCCGAACAAGTACGGACCGAACATGTTCGGGATGTGGCTACCGGCCGCAGAGGGCGTGGTCGATCAGGTCGATCGCCTGGTCCTTGGTCGGGGCGGGGATGCCGGGTTTTGGCACCAGGGAGTCGGTGTTGATCGACACGACGACGCTGCGGGATCCGTCCGAGGTGACTCCGTCTCGGGTCTTGAAGCCGAGGATGTCGCCGCCGTGGGACCACGACCCGCCGCACGCGTTGGGGGCCCACATCAGGCCCAGTCCGTAGCGGACGCCTGGCCAGGCCGCCTCGAAGCGGGTGGCGGGGACGGTGTCCTGCATGGCCTTGAGCTGGGCCGGGCGCAGCACCTTGCCGGACAGGAGGGCGCGGAGGAACGTGTTGGCGTCGGCCGTGGTGCTGATCATCGCGCCCGCCGCGCCGCCCCACGACGGGTTCAGCTCGGTCACGTCGATGTCCGGGCCGTCGGCGCTGAAGCGCTGGTAGCCGACGGCGTGCGGGCCGGGGATCGTCGGCTCGATGTCGGGCGCGTAGGTGTCGCGCAGGCCTAGCGGTCGGATGAGGCGCGAGCGCACCTCGTGCTGCCAGGTGTGGCCGGTGACCTTCTCGATGATCATGCCGACGAGGGCGTAGTTGGTGTTGGAGTACTCCCACTCGGCTCCGGGCTGGAAGGTCGGCGCCTTCCCCACCGCGAGGGCGACGGCCTCCTCGGCCGGGAGCGTGCGGTAGCGGTTCCGCTCGAAGCCCTCCTGCGTGAACAGGTAGGCCAGTTCCTCCACGTAGTCGTGCAGGCCGCTGGTGTGCTGCAACAGCTGCCGCACGGTGATGCGGGACCCGTCGTTGCCGTTGCCTGCGACCAGTCCGGGCAGCCACCGTTCGACGGTGTCGTCCAGCGAGAGCCTGCGCTCGCCGACGAGTTGCAGGAGCGTGGCGGCCACGAACGTCTTGGTGTAGCTGGCGATCCGGAAGCGCGCGTCCCACGGGACGGGGGTCTTGGCGTCGACGTCGCCGAAGCCGCTGCGCACCTTGGCGCTGCCGCCGGGGGTGACGAGTTCGACGAGGACGCCCGGAGCGCCTTGGTCGAGCAGGGCGTCGGCGTCGCGCTGGAGGGTCGCGGTGTTCGGGCGGTGGGTGGCCGAAGCGGGCACGACGGTCGCGCCGAGCACGGCCGTCACCGCCACGACCGCGGTCAGGGTTCGTTTCATGCCGACGACGGTAGGGACGCCGTGTGCGCTGGTCGTCGCCCTGGAACGGGATCTTGGTCTACCCCGCTGGGGGTAGGCCGCCGTCCGTCCACGGGCTGGCGACACGGCCTCCGCGCGCCGCTACCGTGACCCCGTGCGCGGAATCCTCAAGTCCGAAGTGGTGGACGTGCTGCTGGCGGTGGTGTTCACCGGGCTGACGATCGCGGCGGTGGCGGACGGCCCCGACGCCCGCGCCTGGCCCGCGTACCCGTTGGCCGCGCTCACGGTCGCGCCGATCGCGCTGCGGCAACGCGCGCCGGTGGCGACGATGGCCGTGATCGCGGGCGCGCTGGCGACCTACAGCCTGTTCGGCTACTTCGACCACCCGAACTCCGGTATCGGCCTGCTGGTCGCGATGTTCACCGTGGCCACGCTGCGGCCCCGCCGGGTGGCGGCGGTCCTGTTCCTCGCGTCGATGGCCGTGCTGGCGATCGGGTCCGGGACGGGCGGCGTCACGCCGACCTGGTCCACGATCGTCCAGGCGGTGTTGCAGATCCTGGGCGCGTGGGTGCTCGGCGAGAGCACGCGGCGGTGGGGCGAGCGCACCGAGAGGCTGGCCGAGCGGGCGGCGCGGGCGGTGGCCGACGAGCGCGTGCGGATCGCCAGGGAGTTGCACGACGTCGTCGCCCACCACATGGCGGTCATCTCGCTCCAGGCGGGCGTGGCCCAGTACGTCATCGACTCCGACGTGCCCACCGCCAGGGAGGCGATCACCACCGTCGGCGACACCAGCCGTGAGGCGCTGGCCGAGATGCGTCGCCTGCTGGACGTGCTGCGGCTGGAGGAGGGCGAGGACCTGGCTCCGCAACCGGGGCTCGCGGCACTGGACGAGCTGGTCGAGCGCACCCGTGGCGCGGGTCTGCCGGTGGACGTGGTCGTCACGGGCCGGGCCCGTCCGCTGCCGCCGGGACCGGACCTGTGCGCGTACCGCGTGGCGCAGGAGTCGTTGACGAACGCCCTCAAGCACGCCGGGCAGGCGGCCGTGCGGATCGACCTCGACTACGGCGAGCGGACGCTCACGCTCAAGGTCACCGACGACGGCACCGCGGCGGGTCCGCGGCGGGAATCCCCTACCGCGCACGGGATCCGGGGCATGCGGGAACGTGCCGAGCTGTACGGCGGCGTCCTCACCGCCGGTCCGGCGGACACCGGCGGCTTCGCCGTCGTCGTGCGCCTGCCGGTGAGCGAGGCGCGATGACGGTCCGGGTGCTGGTCGTCGACGACCAGGCGCTGATCCGGGCCGGGCTCGTCGCGCTGTTCACGGCAGCGCCGGGGCTGGAGGTCGTGGGCGAGGCTGCCGACGGCGCGCGGGCCGTGGAACTCGTCGAGAGCACGAACCCGGACGTGGTGCTGATGGACGTCCGGATGCCGGTGCTGGACGGGATCGACGCCACCAGGCGGATCCTGGCCACCCCGCGCGAACGGCAGCCGCGGGTGATCGTGCTGACCACGTTCGACGTCGACGAGTACGTGCACACCGCGATGAGCGCGGGCGCGTCGGGCTTCCTGCTCAAGGACGCGCCGCCGGACCGGATCGTCGCGGGCGTCCACACCATCGCGGCGGGTGACGTGCTCCTCGCGCCGGGCATCACGCTGCGGGTCGTCGAGGCCTACACGCAGCACCACCGCACGACCGCCGCGGCCGGGTCACGACTGGCGGAGCTGACCGCGCGGGAGACGGAGGTGCTGCGACTGGTCGGGAAGGGCCTGAGCAACGCCGAGATCGCGCTCCGGCTGGTGCTCAGCGAGGCGACCGTGAAGACGCACGTGAAGCGCGTCATGGGCAAGCTGCACCTCTCCAGCCGCGCCCAGGCCGTCGTGGTGGCGTACGAGACGGGACTGGTCGTGCCCACGGGGTCCAGGGGCTAGCCTCGGGCCATGAGCGGCACCCTCCCGGCGGCGACCTCCTCGCTCGACGAGATGGCCGACCTGATCGCGACCTCCATCAGCGAGGAACTCTTCCCCACGCGGATGTCCGATGTGGACTTCCGAGCCGAGGTGACGGAGTACGTGCGGTGCGCGGTGCGGACGATCGCCGCGATCAGCGAGGGCCGGACCGGGATCGTGCCCGCCGCGCGCGCCCCGCGGTTCGGTCGGTGGCTGGCCGAGCAGGGCAGGCCGGTGAGCGCTGTGCGCGACGCGTACTGGCTGGCGCTGCGGCAGGTGCTGGACCAGTGGGCGGCCCGCCGCTGGACGTGGCCGGACACGACGACCGGGGTGCCGGTCGACGAGGTCACGCAGTTCACCACGGCCGCCTTCGACTTCACCGAACGCGGGATCGCGCTGGCCGTCGCGGCGCACGAGGAGGCAACGGCCGTCCTGCGGCGCAGCGGTGACCTGCGGCGCCGTGACCTGGTGGCCGAGATCCTCGCGGATGACGCCCCCGCGTACTCGGCCGACCGCGACACCGCGCTCGGCTACCGGCTGGCGGAGACGCACGTCGCGGTCGTGATCGACACGGCGGACCGCGACCGGGCGGACGAGGTGCTGCGCCGGGCCCAGGCCGCGTCCGGCGCGGCGAACCGGCTGCTGGTGCCGCTCGACCCGCCGGGGTGGACGGCGTGGCTGGGCTCCCCCGATCGGATCGACCCTCGCGCCCTGCGGGACGTGCTCGCCGCGACCGGCCTGCGCACGGCCGTGGGCGGGCCTCGGCGAGGCGTCGACGGGTTCCGCCGCGCCCGCGCCGAAGCCCGTCGGGCGGAGGAGTTGCGGCGCCTGCTGGCCGCGTCCGACGACTGCCTGGTGTTCGCCGACCTCGCGCTGGACGCCGTGCTGCTCGAGGACGTCGCCGCGGCGCGCGCGTTCGCCGAGGACCAGTTGGGCGACCTGGCCGCCGACACGGTCCGCGCGGAGCGGATGCGGGAGACTCTGCTCGCGTGGCTGTCCACCGGCTCGCAGACCACCGCCGCTGCCCGGCTCGGCATCCACCTGAACTCGCTGCGGCTCCGGCTGGCGTCGGCGGCCGAGGTGCTGGGCCCGGACTACCCGGAGCACCGGACGGAGCTCCTCGTGGCGCTCCGGATCCGCCGGGCGCTCGGCCGTGGAACTTCCCCAGTGGACGGCTCCTGACCTGTGCGGATCGCACGTTGTTCCACCTCGGCGGTCTTCCTAGCCTGGTGACGCGGGATTCCCCGCCCCACCGGGAAGAGGAGTTGGACCCACAGATGACGCAGGTGCAGACCGTGCGAGGCCCCGTGCCCGTCGAGGACCTCGGGACCGTCCTGATGCACGAGCACGTGTTCGTGCTCGACGAGGAGTACCGCCGCAACCACCCCGAGACGTGGGACGAGGACGCGGCCGTCGCCGACGCCGTCCAGCGGCTGCGGGCGCTCGTCGAGCGCGGCGTGACCACCATCGTCGACCCCACGGTGATCGGACTGGGCCGTGACGTCGAGCGCGTCGCCCGCGTGAACGCCCTCGTGGACATCAAGATCGTCCCCGCGACCGGGCTCTACACCCTGCGCGACATCCCGCTGCACCTGCGCTACCACGGGCCGGGCACCCTGCTGGGCGGCCCGGAGCGCCTGGTCGAGATGTTCGAACAGGACATCACCGTCGGCATCTCCGGCACGGGCATCAAGGCGGCGTTCCTCAAGTGCGCCATCGAGGAGGAGCTGACGCCCGGCGTCGAACGCGTGCTCGACGCCGTCGCCGAGACCCACGCCAGGACCGGCGCCCCGATCACCGTTCACACCAGCGCGCCGCACCGGACCGGGCTGGTCGCGCAGGAGGTCCTCCGCAGCCGGGGCGTCGACCTCGGCAAGGTCGTGCTCGGCCACAGCGGCGACAGCACGGACCTCGAATACCTGCACGAGCTGATCGACAACGGCTCCTACCTCGGCATGGACCGGTTCGGCCTCGACGTCCTGCTGCCGACCGACGAGCGCGTCACCACCGTCGCCAAGCTCGCCGCGGAGGGCCTGGCCGACCGGATGGTGCTCTCGCACGACGCGTCCTGCCACAACGCGTGGTTCCCGCCGGGCGTGCGCGAGGCCGCGCTGCCCAACTGACACTACACGTACCTGCACGACACCGTGATCCCCGTGCTGCGGGAGGCGGGCGTGACCGAGGACCAGCTGACCACGATGCTGGTGGACAACCCGAGGCGCTACTTCACGCCCTCGGCCTAGTCCGCGCGGGCCGACAGCGGCACGGTCGGCGGTCGGCGAAGATCGGTTCGGCGGGGCATCCTCGGGAGGTGCGCCGAACGAGAGGAAACCGATGACCGACGCCCCGTGGTGGACCTCCGCCGTGGTCTACCAGGTGTACCCGCGCAGTTTCGCCGACTCGACCGGGGACGGGGTCGGCGATCTCGTCGGGATCACCTCCCGGCTCGACCACCTCCAGCGCCTCGGCGTGGACGTCGTGTGGCTGTCGCCGATCTACCGCTCCCCCCAGGCGGACAACGGCTACGACATCTCCGACTACCAGGACGTCGACCCGGTGTTCGGCACGCTGGAGGACTTCGACCGGCTGCTGGCCGAGGTGCACGACCGGGGGATGCGGCTGGTCATGGACCTGGTCGTCAACCACACCTCCGACGAGCACCCGTGGTTCGTGGAGTCGCGGTCCTCCCGCGACAACCCGAAGCGCGACTGGTACTGGTGGCGGCCCGCGCGCGAGCCGTTCACCGCCGGGGAGCCGGGTGCGGAGCCGACGAACTGGGAGTCCTTCTTCTCCGGTCCGGCGTGGACGCTCGACGAGACCACCGGCGAGTACTACCTGCACCTGTTCGACCGCAAGCAGCCCGACCTGAACTGGGAGAACCCCGAGGTCCGGGCCGCGGTGCACGAGATGATGCGGTGGTGGCTCGACCGCGGGGTCGACGGGTTCCGGATGGACGTCATCAACTTCATCTCCAAGGACCCCGCGCTACCGGACGGCGCCACGACCGGCACCGGCGGTCTGGGCAACGGGTTCCCGCACTTCGCGACCGGGCCTCGGGTGCACGAGTTCATCCGGGAGATCACCCGCGAGGTGTTCGCCGGTCGTGAGGGGAGCTTCCTCACCGTCGGGGAGATGCCGGGCGTCACGTGGGAGGACGCGCGGCTGTTCACCGACCCGAAGCGCGGTGAGCTGGACATGGTGTTCCAGTTCGAGCACGTGTCGCTCGACCACGGGCCGGGCGGCAAGTTCGACCCGAAGCCGCTGGACCTGCGCGACCTGAAGGCGTCGCTGGGCCGGTGGCAGACGGCGCTGTCCGACGCCGGGTGGAACAGCCTGTACTGGAACAACCACGACCAGCCCCGCGTGGTGTCCCGCTACGGCGACGGCGGTCGGGACTCGGCGACGGCGCTGGCCACGGTGCTGCACCTGCACCGCGGCACGCCGTACGTCTACCAGGGCGAGGAACTGGGCATGACCAACGCGCCGTTCGCGGGCGTGGAGGACCTGCGCGACGTCGAGTCGCTCAACCACCACGACCGCGCCGTCGCGGCGGGCCAGGACCCCGAGGAGGTCATGCGGGCGTTGCGCGCGATGGGCCGCGACAACGCGCGCACGCCGATGCAGTGGGACGGCGGCGAGCAGGCCGGGTTCACCGACGGCGTCCCGTGGATCGCCGTGAACCCGAACCACACCCGGATCAACGCGGCCGCCCAGTACGACGACCCCGACTCGGTGTTCCACCACTACCGGAAGCTGATCGAGCTGCGGCACACGCGTGCGGTCGTGGCGCTCGGCGACTTCACGATGCTGCTCGCCGACCACCCCCACGTGTACGCCTACGAGCGCTCGCTGGGCGGCACGCGGCTGCTGGTCGTGGCGAACCTGCACGGCACGGAGCAGGTCGTCGACGTGGCTCCGGAGTGGACCGGGGCCGACCTCGTACTCTCGAACACCGATGGGCACGAGATCGTCGCGGGCCGCGTGGTGCTCCAACCGTGGGCGGCGCTCGTGCTCGACCTGAGCGAAGGGCCTCGATGAGCGCGAACTGGGCAGGCAACGTCGTCTTCTCCGCCGACCGGCTGGAGGCCCCGACCACCCTCGACCGGCTGCGGGAGGTCGTGGCGGACTCGGCGAAGGTCCACGTCGTCGGCGCGGGGCACTCGTTCAGCCGGATCGCGGACACGACCGGCACGCTGGTCTCGTTGCGGGACCTTCCCGCGACGGTCGAGATCGGGCCGGACCGGACGTGGGCGCGGGTCGGGGCCGGTCTGCGGCTGGCCGAGCTGTCGCTCCTGCTGCACGCCGAGGGCCTGGCGCTGCACAACCTCCCGTCGTTGCCGCACATCACCCTCGTGGGAGCCGTCACGACGGCGACCCACGGCTCCGGCGACGGCAACGGGTCGTTGGCGAGCGCGGTCCGGTCGCTGGACCTGCTCACCGCCGACGGCTCGCTGGTGACGGTGACCCGTGGCGACGAGCGGTTCGCCGGGGCCGTGGTGTCGTTCGGCGCGCTCGGGGTCGTGACCGCGCTGGAGATCGACGTGGTGCCCGCGTTCGACGTGGAGCAGCGGGTGCACGAGGACCTGCCGTGGGAGGTCCTCGCGGCCGAGTCGGAACGGCTGTTCGCGCAGGCGTACAGCGTGAGCGTGTTCACCGATTGGCGGGACTCGTTCTCCGCGTGGGTCAAGCGCCGCACCACCGACGCGCCCGCGGACCTGTCGTGGACCGGCGCGCGCGAGGCGACCGAGCAGCGGCACCCGATCCCCGGCGTCTCGGCCGAGCACTGCACGCGGCAGCTCGGCGAGCCCGGACCGTGGCATGCCAGGCTGCCGCACTTCCGCGCGGAGTTCACCCCGAGCGCCGGTGCCGAACTCCAGTCGGAGTACGTCGTGGCCCGGCCGTTCGCCGCCCAAGCGCTGCGGGCGCTCAAGGAGTTGGGGCCGGTCATCTCCCCCGTGCTGCTGACGGCGGAGATCCGCACGATGACGGCGGACGACTACTGGCTCAGCCCGTTCCAGGGGCGGGACAGCATGGCGTTCCACTTCACCTGGGTCCCGGACACCGAGGCGGTGCGGCCGGTGCTGGCGCGCATCGAGGAGGCCCTCGCGCCGTGCTCGGTCCGGCCGCACTGGGGGAAGCTGTACGAGGTCGAGCCGAACGACCGGTACGAGCACTGGTCCCGCTTCGCCGGCCTCCTCGCCGACCTCGACCCCGAGGGGAAGTTCCGCAACGAGGTGGTCGACCACCACTTCCCGCGCACGTCGGCCTAGGGGCGGCTCACGCGCTGGCCCACGCGTCGACCAGGGCGGCCGGGTAGCGGTCGCCGTAGGAGCCGTGCGGCAGGATCTCGTGGACCAGGGCCAGGTCGGCCGCGGTGAGGACGAGGTCGGCGGCGGCGACGTTCTCGGCGAGCCGGGTCGTGCTGCGGGTGCCGGGGATGGGGACGGTGTGCTCGTCCTGGGCGAGCAGCCACGCGAGGGCGAGCTGCGTCACGGTCGCGCCCTTCGACTCCGCCAACTCGGTCAGCCTGGCGATGGCGGCGACGTTGGCGGTGTAGTTGTCGCCCTGCCACCGGGCGTCCGTGCGGCGCATGTCGCCGTCGGGGTACTCCGCGCCCGGCCGGACCGCCGAGGTCAGGAAGCCGCGGCCCAGCGGCGAGTACGGCACGAAGCCGATGCCCAGGTCGCGCACGAGGGGCAGGATCTCGTCCTCCACTTCGCGTTCGAAGATCGAGTACTCGGTCTGGAGCACCGACACCGGGTGCACGGCGTGAGCGCGGCGGATGGTCTTCGGGCCCGCCTCGGACAGGCCGAAGTAGCGGACCTTGCCCGCGGCCACGAGCTCGCCGACGGCTCCGGCGACGTCCTCGATCGGCACGTCCGGGTCGACGCGGTGCTGGTAGAGGACGTCGATGTGGTCGGTGCGGAGGTGGCGCAGGCTCTGCTCGACCACCTCGCGGATGTGCTCCGGCCTGCTGTCCAGCGCCGCGCCGATGGCGGCGGGATCCGAGAGGTCGAAGCCGAACTTGGTCGCCAGGACGACCTCGTCGCGGAACGACTCGACCGCCTCGCCGACCAGGGCCTCGTTGGCGCCCGTGCCCAAGCCGTAGAGCTCGGCGGTGTCGAAGAACGTGACGCCCAACTCGTGGGCGCGGCGGAGGGTGGCGATGCTGTCGGCCGGGTCGCCACCGGGGCCGTACGCCATGGTCATGCCCATCGTGCCCAGGCCGAGCGCCGACACGGTCAGGCCCTGCGCACCGAGAGTTCGCTTTTGCATGTCCCCCACCCTGCGGGGCCGTGCGACACCGTGCCAGCTCAGGACGAACCCGGGCACGGCATGACCAGGCAGGTCGGCCGCGGCGTTCGTAGAGTGGAGCCGTGGCACGGGACAGGGCAGAGCTGGGCGCGTTCCTCCGCTCGCGGCGCGACCGGTTGACGCCGGCGCAGGCGGGCATCGAGCCGTTCCCCGGTCCCCGCCGCGTTCCGGGGCTGCGCAAGGAGGAGCTCGCGGTGCTCGCGGGCGTGAGCCCGGACTACTACAGCAGGCTCGAACAGGGGCGTCAGCCGACCATCTCGACGGCCGTGCTCGACGGGCTGGCGCGGGCGTTGCGGCTGACCGAGGTCGAGCACGCCCACCTGGTCGACCTGGCCGAGCCGACGGCGCGGCGGCGGGCGACGACCGTGGTGCCGGTGCAGCGGGCGGATCCGGGACTGCTGCGGCTGATGTCGGCGCTGGACCACCTGCCGGTGCTGCTGCTCGGGCAGCGCACCGACGTGCTGGCGAGCAACGCGCTGTTCAGCGCCGTGCAGAAGGAACTGGAGCCCGGCTCGTCGCTGGCGCGGTTCCTGTTCCTCGACCCGGTGGCGCGCGAGCGGATCGTCAACTGGTCGTACTTCGCCTCGAACACCGTCGCAACGCTGCGCCGCGAAGCCGCTCGCAGGCCGCAGGACGGCAGGCTGACGGCGTTGATCGACGACCTGCGGGCCGCCGATCCGGACGTGGCGCGGTGGTGGGACGACCACCAGGTGCGCGACCACGCGTCGGTGCGGAAGCTGATCAACCACCCCGTCGGCGGCGACCTGGTGTTCGACATCGAGATCGTGTCCGCGCCGCGGGACCCGGACCAGCAGTTGATCGTCTACACGGCCGAGCAGGACTCCCCCACGGCACGGGTGCTGCCGCTGCTCGCGAGCTGGCATCGAGACGCGCGAGTTTCGTAACCCCTAGTCCGCTTGACACGGATCTCATCGGACCGGACGCTGTGGAAGCGCTCTCACCGATGGCGGTCGGCCCTGGCGCACGTCCTTGTCCGCGCCTCCCGGCGAGAGCCCCTCCAGCTCGGTCCGGGAGGCGTCAACCCTGCCCGCGGAACCGAGGAGATCCCTTGCGCACCACAACGAAGTGGTTGAGCGCGCTCACCGCGCTCGCCGTGGCGACATCCGTCGCCCTGGCCGCCACACCGGCGGCGGCCATCGGCCCCGACCTGCTCCCGCTCACCGTCACCAACAACACCGGCCGCTCCGACGCGGTCTACCTGTACGTGCTGGGCACCGACATCCGCAACGGCCGTCTCGGCTACGTCAACCAGGGCGGCGGCTTCACGCCGTGGCCCGCCGGGAACATCCCGCCCTCCCCCGCGCCGGACGTGTCCATCGCGGGACCCGGCAACGGCGGCAACGTCACCGTGCGGGTGCCGCGGTTCATCTCCGGCCGCGTCTACATGTCCTTCGGCGAGAAGCTGAAGCTCTTCCTCACCCCGGACGGCTTCGTCCAGCCCGCGCCGTGGGCCGGTGACGCCAACAAGAACATCCTGTTCGACTGGAGCGAGTTCACCTACAACGACTCCGGCCTCTGGCTCAACAGCTCGCAGGTCGACCAGTTCGCCGTGCCGCACGCGGTCACGGTGACCGGGGCGAACGGCGCCACCAAGCGCACCGGCGACCTGGTGAACAACGGCCGCGACACCGTGATCAACGCCGTCCGCAACCAGCCGGGCTGGGGCAACTCGGTCGTGACCCGGTCCGACGGCACCGTGCTGCGGGTGCTCGCGCCCGGCAAGGCGGCCGGTGCGGGGCTGATGGACGCCAACTACCTGGCGCCCTACATCGACCAGGCGTGGGGCGCGTACGCGAGCAAGACGCTCACCGTCGTGCCGTTCGGCGACCAGCCGAACATCAAGTTCTTCGGCCGCACCTCCGGCAACACGATGACCTTCACCAACACGTCCGGCCAGCAGGTGGCGTCGTTCCAGAAGCCCTCCACGGCCAACGTGTGGGGCTGCGACGGCAACCTCGCCGCGCCGAACGACCAGGTGGTCGGCCCCATCGCCCGCACCCTGTGCGCGGCGCTGCACCGCTCCACCCTCGGCCGGATCGACACCCAGCCCGGCGGCGGCCCCGGCGACTTCTACCAGGGTTCGCTGACCGACCACTACTCGCGGATCATCCACCAGAACATGGTGGACGGTAAGGCCTACGGGTTCGCGTTCGACGACGTGCAGGCCCAGGAGTCCCTGGTCCACGACGGCGACCCGCGCGCGGCGGGCATCGTCCTCACCCCGTTCGGCGCGGGCGGCGGCAACCCGCAACCCACGACGAGCAGCATCGTCAGCGACTGGCACGGCAAGTGCATCGACGTGCCGAACTGGAACTTCACCGACGGCCAGCGCCTGATCGTGTGGAACTGCACGGGCGGCACGAACCAGAAGTGGCAGTTCGTCGACGGCACGCTCCGCACCGAGAACAACAAGTGCATGGACGTGGCGTGGGGCTCGACCGCGAACGGCGCGGCCGTCCAGATCGCCACGTGCAGCGGCAACGCCGCCCAGCAGTGGGTGCTCAGCGGCGCGGGCGACCTGGTGAACCCGCAGGCCAACAAGTGCGTCGACATCGCCGACTGGAACCCGAACAACGACGCCGTCCTCCAAACCTGGGAGTGCGGCGGCACAGCCAACCAGAAGTGGCACCGCGCCTGATCCGGTGACCGGTTCGGGGCGGGCACCAACGCCCGCCCCGAACCCGCCGAATAGCGGATTCCGCAAGAATGCCCACCCGATTTCCACCAGCCCAATTCCGCGTTCGGCCGCGCCGAGTACCCCCGCCCGGCCGCGCCGATTCCCACCGTTGGATCCCTTGGCGGTTCCCGCCATATCCGTCTGGCCGCTCCCGCGAACGGAAAACATCCGGCATCATGGGAAGGCAGCCGGAGTCCATGGGAGGCGGTCGACGTGGCAGGGTGTTCACCAGCCGACTTTTCCACCGAACTGATCGACCTCAGCGACATTCCGCTGCTGGAGTTGCGCACCATGAGAACCGCCGAGCTGGACGACGCGATCGACCGGTTGGTCGTTGTCACGAGCCGACGAACAATGGCCGAGGCGGTTCAGGAGCAGCGCCCGTGACGGAACGGCTCGCCGATACCGGTCGAGCTGTCAGCAAGTGCGAACTACCACTCACCGCATTCGAACAGATTTCCCAAGGCGCCGTCGACGAGTCGGTCATCACCTTGCTGGGCAAAGGGCAGTACAGCCTCCGCAAACTGATGCTGCGCGCTTTGGTCGACACGGTCTCCACGAGGGGCGCGGGCCAGGGACTGTTCGCGAACGTCGACTTGGCCTGGTCGATCCTCGCCGAAGCCGAACGGCTCGCTCCGACGGCACTGCGGGACGTGGTGATGAGCCCGGCGGTCGGGGTGTGGCTGGCCCGCGCTCTCCGAGCGGCGGTGGGCGACGAGTCCCTTCCCCTGTGGGCGGAACTGGGCGGACTGCACACGGTGGCCGCGGCCGCGGCGGTGAGGTGCGGCGTCATCACGACCGTTCCCGTCCCGGTGGTGCACGGAACCGTCGCCCTGCCGACCGTGGGCCTGTTCGAGTTGCCCGTCGAGTTCCCGGTCGGCGACGCGCGAGTCCACAACTCCTCCGACGGCATGTGGTTGACCGCCTTGCGAGGTTCGGTGGAGTTGAGGCCGGACGTGCCCGACAACCACTTCCGCTCGATGAGGCGGCACCGAACCACTGCAGGCGGCCACACCCTCGATGTCGCCTTCGACGACTTCAGCCCCCACCGAACGTTCTCCTCGCTCAAACCGCCCGACCCGATGGCGGAAGCCGACCACGAGCAGTGGTGCAAGCTGCTGGACGAGGCGTGGCGGTCGCTCACCCGGTGGCACCCGGACTACGCGGAGGAGATCGCGGCCTGCCTCACCACGATCATCCCGTTGCCGAGGGAATGCGGCGTCTTCGCCTCGTCGTCGTCCGCCGCGTTCGGCGGTGTCGCGATGTCCCCCAAGGAGACCTCCGGCGAACTCGCCGAGGCGCTCGTGCACGAACTGCAGCACTCGAAGCTGAACGCGGCGATGGATCTCGTGGTCCTGCACCGGAGCCGGGACGACCGGTGGTTCTACGCGCCTTGGCGCGACGATCCTCGTCCCCTTTCCGGGCTGCTGCACGGGATCTACGCGTTCACGAGCGTCATCGAGTTCTGGCACGGGCAACGGGACGTCCTCGCCCCGCACCAGGTCGTGCGCGCCGACATGACCTTCGGTCACCGCGCACGCCAGGTGTCCCGAGCTCTCGACATCCTGCGCCGCTGCGGAGACCTGACGGACCCCGGCCGTGAACTCGTGGCCGCCACGTCCGTCAGGGTGGCGGCCTGCGACCCGGCGAACCTGCCGACCGCGGTGGCGAGGGCGATCGAGACCATGACCGCCGACCACTACGCGGTCTGGCGGACGAGGCACGTCCGCCCCCGACCCGCCCAGGTCGACGAACTCGTCGAGCGCTGGTCGGCCGGGGAGGCGGCCGACTTCGCCCCGGAGGACGGCGAGGTGCTCCCCAGCGGGGAGATCGGCGAATCGCGCCGGAGCTTGCTCGTGCGAACTCGACTGCTCGACCCCTACCTGTTCGAGCGGTTGTGCGGGCACCGGGGACCCGATGTCATGTTCGCCCGCGGTGACCGCGACGACGCCGCACGGGACTACGCGAAGCGGATCCGCACGGGTCCGAGGTCGGGTGACGACTGGGTTGGTCTCGGACTCTCGCTCGGCTCGCGGAGCATCCTGAACGCCCCGGAGACCGTTCGAGCGGTGTACCTGCGCGCGGGTGGAGCGCCCGACCCGATCGAGCTGGCGGCGTGGTTGGACGGAGCCGCCAGCTGATCGGCGTGGTCAGAGCTGCATGGTGTCGGTGTCGCAGTTCGCTCTCACGTACTGACCCGCGGCGATCGTGGCCGGGTGGTTGTCACCCAGCACCTTCTGCAGACCCGCGACCGCCTTGCTGTGCATCACGGCAGCAGCCGTCTCGTCGCCGAGGCCCGCCAGGTCGAGCGCCAGGTTGAGCACGACCGCGAGGGTCGACGGGTGGGTGGCTCCCAGCACGCGGGTTGACCGCTCGACCGTGTCCTCGTCCAGTTCCCTCGCCGCTCGGTAGTCACCCAGCGCCGCGAGGTCGCTCGCCAGGTTGGTCACGCTGACCAGGGTGAACGGGTGATCGCTGTCGAACGTCTGCCGCAGCGCCTCCGCGGACATCGCGTTGAGCGCCCGAGCCTCCTCCAGTTCGCCACGCAGGCGGTGGGTGACCGCGAGGTTCGAGGCCGCGATCAAGGTGTACGGATGGTGTTCGCTCCGGATCTCCTGGAACAGGCGGTAGCTGCGAGCGGCGAGCCGCAGCGACTCGTCGAGGTCCTCGGAGTGGCGGAGGTCGGCGGACAGCGTCATCTCCGCGGTGACCGTGTCCAGGTGCCGCGGCCCATGCCTGCGGCGATACCGATCGAGGCAGTCCTCGGCGCGCTTCTTCGCCTCGACGTGGTCCCCCGCCTTGCGCAGGGCGACCGCGAGGTTGCGACTCGCTCCGATGGTGCCGGGGTGGTCCTCGCCGAAGATCTCGATCTGCCGGTTCAGCGCGTCGGTCTGCATCACGGCGGCCTCGATGTACTGGCCGCATTCGCGGAGGTCCATGGAGAGGCCGTTGAGCGAACCGAAGGTCAGCCGGTGGTCCGTCCCGAGGATGATGGTCCTCCGCCGCAGGGTGTCCGCGTCGAGGTCCCTGGCTTCGACGAACCTGCCCATCAGCCGGTAGCAGCCCGCGAGGGTCTGTCCGTACTCTAGGGTGGTGGGATCGTCCTCGCCGAGGATCTGCCGCGCCCGGTCGTAGACGACCTGCTGCAACTCCAGCTCCTCGGCAAACAGGCCCTGGGAACGGCGGTCCGCGGCGACGGTGTCCATAATCTTCAGGACGCCCTCGTGGTCCTCGCCGACCGCGAGCTTGATCGCCGCGTAGGTCTTCTCGTTGAGCTCGATGGCCTCTTTGATAGTTCCCAGCCTGCGCAGGGCCGTCGCGTAGAGGCGGGTCATCTCCAGCGTATCCAGGTCCTGCTCCCCGAGACTCACCCGCCACGCGGTCATGGCGTCCAACGCCAAGTCCCTAGCACCCCCGTAGTCCCCGCTGCTGAGCAGGTAGGACACGAGGTTCTGGATGAGTACCCTGACCCACTTCTCACCGCACTCCACAGCCTGCGACATGGTGGCGTGCGGCAACAGTTCCGCATATCGGGGCCAGTTCGCGGAAGCACCGGGGTCGCCTGGATCGCCCTTCACCAGCAGGATGTGGACGGCGTGGCGCATGTTGCGCCACTCGTCCTCGTTCAGGCGGTTCTTCAGGACCGTCTGAACGAGACGGTGCAGCTGGAGGGTGCCGTTGCGGTGGTCCAGCTTGGCCAGGCTGTACCTGCTGATCTCGCGGATCGCCCGGTTGAGCTTGATCGGGTCGCTGAGGGCCTCGCTGAGGGCTTCTGGCACGGGTGCCTCGCGGACGCCGCTGAAGAGCCTGCGGGAAATGGGTTCGGGGCCGAAGAACGCGCACACCTGGAGCAGCTGGAGTGCTGCTCGGTGCTCGTTCTTCAGGCGGTTGAGCGGGACGTTCCACGCGGCCGCCACCGGGAGCTGGTAGCCGCTGGCGGTGCCTGTTTCTAGGAGTTCGGTGCGGTTCTGGTCCAGCAGTTCCAGGTACTCGGCCACCTCCATGCCCGTCTGGGCGCGCCAGGCCGCGGCCTGCTCGATCGCCAGGGGGAGGTCGCCGAGGGCTTCGGCCAGGCGGTCGGCGTCGGCGTCCTCCAGAGCGCCGCCGCGGCGGTGCAGGAGCTCGACGCTCTCGGCGCGGGTGAAGAGGTCGACCTCGACCGCGCGGGCGAATCCGCCCCATTCGGCGTTGCGCGAGGTCACGATGATGTGGCCGTTGCCCGCCGGGAAGAACGGGCGGACGTCGTTCGGGCGGTCCGCGTTGTCGAAGACCAGTATCCAGCGGGAATAGGGCGTGCCCAATCGCAGCGCTTCGAGCACGGCGGGAACGGCGGTGTCCGCCGACGACGTTCCCTGAATGCCGAGCTTCTTGGCGAGCTCGACGAAACTCGTCTTGATCTGCGACTGGTGTTCGGCCGAAATCCACCACACGACCTGGTACTCGGACGCGTGCTGGTAAATGTACTCGACGACCGTTTGGGACTTCCCCACACCGCCCATGCCGTGCAGCGCTTCCGGCAGGACGGCTGTGGGTCCTTGCTGCGTCAACCGGATGCGGAGCTGTTCCAGCAGCTCTTCGCGTCCGACGAAGTCGGGATTGCGCAACGGGATGAGCCCCCAGATCTGGGGTTGGCTCATCACTTCGCGTCGCATTTCAGCCGAAAGAGGGATTCCCGATGCGGTCACGTCGTCGACTCCTTCGGGGTGCGACTGAACCTCGGTCGCGTCACTGGATGGCCGAGGATCTGTTTGGGTCAAAGCTTTCTCCTGCTCCACAATCTGAATCGATACAGAATCGCCTGCGCCAGGCACACGAATCAATACACGACCCAGCCGCTTGGCACGAGGCAGGTACGGGCCGCTGAGAGCGCGGAACACGGCGGCCTGCACCTTTAAGAACGGCGTGTTCTCGTCGGTGGGTTCGGGATCAGCGGTCTCGTTCGGCGCGTCCACGGCCGCGCCGAAATTGCGCAGAACGGGCATGTCGGCACCGGCGTGCTCGTCCAGGACACGAGCCACGCGCACGGTGTCCGCGCGATTTCCGGTGGCCAGGAGTTCCTCGCGGACGCCGTCCACGAAGTCATAGGTGACCACGTCACGGGCGTCCGAGGCCGCTGTGCGGCGCAGCAGCGCGCCCAGCATCACCTCGGCGAGCACGGACAGGTTCGCACCGGGCAGCAGGACCCGCTGGACGAGGGTGATGAGCGGCAGGTTGAGCGGGGCCGCCGCCAGCAGACCGGCCAACTGGAACGCGGGCACGGACGCGATCGTGCGGAACCGGCGGACGAGGCCCGCCGCGGTGGTCGGCAGGGGTGGCCCGCCCGGCTCGGTGCGGACCGCGTCCTTGCGGGGGCGCACGATCGCCGCGGTCGTCTCGATCCACTCGTCGCCCGGCGCGGTCAGCAGTCGCGCCCACCCCGCCATCCAGTCGGCCGACAGGGCGAGCACGGGCACCGGGACGCCCGGTGTCGCGCCCTCCGGGTCCGGGTAGGCGCCCGCAGACGTGGCGACGCGCAGGTCCCGGTTGGCCGAGACGGGCTTGGGCGCGGACAGCCGCAGCCTGCGAGCGGTCAGGCCGCCCCACGTCCACAGCCGTTGACCTAGGACGTGCACCACAGCGACGTGCATCCGCTGGCCCCAGTGGTGCAGGACGTGCCCGACGGCGTCGCTGCGCCACGCTTGGCCGACGGTGTCGCTGAGGACCAGGACGATCCGCTTGCCGGTCGGGTCCACCAGCCTGCTCCAGTGCTGGGCCTTGCGCTCCGGCCCCTCCGCCCGGAGGGCGATGTCCTCCACCTCCGGACGGCTGGTGTCGAGGTAGTGGAACCGGACGTCGCGGAACGCGCCCTGCGTGCGCAGCAGCGCGGCGAACTCGTGGACGGTCTGCCGCCAGATGTCCATCGACGAGGACGTGTCCACCACGAGCGCGACCTCGAACTCGCGGGCGGGCGCGGGTCGCCACTCCGGGACCCACAGGCGGTCCTGGGCAGCGCGGAGCGCGGTGGCCTCCTCGTCCAACTCGAGGCGGCGAGGTGACGGGGCCTGCCTCGACAACGGCTTCAGCGCGAGGGAGATGGCCCGCGCCTCGGGCAGCGCGGGCACGGTCGGCCACGCGGTGCCGCCCTCGGCGGCGTACTCCCCCGCTTCCGCCAGGCCCGACGACACCATGTCCGCGGGACCGGGGGTCCACTCGTCACGCCGGTCGGGCGGCCGTGGCGGATCCACATCGGGCACGTCCCGGTCGGGCGGCTCGGCGACGTCCGGGTGGTCCTGGGCGGCGGTCTCGGGCTCCGACTCCGGGTCCTCGAACGGAAGCGGCGGTTCCGGGAAGTCGACGGGATCCACCGGCAACCGCAACGTGGTCGCCAGCCACAGGCAGTCCCTGACCTCGCGCAGGGTCAGGTCGTCCGTGCCGAGATCAGGGGTCGGCTGGTCCGGTCGGTCGAGCCATTGCAGAACGGCGTAGTACGGCGGTACGGAACCACCTGGAGCGCCGTCGCCATCGCCAGGTGGGAGCGCGCTCACTCCGTCCCCGTCGAAAGCGGATGCCAGATCGCCTTGAGGAGTTTCGCCCATTCGTGATCGGGCTGGTAAGCACCGGATGTGGCCAACTGGACGGCCAGGTGCACCGCGTTGAGCAATTGGTCGGACGACAGCTCGCCCACTTCAGCGCCGCGCTGCAGGAATTCCGAGATGAGCCGGTTCACGTCGACGCCGTCGACCCCGTCGAAGTGGGCCGCCACCATGCTGCCGAGCTGCTCGTAATCGGGCTTGCCGAAGTGCAACCTCAGGCAACGCCGCAGGAAGGCGGGCGGGAATTCGCGTTCGCCGTTGCTCGTCATGATGATGATCGGGAATTCCCGACAGCGGACGACCCCGCCGTTCACCTCGGCGGACCCTCCCCGGTCCGCGGTCAACACCGTGATGTCGGGTTGCCGCTTCGCCATCCGGGCGAGTTCGGGAATGTCGTACTCGCCGTCCTCGAACACGTTCAGCAAGTCGTTGGGAAGATCGATATCTCCCTTATCGACCTCGTCGATCAACAACACCCTGGGTAAGTCGTCGGGCAGCAACGCCGTGCCGAGCGGACCGAGGTGGATGTAGTCGCCGATGTCGAATTCGCTGACGTCGTCGGGACGCACCCCCGCGGCCTGGACGCGGCCGATCGCGTCATAGAGGTAGAGGCCGTCTTTCAGCGACGACTTGCTCGTGATCGGCCAGCGCAACACCGGTCCCAGTCCCAGCTCACGGGCGATCAGGTAGGCCAGCGACGACTTCCCGGTGCCCGGACTGCCCGTGACGAGCAGCGGTCTGCGCAGGTAGATGGCCGTGTTGACCATCGCGACCTCGTTGGCCGACGGCGAGCGCCGCGCGCCGCGGACCGAGCCGACCCGGCGGTCGCTCTCCCCTACGTCGTCGGCGGGCCTGGTCGACGTGCCGCGACCGGTGAACCGCCTCCACGGCGGCGGGTCCGGTAATCGGCTGACGGGCGTGTCCGCGACGTGGCCGGATCCGTGGTAGACCCGCCAGTCCGGGGCGCTCACGCCGAGATCCCGACGGGCGGCACCGGGTGGCTCGGCAGGACCGGGCGGAACGGATCGTCGTACAGGATCGCCAACTTCCCTCCGAAGTGGTTGGCCTCCGGACCTTCCACGTACGCGGTCAGCCGGGCCGACTTCACCCGCTCCAGGAAGTCCGCGGAGTCGTCCGAGTTGTGCAGGAGTTCCCGGACCGCTCCGGTGAACGCCTCGGAACCGCAGTCCTCGCGGTGCCACACGATCAGCGGGACGCCCAGGCGAACCCCGACGGCCACCTCGTCACGTCCGGCGGTCTCGCGACTCGGAGGCGCGCTGAGCACGAGGGACACCAGGTCCTTCGACCGTTCCAGGGTGGCGCGCAACTCGCGCAGCCCCCTGGGCGTGACGCCGCGGCCGTGGCAGCACGCGGAGTGCGGCAGCGCACCACCGGACAGCCCCTCGACCAGGCCTTTCCACCGGTGCAGCCACAGTCCGTGGTACTGGGCGGAGACCATCCGCTCCAGGCTCCGGACGACCACCCTGTACCGGCAGCCCAAGGGCGCCACGAGGTGGTCGCCGGTGGTTTCCGGCCACTGGTCGACGTCGAGGTTCAGGTGCTCGTAGCCGAGGATGACCTCGATCCGGATGTCCGTGGTGTACCGGCCCCACTCGCTCTCGGCCTTCATCACCAGCTCGGTGACGTGCCGTCGCACCGACGCGAGGTCGCCGACCACGTCGTGGCCCTGTACCGGTGCCCACTTCGTGGAGGCGTCGAACTGGTGCCAGTGCGCGAGGCGGTACTGGTCGCCGGTCGGCCCGACGTGCTCCAGGTGCAGCACCAGGTACGCGGGCGAGTCCGGCACGGGCGGCGGCGCGGTGGACGTCGTCAGCCCGCCGCGCAGCACGGCCAACTCCAGTTCGAGACCCATCTGGTCGACCTGCTCGTCGGACCACGCGCGCAGCTCGACGGCGAGTTCGGTGCGCACCCGCGTGGCGATGTGCTCGACGAAGATCAACGCCAGGGGCAGGCCGGACGTGCCCGCGTTCATCATCTCCAACTGCCGGAACACGTCGACGCAGGTCGACTGCTCGCGCAGGCCCGCGACGTCGGCGCCGGCGACCTGGCGGTAGATGTCCGCCAGATCGGGCACCGGGACGCCCGTGAGCAGGGTGAACAGCCGCGAACTCACGTGGGCTGACCACAGCTTCAGCGGCAACATCCTGGCGACCACGCGGTGCAGGGCCTCGACCTGGCGGGAGCCCTGCTCCCAGAAGTCCAGCACCCGCAGCAGCGCCTCCAGCCCGTCCGACCGCCCGAGGCACGCCTCGGCGAGCGAGTAGAGGTGCGCGGTCGCCCGCTCGTGCTCGACGACGGGCAGCGAGCAGCCCAGGTCCCGGTTCAGCTCGCGGACGACCATGTTGCGACCGACGCGGTCGCCGAGCGACGGGATGTCCAGCAGGGCGGCGACCAGCGGGCGCAGCGAGCCGCTCTTGTCCTCCTGCTCACGCGACCACACCATCCGCTCCCCCTCTCGCCGCCGCAGTGCCTAGTCGGTCGGAACCACTCCGCGATGCGTTACACCCAGTCAAGGGGGCAGCGGTCGAGCCGTGGTTTCGGCCCGACGGACTCGGCCTGCGGGAACGTGCAGCGGGAAGCGCGGGTCGGAGGACGACTCCGGCGCGGGGAGGTGCGCGGTCTGCCCGGACGGTCGCACGCGTGACCACCCCGATCCGTTTCCGGGCACTCCTCCGGCCTCACGGTAGCAAGTGGATCACCGATCCGGGCCCGCACTTTTCGGGGTCGCACGAAGGGCGGTTCGGGTAGTGGAAAGCTCAGCCGCCTGCCACGGCGGAGTCGACGTCCGGGTAGAGCTTGATCACCTTGTCGAGCGTGGTGAGGAAGATCGGGGCCGCCACGGCTCGGGTGGGGGCGACTGTGCGGAGTTCGATCTTCTCGGTCTCGCCGCGGCCGTGGAACTCGACCAGCATGGCCAAGCCCACGGAGGCGAAGAAGGTCACGCCGGTCAGGTCCAGCACGACGGCGGGTTGGTCGGCGGTGAACGCCTCCTCCAGCCAGTCGCGCACCTTCGGGGCGGTGTCGACGTCGACCTCGCCCTCCACCGTCACCAGCGCCACCCCGTCGCGCACCTCGTGACGGCCGGTGATGGTCTCGGTCTCGGCCGCTTCGGCCTGCTCAGTCCCCATGGGACGAACCTAGTGCCGGGCACGGCCGTCCGCACTTCGCGGAGCGGGTTGTCCAACCGGACGATGATCCGGGATCAAACCGGGGAATGACCAGGACCAGCCGATCGACCGATGCGGAAATCACTCGAACGGCGGCAGGCTCGGTGGGACACCACCCGACCGAGACAGGACCGCGATGACCAGCCCGCTCGAGTTGTCCCTGATCAGCGGGCCGGTTCCCGTCGTGGTCGCGGTGTGCGGCGTGGCGGCGGGGGTGTTCCTGCTGGTCGCGCGGCGGCGGACGTGGTGGACGCGGGTGGTCCCGGTCAGCGTCGCGGCCTGCGGCTTGCTCGCCGTCGTGGTCGCGGTGGTCGTCGACCACGTGTGGCGGCCGTTCCCCGAACCCCTGCCCACGATCGTGCCCGCCGCCCTCGGCGTGGGTGTGCTGGGCGTCGTGCTCGCGGTCGCCCGCTGGCGCCACGGACGGTGGCCTTCGCGGGTGCTCGGCGCGGTGTCCGCGCTGGTGCTGGTCGTGAGCGGGCTGTCGGGCGTGAACCAGTACTTCGGCGAGTACTCGACCCTCGGGGCGGCGCTGAAGAGCAACGACACGGTCGAGCTGGACGTGGCCGCGAAGCCCGCGCCGGACGTCCTGCCGGTACCCGCCGGGAAGACGCTGGCCGACGTGTGGACGCCCCCGGCCGACCTGCCGACCCGCGGCACGGTCTCCGAGACGCCGATCCCGTCGAGCACCGACTACCGCCCGCGCAAGGCGCTGGTCTACCTGCCGCCCGCCTACTCCGCCACGCCCCGGCCGCGCCTGCCCGTGCTCGTGCTGCTGTCCGGCCAGCCCGGTTCGCCGCACGACTGGTTCGACGGCGGTGAGCTGGCCAGGCACCTCGACGCCTACGCCGCGCGCCACCACGGGCTCGCGCCGATCGTCGTCGTGCCGGACCAGCTCGGGTCCACCACGGCCAACCCGATGTGCCTCGACTCGAAGCTGGGCAAGGTCGAGACCTACCTGGCCAGGGACGTGCCCGCGTGGATCAAGGGCCGCCTCCAGGTCGACGAGTCGCGCCGCGCGTGGACGATCTCGGGCCTGTCGCAGGGCGGCACCTGCTCGTTCCAGCTCGCCGTGCGCGCGCCGGAGGTCTACGGGCGGTTCATCGACGTCTCCGGCCAGCGGGAACCGACGCTCGGCTCGCGCAAGGACACCGTGAAGGCGGCGTTCGGCGGTGACGAGGCGGCGTACCGCGCGGTAAACCCGGTGGACGTCCTGACCAGGACCCGCTTCCCCGACACGGAGGGGATGGTCGTGGCGGGCAAGAACGACTCCCTCTACCGAAATGACGATCGAGAGGTGTACGAGGCATGTCTTCGGGCGGGGATGGACGTGCGCTGGCGGGAACTGCCCGGCGCGCACGACTGGACGGTCTGGCGACCGGGGCTGGTCGACGCGCTGCCCTGGCTCGGGGAGCGCACGGGCTTGGGCGGCTGACCCGCCGCTACCCGTTCACCGCCGCCGCGCTCGCGGTGCTGTGGGTGGTCGGCGCGGCGACCGGTTCCCTCGTCTCGGGCCCGTCGGACGACCTGCTGGCCGCGGTGGGGTTCGGCGCGGCCAGCAGCTCGTGGACGCTGTTCACCTCGGCCCTGTGGTGCATGAACCTGCTGGGCTACCTCGGCACGACCGCGCTGCTGGTGCTGTTCGGCCCGGTCGCCGAGCGCGAGTTCGGCTCCACCCGTGCCGCCCTGCTGTTCACGGCCTCGCACGTGCTCGGCTGCCTCGCGGGCGCGCTGGTCGTGCGCGCGGGCGCGGCCACGCAGTGGGAATGGCTGTCGTACCTGGACGGGGACGTGGCGGTGGTGCCGTCGGCGGGGCTGGTGGGTCTCGCGCTCGCGACGAGCTTCCGGCTGCCCCCGCACTGGCGGCGGCGCGTCCGGCTGCTGCTGATCATCGGTCTGCTCGTGCTGGCGCTGTACTCCGGCTACCTGGAGGACGTCCTGCGGCTCGCGGGCGGGCTCGTGGGGCTGCTGATCGGCGCGGTGGTCGTGCGCCGCACGTCCGCGCCCTCGGCGCCGTCGCACGAGGAGACGCGGGTGCTGGTGGCGCTGCTGCTGGCCGCGTCCGCGCTCGGGTCCGTCGTCGCGCTGCTGTCGCCGTACGCGAACGGGCCGCTGGCGTGGTTCGCCGACGTCCTGGCGGTGCCGCAGCCGGACGCGGACACGGTCGCGTCCTACTGCGCCGAGCCGGACCTGGTGGAGATGTGCCGCAGCGCCACGGTCCAGGCCTCCTACGGCCGGTTCCCGTCGATGGTCATGTCGGTGTTGCCCGCGCTGGTGCTGCTGGCGTTGGCAGAGGGGCTGCGCCGCGGCAGGCGGTTCGCGTGGTGGGCGGCGCTCGCGGTCAACGTCGCGATGGCGGGACTGCTGGGCTGGTACGTGGTGGACCTGGTGCGGCTCGCCGATGGATCGGTCACCGCGGGCATGGTCGTGGAGTACGGCGTGCCGTTCCTGCTGCCGGTGGCGATCGTGGTCGTGCTGCTGCTGACCCGCCGCCAGTTCCCGCTGGTCACGCCGGTGCGCCGGTTCTGGACGCTGACGGTCGGCGGGCTGCTGGCGTTGAGCGCGCTCTACGTCGGCGGCGGCTACCTGGTCCGCGACCAGTTCTCCCCCGCCCCGAGCTTCGCCGACCTGCTCGCGGACCTGCCCGCCCGGTTCCTGCCGCCCGGCTACCTCGGGCTGCTGCCGATGCGCTTCAGCGCCGACGACCTGGTCGCGACCGTGCTGTTCGAGTACACCGGCGTGGTCTTCTGGGTCGTCGTCCTGGCCGCCATCCTGCAAGCCTCGTGGCGGGCCAGGCACACCGACCTGGCGACCGACGCGGCACGGGCCCGCGCGCTGGTGCAGCGGCACGGCGGCTCGTCGCTGTCGTACATGACCACCTGGCGCGGCAACCACTACTGGTTCTCCGAGGACGGTCGCGCGGTGATCGCCTACCGGGTCGTGGCGACGATCGCGCTGACCGTCGGCGACCCGATCGGCGACCCGCAGGCGCGGCGGGACGCGGTGCGCGGCTTCGCCGAGTTCTGCGGCCACCACGGCTGGACCCCGTGCCTCTACAGCATCGGGCAGGAGCTGCGCGACGCCGTGGACGCCCACGGCTGGAGCACCGTCCAGGTCGCCGAGGACACCGTGATCCCGCTGGCGGAGCTGGCCTTCACCGGCAAGAAGTGGCAGGACGTGCGGACCGCGCTGAACAAGGCCGCGAAGGCGGGCGTCACCGCCGAGTGGTGGAGCTACCCCGACGCGCCGCACGCGGTGACCGACCAGGTCAGGGCCATCTCCGAGGAGTGGGTGGCGGACAAGGGGCTGCCGGAGATGGGCTTCACCCTCGGCGGGCTGGAGGAGCTGTCCGGCGACGGGGTGCGGTGCCTGATCGCGGTCGACGGCGACCGCACGGTGCACGGCATCACGAGCTGGCTGCCGGTGTACCGCGACGGCGAGGTCGTGGGGTGGACGCTGGACTTCATGCGGCGGCGGGCGGACGGCTTCCGGGGCTCGATGGAGTTCCTGATCGCGTCGGCCGCGACCACGTTGAAGGAGGAGGGGGCCGGGTTCCTCAGCCTGTCGGGGGCTCCGCTGGCCCGGCTGGACCGCGGTGAACGGCCGCGCGGGCTCCAACGGCTGCTGGACTTCACCGGCCGGGTGCTGGAGCCGGTGTACGGGTTCCGGTCCCTGTTCGCGTTCAAGGCCAAGTTCCAGCCGGTCTACCACCCGATGTTCATGGCCTACCCGGACTCCGCCGCGCTCCCCCGGATCGCGAACGCGGTGAGCCGGGCGTACCTGCCGGACCTCAGCGCGCGCCAGGGTCTGCGGCTCGCGTCGAAGGTCATCATCGGCTGGGAGGGGAAACGAGACCGACCCGTGGTGGACCAGCCGAGCTGACCGGACGCGGGCCGAACTATCGTTGAGGTCGTCGCCGGGCCCTGCCGGCGCCGGTGGAGCGGGAGACCTCACGTGCTGGATCAGCCCGGCCGTCCCCTGGTGGACGCCGCGTCGGCCGTGCTGTGCGATCCCGCCCGGCTGAAGGCGCTGCGGGACACCGGGTTGTCGACGGCGTCGGACTCGGTGATGGAGCGGTTCGTCGCCATGGTGCGGGTGCAGCTGCGGGTCCCGGTCGCGCTGGTGTCGCTGATCGAGCCGGACCGGCAGGTGTTCCCCGGCATGGCGGGGCTGGCCGAGCCGTGGGCCACCGCCCGGCAGACCCCGATGTCGCACTCGTTCTGCCAGCACGTCGTGACCAGCGGTGAACCGCTGGTGCTCACCGACGCGCGCGAGTCGGAGCGGGTGCGCGACAACCTCGCCATCCCCGAGCTCGGTGTGGTCGCCTACGCGGGGATGCCGTTGACGTCGGCCGACGGGCAGGTGCTCGGCTCGCTGTGCGCGATCGACACCGAGCCCAGGGCGTGGACCGACGAGGAGCTGGCCACGCTGGCCGACCTGGCCGCGATGTGCACGACCGAGCTGCGCCTGCGCCTGGCGACCCGGCACCACCGGCGGGAGTCCGACCGGTCGCGGGAGCTGTCGGCGCGGCTCGACCTGGCCCACGAGCGCACCCAGATCCTGCTCACCGCGGCGCAGGCCCTGGCCAGCGCCCGGACCCTGGAGCAGATCCGGCACCAGGTCAGCGCGCTGGTGTCCGGCGACCGCGCCCCGTCCTACGTCGGCCTCGTGGTCACCGACCCGCAGGGCGGGCTGCTCCGCGTCGCCGACCCGGACCTGCCCGCGGACCTCGCCGTCCAGGAGTTCGAGCGGTACTCGCTGAACGCTCCCCTGGTCACGGCGAAGGCCGTGCGGGAACGGCGGCTGGTCTGCTACCCGAGCCCCGAGGCGCTGGCGGAGGACTTCCCCGAGGAGACCGTCGCCCTCTACCGGACCATGGGCCTGCACGCGACGGCCTGCGCGCCGCTGGTCGGCCTGCGCGAGGTGCTCGGCGTGCTGGTCTTCGGCTGGGACGCGCCGCACCCGCTGGACGCGGGCGAGCGCGAGGTCATCACGACGCTGGCGGCGTACACCGGTCAGGCGCTCGAACGGGTCCGGCTGCTCGAACGCCGGGTGGACGTGGCGCGGGAGTTGCAGGAGGCGATGCTGTCGCCGCTGCCCGAGGTGCCCGGTCTGACGACCGCGGCGGCCTACCTGCCCTCCGACGTCGACGAGGCCGTCGGCGGCGACTGGTACGACGCGTTCCCGCTGCCCGGTGGGCGGACGGTGGCCGTGACGGTCGGCGACATCACCGGCCACGACGTGCACGCCTCGACGATGATGGGGCAGGTCAAGAGCATGTTGCGGCAGGCGGCGTGGTGCCTGCCGACCAGCGGTCCGGCCGCCGCCGTGGAAGCGCTGGAAGCGGCACTGGCCGGTCTGTCGGTGCGGGCGCACGGCACCCTCGTGCACGTCCACCTCACGCCGCACGAGGACGGTTCCGGCCGGTGGACCATGGACTACACCAACGCGGGCCACCCGCAGCCGATCGTGCTGCTGCCCGGCGGGTCGGCGCTGCCGCTCGACGGCCACGACATGCTGTTCGGCTTCCCGGACTTCCGCACCCGGCCGCGCGGCGACCACCAGGTCGTGCTGGAACCGGGCAGCACCGTGCTGCTGCACACCGACGGGCTGGTGGAGCGCCGTGACGTCGACTACGACGAGGCCGTGACCACCCTGTGCGAGTTCCTCGGCACGGTGGCGGGCCGGACGCCGCAGGAGGTCGTGGACACGGTGATCGCGCGGTTCGTCCCCCCTGGTCAGGCCGACGACGACGTGGCCGTGCTCGCCATCGGGCTCTGAGCCTCAGCGACCGGGGCGCCGCCGGTCGGCGCTGGCCCGGTCGGTCAGCCGGGCGGGCAGCAGGGTCAGCGCCGGGGTCGGCTCGCCGTCGATCTTGCGGCGCAGCAGCGCCACGGCCTCGTGGCCCAGTTCGTCCGCGGGGATGTCGACCGACGTGATCGGCGGGTGCACCCGGTCCGCCAGGTCGTCCGGGCACAGCGCCACGACGGCGATGTCCTCGGGCACGCGGCGGCCGAGCGAGCGCAGCGTGTCGACCACCACGGGCAACGCGATCTCGTTGTGCACCACCAGCCCCGTGAGCGCCGGGTGGTCGCGGAGCAGGCCCGTGACGAGCCTGCGGACGGACGGCGGGTCGTGCTCGACCGGCGCCGTGGTGACCGCGATCCCGCGGCGCAGCGCCGCCGCGCTGAACCCGGCCGTGGTCCGGTGCGCGAACCCGGTGTCCCTGCGGTAGACCGCCCTCGGTGCGCCCAGCAGCCCGACGTAGCGGTGGCCGAGGTCGGCCAGGTGGTCGACGCCCCGCGCGCCCGCCGCGGCGAAGTCCAGGTCGACGCAGGTCAGCCCGGTCGCGTCGGCGGGGACGCCGATCAGCACCGACGGCTGGTCCAGTTCGAGCAGCACCGGCACGCGCGCGTCGTGCATCTCCACGTCCATCACGATCAGCCCGTCGACCCGGCCGCTGCCCGCGATCCGCCGCACGCCGTCCGCGCCCTCGTCCGCCGTCAGCAGCAGCACGTCCTGGCCGTGCCGCCGGGCCGCGCTGGCCACCGCGATCACGAACTGGGTGACCACGGGCATCGTCATGCCGTCCCGCAGCGGGAGCACCATCGCCAGCACCCCCGCGGCGGCCCCGGTCGGGGTGCGGCGGGGACCGGACGAGCGGTACCCCAGCAGCCGGACGCTGGCCCGCACCCGCTCGCTGGTGGCGGCCGAGATCGACCTGCGGCCCGTGAGGACGTAGGAGACCGTGCTCGGCGCGACACCGGCGTGCCGAGCCACATCGGCGATCGTGACCACGCCCGCCCCTCGACTGCCCGGTGATTGGTCTACCGCAGGCTACGGCCGTCACGGGCGGGACCGTAAGCCCCCATTGGGCAGCGTCGGTGCGTCCGCGAGACGGTTCCGACCGGCTGAACGCGTTCGACGCCATTCGACTCGAATTCCGTCGAATTGCCGGTCGAACCGTCGAACAATGTCGAATCGGGAATCAATTCATTGACGCAAAGCACACACATTCGTAATATCCGATTCACGAGTCTGGACGGCGTTCATATCCATGAATTGCCACCCCGATAACCTCCAGGAAAGGCACACCGCCATGCGGTTGACGAGGTATGCGCTCGTGTTGTCGATGACGAGCGCGCTGGCGGTCGTCATCCCGACCGCGGCCGCGGCCCCCGCCGGTCACGACGTCGGCCGCGAGGTGCTGCGGGCGGGTGACGGCTGGGCGTCGAGCGGCACGGGCACCACGGGCGGGTCCACGGCCACGGCGGAACACGTGCACACCGTCCGGAACCGGGCGGAACTCGTCACCGCGCTGGCCGACCCCGCTCCGAAGATCGTCCAGGTCATGGGCGTGATCGACGCCAACACCGACGCCGCCGGGAAACCCCTGTCCTGCACCGACTACGCCGTGGACGGGTACTCGCTGGACGCGTACCTGGCGGCCTACGACCCGGCCGTGTGGGGCCGCGACCAGGAGCCGTCCGGCCCGCTGGAGGACGCCCGCGCGGCCTCGGCCGCCAAGCAGGGCGCCACGATCGGGCTCGCCATCACCTCGAACACCACGATCGTCGGTCTCGGTCGAAACGCGGGGATCACCGGTGGCAGCCTGCGGATCCACGGCGTGGACAACGTCATCGTCCGGAACCTGACCTTCCGCGACTCGCACGACTGCTTCCCGCAGTGGGATCCCGACGACAACTCCCCCGGTCAAGCTCCCGGCAACTGGAACTCCCTGTACGACGCCGTGTCGCTGCAACGGGCGACGCACGTGTGGGTCGACGGGAACACGTTCACCGACCAGCCCAACCCCGACAGCGCCTCCCCGGTCCACTTCGGACGGCCCTACCAGGTGCACGACGGCCTGCTCGACATCACCACCGCCTCCGACCTGGTCACGGTCTCGCACAACCTGTTCGCCGACCACGACAAGACGATGCTGATCGGCTCGTCGAACAGTTCGACGGTCGATCCAGGCAAATTGCGCGTGTCCGTGCACCACAACGTGTTCCGCAACGTTGAGGAACGCGCGCCCAGGGTCCGGTTCGGCCAGGTGCACGTCTACGACAACCTGTACGAGCCGAAAGCGGGCCACGTCTACAGCTGGGGCGTCGGCGTGAATTCGCAGCTCTACGCGCAGAACAACTACTTCCGGTTCCGCGACGGGGCGAAGCCCGAGCAGGCCGTCTACAACTGGGGCGGCACCGCGATGACCGAGCGCGGCACGCTCGTCGACGGCAGGCCGACCAGCCTGCTGGCCGCGTTCAACGCCGCCAACCCGGCCACACCGCTGGGCTCCGACGCCGGGTGGACGCCAGCGTTAACCCGCGGCCTGGAGTCGGCGCACCGGATCGCGCACCTGAAAGCCGGAGTCGATCCTGGTGTCTCCGTCGCCGGGATCGGGACGTTCGCGACCGTGCAGTCGGCGATCGACGCCGCGCCCGCCGGTGGCGTGGTCACGCTCCAGCCGGGCGTGTACCACGAGGTGATCACCGTGCCCGCGAGCAAGCGCGGCCTGACCCTGCGGGGCTCGACCGGGCGGGCGAGCGACGTAGTGATCGACTACGACAACGCCAGCGGCACCAAGAAGCCGGACGGCAGCACGTACGGCACGACCGGCAGCGCCACCGCGACCCTGGCCGCTACTGACTTCACCGCCCGCGACCTGACGTTCCGCAACTCCTTCGACCGCGCGCGGCACCCGGAGATCACCGCGACGCAGGCGGTCGCGGTGAAGGCCACCGGCGACCGGATGCTGTTCGACCGCGTCACGTTCCTGGGCCACCAGGACACCCTCTACGCCGACACCCCGGCCGCGGGCACCCGTGCCCGGCAGTACTACCGGGACTGCGCGATCAGCGGTGACGTGGACTTCCTGTTCGGCAGGGCCACGGCGGTGTTCGACCGGGCCACCATCACCGCGCTGGACCGCGGCGGCGACCCGAACGGCTACCTCACGGCCGCCAGCACCCGCCGCGACAACCCGTTCGGCTTTCTGATCGTCAACAGCACCGTCGTGAGCACCGCGAAGGCCCGCACGTACTACCTGGGCAGGCCGTGGCACCCCAGCGGCGACCCGGACGCCATCGCCCAGGTCGTCGTCCGCGACACCGTGCTGCCCGCCGCGGTCAAGGCCGCGCCGTGGACCGACATGTCCGGCTTCTCCTGGCGCGACGCGAGGTTCGCCGAGTTCCACAACAGCGGCCCCGGCGCGGGCACCGGCACGGACCGGCCGCAGCTGTCGACCGCCGATGCGGCGAAGTACACCGTGCGGGCCTACCTGGCGGGCACCGACGGGTGGAACCCCTCGTGACCGCGGTGCTCCGACGACGGCGCCAGTGGGCGCCCTACGCGCTGATCCTGCCCACGGTGGCCGTCCTGGTCGCGTTCCTGCTCTACCCCATCAGCAGCGTCGTCTACTACAGCCTGCGCGACTACAACGTGACGCAGCCGTGGAAGAACGGCTTCGCCGGGCTGGACAACTTCCGCCGGATGCTCACCGACGACCCGCTGTTCTGGCAGAGCCTGCTGTTCAGCGCCAAGTGGGTGGTCGTGCAGGTCGGACTGCAACTGCTGCTCGGACTCGCGCTGGCGCTGATCGTGAACGAGACGTTCATCGGCCGGGGTGTGGCGCGGTCGCTGGTGTTCTCGCCGTGGGCCGTGTCGGGCGTGCTGACGACGGGCATCTGGATCCTGCTCTACAACCCGTCGACCGGCGTGTTCCAGGAGTTGGCGAACCTCGGCGTCGGCGACCACGGGACGTCCGTGCTGGGCGACCCGGCGACGGTGTTCCCGGCGACCGTGGTGGCCGAGCTGTGGCGGGGCGTGCCGTTCTTCGCGATCCTGCTGCTCGCCGACCTCCAGACCATCCCGAAGGACCTGTACGAGGCGGCCTCCGTGGACGGCGCGAACCGGTGGCGGCGGTTCCTCAGCGTCACGCTCCCCCACCTGCGGGACGCGATCGTGCTGTCCACGCTGCTGCGGGCCGTGTGGGAGTTCAACAACGTCGACCTGATCTACACCCTCACCGGCGGCGGACCGGCCAACCAGACGACCACGCTGCCGCTGTACGTGGCGCGCAAGGCCGTGGACTCGCACGACTTCGGCTACGGCTCGGCGCTGACGATCGCGGGCTTCGTGGTCCTGCTGTTCTTCTCGATCCTCTACCTGCGGCTGTCCAAGTTCGGGAGTCGGTCATGACCGAGACGCTCATCCGGCCGCTCGAGGTCGACCCGCCGCGCCGGGACGCCCCGCCGCGCTCCAGGCGCCGAGGCGAACCCGGCCGGAGCTGGCGGCTGCACCTGCCGCTGGCCCTGTACCTGCTGTTCACGCTGGTGCCGTTCTACTGGATGGTCGTCTTCGCCTTCCGGCCCACCGGGTCGACGGCGCTGGTGCCGTGGCCGATCACGTTCGAGCACTTCGACACGGTGTGGAACGGCCTCGGGTTCGGCGTGTTCTTCACCAACAGCCTGCTGGTGGCCGTCGGCACGCTCGGCGTGGTGAGCGTGCTGGCGCTGATGGGCGGGTACGCGTTGGCGCGCTTCCGGTTCCGCGGCCAGCGGGTGTTCCTGCTGGCGCTGCTGTGCACGCAGTTCATCCCCGGCGCGATGATGTTGATCCCGCTGTTCGTGATCTTCAAGAACGCCGGGCTGCTCAACAGCCTGACCGGGCTGGTCGTCGCCGACACGGCGTTCCAGCTACCGCTGGCGCTGATCCTGATGAGCGGGTTCGTGCGCAACATCCCGGTGGAGTTGGAAGAGGCCGCGATGGTCGACGGCTGCACGCGGCTGCGGGCGTTCTTCGCCATCACGCTGCCGCTGCTGCGGCCCGCTCTGGTCGCGGTCGGGTCGTTCGCGTTCATCGGCGCGTGGAACAACTTCCTGTTCGCGCTGATGTTCGCGGGCAGGCAGGACAAGTTCACCTTGCCGGTCGGGCTCAGTTACGCCCTCGGCGAGTTCAACACCGACTTCGGCGCGCTCGCCGCCGGTGGCGTGGTCGCCGCCGTGCCGGTGGTGCTCGTGTTCGCGGTCGTCCAGCGGTTCCTGGTGCAGGGCCTGAGTGCGGGGGCGGTCAAGGGATGAGGACAACGATGGGATTCCGACGCGCGGTGGCGGTCGTCCTGGCGCTGGGTCTGGCGCTCGCGGGCTGTTCGGACGCGGGCGACGGCGGTGGCGGCAACGCCACGATCACGTTCTGGGACAACAACGGCGGGCCGGGGCGGACGCCGATCTACGAGGAGCTGATCAAGCGGTTCGAGGCCGCCAACCCGACCATCAAGGTCGAGTACGTCGGCGTGCCGAGCGCGTCCGTGCAGCAGAAGTACGACACGGCCATCGCGGGCGGGTCGGTGCCGGACGTCGGCGGCGTGACCACGTCGTACCTGGCGAACCTGGTCGGACAGGACGCCCTCGAACCGCTCGACGACCGGATCGACTCCGGGCCGTTGAAGGGGAAGCTGCTGCCGGGCCTGGTCGAGACCGTGCGGCAGACCGCGCCGGACAACAAGCTGTACTCCGCGCCGTCGTCGGGCAACCTCGACGTGATCTGGTACCGCAAGGACTGGTTCGAGGCCGCGAACCTGACGCCGCCGACGACGTGGGACGAACTGGTCGACCGGGCGGTGAAGCTGACCGATCCGGCGCGGAACCGGTACGGCTACACGATCCGCGGCGGCGCGGGCTCGATCTTCCAGCTGCTGACCGAGACCTACGCCTACTCCGGCGTCGAGAAGTTCTTCGAGGGCACCACGAGCACGGTCGCCTCCTCGGGCAACGCGGACCTCGTGCGCAAGGTGGCCGAGCTGTACAAGAAGGCCACGCCCGAGGCGGACGTGAACAACAACTACACGCAGATGGTCGCCCAGTTCACCGGCGGCTCGGTCGCGATGATGCACCACAACCTCGGCTCGTACTCCGACGTCACCAAGGCGCTGGGCACTGACAAGGTCGGCGCGATCTCCCTGCCGGTCGGGCCGTCGGGCAAGAAGACCGTCGTGCCCAACCCCACCGACGGGTTCGCGGTCTTCAAGGGGAGCAAGAACACCGACGCGGCCTGGAAGTTCGTGGAGTTCCTGGTGTCGGCCGAGTCCAACAGCTACTGGAACGAGAAGGTCGGCCAGATCCCGGCGAACACCGACGTGCGGTCCGAGAAGTGGATCGAGGCGAACCAGCCGGTGAGGATGGCGCTCGGCGTGCTGGAGGACCCGGCGACCAAGCTCGTCCCCGCGCCCGTGTACCTGCCCCAGTACTCCTCGATCACCAAGACCGACAGCGAGCCCGCCTACCAGAAGGTGCTGCTGGGCCAGCTGTCCGCGCAGGAGTTCCTCACCGGCCTCGCGGACAAGCTGTCCGCCGCCCAGAAGGAATGGGAAGAGCGGAGGTGATCCGGTCCGTCGAGGTGCGGGTGTTCACGACCACCGCGCACACCGCCGTGGACGAGGCGGGCCACCGGCACCCCAGCGAGCCGCACGACGTCGTCGAGGCGGTACTGGAGATCACCGACGACGACGGCGTGACCGGGCGCTGCCAGGTCCTGCCCGACCAGGTGCGGCCCTCGGTGCTGGACCGGCACGTGCGCCCGGTGCTGCTCGGGCAGGACCCGTGGGACCGCGAACGGCTGTGGCGCTCGTTGGCCCACCGGCAGCGGGGCTCGCACGGCGGGTTCACCGACCGGGCGCTGGGCTACGTCGACCAAGCGCTGTGGGACCTGCTCGGCCACCGCGTCGACCTGCCGCTGTGGAAGCTGCTGGGCGGCGTGCGCGACCGGGTGCCCGCCTACGCCAGCACGATGTGCGGCGACACCACGCCCGGCGGGCTCGCCACGCCGCAGGACTACGCGCTGTTCGCGAAGAGCCTGGTGGAACAGGGGTACCGGGCCGTCAAGCTGCACACGTGGATGCCGCCGGTGCCCGGTGCGCCGAGCGTGCGGATGGACGTCGAGGCGTGCGAGGCCGTGCGCGAGGCCGTCGGCCCGGAGGTTGAGCTGATGCTGGACGCCAACCACTGGTACCGGCGGACCGAGGCGCTGGAACTGGGCCGGGCCGTGCAGCGGCTGGGCTTCACCTGGTTCGAGGAACCCATGGAGGAGGCGTCCGCGAGCTCCTACCGGTGGCTGGCCGACCAGCTCGACATCCCGGTGATCGGCCCGGAAGTGGCGTGGGGCAAGCACCTGACCCGCGCGGAGTGGGTCGTGGGCGGTTCCTGCGACATCCTCCGGGCCGGTGCCAACGGCTGCGGCGGCATCACACCCGTGCTCAAGGTGCTGCACCTCGCCGAGTCGTTCGGGATGGACTGCGAGATCCACGGCAACGGCTCGGCCAGCCTCGCGCTCCTCGGCGCGTCCGAGGCGAGCCGGTTCTACGAACGGGGTCTGCTGCACCCGCACGTCGACTTCGACCTCGTCCCCCCGCACCTGGGCTCCATCGTCGACGCGCTCGACGAGGACGGGACCGTCGCCCTGCCGACGCGGCCCGGTCTCGGCGACGACTGGAACCTCGACCACATCTCCACCCACATCGTCGATTCGTGGTGAATAGCGGATCGTCCCTGCCGGGACCCGAGTGAGAACCGCAGTACTGGACCGCCGACAACTGCCGCCAGCACTTGTCCGAAAGCGGTACCGGCCGTCACCGACGACGGTCGCGACAATTCCAGGAGAGGTACTTGATGTTCCCCAAAACCACCAGGAAGTCGTGGCGCGCGGCTCTGCTGACCGCGGCCGTGCTCGTGGGCACGACCGTGGCCGCGAGCCCCGCGACAGCGGCGCCGTTCGACCTCGCGGGCTGGGCGACGCAGGGCGGAGGCACGACCGGCGGCGGTAGCGCCTCGCCGGTCACCGTCACCACCGCCGCGGCGTTCACCACGGCGGCGAAGTCGACGAGCCCGGCCGTCATCCGCGTGTCCGGCACGATCACCCTGTCCGACATGACGAAGGTGGCGGCCAACAAGACCATCATCGGCGTCGGGTCGACCGCGACGATCACCGGCAGCGGCCTCAACGTCGCCAACGCCTCCAACGTGATCATCCGGAACCTGAACTTCCGGGACTGGGACGACGACGCGATCAACGTGCAGTACTCGACGCGGGTGTGGATCGACCACAACTCGTTCTCCAACGGGTACGACGGCGCCGTCGACGTGAAGCGGGCGTCGGACTACGTGACCGTGTCGTGGAACAAGTTCTCCAGCCACGACAAGACGATGCTGCTCGGCCACGACGACGGCAACGGCTCCGAGGACTCGGGCCACCTGCGCGTGACCTACCACCACAACTGGTTCAACGGCACCAACCAGCGCCACCCGCGGGTGCGCTTCGGCAACCCCGTGCACGTCTACAACAACTACTACGGCGGCGTCACGTCCTACGGCGTGGCGTCGACCAAGGACGCGGGCGTCCTGGTCGAGGGCAACTACTTCGAGAACACCAAGGACCCGTTCCACCGCGGTGAGGGCAGCTCCCCCGCCGCGAACCTGGTGGCGAAGAACAACTACTTCGTCAACTCCGGCGCGGGCAGCGCGGGCGGCACCGTGAAGGCCATCCCGTACTCCTACACCCTCGACGCGGCCAGCGGCGTCAAGGCGAGCGTCACGAGCGGCGCCGGAACCGGCAAGATCTAGTCCCCTTCGGCGGGTGTGGGGTCCACTGCGCGGCGGCGGTCCCCACACCCGCTTCCAGTTGTAGCACGTTCACAATGGCCGGTCACGCTCCTCCGCAGGCCGCTATTCGACGGGCATTCGACAGGTGGACCGCTCGGTATGCCGGGAACACATTTCCCGGACGTTGAACCCGGCACTTTTTCGCGCCGTATTCCCCAGCGACCGAGAACGATCCGTGCCGACGCCGAAAGTTTCGGTTTCCACGGTCCGCCGACCCTGCGAGGTGTCCCGATGTCCCACAACGTCCCCGACCACAAGAAGCGCCGTGTCTTGCTGGTCGGACTGGTCGGAGTCGCCGCCCTCACCACCGCGCTGACCGCGGCCGCGCTGGCCAGCGGTTCCAAAGCGGGCAGCTCAGCCCAGGTCATCGCCTGCCCAAGCCCGACAGCCGCCATCCCGGCCGTGCCCGCGGGCGCGCAGGCCGAGGTCACCAGGGAGTTGGCCAACCTGGACAAGCAGATCGCGGAGGCCAACAAGCGCCTGGTCGACACCGCGGGACAGGGAGGACCGAACTTCGTGGACAACGCCATCCTCGGACCGCTCGAGGACAAGCGCATCGCCGCGTTGAACCGCATCGAAACCGCCATCGGCCGACTCGCCCCCAAGCCGGAAGGCCTGGAGCGGTTCGCCACCTGCAAGCTCGGAGCCCCAGGTCAGGCCGCTCCCGCGCCGAGCACGACGATCAGCAGCGCCGTCGCGCAGCAGCCGCCGTCGACGTCCACGGCGCCCGCCGCGGGTGGGCGGAGCATCGTCTGCCCGAGCCCGGTCGCCGCCATCCCGCCCGTGCCCGCCGGGGCTCAGGCCGAGGTGACGAAGGAGCTGGCGAACCTGGACAACCAGATCGCCGAGGCCAACAAGCGCCTCGTCGACACCGCGGGCCAAGGCGGCCCCAACTTCGTCGACAACGCCATCCTCGGACCGCTGGAGGACAAGCGCATCGCCGCGTTGAACCGCATCGAAACCGCCATCGGCCGACTCGCCCCCAAGCCCGAAGGCCTGGAGCGATTCGCCACCTGCGCGCTGAAGTAGAACCCTTTCCCCGGTCGGGTCGTCGAGGTGGGAAATTCTCGACGACCCGACCGGGAAACCCGGTTGTGAACGCTCACACCGACCGGCGCGCGATCAGCCGCTGGAGCACGATGAACACGAACAGCAGCCCGCCGATCGCGATCCTCGTCCACCACGAGCTGAGGGTGCCGTCGAAGTCGATGAGGGTCTGGATCATCCCCAGCACCAGGACCCCCAGGACCGTGCCCACGACGTAGCCGGACCCTCCGGACAGGACCGTGCCGCCGATGACGACCGCGGCGATGGCGTCCAACTCCGTGCCGATCGCGCTCAACGGGTCGCCGGAGAGCTTGTAGAACACCAGCAGCAGCCCGCCCAGGGCGGAGCAGAACCCGCTGAGCGCGTAGACGGAGACCTTGGTCCGCGCCACCGGGAGTCCCATCAGGACGGCCGACTGCTCGCTGCCGCCCACCGCGTACACCGTGCGGCCGAAGCGGGTGTGGTGCAGGACGTAGGCCGCGACCGCGACCACCGCCAGTGCGATGACGACGCTGACGGACACGTGGGTGTCGCCCAGCAGCGGGATCTGCGTCTGGGCCAGGGTGGTGAACAGGCCGTTGTCGATCGACGGGGCCTCGGTGCTGATCGTGAGGCACAGGCCCCTGGCGAAGAACAGGCCCACCAGGGTCGCGATGAACGGCTGGATCCCCAGGTAGTGGATCAGCGCGCCCATGCCGGTGCCGAGCACCGCGCCCACGACCAGCACCAGCACGATCACCGCTGGCGCGGGCCACCCGTGCTTCGTCAGCAGTTCCGCCGACAGCACGGTCGAGAGCGCGACCACCGACCCCACGGACAGGTCGATGCCGCCGGTGAGGATGACGAAGGTCATCCCGACCGCGACCACCAGCAGCCACGAGTAGTTGATGAACAGGTTGAACACGACCTGGCCGGACCCGAACGCCGTGTACTGGGACGCGCCGTAGAGGTAGGCCCCGACCAGCAGCACGAGGGTCGCGAGCATCGGCAGGTGGCGCTGCCGGGGCCGGTAGCCGAGCAGGCGGGTGGTCACGCGGATACCTCCGTGGCACGTCGGGGTCGGACCTTCGCCCGGAACTCCGGCGACTGCACCAGGCACACCAGCAGCACGACCAACGCCTTGACCAGCAGCGTCGCCGTGTCGGGGATGCCGAGCGTGTAGACGGTCGTGGTCAGGGTCTGGATGAGCAGCGCGCCGACCACGGTGCCGCCCAGGGAGAAGCGGCCACCGGTGAGGCGGGTGCCGCCGATGGTGAGCGCGAGGATGGCGTCCAACTCGATCCACAGGCCCGCGTGGTTGGCGTCGGCTCCGGAGGTGTTCGCGGCGACCATCAGCCCCGCGACGCCCGCGCACAGCCCGCCGAACACGTAGACCAGCCAGATCAGCCGCCCCGAGCGCACGCCGGAGAGCCTGCCCGCCTCGGGGTTGCCGCCCACGGCCTCGATCAGCAGGCCCAGCGCGGACTTGCGGACCAGCAGGGAGCTCGCGGCGAACACCGCCAGCGCGATCAGGATCGACACCGGCACCAGGAGCAGGTAGCCGCTGCCGAGCGCGCGGAACGACGTGGACGTGATGGTGATGATCTGGCCGTCGGTGATCAGCTGCGCGATCCCCCGGCCCGCGACCATCAGGATCAGCGTCGCGATGATCGGCTGGATCCCCAGCACGGACACCAGGAATCCGTTCCACGCGCCCAGGGCCACGCACAGGCCCAACGCCAGACCCACGGCGACGAGCGTGCCGCTGACGGAGTTCTGGTCGCCGAGTCCGCTCAGGTGCAGGCACGCCAGCGCGCCGCTGATCGCGACGACGGACCCGACCGACAGGTCGATGCCGCGGGTGGCGACCACGAGGGTCATCCCGATGCCCACCAGGATCAGCGGTGCGCCCAGGCGCAGGATGTCGATCAGGCTGCCGTAGAGGTGGCCGTCGCGGAACTCGACCTTGAAGAACGACGGTTTCACCACCAGGTCGACCAGCAGCAGCGCCACCAGCGCGGTGACGGGCCAGAACAAGCGGTGCCCCGTCACGACCCGTTCCCCTCGGCTATGTCGGCCATGATCTCGTCGGCGGTCAGCGCCGTGTTCTCCTTCTGCGCCACCACGTGCCGGTCCCGCAGCACCACCACCCTGTGGCTCAGCCGGAGCACCTCCTCCAGTTCGGCGGAGATGAACAGCACGGCCATCCCGTCGTCGGACAGCCGGGCGACGAGCCGTTGGATCTCCGTCTTCGCGCCGATGTCGATGCCGCGGGTCGGCTCGTCCAGGATCAGCAGCCGCGGTTCGGTGATGAGCCACCGGGCGAGCAGGACCTTCTGCTGGTTGCCGCCGCTGAGGTCGCGCACCGGCGTTTCCGGCGAGGCGGGCCGGATGTCGAGCGCGGCGATGTAGCGGGCGGCCAGCTCGTCCTGCTTGCGCCGGGACAACGGCCGCGCCCACCCTCGGGCAGCCTGGAGCGCCAGCACGATGTTCTCGCGCACGGTCAGTTCGCCGACGAGCCCCTCGGTCTTGCGGTCCTCGGAGCAGTACGCGATCCCGTGGTCCATGCCGGTGCGCGGGGTCCGCATCGACACAGGTCTCCCGTCGATCCGCAGCTCGCCGCCGTCGGCGTGGTCCGCGCCGAACAGCAGGCGGGCCAACTCGGTGCGGCCCGAGCCGAGCAGCCCGGCGAGGCCGACGACCTCGCCGGCGCGGATCTCCACCGAGAACGGGGCGATGGCCCCCTTGCGGGTGAGCCCGCCGGTTTCGAGGAACACCTCGCCGCCGGAGTGGCGGTGGGTGATGTCCTCGATGTCCTCCAGCGCCGCCAGCTCCTTGCCGATCATCTTCGTGACGAGTTCGACCGGCGAGATGTCCTCGGTGCGGTACTCGCCGACCAGCTTCCCGTTGCGCAGCACGGTCATCCGGTCGGCGACCGCGAACACCTGGTCGATGAAGTGCGACACGAACAGGACCGCCATCCCCTCGTCCCGCACCCGGCGCACGACCGCGAGCAGCCGTTCGACCTCGCCCGCGTCCAGGCTGGACGTGGGCTCGTCGAGCACCAAGACGCGCGCCGACACGTCGAGCGCCCGCGCGATGGCGACCATCTGCCGCACCGCGATCGACTGCGTGCCCAACTCGGCGGACACGTCGAGGCGGAGGTCCAGCCCCTCCAGGAGGACCTCCGCCCGACGCCTCGTGGCGGCCCAGTCGATGCGGCCGAAGCGACGGGGTTCGCGCCCGATGAAGATGTTCTCCGCCACCGACAGGTTCGGCAGCAGGTTCACCTCCTGGTACACCGTGCTCACGCCCGCGCGTTGCGCCTCGGACGGCCCGGCGAACGCGACCGGCGCGCCGCCGAGCGCGATCGTGCCCGCGTCGATCCCGTGCACGCCGGTCAACGTCTTGATGAGCGTGGACTTCCCGGCCCCGTTCTCGCCCATCAGGGCGTGCACCTCACCGGGGAACATCCGGAAGTCCACGCCGTCGAGCGCGACGACGCCGGGGAACTCCTTCCGGATGCCGGTCATCTCCAGGATCGCTCGCGACTCCGTCATCACTGGCCGTCCTCGCTCGGGTCAGTACTGGCGTTGCGGGAGTGCGGCCTTGGCCTTCGCCTGGTCGAACTCGGTCTCCTGGGTCTCGATGCGCGCCGGGACCTCCTGGCCGGCGGCCACCTTCTTCACCAGGTCCATCAGTTGCGGTCCGAGCAGCGGGTTGCACTCGACGATGTAGTTGATCTTCCCGTCGGCGAGCGCCGTCATCCCGTCCTTGACCGCGTCGACCGACACGATCTTGATGTCCGTCCCCGGCTTCTTCCCCGCGGCCTCGATGGCCTCGATCGCGCCGAGCGCCATGTCGTCGTTGTGCGCGTAGAGGACGTCGATCTTGCTCTGCGACTTGAGGAAGGCCTCCATGACCTCCTTGCCCTTGGCGCGGGTGAACTCACCGGTCTGCGACGCGACGACCTTGATCTTCGACGCGGACCCGATGGCGTCGGCGAACCCCTTCTTGCGGTCGTTCGCCGGCGCGGACCCGGTGCTGCCCTGCAACTCCACGACGTTCACGTCCCCGGAGGCCGACGCGGTCTCCTTGACCAGCCACTCGCCCGCCTTCTTGCCCTCGGCCACGAAGTCCGACCCGAGGAAGGTCTTGTAGAGCGACTTGTCCGACGAGTCGACGGACCGGTCGGTGAGGATGACCGGGATGTTCGCCGCCTTCGCCTCCTTGAGCACCGTGTCCCACCCGGACTCGACGACGGGCGAGAACGCGATGACCTTCACCTTCTGCTGGATGAACGACCGGATCGCGGTGATCTGGTTCTCCTGCTTCTGCTGCGCGTCGGAGAACTTCAACTCGATCCCGGCGGACTTGGCCGACTCCTGGATCGACTTCGTGTTCGCCGTCCGCCACCCGCTCTCCGCGCCGACCTGCGAGAACCCGAGCACGATCGACCCGCCGCCACCCGCGCTGTCCGCGGCCTGGCCGCACGCGGTCAAGACCGACAACCCCAGAACCCCGACCGCCACCACGGCCAACTTCCTACCGAACACGACAACTCCTCGATCGCCATTGATCACGTGTTAGCGCTAACAATCCTGCTGGAGCCGGGTCGGGCCGGACCTCGTTATCGGCCCTGCCCCTGGACCGCTCACCGCAGCGGGGTGGGGTCCCGCGCAACGGCGGAACCCCACCCCACCCAACGCCCCACTCGCACGCCACTCGGCACACACCCGTCCCAAGGGCCACCGGATCGTTTCGTTCCGACCACGGACACCTCCCCTTGGGCCGACCACGGTGGTCAACCGTCACCTCAGCGTGACGAGTGGGAGCAAGTGTTAGCGATAACACAGTGGGGGTCAAGGCTCAGGGCGATAACGATCGGGAGGTGGGGGTGGGGTTTTGGCTGGTGGGGGTGGGTTTTGCGTGTCGGGGCGGTGCGGGGGTGCTTCGGTTGGAGTTCCCGTGCGGCCGGGTGGGCGGTTGTGATTTCCAGCCGGGGGTCTCCCTGTGACCTACTGGGTCCGGCGGGGTCTGGCGGCGGCTGCGGTTTCGGGCGAGGCTGTTTGGCGGCTGCGGTTTCCGGCGCGGTCTTTTGGCGGCTGCGATTTCCAGCGGAGTCGGTCAGTGGCTGCGATTTCCGGCCAGGCTGGTCAGCGGCTGCCGTTTCCGGCGTGGTCTTTTGGCGGCTGCGATTTCCAGCGGGGTCGGTCAGTGGCTGCGATTTCCAGCGTGCTGTGGCCGATTTGACATGGGGACCCCTCATTTCGGCCTTTGTCGGGCTCAAAAGGCGGTCCCAAGAGAGTCCCGCCCGACCACAATTTTAAGGCCGAAATCCCCATGTCAAATCGGCCACGTTCCGTGGCCTGTGCCCGCCGGTGGGCAGTGGGTCACCGGTCGGTTTTGTGGTCCAACCTCAACCTACCTGCAGTTGGGCCAGTAGGACGTGCATGTCGGAGTTCACCCAGTATTCCGCCACGTGGTCTTCGTCCGTGCGAAGTAGGTCTGTCCCGGCGAATGAAATTGAAGTGCCGATCGGTGCGGACGCTCCTGGGAAGCCGCCGCCGTAGATTCCGTTGGCGATCCATCGGACGGCGAGGTGGTCGTTTTGCGCGATCGGGCCTACCTCGATGGAGAACGTCAATGAGGAAAATGTCGCGCGAACCTGGCTGATCCAGCCGACCAGACCGTCCCGTCCTGAAACCGCGGTCCCGTCTCCTCCGTCCGCCAGCGCCGCGTGTACTCGGATGTCGTCTGACACCAAGTCCTTTGCGACGTCGTAGTCGCCGTTCCACAGGTTGAGCCAAGACCGCGTCACCAGGTCGACGTTCACCAGAAGCCTCCTTATATGCAATCACTACAGTTATACCCTATCACTCACCTAGACTGGGTGTCACTGAAGGAGGAGGGGTCGTTGTGGGACAGCTGTCAGGCAGTCCTCGTGCTCGTTACCGCGAGCAGGTCCGTAGTGAGGTTCAAGCGCATGCCTGGGAGCAGATCGCTGAGGCTGGTGCGGCGGGGCTGTCTCTCAAGGCCATCGCCAAGCACATGGGTATGACCGCTCCTGCCCTGTACCGCTACTTCGCCGGGCGCGACGAGCTTCTGACCGGCATGATCCTCAGTGCTTACGAGGAGCTGGCCGAGGTCGTCGAAGCCGCCGCGTCAGGTGGTCGACCGGGTATGGCGATGGCCCTTCGGCGTTGGGCGTTGGCCAATCCGCAGCGGTACCTGCTGCTCTACGGCACGCCGGTTCCCGGTTACTCCGCTCCGCCCGAAGCCACGGTCCTGGCCAAGAGGATCTTCGCGCCGGTCCTCGCGAGCTTCCCCGCCGATCCCACGCAGGAGCGGTCGCTTTCCTTCTGGACTCGGCTGCACGGTGTGCTGAGTCTTGAGCTCGCCGGTCACTTCGCCGGTATGGGTGTCGACACCGACGCGCTTTTCGCCCGTGAGGTTCGGTCCCTCGACGGTTGACCGGGCCCGGTGCGGGTATCCGCTAGGGACTCCCGAAGGAACCCAAGAGGGGCACCACCATGCGTTCGTTCACGTGTCCGTCCTGCGGCAACCTCCTGTTCTTCGAGAACTCCACGTGTGTGGTGTGCGGCACCGCCGTTGGCTACTCCCGTGCCGACCGGGCCCTGCTCGCGGTCGACGGTCACCACCGGTGTGCCAACGCGGTGCTGGCGGGCTGCAACTGGGTGACGGACAGCCCTGACACCCTGTGCGACTGCTGTGCGTTGACCAGGACTCGGCCGGCTGACGGGGACGCGCCCGAGGCGTTCGTTCGTGCCGAGGCGGCGAAGCGTCGGTTGTTGCACCAGCTCGACGACCTCGGGTTGCCGGTCGGCGATGTGGCGTTCGACCTGTTGTCCAGCGAGGCCGAGCACGTGATCACCGGGCACGCGAGTGGGCTGATCACGATCGATCTGGCGGAGGGGGTCGACAGTCACCGCGAGGCGATGCGGGAGCAGATGGCCGAGCCGTACCGGACGTTGCTCGGGCACTTCCGGCACGAGGTCGGGCATTGGTACTGGGAGGTGCTGGTCGATCGCGCTGGGGGGCACGATCGGTTTCGGGAGGTGTTCGGTGATGAGCGTGCCGACTACCAGGAGGCGTTGCGGAAGCACTACGCGGGCACGCCTGAACCGGGGTGGAACGCCACGCATGTGAGCACGTACGCGACCTCGCACCCGTGGGAGGACTGGGCGGAGACGTTCGCGCATTTGCTGCACATCCGCGACACGGTGCAGACGGCCGCGGCGTACGGCGTGCGGGTTGCCGGGCGTGACATCCCGCCGCATCCGTTGGCCCCGGTCGACGCCGAGCCTCGTGAGCAGGACGAGGAGTTCGACCAGCTGATCGACACGTGGTTGCCGTTGTCGCGGGCGGTGAACCAGCTCAACCGCAGCATGGGCAAGGACGACCTGTACCCGTTCGTGCTGTCACCGCTGGTCCTGGCGAAACTTCGCCTGGTGGACTCCCTCGTCGTCGGGGCACGCCTCTGACCAGCGCGGTACGGTCGGTGATCGCCGCCGCGCCACCACCTGGAGCACCTGATGCCGTTTCCCGGAGTCCTCTCGTCGCCGTTGGACGCGATCGGCGGTACGCCCCTGGTCGAGTTGCGGCACGTCGTGCCCGCTGGGTCGGCGCGGGTGCTGGTGAAGGTGGAGGGCGGGAATCCGACCGGCAGCTACAAGGACCGGATGGCGTTGGCGATCATCGAGGGTGCCGAACGGCGTGGTGCGCTGCGCGACGGGATTCGGGTCGTGGAGTTCACCGGTGGCAGTACCGGGTCGTCGCTGGCGTTCGTGTGCGCGGTGAAGGGCTACCCGCTGTCGTTGGTGTCGTCGGACGCGTTCTCGCCGGAGAAGTTGCGCACGATGCGGGCGTTCGGCGCGGACCTCACAGTGGTGCCGAGTGACGGTGGGCGGGTCACACCGGACCTGTTCGTGCGGATGCGCGAGGAGGTGGACCGGATCCTCGCTCGCGGGCACGCGTTGTGGACCGACCAGTTCCGCAACACCGACGCGCTGACCGGCTACACGACCATGGGTCGGGAGATCCTGGAGCAGGCGGGGACGGTGGACGCGTTCTGCGCGGCCGTCGGCACCGGCGGAATGCTGCACGGTGTGGCCACGCCGTTGCGCGAGGGCGGGACGCGGATCGTGGCGCTCGAACCGGCGTCGTCGCCCGCGCTGACGGCGGGCACCGGTGGTCCGCACACCGTCGAGGGCACGGCAACCGGTGTCGTCCCGCCGCTGCTCACGCCGGGTGTGTACGACGAGGCGCTGGCGCTCGACGAGCCGGAGGCCCGTCGCCTCGCCCTGCGCCTGGCCAGGGAGGAGGGGATCTTCGCGGGCACGTCCAGCGCGCTCAACGTGCTGGGCGCGCTGAAGGTGGCCCGCGACCTCGGCGAGGGCCGCACGGTCGTCACGGTCGCGTGCGACACCGGCCTGAAGTACCTCGACGGCCCCCTGTTCAGCCCGACCGCAGACGCGCCTTGATGTCGGTCTTGAGCACCTTCCCCACCGTCGACCGGGGCAGGTCCGCCCACACGTGGACCTGCTTGGGAGCCTTCACGCTGCCGATCCGCGCCTTCACGAACGCCACCAGCTCGGCCGGGTCGGCCGTCACGTCCGGTTGGGCCTGGACGACGGCCACGACCCGTTCACCCCACTTCTCGTCCGGCAGCCCGACCACGCCGCAGTCGCGCACGGCGGGGTGGGCCATCAGCGCCTGCTCGACCTCGGCCGAGTACACGTTGAAGCCGCCGGTGATGATCATGTCCTTGGCGCGGTCGACGATGAACAGGTAGCCCTCGTCGTCGAGGTAGCCGATGTCGCCGGTGTGGTGCCAGCCGAAGCGGGACGCCTCGGCCGTGGCCGCCGGGTCGCGGTAGTAGCCGCGCATCACCAGCGAGCCGCGCACGACGATCTCGCCGCGCTCGCCGGTCGGCAGCAGGCCGCCGGTCTCGTCCATGATCCCGACGGTGACCAGCGGTCCCGGCCGTCCGGCCGACGCCAAGCGGTCGCGCGCCACCGTGCCGTCGGCGTGGAAGTGGTCGGCCGGGGACAGCATCGACACCATCATCGGGGCCTCGGACTGGCCGAACAGCTGCGCCATGACCGGGCCGATCGCGGTCAGCGCCTGCTCCAGCCGGGCCGGGGACATCGGCGCGGCGCCGTACCAGAAGCACCGCAACGAGCTCAGGTCCGAAGTGGACAGGCGGTCGTGCGCCAGCAGCATGTAGATCAGCGTCGGTGGCAGGAACGTGTGCGTGACGCGGTGCCGCCCGATCAGGTCCAGGAACAGCCCCAGGTCGGGCGCGGGCATGACGACGATCTCGCCGCCCATCGCCATCACCGGGAAGCACAGCACGCCCGCCGCGTGGGTGAGCGGGGCCATAGCCAGGTACACCGGCCGGGGCTCGAACGGGTACGCCATGAGCGTCAGCGCGGTCATGGTCTCGAGGTTGCGGTCGGTGAGCTGCACGCCTTTGGGCCTGCCGGTCGTGCCGCCGGTGCCGACGATCATCACCGTGTCGTCCGGAGCCGAGGGGTCGTACTCCACGTCGTCGCCGTCGAGCCACTCGTCCAACGACGCCAGCGGCACGATCGTGGTCAGCTTGGGTAGGTCGGGGGCGATCTCCGCGACCAGGTCGGCGTAGGCGGGCGCGTGGATCAGCGCGACGCAGTCGAACAGGTCCAGCAGCTCGCGGTTCTCCCCCGCCGCGTTGCGCGGGTTGATCGGGCACCACACGGCTCCGCGCCGGGCGATGCCGAACACGCACGCGAACGCCGTCGGGTCGTTGCCCGACAGCACCCCGACCTTGTCGCCCGCCCGGACGCCCGCGCGGGCCAGCGCGCGGGCGACCGAGTGCGACAGGTCCTGGACGTCGCCGTAGGTGAGCGACGTGCCGTCCATGGTCAGGCAGGGGGCGCCGCGACCGAGCGACGCCCCCTTGTCCAGGTAGGCCGTCAGGGACATGTCAGGTGTGCGCTTCCACGATGGGGTTGAGGACCAGCCCGAAGTTGCGCAGCACGCCCAGCAGCTCCCGGTGCCCGAACGCCTGGCAGGCCGAGGCGAACCCTGCCCGGCGCGGGGCCTGCTGGAGCAGCGAGTACGCCGCGTACGCCTGGAGCAGACCGGTCTGCTTGTAGTTGGAGTTGCCGTGGATGGCCACGTGCACGCGCCCGAGCGGGCCGGACGCGTGCACGGAGTCGATGGAGGTGTTGACCCGCGGGTTCTCGCGCGGGGGCATGTCCGCCTGGAGGCTGTTGGCGATGTCGGACAGCGCCGCCTCCTGCGCCTCGGGGTCGAGCGGGCGGATCTGCTCCTCGAACATGCCGGTGGTGGCGACGACGCCGTCCATCACCGCGCGGTCCAGGACGCCGCCGGTGACCAGGCACGTCGAGACGCGCGGGTCGTCCTTGAACCACACCGGGTGCAGGGTGCCGCCCCACGGGACGGTGAGCGCGGTGCCGTGCTGGCCGGGGACGACGCACTCGCGGGTCGCCCGGTGGTCCCACGCCACGTACTCGTTGTTCAGCAGGTGGAACCAGTCGGCCTTGAGGATGGTGAAGATCGTCTGCGTGGAGGCGTAGGTCGGGAAGCCCTTCCACAGCACCAGCATGTCGAGGGTGTCCAGGCCGGGCACGGTCTCCAGCGCGATGTTCGCCGCGATCTCGCCGGTGGTGTACATCTGCGCCACGCCCGGCGACAGCAGCAGCCCGGCGTCCTTGAACGCCTGGCCCCACTTCTCCTTCGCCACCAGCGTCCAGTCCTGCTCGCCGGTGGTGTCCAGGTAGTGGCAGCCCGCCGCGAGGCTGGCCTCCACGGCCTCCGGGCCGAGCTTGATGAACGGGCCGACGGTGTTGCAGACGACCGAAGCGCCGTCGAAGAGGGAGGTGAGCGCCTCGACGTCGTGGCTCACCTCGACGACCTCGTAGTCGGCGTTCTCGATGCCGGGGATCTTGTCGACGACCTCCTGCACCTTCTTCCCGTCGCGGCCCGCGGCGATGAACGGCACGTGGTACTCGCGTAGGTACTCGCAGATCAACCGGCCGGTGTAGCCGGACACCCCGTAGACGACGACAGGCTTGGTCATGGTCACATCCCCATTCCGCCGTCGACCGGCAGGCCCGCGCCGTTGACGAACCTCGACGCGTCCGACGCCAGGAAGACGACGGCGTCGGCCATGTCGGACACCTCGCCCAGGCGTCCGGACGGGGTCAACCCGACGACCGCGGCGACGGCGGCGTCCGGGCTCTCGAACAGGCCGATGCCCGCGGTCTCGACGGCGAGCTTGATGCCCATCTCGGTCGGGACCAGTCCGGGGTAGAGGCAGTTGACGCGCACGCCGTAGCCGAGCTTGCCGGACTCGGCGGCCGCGACGCGGGTGAGCCGGTCGACGGCGGACTTGGTGGCGGAGTAGCCCGCGATGGCGGGGAAGGCGATGGTGGCGGCGACCGAGGCGATGTTGATGATGGTGCCGCCGTTGCCCGCGGCGCCGCCGGGGCGCATGGCGCGCAGGCCGTGCTTGAGGCCGAGCATGGTGCCGAGGATGTTGATCTCGAGCATCTTGAGGGTCTCGGCGGCGTCGACGTCGACGAGCAGCGACGTGACCTCGATGCCCGCGTTGTTCACCACGATGTCGAGCCCGCCGAACTCGGCGACGGTGTGGGCGACGGCGTTCTCCCACGCGGCGTCGTCGGTGATGTCGAGCTCGACGAACGCGCCGCCCTCCAGGCCCGCCGCGGTCTGCTCCCCCGCGTCCTTGAGCACGTCGGCGATCATCACGCGGGCTCCCGCGGCGGCGAGCGCCGCCGCCATCCCCGCGCCGAGGCCGCGGGCTCCTCCGGTGACGAGCGCGCACCTCCCGGACAGATCCATTCGGCTCATCGCGTGCCGCCCTTCGCCATCGCCAGTGATGTGGACCACACGCTAGGAACGGTTTGGACGACTGTCAAGGTTTTCTTGGACGATCGTCAAGACGTGGCGGATCGGCTACTGTCAGCGGCGATGTCCACCGCAGAGAAGGTCGACCGCGTCTCCCGCCGCCAGGTCGACAAGTTCGAGGAGCGCCGCCGCGAGCTCGCGGACGCGGCGCTCCAAACGCTGTCCGAACTGGGGTACGCGCGCACGAGCCTGCGGGAGATCGCGCAGAACTCCTCGTTCTCGCACGGCGTGCTGCACTACTACTTCCGCGACAAGGTCGAGCTGATCACGTACTGCGTCCGGCAGTACAAGTCCGTGTGCTCGCAGCGCTACGACAAGATCGTCGCCACGGCCGACTCGACCGACGAGCTGGCGAGCGGGTTCCTCGACGCGCTGATCACCACGCTCGTCGAGGACGCCACGATGCACCGGCTCTGGTACGACCTCCGCTCGCAGGCCCTCTTCGAGGACTCGTTCCGCGAGGACGTCCTGGAGATCGACGCCATGCTGGAGCGGATGATCTGGCGCGTGCTGTCCCGCTACGCGGAGCTGGCGGGCTCGGAGATCGCGGGCTCCTCCCCCGCCGTGTACGCGATGTTCGACGGCCTGTTCCAGCAGGCGCTGCTGCGCCACCTCGCCGGGCAGTCCGACGCCGGGGCGAACCTGCGCGCGAACGTGACCGGGCTGGTGGGCGTCCTCGTGCCGCCCGCGGCCTGACGGTCCACAGTGGACGTGATCACCGGTTGGGCCGATGCCCGCACCGCAGACCGATCCGTCTGAGAGAATTCCTGGCAGGCGCCGGTGAGCGCCGCTCGTCCCGTAGCCAGGAGCACCCGTATGGCGCCACCACCGCGCGCGGCAGGCGTCGCGGCCACGCTCGTCGTCCTCGTCGGGCTGTCGGCGGGGGCGTGGGCGCTCGGCGGCGACCGGGGGGACGGCGGCGACCCGCGGTCCCTGCGCGGCGGCACGGTGTACGGCGATCCGCGGCTGCCGAAGTCGGCCGCGCAACCGCCCTCGCTGACCGAGCCCGCGGGCCGGGTGTCGGTGCGGCTGTCCGGGTCCGTGGCGAAGATCGCCAACGCGGACGTGCTCGGTGACGCCGACCTGGTGGTGCTCAAGGCGTGGGTGAGGTCGATCTCCGTCGTCGTGACGCACGACGACGAGGTGACGCGCGGCGTCTGGCTGTTCACGCCCAAGGCCGAGCAGGCGTCCAAGGGGCTGATGAACGCCATCGAACTGCTCTACGGACGGGTCGGCTACCGGCCCGTCCCCACCCGGCACCCGGAGGTCGTGGCGCTGAGGTTCACGCCGGGAGCCGGGGAGTCCGGGCCGATCACCTACCGCGCCCACTACGCCAGCAGCCGGGGCGTGGTGCGGGTCGAGGCGTTCGGCCCCGACGGGACCACGGCCGACCTCGCGTTCCTCGAGTTGCTGGACGCGCAGCTCCGCACCCTCCCGCCCGTCTCATGAGGGAGGGTTCCGCGGTGCTCGCCCGCGCGTTCGGGATCTGCCTGGTGGTCTACAGCTACCTCGGCGGGCTGTGGCTCGACCGGCACGGTCAGCGCTTCGGCTTGGTCGACGTGGTGCGCGAGTGGCTCGACCGCCCGCTCGGCATCGGCGAGGACTTCGGCGTGCTCGGCCTGATGCTCCTGCTGCTGGCGAGCGGCCACGCGGTGCGGCCGGGTCTCGACGTGCCCCGGCTGGTCCGGATCGCGGTGCCCGCCGGGGTCGGCGCGGTGCTCGCGGTCGTGCTCCCGCTGTTCGGCGGGGAGGTACTGGTCGAGCCGCTGGTGTGGGTCGTCGCGATCGAGCTGGTGCTCTGGCCGGTCGGCGCGCTCGTGGCCAGGACGCCCGCCTGGCTGGTGCCGCTGGTCCTGTTGCTGCTGGTGGGGGTGTTCTTGCTGGTGGGCGTGCCGCCGGGGTTCGCGATGCCGGTGGTGCTGTTCCCGCTGGCGGTACTCGGTCTGGTGTTCGGCGACGACCGCCTGCCGGGGTGGGCTTCGGTGCTGTTCGGGCTCTCGGTGTGGGGGCTGCTGGCGTGGACCGAGGCCGTCGTGCCGGGTGTCGCGCAGTGGTGGTACCCGCTGACCGCGCTGGTCGCGGTGCTGGTGTTCCTGGTGACGTTGCGCGCCGACGACACGGTCGGCACTCGCCCCGCCGTCCACTGGCTCGCCAGGCGGTCCCGGTGGCTGCTCGTGCTCACGGGCACGCTCGGCTGGACAGTCCTCGGCTTCGGGCTCCCCTTCCCGGTCGGCTTCCCGCTCGCCCTCGCGGTGGTGCTGCTGGTCGCCGAACTCCCCCGTCTCCGGCGGACCAGCGAGGTGTCGGCGTGACGGCCACCGAGGAGAACGCGGTCGCCGCACCGGTGCGGGCGGGCTACCTGCACGGGCTCGACGTGCTGCGGGTCGTCGCGTCGGTGTCGATCGCCTACCACCACCTCGCCGCGTGGATCCACGGCGGCCGCGACAACACCTTCCCGTTCGGCGACGCGCTGAACGCGGCGACCAGCACGCTGCACCTGCGGGGCGAGCTGAGCTTCGTCGGCGTCGCGATGATGCTGCTGATCTCCGGGCTCGTGGTCACGAGGGTGGCGTTCCGCGAGCGGCCGGTGGAGTTCCTGACCCGGCGCGCGGTGCGCGTCCTGCCGGTGATGTGGGTGGCGCTGCCGATCAGCTTCGCGTTCGTGGTGGCGGGCCTGACGCCGTCGATGGCTCCGCAGTCGGCGGCGACGGTGTCGAACCTGCTGCTGGACACGTGGTTCGGCACGTACATCGTGCCCGGAGCCACGTCGATCCTGCCGATCACCTGGTCGTTGATGGTCCAGCTGGTGTTCTACGCGTTCACCGCGCTGATGATCCTGCCGCTGCGGCGGTGGCCGTGGCTTCCGCCCGCGGTCGCGGCGGCGGCCATCTCGATCACGATGTCGCTGGTGCCGGAGGCGGCGGCAGCCCCGACCCGCACGATCGTGGCGTTCCTGCCGATCGTGTTCATCGGCCAGATCATCGCGCTGGTGCGGCTGGGCCGGGTCCGCCTCGGCGTCGGGCTGCTGCTCGGAGCCGCACACTTCCTGCTGTTCATCCGGGCCGAACTGGTGGCCGTGTCGATGCTCAGCGGCGACGGCTACCAGAACGCGCTGCTCATCGACATCCTCGTGGTGATCCTCGGCATGGACGCGAGCGGGCGGATCGCCCGGTCGCGGTGGATCGCCGTGCTGGCCAAGCGGACGTACTCGGTCTACCTGCTGCACATGCCGATCATGTTCGGCGTGCTCGGGTGGTTGAAACCGCTGGTCGGGCTGCCGTTGGCGGTGCTCGGCGCGCTGCTGGCGACGGCGTTGGGCGTCGAGCTGTTCCACCGGTACGTGGAGAAGCCGACCACCACGACGTTGCGACGGCTGCTGGACCGCGAACGCCACTCGACCGGGTGACTTCCGCTAACGACTCGGCCGCCTCCGCTGACCCCACTGGCACAGCCTTCGAGGAGTGGGATCGTGTCTGGCGGAAGACGAGCGGCGATAGCCGTGCTGGTGGCGGCGGTGTTCGCCGCCGTGGGCGTGGCCTTGTGCTGGACGGTCGGCGACGCCGCCACGGACCCGCGACCGGAGGTGAGCGGGCCCGTGGCGTCCCTCAGCTCCCCTTGAGCACCTCGCGCAGCCGGGTCTCGAAGGCGGCGGCGTCCTGGGCGAAGCCGATGTGGTCGCCGGGGAACATCGTCGGCTCGACGCCCAGCGCCGCGGCGAGCGCCCTGGACGTGCGGTCGCAGATCTGGTCCGTCGACTGCTCGCCGATGCCGATCACGACGCGGGTCGTGGTCGAGCGCAGCCCGTCGACGTCCGGCTCGAACGCGATGGTGGGCCGCATCATGTGCTCGTGCTGGAAGGTGTCGTCGGCGATCTGCTGGGCGTCCCGCTCACCGGTGAACATCATCTGGAACACCTCCTCGGGCATCCGGATGTTGGCCTGGTCCAGGAACTTGCGCCACGCGCCGACGGTGTCGCCCGCCTTGTGCAGGGCGATGATCTCCTCGGTGCCCGCGCGCAGCTCGTCGCGGTCCGGCAGCAGCTCCAGCAGCGGCGGCTCGTGGGCGATCACGGTGTGCACGAGGTCCGGGCGGACCTGGGTGAGGGCCAGCGCGCTGACCGCGCCGCCGCTGGACCCGAGCACCACGGCCGGACCGGCGTCGACGTGCTCGATCAGCCGGGCGAGGTCGTCGGCGCGCATCTCGGGCGTGGAGTCCTGGTCCGGGTCGTCCACCTCGCTGCGGTTGATGCCGCGCGGGTCGGTGGTGAGCACGGTGTGGTCGGCGGCGAGCAGGTCGGCCAGCGGCTCGAACGACCGGGCGTCCATCGGGGCGCCGACGAGCACGACGAGCGGTCCGCTGCCCCGCACCTCGTAGTGCAGCGTGGCGTCCGGGACGCGGAGGGTCTCGACGGCGACGGTCGACGGGTGGTTCATCGTTCCTCCTGGGAAAAGGCCTGGTCCACGTGTTCGGAGGTAAGTGACCGACGGGGTGGGGCAGAATCATCGGTCGTGAGCGAAGTGAACTCGGGAATCGCGGAAACCGCAGAGGATCCCGACCTGGCCAGGGCGCGCGGAGGGGACGACGCCGCCTTCACCAGGCTGCTCGAACCGCTCCGCCGCGAGCTGCACGCCCACTGCTACCGGATGCTCGGCTCCACCTACGACGCCGACGACGCCCTCCAGGACGCCCTGCTGCGCGCGTGGAAGGGCCTGCCGAGGTTCGAGGGCCGCAGCTCGCTGCGCTCGTGGCTCTACACCGTCGCCACCCGCACCTGTCTGGACGCCGTCGCGAGCCGCGGCAGGCGCGCGCTGCCCGTGGACCTCGGTCCGTCCAGCGACCGGGCGGTGGCCGGCGCGACCCCGGTGACGGACGTGGCGTGGCTCAGCCCGTACCCGGACACCGGCCTCGCCGCCGGTCCGGCCGCCCCCGACGCCCGCTACGAGCAGCGGGAGGCCGTGGAGCTGGCGTTCGTCGCCGCGCTGCAACACCTGCCGGGCAACCAGCGGGCCGCGCTGCTGCTGTTCGAGGTGCTCGGCTACTCCCCCGCCGAGATCGCCACGACCATGGACACCACCACCGCGTCGGTGAACAGCGCGCTACAACGGGCGCGCGCCACCGTGTCCGGCAAGATCCCGGCCCGCACCCAGCAGCGGACGCTGCGGATGATGGACGACGCCCACGTGCGCAAGATCGTCACCTCGTACTCCTCGGCGCTGGAACGCGGCGACGCCGACGCCCTCGTGGCGCTGCTGACCGAGGACGTCACCTGGTCGATGCCGCCGCTGCCGCACTGGTACTCCGGCATCGACGCGGTCATGGACTTCGCCGTGGCCATCCCCCTCGGCTCCTGCGGCTCGTGGCGGCACCTCCCCACGACCGCGAACGGCCAACCCGCCGTCGGCTGCTACCTGTGGAACGAGGAGGCGGGCGCGCACCGGGCGTGGGCGATCAACGTCCTGACCCTGCGCGACGGCCGGATCAGCGACGTGACGTCGTTCATCGGCACCGAGCACTTCGTGGCCGCGGGGCTGCCGACCGCGGTCTGAAACACGATCGGGCCTCCTGACGACTACCCGGTGGGCGGAGGGAGTCCGATGAGTGGCCGCCGCACGGCACTGATCATCGCCAACGACGTCTACGAGCACGCCGGTCTGCGCGCGCTCCGCTCGCCGTCTGCGGACGCAGCGGCGCTCGCGGAGGTCCTGTCCGACCGGCGGATCAGCGACTTCGACGTGCACGTGGTGCGCGACGAGACCGCGCACGCCGTCCTCGGCCGCATCGAGGACCTGTTCTCCGACGCCAGGCCGGACGACGTGCTGCTGCTGCACTTCTCCTGCCACGGCCTCAAGAGCGAGTCCGGCGAACTGCACTTCGCGATGCGCGACACCCGCCCGGACCGCCTCCGGTCGACCGCCGTGTCGGCCGACTACGTGCAGCGCTGCATGGCGACGAGCCGGTCGCGGAGCATCGTGCTGCTGCTGGACTGCTGCTACGGCGGCGCGTACCGGCAGGGCGTCGCCGTGCGCGCGGCGGGCGACGCGCACGTGTTCGACAGCTTCGCGGGCGGCCGGGGCCGGGCGGTGATCACGGCGTCGAGCGCGATGGAGTACGCGTTCGAGGGCGACCACCTCACCGACGACCAGCCGCCACGGCCGTCGGTGTTCACCGCCGCCGTGGTCGAGGGCCTCGCCACGGGCGCGGCCGACCGCGACGCGGACGGCCTGATCGGACTCGGCGAGCTGTACGACTACGTGTTCGAGAAGGTCCGCGACCGCAACCCCCACCAGACGCCCAGCCGCGACGTGGAGATGCAGGGCGAGCTGTACCTGGCGCGCAGCGACCGCAAACGGGTCACCGACGTGACGGGGCTCGACGAGGTGCGGAACCGGTTGGCGAGCGGCGACCTCCGCGAGGCGTACGACCTGCTCGCGCGACTGGCGAACGCCGACCAGGCAGTGGTGGAGGCTCCGGTCGTCGCCGAACCGAGAACACCGGCACCCAAGGCCGCCACTCCCGTCGCGGGCGCGCTGGCGATCGTCTCCGCGCTGGTCATGACCTTGGGGGCGTTCCTCGGCAGTTCCTACGAGGAGACGATCCAGCAGGACCTGCCATTCGGCCTCTGGTACTTCAGCGCGATGATCGTGTCGGCGTTCGGCGGTGGGGCGCTGCTCCTGGGCACCTCGCGGAAACCTTTGCCCGCCACGGGGTTCCTCGCTGGCCTCGCGATCACGGCGACCTGGGGTGTGGCGCTGATCGGCGCCTCGCTGGCCAAGGGCGACAGCAGTCCCGCCTACCCCGGCATGTGGGTGGTGTCGGCGGGCCTCGTGCTGCTGATGGGGGCGAGCGGCCTCGCCGTGGGTTCGGTCGGGCGAGCGGGTCTGGTGGGCCTTTCCCGACGCCGCGCCGACGGCTTGGCGGTGGTGATCGTGCTGGTCGCGGTGCTGGGTGTCGCCCTGCTGTCCGCCTGGGTCGGTCACGTCCAGGAAGGGTTCGGCTTCGCCATCACCGTGGTCCCTGCGGCGATCGCGCTCGTGGCACAGATCGGCGCACTCTTCACCGCACCGCGCCGCTTCGCGTTCGCTGTGGTACTCGGGTGGGCGGTGGGCACCCTGTTCCTCGGGTTCTCTCTGTGGGACCTGGCCACCGAGCTGCACACCAACCGGAGCGACCTGGTCCCGTTCCTCTGCTCGCTGCCGATCGCCCTCGCTCTGGCGGTGCTGCGCAGCCGTCCCACCTCCTGATCATCCGCTGGGCCTTGTTACGCGCGCGCCCGGCACCTGGTTACGCGGGGAAACGTGCCGGACATCAGGCGACGCTGTCGTCGAAACACGCTGTTCTTAGGTTCCCGCAAGTGAATACAGCCGTGTCGACAGGGCTGTATACAGCTTTCGACCGCGGGAGGCCGACCTTGTTCGACACCGTGCTCGTCGCCAATCGGGGTGAGATCGCCTGTCGGGTGGTCAGGTCGGTCAAGGCTCTCGGGTTGCGTGCGGTGGCGGTCTACTCCGAGGTCGACGCGGGGGCTCCGCACACGGCCATGGCGGACGAGGCCGTGTGCGTCGAGAGCTACCTGGACGGGGCGGCGATCCTGGCCGCGGCCAAGGTGTCCGGTGCGGGCGCGGTGCACCCCGGTTACGGGTTCCTGTCGGAGAACGCGGAGTTCGCGCGGGCCGTCGCGGGGGCCGGGCTGGTGTTCGTCGGGCCGACGCCGGAGCAGCTGGAGTTGTTCGGGGACAAGCACACCGCGCGTGAGGCGGCCGCGCGGGCCGGGGTGCCGTTGCTCGCGGGCAGCGGGCTGCTCGACGGCGTGGAGGCGGCCCTCGACGCGGCGGCGGCGATCGGGTACCCGGTGATCCTGAAGGCCACCTCCGGTGGTGGTGGCATCGGGTTGCGGCCGTGCGCCGACGACGGTGAGCTGCGGGCGGCGTTCGACGGGGTGCGCAGGCTGGCGGAGACGCACTTCGGGTCCGGCGGGGTGTTCGTCGAGCGGTTCGTGGCGCGGGCGCGGCACGTGGAGGTGCAGGTCTTCGGTGACGGGACCGGCGCGGTGGTCGTGCTGGGCGACCGGGACTGCTCCGTGCAGCGCCGCAACCAGAAGGTGGTGGAGGAGGCGCCCGCGTTCGGGCTCGCCGACGACATCCGCGCGCTGCTGCACCGGACCGCGCGGGACCTGTGCGCGTCGGTGGCCTACCGCAGCGCGGGCACGGTGGAGTTCGTCCTCGACGTCGAGCGCGGCGAGGTGTCGTTCCTGGAGGTCAACACGCGGTTGCAGGTCGAGCACCCGGTGACCGAGGAGGTCACCGGCCTGGACCTGGTCGCGTGGATGCTGCGGCTCGCGCTGGGCGAGGACGTGCTCGCCGACGCCGTTCCCCCGGCGACCGGGCACGCGATCGAGGCCCGCGTGTGCGCCGAGGACCCGGTGCGCGACTTCCAGCCCAGCTCCGGTCTGGTGACCAGGGCCGAGTTCCCCGACGACGTGCGGGTGGACGGGTGGATCGAGGCGGGACTGACCGTCTCTCCGCACTACGACCCGTTGCTGGCCAAAGTGATCGTCCACGGCGTCGACCGGGCGGACGCCGTGGCCAAGCTGGGCGAAGCGCTCTCCGCTACTCGGATCGACGGCGTGCGGACGAACCTGGGGCAGTTGCGCGGGATCTGCGCCGACGACCGCTTCCGGGCCGCCGCGCACACCACGTCCGACGCCTTCGCCGACACCGAGCCGCGGATCGACGTGCTGCGCGGCGGCACGTCCACGACCGTGCAGGACTGGCCGGGCCGCACCGGGTACTGGCAGGTGGGCGTGCCGCCGAGCGGGCCGATGGACGACCGGTCGTTCCGGCTGGGCAACCTCGCGCTGGGCAACCCCGAGGGCGCGCCGGGCCTGGAGTGCACCCTGGAGGGTCCGGCGCTGCGGTTCGGCGTCACCACCACGATCTGCGTCACGGGCGCGCCCGCCGTCGTGACGATCGACGAAACCCCTGTCCCCCAGTGGGAACCGCTCACCGTCCACGCCGGGTCCACTGTGGACGTCGCCGCCCCTCCCGGACCGGGGATGCGCACGTACCTGCTGGTGCGCGGCGGCTTGGACGTGCCGGAGTACCTCGGCAGCGCGGCCACGTTCACCGCGGGCTCGTTCGGCGGCCACGCCGGTCGTGCCCTGCGCGCGGGCGACGTCCTGTCCCCCGGCAGCGCCACGACCACCGAGCCGACGCCGGTCACGGCCAAACCGGACTTCCACACGGACTGGGACGTCGAGGTGTCCGAGGGCCCGCACGCGGCCCCGGAGTTCCTCACCCGCGAGGGCCTGGCCCGGTTCTACGGCACCGCGTGGACCGTGCACGCCCAGTCCGCCCGCAACGGCGTCCGGCTCAGCGGCCCCAAGCAGCTCTGGGCACGGCAGGACGGCGGCGAGGCCGGGCTGCACCCGTCGAACGTGCACGACACCGCGTACTCGATCGGGGCCGTCAACGTCTCGGGTGAGACCCCGGTCCTGCTCGGTCCGGACGGCCCGAGCCTCGGCGGGTTCATCTGCCCCGTCACGGTCGTCTCGGGGTCCCGCTGGAAGATCGGCCAGCTCCGTCCCGGCGACACGGTCCGGTTCCGCCCGGTCCCCGAGGCCACGGCCACCGCGCTGCACCGGTTGAAAGCCCCGCCCCGACCGCTCGCGGTGGGCGGCGACGGGGACGACGGCGTGCTGGCCCGCCACGACGGCGAGCCGCCGGTGACCTACCGGCGCGGCGGCCACGACAACGTGCTGGTCGAGTACGGCGACATGGTGTTGGACCTCGGTCTGCGGCTGCGGGTGCACGCCCTGATGGAGGCGCTGACCGCGCTCGCGCCGCCCGGCATCGTCGACATGACTCCCGGTGTGCGGTCGCTGCACCTGCACACCGATCCGGACGTGCTGCCGCCGCAGGCCCTCCTCGGGCTGCTGCGCGAAGCCGAGGCCGCGCTCCCCGACGTGTCCGGGCTGGTCGTGCCGAGCCGGGTCGTGCGCCTGCCGCTGTCCTTCGACGACCCGTCGATCCACGAGGCGATCAGCCGCTACACGACCGGCGTCCGCGACGACGCGCCGTGGAACCCGGACAACGTCGAGTTCGTCCGCCGGATCAACGGCCTGGCAGGAGCGGACGAGGTGCGCGACATCGTGTTCGCGGCCTCCTACCTGGTGCTGGGGCTCGGGGACGTGTACCTCGGCGCGCCCGCGGCCACCGCGCTCGACCCGCGCCACCGGCTCGTGACGACCAAGTACAACCCGGCCCGCACGTGGACCCCGGAGGGCGGGGTCGGGCTCGGCGGCGCGTACCTGTGCGTTTACGGGATGGAGAGCCCTGGCGGCTACCAGCTCATCGGCCGGACCGTGCCCATCTGGTCGGGGCTGCGGCAGCACGGCCCGTTCGAGCCGGGGGTGCCGTGGCTGCTGCGGTTCTTCGACCGGATCGAGTTCTACCCGGTCGGCGCCCAGGAGCTGCTGGACGTGCGCGCGGACCTCCAGGCGGGCCGGACCGACCTGGCGATCACGGACGGCGAGTTCGTCCTCGCCGACCACGAGTGGTTCCTCAAGACGCACGCCGACCGGATCGCCGCGTTCCGCGCCCGGCAGGCCGCCGCGTTCGAGGCCGAGCGCCGGGCGTGGTTGGCGTCGGGCGAGTTCGACCCCCGCCCGGAGCCGGAACCCCCGGCGGAACGGGAGATCAGCGTCCCGCCGGGTGGCAGCCTGGTGGCCGCGCCGCTGAGCGCCAGCGTGTGGCAGATCGACGCCCGCCCCGGCGACGCGGTGGTCGCGGGCCAGGCGCTGATGCTCCTGGAGGCCATGAAGCTGGAGGTCGTGGTGCGCGCGCCGGTCGACGGCGTCGTCGCCGACGTCCTGGTCACCCCCGGCCAGCACCTCACCGCGGGCCAACCCCTCGTCGTCATCGCCGATCGGAGGGCCGCGTGAAGGTCACGTCCCGAGTTCGTGCCGCGTACGCGCGGATCGCCGAGGTCGACCGGCCGGAGGTGTGGATCCTGCTGCGCGGCGAGGAGGACGTGCTCACCGAGGCCAAGGCCCTGGAGGAACGGCTGGCCGCGGGCGAGTCGCTGCCGCTCGCGGGGCTGCTGGTGGCGGTGAAGGACAACGTGGACGTCGCCGGCCTGCCCACCACCGCGGGCTGCCCCTCGTTCGCCTACCACCCCGACACCACCGCGCCCGCCGTGGCGCGACTGGTCGACGCGGGCGCGCTCGTGCTCGGCAAGACCAACCTCGACCAGTTCGCCACCGGCCTCGTGGGCACCCGCAGCCCGCACCACGGCGCCGTGCGCAACGCCCTCGACCCGACCCGGATCTCCGGCGGCTCCAGCTCCGGGTCCGCTGTCGCGGTCGCGCTCGGCATCGCGGACCTGGGCGTCGGCACCGACACCGCGGGTTCGGGGCGGGTGCCCGCGGCGTTCAACGGGATCGTCGGCGTCAAGGCGACGCTCGGCCTGGTGCCCAACACCGGGGTAGTCCCGGCGTGCCGGTCCTACGACTGCGTCACGGTCTTCGCCACCACGTTGACGCTCGCGCAGACGGCCGTGGCGCTGATGACCGGCCCCGACCCCGACGACCCGCGCAGCCGCACGTGGCCCGCCGACGTGCGGCTGTCCGCCGGGCCGAACCCGGTGGTCGCGGTGCCGCGCGAGGAGGACCTCGCCCCGCTGTCCCCCGACGCCCGCCGGGCCTTCGCCGAGGTCGTCGACCGGCTGCACACCGCGGGCGCGTCCACGAGGACGGTCGACGTCAGCGACATGCTCGACGCCGCCACCCTGCTCTACGAGGGCACGCTGGTCGCCGAGCGGCACGCCGCCGTGGGCGAGTTCGTGGACGCGCACCCCGATGAGATCGACCCCAGCGTCCGGACGATCATCGGCGCGGCCGCGAAGCCGACCGCCCGTGACCACGTCGTGGACCTCGAACGACTCGACCAGCACCGGTCCCGCGCCGCGCACACCCTGGCGGGCACGGTCGCGCTGCTGCTGCCGACCGCGCCCGAGCACCCGACGCTGGCCGAGGTCGCCGCGGACCCGCTCGGGGTCAACCGGCGGCTCGGCACCTACACGAACCTGGTCAACCTCCTGGACCTGGCGGCCGTCGCGGTCCCCGGCGGCGTCGCCGACGGCGGGCCGTTCGGGGTCAGCGTCGTGACCCGCGCGTTCGACGACCAGATCGGGTTCGACGTCGCCGCGCTGCTCACCGGCGAACAGGCCCCCACGCCGTACCCGGACACCGGGGTCGACCTCGTCGTGTTCGGCGCGCACCTGCGCGGCCAGCCGCTCAACCCCCAGCTCACCGCGCTAGGAGCGCGGTACTCCGGCGAGGTCGCGACCGCGCCGGAGTACCGGATGGTCGTGATCACCGGCCCTCCGGACAAACCCGGCATCGTCCACACCGGACCGGAAGGTGGTGCCGCACTGCCCGGCGAACGCTGGGTCCTCTCCCCCGCCGCACTGGGTCGGTTCCTCGCCGCGCTGCCCGCGCCGATGAGCCTCGGCCCGATCACCCTCGCCGACGGCAGCGCCGCCATCGGGTTCCACTGCGACCACGCCACCGCGATGTCCGCCGAGGACATCACGCGCTTCGGCGGCTGGCTCCCCTACCTCGCGCGCTGACATCCCCCGGTCCCCCTCGAAAGGCGCAACCGTGAACACTGGAACACGACGTGTCACCGCTCTGCTGTCCGCCGTCCTGCTGCTCAGTGCCTGCGGCAGCCGCACCTCCGACACCGGCTCGGGCGGCACGTCCGGAGCCGCGTCCTGCGTGGACACCTCCGGCGACTCGGTCAAGATCGGCCTGCTCAACTCGCTGTCCGGCACGATGGCGATCAGCGAGAAGACGGTCAACGACTCGCTCAACCTGGCCGTGGAGCAGATCAACGCCAAGGGCGGCGTGCTGGGCAAGAAGCTCTCGGTCGTGACCGAGGACGGCGCGTCCGAGCCGACCGTGTTCGCCGAGAAGGCGACGAAGCTGATCAGCTCCGACTGCGTGGCCGCGGTGTTCGGCGGCTGGACCTCGTCCTCCCGCAAGGCGATGCTGCCGGTGTTCGAGGGCGCGAACGGCCTGCTGTTCTACCCGGTGCAGTACGAGGGCCTGGAGGCGTCGCCGAACATCTTCTACACCGGCGCGACCACCAACCAGCAGATCGTGCCCGCGTTGGACTACCTGAAGGAGAAGGGCGTCAAGACGCTCTTCCTGGTCGGCTCGGACTACGTGTTCCCGCGCACCGCGAACAAGATCATCCAGGCCTACGCGAAGGCCAACGGCATCGAGGTCAAGGGCGAGGAGTACGCGCCGCTCGGCCACACCGACTTCGCCACGATCGTCAACAAGCTCAAGGGCTCCGGCTCGGCCGCGGTGTTCAACACGCTCAACGGCGACTCGAACGTGGCGTTCTTCAAGGAGTACAAGAACGCGGGCCTCACGGCGGCGGCCATGCCGGTCGTGTCCGTGTCGATCGCCGAGGAGGAGGTCGGCGGCGTCGGCGTCGACAACCTGGTCGGCCAGCTCACCGCGTGGAACTACTACCAGACCGTCGACTCGCCGACGAACAAGACGTTCGTCGAGGCGTTCAAGGCGAAGTACGGCGCGACCCGCGTGACCTCCGACCCGATGGAGGCCGCCTACACCTCGCTGTTCCTGTGGAAGGCCATGGTGGAGAAGGCGAAGTCGTTCACGCCGGACGACGTGAAGAAGGCCTCCGGCGGCGTGACCTACGAGGCGCCCGAGGGATCCGTGACCGTCAACGGCGAGAACCACCACATCGCCAAGACCGCGCTCATCGGCAAGGTCGGCACCGACGGGCTGATCCACACCGAGTGGAGCAGCGGCAAGCCGATCGAGCCCGACCCGTTCCTCAAGAGCTACTCCTGGGCCACCGGCCTGTCGAGCTGAGCCCCGTGGGGGCGGCGTCCCACGCGCCGCCCCCACCTCCCCCCGTCGCGAGAGGAGATCCGCGTGGAAGCGTTGTTCGGCCAGCTGTTCGCGGGCCTGTCCCTGGGGTCGGTGCTGCTGCTCGCCGCGCTCGGCCTGTCCCTGACCTTCGGCCAGATGGGCGTCATCAACATGGCGCACGGCGAGTTCATGATGGCGGGCGCCTACACGGTGTTCGTCGTGCAGGGCTTCATCGCCGACGCCGGTCTGGCGCTCATCGTGTCCATCCCGCTCGGGTTCCTCATCGGCGGGCTGCTCGGCCTGGTCCTGGAAGTGCTGCTCATCCACCGCATGTACCAGCGCCCGCTCGACACCCTGCTCGTCACCTGGGGCGTGGCCCTGATCCTGCAACAGGTGGCGCGGGATGTGTTCGGCGCTCCCAACGTGGACGTGAAGGCTCCCACGTGGCTCTCCGGCAGCGTCGACCTCGGCTTCACCCAGGTGCCCGGCGCCCGGCTGTTCATCCTGGCCCTGTCCGTCGCCGCCGTCGGCACGCTCGCCGTCGTCCTCACCCGGACCTCGCTGGGCAGGCGGATCCGCGGCGTCGTGCAGAACCGCGACCTCGCCGAGACCGCGGGCATCTCCACCCGCAACACCGACCGGTTGACGTTCTTCATCGGCTCCGGCCTGGCCGGGATCGCCGGGGTGGCGCTGACGCTGCTCGGCTCCACCGGCCCGACGCTCGGCACGAACTACATCGTCGACGCCTTCCTCGTCGTGGTGGCGGGCGGCATCGGCCAGATCAAGGGCACGGTCATCGCCGCGTTCGGCCTCGGCCTGATGCAGGCGACGTTCGAGTACTCCACCACCGCGAGCCTCGCGAAGGTGGCCGTGTTCGTGGTGATCGTCGTGTTCCTCCAGATCCGGCCGCAGGGGATCTTCAGCATCCGGACGAGGAGCCTGGCATGAAGGGCGAATACCCCAAGATCGCCACCTTCGCGGTCATCGCCGTGGCGCTGCTGGTGCTCGCGCCCGCCGTGCTGTCGGACTTCCGGCTCGCGCTGCTGGGCCGGTTCGTCTGCTACGCCATCGTGGCCGTCGGCATCGGCCTGGCGTGGGGCCGCGGCGGGATGCTGACGCTGGGCCAGGGCGTGTTCTTCGGCCTCGGCGCGTACGTGATGGCCATGCACCTCAAGCTGGCCGACGCCGGCCCCACCGGCGTGCCGGACTTCATGAAGCTCTACGGGTCCGGCGTCGTGCCGGGCTGGTGGGAACCGTTCCGCAACCCCGTCGTCACGGTGCTGGCGATCGTGCTGGTCCCGGCTCTCGTGGCGTTCGGGCTCGGCATGGCCATCTTCCGACGGCGGGTGCGCGGCGCGTACTTCGCGATTCTCTCGCAGGCGCTCGCGGCCGCGTTCGCGATCCTCCTGGTCGGCCAGCAGGCCACCATCGGCGGCACGAACGGGCTCAACGGGTTCCGCTCGTTCTTCGGGTTCAACCTGTTCGACCCGGTCAACAAGCGGATGCTGTTCTACATCGCCGCGGGCACGCTGCTGGCCATGCTGCTGGTGGTCTGGCAGCTCTACCGCTCCCGCTACGGCGAACTGCTGATCGCCGTGCGCGACCAGGAGAACCGCGTCCGGTTCCTCGGCTACGACCCCGCCAACGTCAAGATCGTCGCCTACGTCGTCGCGGCGGCGATGGCGGGCGTCGCGGGCGCGCTGTTCGTCCCGATCGTCGGCATCATCTCCCCCGCCAGCGTGGGCGTGGTGCCCTCGATCGCGTTCCTCATCGGCGTCGCCATCGGCGGCCGCTCCACGCTGTTCGGCCCGGCGCTCGGCGCCATCGCGGTGGCGTGGGCGCAGACGTCGCTGTCGGAGAGCTTCCCGTCGTTCTGGATCTACTTCCAGGGCGCCCTGTTCGTGCTCGTCGTGGCGTTCCTGCCGCGCGGGCTGTCCACCGCGGGCTCGATCCTCAACCGGCGCAGGGAGACGGCGTGAAGAGCGACTACCTCGAACTCACCGACGTCCGGGTCACGTTCGACGGCTTCGTCGCCGTCGACGGCGTGACCATGACCGTCCTCCAGGGGGACCTGCGGTTCCTCATCGGCCCGAACGGCGCGGGCAAGACGACCCTGGTCGACGCCATCACGGGCTTGGTCCCGGCGACCGGGTCGGCCACGTTCGGCCGCACCGAGCTGCTCAACCGCAAGGTGCACAAGATCGCCCGGCTCGGCGTCGGGCGGACGTTCCAGACCGCCAGCGTGTTCGAGGAGCTGACCGTGCTCCAGAACCTGGACATCGCCGCGGGCGCGGGGCGCGGGCCGTTGACGATGCTGCGGAAGAGGTCGTCCACGCCCCCGGAGGTCGAGTCGGCGCTGGAGGTCATCGGGCTCGCCGACCTGCGCGACCAGCAGGCGGGCGTGCTCGCGCACGGGCAGAAGCAGTGGCTGGAGATCGGGATGCTCCTCGTGCAGGACTCCAAGGTGCTGCTGCTCGACGAGCCGGTGGCGGGCATGAGCGCCGAGGAACGCCAGCAGACCGGCGAACTGCTCCAGCGCATCGGCGAGAACTGCACGGTCATCGTGGTCGAGCACGACATGGACTTCATGCGCTCGTTCGCCACCTCGGTGACCGTGCTGCACGCGGGCAAGGTGCTCAGCGAGGGCACCGTCGCCCAGGTGCAGGCCGACCCGAAGGTCCAGGAGGTCTACCTGGGCCGCACGGAGGTGAAGGCGTGAAGCTCGACCTGGTGGACGTCAACGTCGGCTACGGGCGCTCGACCGTCGTGCACGGCGCGACGGTCGAGGTCCCGGACGACTCGGTGGTCGCGCTCATGGACCACAACGGA
>Ga0247771_1000006_pt1 | contig 178318 bp, 125 predicted proteins | sample UWRJL197509C6_FD_179948 | JGI IMG/M metagenome (GOLD analysis project Ga0247771, IMG submission 179948) | Plant litter microbial communities from Arlington Agricultural Research Station in Wisconsin, United States - UWRJ-L197-509C-6 | ecosystem: Environmental > Terrestrial > Plant litter >... | reverse complement strand
CCACCACAGCGGCGACCTGCGCGAGCGACTCCCCGCACACCTGCACGCTCAGGTCCCCATGGCACCAGGCCGGATCGAGCACGTCATTCGGAAACGCCCCCATCCCCACCAACCCCCGCGGCTTCAGCTCCTCCAACCCGAACCGCCCGTCGAACAACGACGCCCCAACGCCCACACCGACCTCAGCCCCACGCACAGCCCCCACCCGCGCGAACACCTCACCCAACCCAGCCCGCCCCACAGCGGTCACGTCAAGCGCCACGAACTCCCCCACACCAGGCGGCGGCGTCACCACCCCGACCTGGTGCTCCGCCGCAACCCCCGGAGGACCATCACACCCGGCAACGGCCAGCCCGACCATTCCCCCGAGCACAACCCGACGCGACACCACAGCACTCACCGACGGACCCCCACCATCACTTCATCGCAGAAAAACCAAAGATCGCCCCCTGCAGCAAGACCGCGCAGTGACGACGACCTCGACCCACCAAGCCGAACAGCCTCAGGCGGCGATCGCCCCGCCCCGCGGTTCGCCGCCATGCGCGAACGACCCCAAGAGAAGTCGTTCGCGCATGGCGGAGTCACATCACGCTCTCCGGCAGCGCGGCGAACGCGGCAATCGCTTCGGTCAGCTCGAAGGACAGCGCCTCCCGAGCCTCGCTCAACTCTTGCTTCTTCACTGGGATGGGAGCGGTCATCTCCAAAGCGAGCCTGAACCTCTCCCAAGCCTCGAAGGTGCGTCGACAGTGGCGTGTGAGTACCTCTCCGAACAGCTTCTGCTCTTGAAAGCTCAACCCTCGAGAGGAAGGCCGAAGATAAGCCATCGAACTCTCCGACACGAATCGACCAACCAGCACTATCGCCTCGTGATGCAGAACGTCACAGGACAACAGCAAGATCGCCAGGTTGCACGGGGAAGAATTCGACGGCCCTTGCCTCAGCTCGGGCGGTATTCGTTCCCCATGCCCTTCAAACTGGGCCATACCAACTCCCGTCGCCCTATCGATATCTACCCAACCATGCTTGCGCGTCGTCATTGTTGGCAGGAATTTCCGAGATACCACCATGACGGAGCACTTGCGCACAATATGTTACACACGCTTGATCAGGCATGTCGTATCGAGGGTACCCACCCAACTCGGTATCCTCGACACGCATTTTAATGAATTCGATCGCCCTCTCCGGAAACGGAATGCTCAGCTTGACGTTGACCGTAGTCAAGGGAAGATCGGATTCGTCGAAGTACCTTACCCCCGCCTCAGGCTTTTCCACACTTCCGAATTGTTCGGACCGTACCACCTTGTCTCCGTGAATGATCGTGATAAGGGCATGCTGCACCTCTTTTTGGTTACCCACCTTCGGATACGTGACCAGGTGAACGATCGCATTCGGCTCAGGCACGTCGTCGAACGCCCCGAACATCGCCTCGATGTTGGTCCCCATCGGGTCGGTGAACGTGGTCGGCTGGTTGGCGGCGTAGGTGAACAGGTTGGTGTCGCCACCCGCGAAGCCGATCGGGTCCTGGCTCAGGAACCGCTGGTCGGTCGTGTTGTAGAACCGACCCCGGTAGAAGTACTGACCGTTGCCGTCGTCGTCGCGGCCGGTGAAGCGGGTCGGGTTGCCGCCGTCGTCACCGGTGAGGGTGGTGGCGCCGTACGGCTGGTAGCCGTACTCGCCCGTGATGACCCCCGCGCTGTCACTGGTGGCGACGGTGCTGCCGAGCCGATCGGTCAGCAGCGAGCGAGTCGTGCCCGAGCTGGTGCGGGTGAACACCTCGTCGGTCGCACCCGTCAGCAGGCTCGCCGTAATAGTGGAGCCGGACGACTCCTGCACCACGTTGTTGCCGTTGTGCAGGTAGGACGTCGTGCCGCTTGGTGTGGTCTTCCCGATGCGCCTGCCGAAACTGTCGTAGGTGTACGTGGAGTTCTGACCGGATCTGCTGGAGGAGACCAGTTGCCCGCGCGCGTTCCAACTCGACGTCGTGGTGCCGTCGCTGATTTGGTTGCCGTCGTTGTCGTAGGTGAACGTGGTCCCGGCGCGGGACGTGAGCTGGTTGGCGTTGTCGTAGAGCGCCGGTCCGTAGGCCGCCGGGACATCGGCGCGGGCGAAGGTTCCGCCGATGTGGCCGAGGAGTCCACCGGGCGTGTAGTCGTAGGTCAGGTTGCCCACCGTGGTGGTGCCACGCGCATAGGTGATGGAGCCGAGTTGACTCGCGTCGTCGTACCCGTAGGTCTGGGTGATGCCGTTGGGCAGCGTCACGGACTTGCGGCGGCCCGCCGTGTCGTAGCCGATGGTGACGAGGTCCGAGCCTCGGCTCACGGTGACAGGTCGTCCCGCGTCGTCGTAGCCGTAGAGCACCTGTGCTTGGCCAGGAACCGTCATGGACGTTCGGCGCGCCGCGTCGTAGGTGTAGTCCAGGGTTCCCTGCGGTGTGACCGACCTGGTGAGCTGATCACGATCGTTGAGCGTGAAGGTGGAGGTGCCCGCGGCTGAGTCGACCGCGGTCAGCAGCCGATCGGCCAAGTCGTAGCCGTACGTGGTGCGGCTTTCCTCGGAGCTGCCGGAAACGCCGTACCGCACTGTGGACAAGCGGTCGAGCGCGTCGAACTCGATGACGGCGACCTTGCCACGCGCACTGGTGGACGTCGTCAAGTTGCCGTTGAGGTCGTAGTCGTGCCGGGTGACGCGGTTGAGGGGGTCTGTGACGGTCTTGACCCGGTTCATCAGGTCGTAGGTGTACGTCGTCGCGTGCGAACCCGGATCCGTGGCCGATTTCAGGTTTCCGTTGGGGTCGTAGGCGTACGTCGTGGATCGACCCAGCGGGTCGATCGTCGACAGCACCCGTCCCTGCTTGTCGTAGATGGTCCGCTCCGTCGAGCCCGCGGAATCACGGACGGCGACGAGTTGGCTCACGGTGTCGGAGGTGAGGCGGGTGGTGCGGCCGAGCGGATCGGTGACCGTGACCGGGTCGCCGAGTGCGTAGGCGTAGCCGGTGGTCTTGCCCGCGGGATCGGTGACCGACTTGACCTGCCCGGTCTCCAGCACGTCCATCGTGGTGGTGCGGCCCACCGGGTCCGCGACGGTCTTGAGCGCACCGTTCGGGTGGTACCCGTAGGCGGTGTTCTTGCCCAGCCAGTCGGTGATCCTGTCGACCTGGTCGAACGGTCCGTCGTACCGGACCGTTGAACTTCGTGCCGCTGAGGTCACCGCCAACTGGGTGATGCTCGTGACGTTGCCGAAGGCGTCGTGGCCGAAGTCCGTACGACGTCCAAGTGGGTCAGTGCTGCTCTGGACGACGTTGGTGACCGGATCACGGGTCACGACGGTGGTGCGCGCAAGGGTGGTGCCGAACGCCTCGGTGTCGCTCGTGCTGAACCTGGCACCGTTGAAGGTGACCTTCCGGACCGACCCGCGCGGGTCGGTCACCTTCGTCTCGGTGATCTTGCCACCGGTGCCGGTGACGTAGTCGAAGGTGTGCAGGCCGCTGTCGGCGCTCACCTGGGTCTTGACTCGTCCGGCGGTGTCGTAGGTGTTGGTCAGGTACACCGTGCCGCGGGCGTCCTTCGCCGTGGCCATCCGACCCGCGGAGTCGTAGGTGTAGGTCGAGACACCGCCGTTGGTGTCGGTCACGGTGGACAGGTGCCCTGTGCCGTCGTAGGTGTACCCCACGGTACGACCCGCGTTGTCGCGGGCCTGGGTGACCTGGCCCGCGGTGTTGTCGGTGAAGGCGATCCACTTGCCGTTGGGTGAGGTGACCTGGGTGATCGGGCCCTTGGCCCGGACTCGGCCGTCGACGTCAGCGGGTGCCGGGGCGCGGGTGATGGTGACCGTGTTGCCGAAGCGGTCCCGGATGGCCTGCAGGGGAGCTTCTTCGCCGAAGACGTAGGTGGTGCCGTCGCGAAGGCGGATGTCGAAACCGTTGCCGTTCCACACCATGACCGCGCCGCTGAACCTGGTCGGTGTCGGATCCGCCAGGAACGCCGCGGACATGAACTCCCGCGTGCCGGTGCTGCCGGGCGTGATGCGGTGGAAGCGGACCCGACTGCCGTTGGGCAGGATCAACTGGCCGTCGACCCATTGCTGGTTCGAGTACAGGAACATGTTGTACTCGGAGTTCGTGCCCACGCCGTAGGTGCGGAGCGCGGTGTCGCTGTGCTGGTAGGTGCGCGTCGAGGAGATCGAGATCGTGTCCGAGATCGCCAGGTCGGTGGTGGTGTTGGTCAGGAGACCGGTGGCGAGGTTGACGGGGTCGCCACCCCACTTGGTCTCACCGAGTTCTTCCGCGTTCTCCGGCGGTGGCGCGGCGGCGGGATCGATCAGCATCGCGCCGGTGAACTGGTAGACCTCGGTGCCCTCGTCCGGGACGACCTGCTTGGCGTCCGGGGTGACCTTGCCGTGACCGTAGACGAACCAGCCGCGGTCGACCGGGTCGTAGTGCCAGAAGTCCATCACGGTTCCGGGCGTCGCGTTGGTGATGTTGGGATACACCACGCGCGCACCGGTCGGGAACACGTAGGCACTGCCGGGCTGCACGGTGAAGTAGCTCGGCACCTTGGAGTTCGGCAGCGGGAACGGTGGTCGGTCGATCGGGATGGCGGTGATGCCCAGTTCCGTGACGACCTTGCCGTCGACGTCGCGGATGACCGCGCCGCGCGGCAGGTGGACCTCCAGGCCTGGGATGGCCGGGTTGGTGACGACGACCTCACGGTCGGTCGGTGACGGGAACTTCACCACGTGCGCGGTGTCCAAGGCGGACAGCCACAGCGGGTACGGCAGGACGGTGGTCTTGCCCGCCGTCAGGTCTACGCCGATGTCGTGCAGGCCGAACTCGCGGTTGCGCGTGTTGGACGTGGCACCGTTGACGCGCAGCATCCGGTGTCCCGAACCCAGTCCGGCGAGCAGGAACCTGCCCGCGTCGTCGGTCTTGGCACTCTTGCCGTCGACGGTCACGGTGACGTGGGCCAGACCTCGCCCGTCCAGGGTTCGGACGCGGCCGGACAACGCGGTCGTGCCATCCGGAGCGCGGAGCGGATCGAGTTCACGGCCGGTGGTCGGGCGGCGAGTGCTCCAGTCCTCGCCCGCGAGGTTGCGCGCGTCCGGAGTCCAGGAGAGGCCGCCTGTCGAGAACTGGGCGGCGGCATCGGTCACGAACCCGGAGATGGGCAACGGCTCCGACCTGGTCGACGGGCCGGACGGTAGCGGCGGGGTCGAGGGAATGGCGAGCGGGACGGTGGTGGTGGCGATCCCGTTGGACTGGGTGCGCTTCGCCGCCGCGACCGTGGTCAGGCTGAGATCGGCGGCGCCGCTGTAGGAGAACGGGATGAGCACGAAGGCGTACGTGCCGGTGACGGGCAAGGCGGGAATGGTGATGCCGGAAGGACCGCCCTGTTGCGAGATCAGCACCGTCCCGTCGGGCTTCAGCACGTGGAGCAGCGGATACACCGGGAGCGTAGCTCCGGGCACACCCAGCACGAGGCGCTGACCCGCGACGCCGGAGAAGGTCATCCTGGCGCTCTGCCCCACGCGCGGGAACGTGACGTTCTTGGCCGTGTTGAGGGAAATCGTGCCCGCGTTGGTCTGCACCGAGGCGGTCAGGTCCACCGCGCCCGTGCCGAGACCGACCGCGTACACGACCAGTCGATAGGTTCCTGTCGCACTGACGACGACGCTCGAGACACCGGTGTTGGAGACGGTCCCGTCCACGATCGCGGTGCCCGCCGAGTTCAGCACGCGCACCCGCAACTGCGTCCCGGACGAGAAGGTCCAGCCGGTGAAGGCGAAGTCGATCCACTGCCCAGCCGTCGCGGTGAACGACGTCTCGGCGAACCGTCCGGCCTGGGTGACCGGCAGGTTCTTGACCGCGCCTCCGACCGCGGTGGTCCCGAGGTCCACCCTCTCCGCCAGGAACAGCTTCACCGACCCCGTCTCCGCGGCGGGCAGGACGACGACCCTGTAGGTGCCCGCGGCGGTCAACGGATCCAGGTCGACGTGCAGTGACGGCAGGAAACCGTCTAGCAGCACTCCACCGTCCGGTCGGACGACCTGGACGACCACGTTGTGGGGGAAGGTGAAGTCGGAGAAGACCAGGGTCCGACGCTGCCCCACCGCGCCGGTGAACGTGAACGCCGTCGACTGCCCGACGCGTGCAGCCGTGATCGTCTTGATCGAACCGATGGCGAGGTCACCACCCGAGATCTCCGCCGCCATGGTCACGGTGAAGGTTCCGGTGCTCGTGCCGTTGTTCGCCGTCACCAGCAGCCGGTGGGCGCCCGTGACCGTCGGGCGCACCGAGAACGCCGAGAGGGCGGCGACGGTGTTGGTCTGGAACAGGACCGCCCCTTGTGGGTCGACGACCTGCACCCGCGGCGCCACGCCCGCCGGGAAGGACACACCGGTGAAGCCGAACGTCAGGCTCTGGCCCGCTGTGCCCGCGAACTGGAAGGAGGCCGTACGGCCGGATTGGGCGATCGACGTGCTGGTCGCCGTGCCGGTCGCGGTGAGGGTGCCCGCGTCCTGGCGTTGGGTCAGCCTCAACCCGAAAAGCCCGGTGCCGGAGTAGGGGCTCACGAAGATCGCGTACGTGCCGGTTGTCGGGAGCGCCGGGATGTCCCCGCGCAGGGCGTTGGCCTGGATCTGGGTCAGCACCGAGCCGTCGGGCGAGTACACGGTCACGAATGGCTGGGAGGCGAAGGTGTAGCCGGTGAAGTCCAGGTTGAGCACCTGCCCGGCGGTGCCCGCGTACGTCAGGCGCGCGTCCTGGCCGGGGCGGTCGATGATGACCGACGAGTTCTCCCCGAGCACGAGTTGGCCCGCGTCCACCGTGGTGGAACCCGTGACCGTGACCGCTCCGGTGCCTTGGTCGGAAGTCCCGAACAGCACCGTGTAGTTGCCGGTCTGGGTGGTGGCGAAGTCGATGTCGCCTGATCCGTCGAGCCTCACCGAGGCCCTGGACCCGTCGACGAACAGGAGCACGGACCCGTTGGGTTCGCGCACCGAGACCACCACCTTGGACCCGGCGGTGAACGTCGAGGAGGTGAACCCGATGTGCAGGTCCTTGCCCGCGGTGGCCGGGAACGTCAACTCCGCCAACTGGCCCGCACGGCCCAGCGTGACGCGGCTGCCCGCACCGGTGGGGTTCAGCGCGCCGGTGATCCGGCTGGACAACGTCGCCGTCACCGCGCCCGCACCCGTCCCGGACGGGTCGATGACGAACTGGTAGGTGCCGGTGAACGGGAGCGGCGGGAGTTCGAGACCTCCCCCCACCTCCGAGTAGAGCCAGGGCAGGTCCATCTCGTGCCGGGCGAAGGGCGCGCCGAACGGCGCGAACCCGGCGATGCCGAACTCCGAGGTGATCGTCGACCCGGTCAGCCCCAGGCTGAGCCGCTGGCCCTTCGTCCCGGAGAACCGCAGCAAGGACACTTTGCCCGCGGGTGCGGTCAGCGTTGCCGAAGCGCCATCGGCGGTGATGGTCGGGGTCGTGGCGACATCCGTTGCGGCGTAACCCTTCGGTACCGCCACGAACTCGTTAGCACTCGACGCCGACCCACCGGGAGTCACGACGGTGAGCGGGCCGGAACCGGCCGCGTCCGGAACAGTCACGGTCACCGACGTCGCCGTGGCGGCGGTGACCACGGCACGGGTCTTGCCGATGGAGACGATGGTGGTGGCCGGGGTGGTGTCGAAGCCGGTGCCGGTGATCGTCACCGTGCCGCCCGCCGCCGCCAACGCCGGGCTGAAGGCCGAGATCGTGGGCGGAAGCGAAGCGGCGTCGACGGTGAACGGCTTCGCGCTGGTGGCGGTGCCCGCGGACGTGGTCACCGTGATCGGGCCCGTGGTCGCGCCGGTCGGGACGGCGACGGTCAACGTGCGGGCGGTCGCCGCCGACACGGTGGCGGTGGTGCCGTTGAACTTGACCGTGTTCGCCGCCGGGGTCGCGCCGAACGCCGTGCCGGACAACGTGATCGTCGACCCCACCGACGCACGGGCCGGGACGGTGCTCAGGATCGACAACGTGGTGGAGGCGAACCGGTCGATCGACAGCAGGTTGCCGGAGTCGTCGTAGTTGTAGCGGCCGGTGTTCGCGCCGGTGTTGGTCTGCGAGACACCGACCAGGCGACCGGCGGCGTCGTAGGCGTAGTCCACCGGGTCCGACGGACGAGCCGCCGTCATGGCCAGGTCGGTCGCGGGACTGGGCGGAGCGGCACTCGCGGTACCGCCCAACGGGACTACCAGGCACAACGCGATCGACGCGATGAGCGCACGACGAAACCCCAACACGTTTCCCCCCAAGCCAAACCGTGCGGCAGCGCCCCCCTTTGTCGAGTGCTGCCCCGGCCGGGGCAGATCATGGAGAGGACCGATCGGAGTCCGTAAGATCCACGTGAGGTTCGTGCCCTTTCGAACCCGTCGACAGCGTTCGAAAGGGCAGAACCGCGCCTTCATCGCACCCGGATGGCCCAGGGCGTCAGGACGTGACGAGGAAGGTGAAGTCCGCGCGGACCCTCGTGTCCAGGGTGGTCGGGAGGTGGAGGCGGTTGGTGGTGACCAGGTGGGTCGCGGTGGATCTGCTCAGGCCGAAGCCCGCGGTCAGCAGTTTCCCCAGGCGGATGGGTGCCGGTAGTTCGAACCTGACGAAGACCTGCAACGACGTGGGGTCGTCGAGGTCGTGGAACGGGAGGTCGGTGTCCAACGCCCAGGTGCCGGTCCAGTCCAGCCGGTAGCCGGTTCTGCCCGCCAGGGCCGTGTCCATGATCAGGTCCCGCACCAGGGTCGGGTCGTTGTGCTCGTACCTCACCAAACGCTCGTGGTTGAGCGACTGCACGTGGACGCGCTCGTGGAGCGGGATCTTCGACGTGCGGCCGCAGCGGTCGCAGCCGATGAGCAGCCACACGTCGAGGAGTTTGCCGCTGGCGTTGACGCGGAACTTGCCGGTGGGGTGGTGGTGGGTGGAGCGGCACGACGTGCAGGTCGTGACGATGGTCGGGAGTCCCAGCTCCCGCACCACCCAGAGGGCTTTGCGGTCGTGCATGGCTTCGGTCGGCTCCGAGGCTCGCGGAGGACAGAGGTCCTCCGGGGGTCAGTGGTGTGCGGCGGGCGACTGCGCGCCAACCGTGAAGTGACTCCGCGTCGAGCGCGGACTTCGGACAGCACGGCGGAAATCCGCTCGTGCTCCACCAACTCACTGACCCATGCCCGACAGGATGGCCACCCGCGAGCACTCGGACAACCGGTTTTCAGCTCACCCGTCGACCGGAGAACACCAGCACCGCGCCTGCCATCACGACACCCGCGAGCGCGACCACGGGCGCGGGCAGGCCACCACCGTGTTGAACGCCCATGTAGTCGGTCGTGGGCAGGCCGCTGACGGCGCTGTACCAGAGCGGGACGTACAGCGCCTGGAACAGCCGGTGCGACCGGCTCAGCGACCCCAGGAAGTACGCCAGCGACGGGATGAACAGGACCGCCGCCGCCCACGCCGCCAAGCCCACCGGGTCGTCGACCAAGCGCACAGCGGCCGCGGCACCCACACCGGCGGTGAGCACGACGCCCGCCAACCACTCCGCGAGCACCCGCGGCCGCAACGCCGGGTACGGCCCGAGGAGCGACTGCACGTCGAACTCGTGGCGCTGGGTGCCCAGGCGCGACCACAGCAGCACCGGCCAGATCCACGCGGCGGGCAGCAGCACCACGCTCACGGCCTCCGCCGGGACGACGAAGGTGACCGCGGTGATCACGCCCGCGCCCGCCCACCACCAACGGGACACGCCCTGGAGCAGCACCCGCAGTTCGCCGGACAGCAGGCGCGGGAACGTCGTCAGCGCGCTCCCCCGGCGCACGGCGGTGCGCGGAGCGCCGAACGTCGCCGGGGTGGGAACGGCGTCGACCACGGGCGTCGCGGGGCCCGCCGAGCGCGACGGGTCGAAGCGGGTGAACCACAGCACCGGGACCAGCGCGAACGCCACCGCGAAGCCCATGACCACCAGTCGGCTGACCAGGAACCCGCCGTCGGGCGTGAACCCGGTCCACTCGAACGGCCGGAGCGGGACGTCCACCGCCGTGAGGCCGAGGCTGAACTCCGCGCCGGTGACGTCCAAGCCGTGGGCCACCATGGCCGCGCCCAGCGACTCCACCACGGCGCTCACGCCCAGTCCGCCGAACGGCGCGCCGGGGCTCTGCCCGCCGATCGCGAGCACCATCCAGCAGAAGAACCAGATCACGTTGCCCGCGCCCGTCCGCAGCACCGGGGTCAGCTCCCAGAACAGCGCGGCGGCCGCGGTCAGCACCACGGCCGGGAACGCGATCACGGCGTACGGCAGCAGGAGCGCGCCGACGTCGACCGCCGTGGACTCGCCGCGGGCGAACTGGAGCACCAGCGCCGTGACGGCCAGGACGCCCAGCATCGACGTCAACACCAGCACGTTGCTGAGCAGCTTCGACGCCAGGTACGCCGGGGCCCGCAGCGGGGTGGCCGCGAGCAGCTCCCCCACGCCCGTCCGCTCGTCGCGCGCGATGGTGTTACGCACCACGGCGAACCCGCCGAGCATCAGCCACACCGCGCTCGCCAACGCGGTCACCGTGCCCACGTACGCGCTGTTGTACAGCCCCCGGTACGAGCCGAGCTGCACGACGGTCCACTGCGCGTCGGCCGCGGGCACCGCGAGGTAGCCCAGCAGCACGGCGGCGAGCAGCGTCACGGCGTACACGGGCCTGCGAACGCGGTCGCGGAAGTCACCCAGGGCCAGTGCCGTCATCGCGGCACCGCCTGGCCGTTGATGATGCCCAGGTAGGCGTCCTCCAGGTCCGGCGGCACCGGCACGGCGTCGGCGGACGGCCGGATCGGCGACAGCAGGCGCAGCCGGACGCCGGTGGTGGTGCGGATCATCCGGCTCACGGCGTGCCCGGTCCGCATCGCCTCGACCTCGGCCGACGGCACGGTGACCTCCCAGACGTGCCCGTCCACGTCCCGCAGCAGGTCTTCCGGCGCGCCGCAGCGCAGGAGCCTGCCGCGCGCGACCACGGCGATGTCCGCGGCCACCGAGTCGACGTCGGAGACGATGTGCGTCGACAGCAGCACCACGCGGTCGACCGACAGGTCGCTGAGCAGGTTGCGCAGCCGCACCCGTTCCTCGGGGTCGAGGCCCGCGGTCGGCTCGTCCACGATGATCACCCTGGGGTCGCCGAGCAGGGCCTGGGCGATGCCGACCCGGCGCAGCATGCCGCCGGAATACTTGCCCAGCGGGCGTTTCAGCGCCCCGGTGAGGTTCACCAGCCCCAGCAGCTCGTCCACGCGGGCCTTGGCGGTGCGGGTCGAGAGGCCCTTGGCGGCGGCGAGGTAGAGCAGGAACTCGCGGGCGGTCAGGTTCGGGTAGACGCCGAAGTCCTGCGGCAGGTAGCCGAGGACCCGGCGCAGCGCGTCGGGGTGCGCCACCACGTCCACGCCCTCGAAGCGGACCTGGCCGGAGGTGGGGCGGGTGACGGTGGCGGCGACGCGCATCAGCGACGACTTGCCCGCCCCGTTCGGGCCGAGCAGGCCGATCAGACCCGGCCGCAGGGGCAGCGTGATGGCGTCGACGGCGCGGGTGCCGCCCTGGTAGACCTTGGTGACGTCGAGCAGTTCAAGCATGTCCCCAGGGTCGGGCACCGCGGCCGATCGGACCTCTCCCGTTCGGCAGAGATCAGCGAACCGGGAACACCGCCGCGACCCGCCACCCCTCGCCACGCGGTCCGGCCTCCAGCCTGCCGCCCGCCGCCTCCACGCGGTCCCGCAGCGCGGCCAGGCCGCTGCCGCCGCTCGCACGGGTGCCGCCGGTGCTCGGCCCGTTGTCGACGACGGACACCTCGACGAACGGCCCGCCGACGACCGCGACCACCACCTCGCCCGCGCGGGGCGCGTGCCTGCGGACGTTCGTCAACGCCTCCAGCACCACCGCGTAGGCCGCCTCGTCCGCGTCCCGCCCCAGCACCACGTCCGCCAGCTCACCGCGCACCCCGGACCGCTCCACCAGCGCGGGCAGGTCGGCGAGCCCCAACGCGGGCAGGTCGTCGGCGCGCAGGGCCGTGACCGCCCGGTCCATGGAGTCCAACGCGCGCAGGGCCGCCTCCTCCACCCGTGTGAACGCCTCCCGCGCCTCGACCTCGTCGTGCGGGACGAACCGCGCCGCCTGCGCCTCCACGACGATCCCGGTCACCTCGTGCGCGACGGAGTCGTGCAGCAGCGCGGCCAGTTCCAGCCGTTGCCGCACCCGCGCGTCGGCCACCGCCTCGACCCGTCGGGTGTCCAGCCCGCGCAGGTAGACGCCGATGCCGATGGCCACGGCGATCGGGAACGGGACGGCCACCAGCCCGAGGACCGCCGTGTCCCACCGGGGCGGGGTCAGGTGCAGGCTGAACCGCAGCGGCAGCGCCAGCACGGCGGCGACCACCAGGGCCGTCACGGGCACGACCCGCCGTGAACGGACCGACCGCACCGCGCGGCCGAGCACCACCAGCAGCCCGGCCAGCTCGAAAGGCATCCACAGCAGCGCCATCGACGGCGTCCCGGTGTACAGGACGTCCACCACGAGCGAGAGCACTGCCGCGCCGACCACCGCCGCGCCGAGCCCGATCCGGCGCACGGGCCAGCGCCACGTCCCCACCAGCACGACCGCCGTGGCGCACAGCGCGACGGCGAGCGCCCCGGAGGGGGCGACGATCACCGGCGGGAGCAGGAAGACCGCCGGGAGCAGGCGCAGCGCGTCGCGACCGTCCACTCAGGACCCCTTCCCGGTCGAGTAGCCCATCTCGTGCGCCCACACGGCGATCCCGACCCGGTTGCGCACGCCGAGCTTGCGCTGGATGGCGGCGACGTGGGTCTTCACCGTGCCCGCGCCGATGAACAGCTCCGCCCCGATGTCGGCGTTCGTCCGTCCCTCGGCGACCTTGCCCGCGACCTCGACCTCCCGGTCGGTCAACGGCTCCACCAGTGGCCGCGGTTCCGGCTTCGCGTCCACGACCTGGCGCAGCAGCCGCACGGTGATCGACGGGCTGATCAGGCTGTCGCCGTTGACCGCCGCCCGCACCGCCTCGACCAGCAGCACCGGCCCGGACTTCTTGAGCAGGAACCCGGAAGCCCCGTACCGCAGCGCCGGGTACACGTACTCGTCCAGGTCGAACGTGGTCACGACGACCACCCTCACCGGCGTCGACGCCAGCCTGCGGGTGACCTCCAGCCCGTCCAGCCCCGGCATCCGCACGTCGAGCAGCGCCACGTCCGGCAGCAGCCGTTCGGCCTGCTCCAACGCGGTGACGCCGTCCGCGGCCTCGGCGACGACCTCGATGTCGGACTGGCTGTCCAGGATCCGGCGCAGGCCGCGGCGCACCATCTCCTGGTCATCGGCGATCAGCACCCGGATGGTCACGGTCGGCGATCGTTCCACATCACCCCTCCCACCGGCCGAGCAGTCGGCGAGCAGGCACGGTCACGGGACGAGGATCGCGCGACGCTCTACCGCGAGATCGCCCAGTACGACATCAGGGTGTCGGGGCAGACCTGACCTTCGCCAGACCGGCGAACCAGGCGGGTGAGACGACCACCGGTGGTGGTGCGGGGGCGGTGGTGCCGCGTTCGTGGTGGATGGTGTCGACGCCCGCGGCGCGCGCGGCGGCGAGGTCGTGCTTCGTGGTGCCGACGAACACGCACGACTCCACCGGGATGGCGGCGGCGTGGATCGCCGTGGTGATCAGGTCCGGGGCGGGTGGCAGGGCGGCGCGGTCCGAATCGTTCCGCCCGGCCACGCGGCCGACGTGCGCGTCGAGGCCGTGCATCACCAGCAGCGCGCGCATGACCCGGACGTCCAGCGAGCCCACCACGGTGATGCGGGCTCCTCCCGCCGCCAGCTTCGCGAACGCCTCGCCGACGCCGGGGGTGAGCCGGGCCGCGGCCACGACCTCGTGCTCGATCCGCCGCCACTGCGCGTACACGGCCTGTTCGGTGGCGGGCCCGATGGACGCCGCGAACGCCAGGACGACGAACGGGTCGTCGGTCCGCGCGACCTTCCGCGGCAACCGGTCCTCGGCCACCATCAACCGCAGCCGGTCGGCGACGGGCAGTTCCGGCAGGTGCTCGACCACCGGCCCGTCCAACGCCACCAGCACGTGGTCACGGTCCGCCAGCAGTTCCTCAGCGCTCATGATGTCCCCCTTGGCTTCCAGCATGCCAGGATTCGGCTCACCGGGTGACGAGCGTCGGCCAGACCCAGGCCGTCTTCACGTCCGCGCAGTCCCGAAGTACGCCGAAAGCCGCCCGCACCAGTGCGGTCAACGCGAGTCGCGACCGCCGGGTGATCCGCTACCGTGCCCGGATGACCGACCCAGCACCGCGGTTCGGCGGCCTGCTCGACCGGGCCCGGTCGAGTCGCCTGCTGCGCGGGGTGGGCGAACTCGTCCTGCTCGGGGCGGCGCTGCTGGTCTTCACCCTCCTGCACGCCGCGATGACCACGGACGTCTCCGTGCCGACCGCGAACGCGCTCTCCTTGCAGGCGTGGGAGAAGACGCTCCACCTGGACGTCGAACTCGCGGCCAACAGGTGGCTCACCGACCACCCGGCCCTGGTCCTGCCCGCGGTGTACTACTACCGCCTCTACTACCTCGCGCTCGTCGGAGTCCTGGTGTGGACCTACTTCCGGCACACCGAGGTCTACCGGAAGGGCCGTCGGGCGCTGCTCGTGATGGTCGCCCTCGTCCTGCCGGTCTACTGGGCCCTGCCGATGTCGCCGCCCCGGTTCTCCCTGCCGGGCGTCGTCGACGTCGTGGCCCTGCACTCCCCCATCGGCAACCACGCGCCCCAGGCGAGCGGCGGCCAGGTCCTGTACTCCGCCATGCCCAGCATGCACACCGCGTGGTCGCTGTGGTGCGCGTACGTCGCCTGGTCCGCGCTCCGGACGTCCCACTCGCGCCTCGCGCCGCTGCCGTGGCTGTTCCCGCTCGGCATGGTCGCGACCGTGCTCACCACGGGCAACCACTACGTGCTCGACCTCGTCGGCAGCGCGGTCCTGGTCACCGCGTCCGTCGCCGCCGCGTCGGCACTCCACCACAGGCTCTAGTCGCTCCGCACCAGAACGCCGGACGCGGCGCTCGACCAGTTTGAGGACGGGCCTGGGCTCGAGCACCGATCGTCGGACTCGCCCTACGTCGAGGGCCTGTACCGGGTGGCGGGCACGGCGCCTTCCTGCGGAACCTGCCCGTGGGCGGGCTCGTGGACGGCCGCGTGTCGAGCCCGCGCACGACGCCGCGCTCCTTCGTGCTGCAGGGCAGCGAGTGGGAGATCCCGACCTACGAGAACGCGGAGACGTTCGCGGGGCGCCTGGTCGGGGCGGGGCTGCTGGTGCGGGACCCGTTGGTGACCGACGTCGTCGCCGGGGAACGGCCTGTGCTGGTCACACCGCGCTCGGTGCAGCGCCGGGTCGCCGTGGCCACGGGCCTGACGCAGGGCGTGATCCGCCAGATCGAGCGGGCGCGGCGGGCCACGATGCTGCTGCGGCAGGGCGTCGCCGCGACTGCTCTCGTACGACGCGTCGGCGATGCCCGGCGCGCCCGAATGACCCGGAACGACGAGGGCCGCGTAGCGCCCGACCGAAGAACAGTGTGGTGCGGGTGGCGGCCCGCCCTAGCCCGCCGAGGCGAGGACCTTGCCCAGCAACCGGTGCAGCTGTTGCTGTTCCCGCTCGCCCAGCACGGTGAACGGCGAGTGCGCGTAGGTCGTGGCCAGCAGCCGGGCACGGGCCTCCTCGCCCGCCTTGGTGAGCACGAGGGTGCGCACCCGGCCGTCCGCGGGGTGCGGGGCGCGGTGGGCCAGGCCCTTCTCCTCCAGCTTCGCGCTGATGAGGGTGATGTTCGACGGGTCGCACTGGAGGCGGACGGCGAGCTGGCGCAGCGACCGGGGTTCGGCGGCGGGGTCGAGCAGCCACAGGAGGTTCGCCTGGGTCTCGGTGAGACCCTCGGCGTCCACCACGCTCCTGGTCATCCCGACCACCAGCCCGCTGAGGCTGATGAGCTGCTCGACCAGGCGCGCGTTCGTTTCGTGCGTGCTCATGGCCCGAGCGTACTGGTTGAGCGGCTCAGCGATTCGGGCTAGCGCGCGAGCACCTGGACCCGGTCGAGGGCGAGCGTGCCCGAGGTGAGCCGCACGCCGATCGCGGGTGACCACGCCGCCCGCTGCTCCGGGGTGACCGCCGTGGCGTAGGGCGCGGTCCGGAGCAGCCGCCACGTGGCGCCGTGGCCGAGCCAGCTCGTCATCGTGGACGCGCCGAACACGACGGCGATCCGGTCGCCGGGCGCCCACGTCACGTCCGCGCAGCACCCGCCCGTCGCGCTGTCGCCGAAGTCCCGTCCGGCGACTCGCACGTCAACGCCGGAGGTGCGGGACTTGTTGTTGTACCAGGACAGCACGAGGTCGTCCGGCCCGGCGGCGAGGCCGGCGAGCACGCTGTCCTCCGGGGACGCGCCGGTGAACGACGTGGGCGTCAGGATCACCGCGAGGTCGCCCGCCGGTGCCCGCACCGGCGCGACGAGCACGGCGGAGGACTGGCGGGACGCGGCGGTCGCCGTCAACGACCCTCCCGACACCCCCACCACCGGCGCGGGTTCGCCGAAGCGCGCGCCGACCCGGTAGTCGGCGAGGGTGTCGAACCCGTCGTCCCACACGACCTTGCCGAAGTCGGCCGGGTCGAACACGGCCTCGGCTTGGACGACGTCCCCGCTGGCGCGGCCCCCGGACGTGGGGACGAGCAGCCGCAGCGGGGCTCGGGTGCCGGGGGTGAGCGAGGTCGGGGCGTGGACCTGCCAGCGCAGCTCGGCCGGACGGCCAGGGGTGACGACCATGGGGGCGACCGGGGCGGCGGTCCACCCGGCGGGCAGCTGGAGTTCGGGGCGCACGGTCAGCGGTGTCGTGGTGCGCACGGTCGCCCGGACCTCGGTGGTGCCGCCGGACTTCACGTGCAGCACGCCGTCGTCGGGGGTGCGGAACGCGGCGGTGACCCGGCTGTCCTCCGGTCGCCACGACTGCACCGCCGTGATGCCGACGGCTCCCCCGTCGTCGCGCTTCGGCCGCACCCGCAACGCGCTGGTGAGCACCGGCGGATCCACCACGACCCGGCTCAGCTTCCCCCGCTCGGGTTTCGCGACTCCGGGCAGCGCGACCCACGAACCGTCGGGGGCGCGGTAGTCCACCGCGACCGCGTCCGGCGTGCGCACGCCCCCGCCGTCGTCGTAGAACGCCATCCGCACGTCCGACACCCGTGTCGGCGCGCCGACGTCGACGGCCAGCCAGTCCTCCCGGTTGGGGCTGCCGTAGGTGGTCCACCGGGTCGAGGGCGTGTCGAGGTGGAAGTCCTGGCCGTCCACGGCGTCGGCCGGGCTGTCGCCGGACCACGTGTAGGAGGCCGTGGCGGTGGCGGCGTTGGCGAGGTCGTCGACCAGCGGGGTCACCGCGGACCCCTTGCCCTGCTTCACCTTCACGTCCACCGGGCGCAGGTCGGCCTGGCGGTGCACGAGGTCGCCGTCGACCCACACCCGCAGGCCGGAGCCCTTGCCGTAGGTCTTGCCGTCGCGGTCCCACACCACCGACAGGTTGCGGCCGTGGTACGGCACGTTCTCCACCGCGAAGTGGTCCCAGCCGTCCGGCACGAGCGGTGACAGGCGGACCGCGTCACCCTGCTGCGGCCGGATGCCCAGCAGGCCGGAGAGCACGAGGTCGTTGAACGTGGAGTGGTTGTAGTCCTCGCTGTGGCCACGCCCGTCGTAGAGCCAGCGGTCCTCGTCGGGGTGGTGCGCCTCGGCGACGTACGGGGACCCGTTCTTGTGCTGGGTGGCCGCGTAGCCGCGCAGGACGTCGTAGTAGTCCTGCCGGTCCACTGCGGACTGCGCCGGGTAGTCGGCGAGCAGGTTCGCCAACGCCGTCAGGGTCTGGCTCGTGGCGTACGGCCAACTCGGGCCGTCCCACCGGCAGCAGCCTTGCAGGGCGTCGTGCATGAACCACGGGCTGCGGCGCTCCACGGTCGTCGGCCCGAACGGCGCGGCGAACCCGGCCGGATCGGTGAGCTGGGCCCACGCCCCGGAGTTCGCGGCGGGCGCCATGTGGAAGTACCACGGGATGAAGCCGATCTCCTCGCGGTCCGCGAGCTTGGTCCGGCCGGGGTTCTCGTCGCGCGCCACGTGCTTGTAGAACTTGCCGTCGGCGTCCCAGAGCCGACTCTCCACAGCGGACTGGAGGGCCTTCGCGTCGCGCTCGTAGCGGTCGGCCGCGCGCCGGTCGCCGTTGCGGCGCAACAGGCTCGCGATGGCCTTCGCGTCGCCGTACTGGTAGGCGTTGAGGGTCGGCCGGAAGCCCGCGCCGCCGTGGTACGGGTCGTCGCTCTGGTAGGACGACGCGGTGTACTCCATCGCGTCCCACACCGGGACCTGCCAGTACAGGCCGAGGTCGCGGTCGAACTGCGGCGACCACGCCTCCCACTGCTCCTCCAGCTCCGGCAGCCGGTCCACGGCGTAGTCGAACCGGCCGTCCACCGACGCCCGCGCGACCACCGCGTCGGCCGCCCAGAACGAGTACTGGTGGGCCCAGTCCGTGGTGTTCTCGTTGAGGAAGTCCACCGCCGGCTTGGGACCCGCGCCGCTGCCCTTGAGCCAGTAGTCCAGGTAGTCGTCCAGGTAGCGGGTGTCGCGCAGCCACCGGCCCTCGTAGACGTGGTGGCCCGCGGCGGCGGAGATCCCGCCGCCGGGGGCGGAGTAGCCGACCGGGCCGAGGAACTCCGAGACGATCCAGCCGTCCTCGGGACCGGTGTACTTCAGCGCCTCCTTGTAGGTGCGCCAGCGGTAGTAGTACGTGTCCTCGATCGTCTTGTCCGGCAGGTCGACGAACGGGATGTTGGCCTCGTACCAGTCCGGCTCGACGAACCCGGCCAGCTTCGCCCCGTGGTCGAGCAGGTGCGTGCCCCGACCGACCTCCGGGTACAGCGGCGCGGCCGTGGCCGGGGCGGCGGCGGCCTCCGTCCCGACCACGCCCGCGGCGGCGAACGCGAGGGCGACGCCGAGCGCGCCGAACCGGACTCGCTGATCGGGCACGGGTACCCCCAAGGTCGTCGGACTCCACAGCGAGCACCCAGGGAACGCGGCGCCGCGCTACCACCGGGATGTTTATAGCTGTCCGGATACAACGTTGTAAACAGGCATCGCGAGGGGATCTTGTTCGGCCTTGTCGGGTCTTGACGGGGTCAGACCCGACCGTTTCGACCGCCGTCCCGCCCGGTTCCGGCCCGAACTGGTCCGGACCACTGCCCGTTCGGTCAGCGACCACAGAGTTCGGTCCACGGGGATTGACGGGAGCGCCCGAGCGTTGCGACAGTGGCCGACAGGGAAGTGGGAGCGCTCTCACTTCCCTGTCGGCGCCGTCGCCACCCGCCCTGGTCGCGGAGCCGTGCTCGACCCCGCGACGCACGAACCCTCCTTCGCTGTCGCGGGTCCCTGCGTCGCACCGAAGGAGAACCATGCGCTGTAGCAGGATGACCAGGGTCGGTATGACCGGCCTGCTGGTCGTGGGGATGGCACTCGGCCTCACCCCCACCTCGTCCGCCGCTCCCGCTCCCGCCGAACCCGCCCTCTCCCCCGCCATGGTCCAGGCGATGCGCCAGGACCTCGGCCTCGACGAGCAGCAGGCCAAGACCAGGATCCGCCAGGAGGCCACCGCCACGAAGATCGCGTCCGACGCGACCACCGCGGCCGGTGACGCCTACGGCGGCAGCTGGTTCGACGCCGCCAAGGGAAAGCTGGTCGTCGCATTGACCGACCAGACCAAGGCCCGCGCCGTGCGGGCCACCGGCGCCGAGACCACGACCGCGACGCACTCCGCGGCCGAGCTCGCCTCCGTGAAGAGTGGCATCGACGGCCTGTCCAAGGCGAGGACCGTGCCCGCGGGCGTCAGCGCCTGGCGGGTCGACGCCCGGCAGGGCGGTGTCGTCGTGGACGTCCAGCCCGGCGCGTGGAACGCCGACGTGGACGCGTTCCTGACCACGGTCAAGAAGACCGGGCCGGTCATCGTGAACACCGAGGGCGTCCAGGCGCCCACGACGTTCGCGGCGGGCACGGTCGGCGGCGACCCCTACTACGTGGGGCCGTACCGCTGCTCCATCGGCTTCTCCGTGCACGGCGGCTACGTGACCGCGGGGCACTGCGCCGCGGGTGACGGCGTCGCCTACGGCTGGGACCGCTCCTACCAGGGCAACTTCGCTGGCTCGTCCTTCCCCGGCAACGACTACGCGTTCGTCCGCACCGGGGGCGGCTGGTGGAACGTGCCCGTCGTGCTCGGCTGGGGCCAGGTCAGCGACGCGCTCGTGCGCGGCTCGTGGGAGGCGCCCCCCGGCACATCCGTGTGCCGCTCGGGCTCGACCACGCACTGGCACTGCGGCGTGATCCAGGGTCGCAACGAGACGATCAACTACGCGCAGGGCGCCGTGTACGAGATGGTCGGCACCAGCGTGTGCGCCGAGGGCGGCGACTCCGGCGGCTCGTTCATCACCGGTGACCAGGCACAGGGCGTCACCTCCGGCGGGTACGGCAACTGCTCCAGCGGCGGCCGCACCTGGTTCCAGCCGGTCAACGAGATCCTCAGGGTCTACGGCCTGACCCTGCTCACCGCGTAGCGGAGTGGTAGCGGGCCGTCCTGCGGGCGGCCCGCTACCCTCGGTCCACTTGGAACGGTGCTCCGCCGTTCACCACGACTGCGAATGGACAGCGGCACAATGCGCGCGATCGTGCTCGACGCACCCGGACCGCCCGAAGCGCTCGCGATCCGCGAGCTGCCCGTCCCCGCCGCGGATCACGGCCGGGTCCTCATCCGGGTGAAGGCGTTCGGGCTGAACCGCTCCGAGCTGCACACCCGCCTCGGCCTGGCCGACGGCGTCACGTTCCCGCGCGTGCTCGGCATCGAGGCGACCGGCGTCGTGGAGAGCTGCCCCGGCGGCGAGTTCCCGGTCGGCGCGCAGGTCGTGGCGATGATGGGCGGCATGGGCCGGACGTTCGACGGCGGCTACGCCGACTACACCCTCGTGCCCGCCACGCAGGTCATCCGGTTCAGCAGCCACCTGCCGTGGTCGACGCTCGGCGCGGTCCCCGAGATGCTCCAGACCGCCTACGGCGCGCTGACCGTCGGCCTCGGCATCCGGAAAGGACAGTCGCTGCTGGTGCGCGGCGGCACCGCGTCGGTCGGAATGACCGCCGCCGTGCTGGCCAAGCGGCGGGACATGACCGTGTTCGCCACGACCCGCAACCCCGCCAAGGCCGCCGCGTTGACCGCGCTCGGCGTGGACCACGTGCTCGCCGAGGACGGCGACGTCGCCGCTCAGGTCAGGGCGATCCTGCCCGAGGGCGTCGACGCGGCGTTGGAACTGGTCGGCACGCCGACCCTGCCGGACACCCTGCGCGCCACCGCGGTGGGCGGCACGGTGTGCTTCGCCGGGATGCTGTCGAACGTGTGGACCGTGCCCGACTTCTACCCCATCGGCTACCTGCCGCGCGGCGTCCGCCTCAGCGCCTACGGCGGCGACGCGAGCGACCTGCCCGCCGAGGTGCTCCAGGAGTTCCTGGACGCCGTCGCGGCGGGGTCGGCCGTCGTGCCGATCGACCGCGTGTACGAGTTCGACCAGATCGTCCAGGCGCACACCAGGATGGAGGCGGGCGAGGCCACCGGGAAGATCGTCGTGGTCACCTGACCGCTGCTAGGTTCTCCGCGTGGACGTGGTGCTGCGCCCGATCGAGGCGACCGACGACGACGTGCTGTTCGAGCTGATGCGCGACCCCGAGTCGGTCCGCATGGCGGCGTTCACCGCGAGGGACCCCGACGACCGCGAGGCGTTCGACGCCCACCGGGAGAAGATCAGGGCCCGCACGGACGTCACGGAGTGCGCGGTGGTCCACGGTGGACGTCTCGTCGGCAGCATCGCGTGCTTCGTGATCGAGGGCGACACCGAGATCACCTACTGGATCGACCGCGCCGTGTGGGGTCGGGGCGTCGCGAGCCGCGCGCTCGCCCTCTTCCTCGACCTGGTCCCGACGCGTCCCCTGCACGCCAGCGCCGCCAGTGACAACGCGGGCTCGCTGAAGGTCTTGCGGCGCGCGGGCTTCGTCGTCGTCGGCACCGACACCGGCTACGCCAACGCGCGGGGTGCCGAGATCGAGGAAACCGTTCTCCGCCTGGACTGACGCCCGTCGCGGAAATGGCCCGTTCGGCGGTAATGCCGAAGTGGCGGCTGACAACCCGGACAGAACCGTTGACACCACGCCCTTTTCCATTCGATGGTGAGGACGATCGGGCGAACGCGAACTCTCCGTCAACGGCGAAGGAGAAGGATCCGGCATGCGATGGAACCTCAGGCGGCTGGGCGCGGCGGCGCTGGCGGTAGCACTGGCCACGGGGATGTCGGTGGCCTCGACGGTGCCCGCGGTGGCGGAGTCGAACGGCGGCGTGCGGGTGATGCCGCTCGGTGACTCGATCACCGACGGCTTCAACGTCCCCGGCGGCTACCGGATCAACCTGTGGCAGCGGATGGCGGCGGCGGGCCAGACCGTCGACTTCGTCGGCTCCGGCTTCAACGGCCCCGCGAACCTCGGCGACCACGACCACGAGGGCCACTCGGGCTGGCGGATCGACCAGCTCGACGCGAACATCGTCGGCTGGCTCCAGACGTCCGCGCCGCGCACGATCCTGCTCCACATCGGCACGAACGACATGAACCAGAACTACGACATCGCCAACGCCCCGGCCAGGCTGTCGGCGCTGATCGACAAGATCCGGCTGAACGCCCCCGCGGTGGAGCTGTTCGTCGCCCAGATCACGCCCGAGAGCGACGCCACGCTCGAATCGCGCGTGCAGGCGTACAACGCGGCCGTGCCCGGCATCGTGGCGCAGAAGGGCTCCCGGACCCACCTCGTCGACATGCACTCCGCCATCACCACGGCGGACCTGGCCGACGGCGTGCACCCCAACGCCGCGGGCTACGACAAGATGGGCGCGCGCTGGCACGCCGCCCTCCAGTCGGTCCCCGGCAGCCTGGCCCCGATCGCCACGCCCCCGGTGGGCACCGAGGTGCTGCTGGCCAACCCGCAGGCCAACCGCTGCCTGGACGTCAACGGCGCTTCCACGGCCGACGGCACCCAACTGGTGATCTTCGACTGCCACGCGGGCGCGAACCAGCGCTGGACCAGGACCGCGGCGGGCGAGCTGCGCGCGTACGGCACGCACTGCCTGGACGTGAACGCCAACGGCACCGCGAACGGCACGAAGATCCAGCTGTACACGTGCAACGGCACGTCAGCGCAGAAGTTCACCTTCACCACCAACGGGAGCATCGTCGGCGTGGGCTCCGGCAAGTGCGTGGACGTCACGTCGAGCGGCACCGCCAACGGCACGCTGGTGCAGCTCTACACGTGCAACGGCACCGGCGCCCAGCGCTGGTCCACCCGCTGACCCCGTCGTGGCGGGGCGTCCCACTCGGACGCCCCGCCACGCCGTCAGCCCTCGCGCAGCTTCGCGAGCGTCAACACCTGGCCGGAGATCCCCCACCCGCCGTCGGCGACCTCCTCGACCAGCACCATCGTGGTCGCGCGGGCCCGGTCCCCGAACGTCTCCGCGTACAGGTCGGTCACCTTCGTGACGAGCACCTCCTTCTGCTCCGCGGACAACGTCCCGGCGGGCACCTTCAGATTCGCGAACGGCATGACGACTCCCTGAACTGGTGGATGTCCTTCAACCATGCCGCCGCCCGCCCCGCCGAACCAGGTGGAGACACCCCCTGGCACGGCTCGCGGACCGCCCGCACACTGAGGTCGTGAACCTGACCGAACTGGGCGCCTTCCTCCGCTCCCGCCGCGCCCGCACGACGCCCGCGGAGGTGGGCCTGCCCACCGGCCCGCGCCGCCGCGTGCCGGGCCTGCGGCGCGACGAGGTGGCCACCCTGGCGGGCGCGTCGGTCGACTACTACACCGAACTCGAACGCGGCAAGGGCACGCAGCCGTCAGCTCAGATGCTCGCCGCCCTGGCCAGGGCCCTGCGCCTGACCCACGACGAGCGCGACCACCTCTACGTCCTCGCGGACCGCCGACCACCGGCGAACGCCCGGTCCGCCCACGTGGACCCCGCGATGCTGGCGCTGCTGGACCGCCTGGACACCACCCCGGCCCGCATCATCACGGACCTCCACGAGACCGTCGTGCAGAACCACCTGGCGGACGCCCTGCTGGGCCCGCCGCCCCGCGCGACCAGCTTCATCCAGCAGTGGTTCACCGACGAGGACGTTCGCGGCGTCTACCCGGTGGAAGACCACCCGCACCACTCGAAGGTCCTCGTCCACGACCTCCGCGCGGCGGCGGCCCGGCGCGGCACGGACCCCACCGCGACCGCCATGATCACCCGCCTGCGCGCGGCCAGCCCCGAGTTCGCCGCCCTGTGGGACACCGGCGACGTCGCGGTGCGCCGCGGCGACCGCAAACGCGTGATCCACCCGGAGCTGGGGACGCTAGACCTGCACTGCCAGAACCTGTTCAGCGAGGACGGGCGGCAACGCCTCCAGTTCTTCACCGCGCCCGTGGGCGGCCAGGCGGTGGAGCAGCTGGAACTGCTGGCGGTCATCGGTGTCCAGCGGTTCGCCGAGTGACCTCCCCCGCGGTCGGAGGAACAGCGGGATCGGGTCGAGGTCGGCGAGTCGTGCACGTGCGCCTTGTCCACATCGGACAGACCGGTGGCGGAGTAGTCCCGGCACAGCAACACGGACAGGTCGGCATCCCCGTCCGGTGCACGCACGTCCACCAGGCCCGCCTCCGTGAGTTCGGTGAGCGCGCTCGTGCGGTCGCTCAGGGAGCGATCCGGCCTGCCCCCGTCAGGGTGTTCGGCCGGTGAACGCGATCAGCCGGGTCTGCACGTCGGCGTCGTCCGGCACCTCGACCTTCGGCCCGTAGTGCCCGCTGGACCGCAGCGCCTCGTCCGCCGTGACCATCCCCTCCAGCAGCGCCGCGCACCGGTCGGGGTCGAGCCGCTCGTCCTGCCCGGTGGCGCGCGCCAGGTCCCACGTGTGCATGAAGACGTCGCTCGTGTAGAACGTGTCCACGGCCCGGTCCAGCGGCACCTCGCCGATGTGCGGGTTCCTCAGCACCTTCGACGCCGTGTCCGGCGAGTCCAGCAGCGCTTGCACGCCATCGCTGTGCGCGGTCCACGCGGCCACCGGGTCCTCGTCCACCGACGGGCCCGCGGGCAGGTCGACCCCGGCCCCGGACTTCAGGAACGCCGGGAACCACTCCACGAGGTGCCGGACCACGTCCCGAGCCACCCACCCCTCGCACGGCGCGGGGGCGTCCCAGCCGCCGTCCGCGACCCCGCGCACCCGTTCGGTGAACACCGCGGCGACCGCCCGGTGGTCCTCAGCCGCTGTACCCATGCCCGCTCCCGCTGCTCGGCGACAAGACCAGCAGCACAGTAATCCGCCCCACCGACATCCACCCGTTTGACAAAACCACCACTCTTGTCAAACGGACTTTACAAAAGCTACCTTCTTGTACAGCCGACGAGGAGGTCGACCATGCCGAACGACACCGGCACCGTCCCGGAGGGCTCCACCGACCGCTGGGTCGACCGGAAGCGCTACCTGTGGCTGATCGGCCTCGTGGTGCCCTCGCTGGCGTTCGCCGCGCTCGGCCTGCACGCGCTGACCGGCTGGGGCGTGTGGTTCTGGATCGGCCCGATCGTGGTACTGGTGATCGTCCCCGCCATCGACCTCCTGGCGGGCCTGGACCGCTCCAACCCGCCGGACGACGTGATCGAGGCGCTGGAGAACGACCGGTACTACCGCTGGATCACCTACCTGTTCCTGCCCGTCCAGTACGCGGGCTTCGCCGCCGCCTTCTGGACTATCGCCCACGGCGGTCTCTCCACAGTGGACAAGATCGGCCTGGCGATCACCATCGGCTGTGTGGGAGGCATCGGCATCAACACCGCGCACGAACTGGGTCACAAGAAGGAGAGCCACGAGCGCTGGCTCTCCAAGATCGCCCTGGCGCAGAGCTTCTACGGCCACTTCTACATCGAGCACAACCGCGGCCATCACGTCCGCGTGGCCACGCCGGAGGACCCGGCCAGCAGCCGCGTCGGCGAGACCTTCTACCGGTTCTGGCCGCGCACGGTGCTGGGGTCGCTCGCCGGCGCGTGGCGACTGGAGACCAAGCGCTACGCCCGCCGCGACCGGCACCCGTTCCGCCTCGGCAACGACGTCCTCAACGCCTGGCTGATGTCGCTGGTCCTCTGGGGCGCGATGACCGCCTGGCTGGGCGTGGGGATCCTGCCGTACCTCGTCGTCCAGGCGGTCGTGGGCTTCTCGCTGCTGGAGGTCGTCAACTACCTGGAGCACTACGGCATGGCCCGCCGGGTGGTCGGCGCGCCCGGCCGCAGGCGCTACGAGCGGGTGGCGCCGCGGCACAGCTGGAACTCCAACAACATCGCCACCAACGTCCTGCTCTACCACCTGCAACGGCACAGCGACCACCACGCGAACCCGACCCGCCGCTACCAGTCGCTGCGGGACTTCGAGGAGTCCCCCGCGCTGCCGACCGGGTACGCCGGGATGATCCTGCTGGCCCTCGTGCCACCGCTGTGGCGCCGGGTGATGGACCCCAGGGTGCTCGCGCACTTCGACGGCGACATGAGCCTCGCCAACATCGAGCCCCGCCGCCGCGCCGAGGTGCTGGCGAGGTACCCGGCCACCTCCTCCCCCGCGCTCCCGGAGCACACCGAGAACCCCGCGGCTCCCGGCTGTCTCTGCCCCGGCTGCGGTTACACCTACGACGAGCGCACCGGCGACCCGCGGGAGGGGTTCCCCGCGGGCACCCCGTGGTCCGCCGTGCCGGACACCTGGTGCTGCCCCGACTGCGGGGTGCGCGAGAAGCGCGACTTCGTGGCGCGCGCCTAGGATGATCGTCGTGACGGAGGCGGCGGCGATCCCCGGCGGTCAGCACCGGGCCAGGATCATCGCGGCCGCGATCGACCTCACCGTGACCTCCGGCTGGTCCACCGTCACGATGTCCCGCCTGGCCGTGGCCGTCGGCGTGAGCAGGCAGACCGTCTACAACGAGATCGGCACCAAGCAGGCGCTGGCCGAGGCCATGGTGCTCGACGAGCTGGCCCGCTTCCTCGCCGCGGTGGAGCGGGCGTTCGACCAGCACCCGACCGACCTCGCCAAGGCGATCCGCGCCGCCGTGCGGGCCGTGCTGGACCTGGCGCGGGACAACGTGCTGCTGCGCGCCATCGTGTCCGCCACGCACGACGCCGACACCGACCTGCTGCCCCTGCTCACCACCCACGCCGGGTCCCTGCTCGCGGCGGCCAAGGCCGTCCTGGCCACCCGCCTGGCTTCCTACCCGCACCCGCTGGAGCCGCACCAGCTGGACGTCACGATCGACGTGGTCGTCCGCGCGGTGCTCAGCCACGTGATGCAGCCGTCCGACACCCCCGCCCGCACGGCCGACGACATCACCTGGCTCGTGACCCGCGTGCTGGGCGGCTGACCCTCACCCCTCGTCGAGGAAGTCGAGCACCAACGGGCTCGCGACCGCCCGGAACTCCTCGAAGTACGCGTGCCGCGCCCCCGGCACGAGCACCATCCGCGCGTCGGGGATCCGCTCGGTCAGCAGAGGGGCGTTGGCGGTCGGGTTGAACACGTCCGCGTCGCCGTGCACCACGAGGGTGCGGGCGGCGATGTCGGGCAGGACGTCCCACGCGTCGTGGAGGTTGCTGGCCGCCAGGTGGCCGCGGCGGGCGCGCGGGGACATCCGGCGGTCGCCCAGGGTCCGGTACGGGCCGCGGTGGGTCGCGAGCCACTCCGGCGTGTACATGAGGTCGAGCAGCGTGCGCCGGATGACGTCGGCGTCCGGTGACGACAGGGCACGGCGGACGTCGTCGTCGCGCTCGAAGCCGTGCTTGCCGCCGGGCGAGGTGCAGCCGAGCACCAGCGAGCGGACCCGGTCCGGGTGGGCGGCGGCGACCCACTGGGCGACGCGGCCGCCCATGGAGGTGCCGTAGACGTCCGCGCGGTCGACGCCGAGGTCGTTCAGCACGGTGATCACGTCGTCGGCGAACTGCCGGGTGCCGTAGGTCGTGGGCGACTCGCCGCTACCACCGGTCCCCCGGTAGTCGAAGGTGATCGTGGTGCGCGCGCCGTGGAAGTCCTCGCGGACGTCCTCCCACCACTCGTGGCTGTTGGCCTGCCCGGACAGCAGGACGAGGGGCTCCCCCTCACCCCGGACCTGGTAGGCGATGGTCACCCCGTCGGGGGCGGTGGCGTGCGGCACGGCGTGGTCCCTCCTCGATCGTTCGGTCCATCCAACCGTCTCCCGTCTTCACGCCGTCCACTGCAACCCCGTTGCAACGGTTCCGCGCGTCTCATCAGGTCGGCAGGCTCGCGGTACCCGACGACGAGGTCAGGTGGCCATGCACGAGAGCACGACGACCGTGGTGCCGGTCGCGCTGCGGGGAGACACTCGGGGAGTGACCCGCGACACAGTGCCACCCACCGGCCCGTTCGAAGCCGCCGTGCCCGCGGGCGAGGACCCCGGCGCGTACGCCCACCTCCTGCGGCGCATCCGCGACGCGGCGCTGTCCGGTGACCGGCCGCCCGCCGCGCCCCGCGACCTGGTCGGCGACTCGTGGCGGCGCACGGTCGGGTTCGGCGTCGACCCGGACCGCGGTCGCGAGCCCGCCGCGGCGCTCGGCCCGGATGAGGTGGAGGACCGGCGGCACCGGGGCAAGCTCGCGCGGGCGCTGCCGGTGCTCGGCGACGTGCTGCTGCCCGCCGCCGAGGACGCCGGTCACGTGATGGTGGTCGTCGACGCGGACGGCGTGGTGCTGTGGCGGGACGGGCCGCGCAAGATCCAACGGCACGCCGAGCGCCTGGGGTTCTCGGTCGGCGCGGACTGGAGCGAGCGGCAGGTCGGCACGAACGCGATCGGCACGGCGCTCGCCGTGGGACGCCCGGTGCAGATCTACTCCGCCGAGCACTTCGTGAGGTCCCACCACTCGTGGACGTGCGCCGCGGCCCCGATCCTGGACCCGGTCGACGGCGGGCTGCTCGGCGTCGTGGACGTCAGCGGAGCGGCCGCCACCGTCCACCCGAGCACCCTCGCCCTGGTCGACGCGGCGGCGCGGATGGCCGAGTCGTTCCTGCGCGAGGAGCACCACGGGATGCTCGACGCCCTGCGCGCCACCGCGTCACCGCTGCTCGCGGGCACCCGCGACCCCGTGCTCGTCACCGATCCGCACGGCTGGGTGGCCGCGGCGGTCGGTGTGCCGCCGGTGGCCAGGATCGCGCTGCCCGCCGACCGGGCCAGCGACCACGTCTGGCTGCCGGAGTACGGGGCGTGCAGGCTCGAACCGGTCCCCGGCGGCTGGCTGGTCCGCGTGCTCGACGGCGTGGCCGCCGAACCGGCCCCGACGCGCGTCGCGGTCGACCTGACCGACCCCCGCCAGTCCCGCCTCACCGTCACGTCGCCGTCCGGCCGGTGGTCGCACCGGCTCAGCCCCCGGCACGCGGAACTGGTGCTGCTGCTGGCCCTCGCGCCGAACGGCCGCGGCGGCGCCGAGCTGTCGGCCGACCTGTTCGGCTCGCCCGACCACGTGCTCGCCGTGCGCGCCGAGGTGTCCCGGCTGCGCAGGCACCTCGGCGGGATGCTGCTGCACCGGCCGTACCGCTTCGCCGACTGGGTGGACGTCGCCGTCTCCTACCCGGCCTCCCCCGACCAGCTCCTGCCCGCGTCCGCGGCCCCGGCCGTGCGGCGTCTCCGGGCACTCCCCAGTCCGCCTCGAGAAACCGGAGTCGCCTGATGACCGAGACCCTGTCCCAGACCGACGCGACGACCACGGCCACCACGTGGCTCGCCGACTTCGAGTCGGCGCTCGCGACCGGCGACCCCGACGCCGTGACCGCGCTGTTCGCCGAGGAGTGCTACTGGCGCGACCTGGTCGCGTTCACCTGGAACATCGTCACGGTCGAGGGCCGCGACGGCGTTCGGGACATGCTCGCCGAGACCCTGGACCGGGTGCGGCCGCACGCGTTCCGCGTCGCCGACGACCTCGGCGGGGCGACCGGGGGCGACGGCGTGGTCGAGTCGTGGATCGCGTTCGACACCGCCGTCGGCCGGTGCGTCGGGCTGGTGCGCCTGCGCGACGGGTTGGCGTGGACGTTGTTGACGACGATGAACGAGCTGATCGGCCACGAGGAGCCGCTGAACGGCAGGCGGCCCAAGGGCGCGGAGCACGGCGCGCACCCGGACCGCAAGACGTGGCTGGAGCAGCGCCGACAAGAGGCCGAGGACCTGGGCTACGCGACGCAGCCGCACACGCTGGTCATCGGTGGCGGGCAGGGCGGGATCGCGTTGGGCGCGCGGCTGCGGCAGCTCGGCGTGCCGACGATCGTGATCGAGCGCAGCGCCCGCGCGGGCGACCAGTGGCGCAGCCGGTACAAGTCGCTCTGCCTGCACGACCCGGTCTGGTACGACCACCTGCCGTACCTGGACTTCCCGAAGAACTGGCCGGTGTTCGCGCCGAAGGACAAGATCGGCGACTGGCTGGAGATGTACACGAAGGTCATGGAGCTGAACTACTGGGCGTCGACCGAGGCGGTGAGGGCGTCCTACGACGCCGAGGCGCACGAGTGGACGGTCGTGGTCCGCCGCGACGGCGAAGAGATCACGTTGCGCCCGAAGGAACTCGTGCTCGCGACCGGGATGTCGGGCAAGGCGAACGTGCCGGTGTTCGAGGGCGCGGACGTCTTCCGCGGCGACCAGCACCACTCGTCGCGGCACCCCGGACCCGACGCGTACGCGGGCAAGCGGGCCGTGGTGATCGGGTCGAACAACTCCGCGCACGACATCTGCGCCGCGCTGTGGGAGAACGACGTCGACGTCACGATGGTGCAGCGGACGTCGACGCACGTCGTGCGGTCCGACTCGCTGATGCGGATCGCGCTGGGCGGCCTGTACTCGGAGGAGGCCGTCGCCGCCGGGATGACCACGCAGAAGGCGGACCTGACGTTCGCGTCGCTGCCGTACCGGATCATGCACGAGTTCCAGATCCCGGTGTACGACGAGATCCGCAAGGTGGACGCGGACTTCTACGCGCGGCTGGAGGCGGCCGGGTTCCTGCTGGACTACGGCGACGACGACTCCGGGCTGTTCATGAAGTACCTGCGGCGGGGGTCGGGCTACTACATCGACGTGGGCGCGTCCGACCTGGTGGCCAGCGGCGACATCAAGCTCCGGTCCGGGGTGGAGGTCGCGCGGCTGACGGAGGACTCCGTCGTGCTGTCCACCGGCGAGGAGCTGCCCGCGGACCTGGTCGTGTACGCCACCGGGTTCGGGTCGATGAACGGCTGGGCGGCCGACCTGATCTCCCAGGAGGTCGCGGACAAGGTCGGCAAAGTGTGGGGGCTCGGGTCGGCCACGACCAAGGACCCCGGCCCGTGGGAGGGCGAGCAGCGCAACATGTGGAAGCCGACCCGGCAGGAGGCGCTGTGGTTCCACGGCGGCAACCTGCACCAGTCGCGGCACTACTCGCTGTACCTGGCGTTGCAGCTGAAAGCCCGGTACGAGGGCATTCCCACCCCGGTCTACGGGCTGCCGGAGGTGCACCACCCGAAGTGACGCGCTGCGCCGAACGGGTACGGCCGGGTTCGACGGGGTAACGCGGTGGACGACCTCGGAGAGACGAGGGTGTCACCTTGTCGCCGACCGAGGAGCAGCAGCGCGTGGAGGAGAAGAACCCGGTGGTCCCGACCACCAAGAGCACGAAGGCGGTGGAGGCCGTCCCGGCCAAGACCGGGACGGCCCCGCCGGAGAGCAAGGAGGCGCGGGAGTTCCGCGCCGCGCTGCCGAAGAGCGAGGACCTGGCCAAGGCCGTGCTCGCCGCGCTGGAGAAGGACCTGCGCGAACGCCTGGCCACGGACCCCGGCCTGGCGGGCGTCACCAAGGCCGAGCTGGCCGAGTGGTTGGCGGCGGACGTCGCCGAGGCCTTCGCCGAGACCTCCAAGCACGGGTGGGCCGCGAAATGACGTCCATGCTGTTCTTCGTGGGCCGTCGGGTGATCCGGCGGACCGTCCTCGGCCGGGTCCGGTTCAGCACGATCACCTTCCAGCAGGTCCACCTGCTCCAGGTGCGGCACCCCGACCTGCCCGCCGAGTTCCGACCGGCGTGGCAGGACCTGATGGCGGAGACCCGGTTGCAGGTCTCGACGGGCCTCACCGACCTCCTGATGAGCCTGTTCGCCCCCACCCCGCCGCCAACGCCCGCCCCGGCCCTGCCGCCCGGCAGGAAACGGGTCAACGACAAGCAGCTCCTGCCGTCCGACCTCAAGGACATGCTGCGCAACAACGGCGACTGGGTCACCCACCGCACCGACCACGTGGGCGTGGGCACCTGCCAGACGTCGTTGCGCACCGAGACCGACGTCGTCCGGAAGAAGAACCCCGCGGCCCCCTTCGGGGTCTACGCGGCGGTCGGCGTCGAGGGCCTCGCCGACTACGGCCCGTACGGTGTCGTCTTCCCGCGCTACAAGGACCGGACCTGGCAGGTGAAGGACGCGCCCGCCGTGCTGTGCGCGGTCGAGTCCCTCGACGTCGACGAGGCCGAGGGCTGGTACACCGAGGAGGACCTGGCGGAGGCGCGGAGGCTGTGACCTAGGCCGGGGTCTTCCCCAGGTAGACGGTGTTCGTGGCTTCGCGGTCCTGCAACGGGTTCGCGAAGCTCACGACCTCCGCCCGCACGTCCACGAAGGCCTGCTCGAGCAGCGCGGTGAAGTCGGCGGCCGGCGGGTCGTTCGACCACAGGGCGAACACGCCTCCGGGGTGCAGGTGCGCGGCGATCCGGTGGAGGCCGGGCAGTTCGTAGAAGTCGGCGTTGTCGGGGTGCAGCAGGTGCCGGGGCGAGTGGTCGATGTCGACCACGACGGCGTGGAAGAGGCGGCCCCCGTCCAGGCCTCCCGGCGAGCGCATGAGGGCGAAGAAGTCGCCCTGCACCAGGGAGCACCGCGGGTCCGCGCCGAGGGTCTCGCCCGCCGGGATGAGCCCGCGCTGGTGCCACTCGATGACCTCGCCCAGTGCGTCGATCACGACCAGCGAGCGCACGTTCGCGTCGTCCAGCACGGTGAGCGCCGTGTAGCCGAGGCCGAGCCCGCCGACGACCACGTCGAGGTCCGACCCGGTCAGCTCCGCGAGCGCCAGCCGGGACAGCTCCTCCTCGGCGACCGTGAACAGGCTCGACATGAGGAACTCGCCGCCGAGCTTGATCTCGTAGATGTCCTTGCCGTCCAAGGGATCGCGGCGACGGCGGAGGACCAGCTCACCCAGCGGCGTCGGCCGCCAGTCCAATTCCTGGAAGCGGGCGCTCACCGGGTGGGCCGTGCACGTGACGTCATCCGGGGAGAGTATCGCGTTGCTCCTGTTGGCGTAGCATCACAGCCCGAAGACCTCACCCAGCGCCTCCTCCGCGGCGAGGCTCCTGGTGGAGCGGCCCATGATGAACGGCGCCGCGGTCGAGCCGGGGACGACGTGGCCGCCGCCGTGGATCGTGTGGAGCACGACCGGCGGGCGGCCGTCCTGCCGGTACTCCGTGCGCTCCACGACGGTCCTGCCGTCCCGGCCCGTCTCCTGGGACGTGGGCGGGGTGGTGATGCCGTTGCGCTCGGCGAAGTGCTCGGCGGTCCGCCGGGCCGAGACGCCGAGGCCGCGCGGGCGGAACCCCCACAGGCTGGTCATGCCGCCGTCGTAGGGCACCAGCCGGTCCTTGGTGCCGTGGAACAGGACGACCGGCAGCGGGACGACCGGGGCGGTGAAGGTCAGGAAGTTCTCCGGCACGGGCAGCGTGGCCGCGATGATCCCCGCGCCCGCCAGGCGGTCGGGCATCTCGTGGACCAGGCGGATCACCATGGAGCCGCCCGCCGAGTAGCCGACCACGTGGACGCGGCCGGTGTCGACGTCGTCGCCCAGGAAGTCGATCACGGCCTGGGTGAACGCCACGTCGTCGAACCCCTCCGTGCGGGCCGCGAAGGCGGAGGAGACCCGCGCGTCGTTCCAGTTCCTCTTGTGGCCGTCCAGGTAGGCGACGACGGCTCCACGCTCGGCGAACCGGTCGAACGCGCCGCCGGCGAACCGGCGGATCGTGGCGCCGTTCTGGTTGGAGCCGTGGAAGACGAGCACGACCGGCGCGTTGCGCAGGGCCTGCGCCGGGCGGACCACGGTGAACGTGCGCTCCCGGCCGTCGACCAGCACCGACGCGCGCTCGACCGCGAGTCCGCCGTGCACTTCCACCATGGTCACTCCTCGGTCCGATGCTTGAGCCACTCAGCTAAATAATTGACTCACTCATGGAAATAGTCAAGCATTCGCCAGCCGGATCACGTGCTTGCCGCGCACCCCACCCCGTTCCAGCGCGCGGTGCGCCTCGGCGATGTCGCCCAACTCGTGGACCGTGTCGACGACCGGCCGGATCGCGCCGCTCTCGACGTAGCCGGTCAACTCGGCGAACAGCGCGTTCGTGGGGTTGCCCGCGAAGAACCGGATGCGGCGCGACCCGAACGCCGTGGACGCGAGCAGGTACGCGGCGTCGGCGGGCGAGCCGACGGTGATCGCGACCATGCGACCGCCGGGCGCAAGCAAGCGGCGGTACGCGCGGAGGTCCGTGCCCGCGCTGTCCAGGACCACGTCGAAGTCGCCGAGGTCGGCCGGGCCGGTGGTCCGGTAGTCGAGGGCCTGGTCAGCCCCGAGATCCCGGACCAGGTCGAGGTTTCCGGCCGCGGCGAGTCCGGTCACGTGAGCGCCCATCCAGTGCCCCAACTGGACGGCGATGCTGCCGACCCCGCCCGCCGCGCCGCGCACGAGCAGCCGTTCACCCCTCTTCAGGTGGGCGTGGTCGCGCAGGGCGGTGATCGCGGTCGTGCCGACCGGCAACGACGCGGCCTCCACCAGGTCGACGCCCTTGGGGCTGCGCGACAGGGTGCGGGGCGCGACGGCGACGTACTCGGCGATGGCGCCGCCACGCCACTTGTCCACCATGCCCCACACGTGGTCGCCGACCTTCGGACCCGCGACCCCCTCGGCGGCGGTGACGACCTCGCCTGCGAAGTCGATGCCGATCCGCTTCGGGAAGCGGCGGTTGAGCAGGAAGCGCAGCTTGCCCGCGCGCATCGTCAACTCGCCGCCGTTGACGCTCGCGCCGTGGACCCGCACCAGCGCCTCCCCCGGCCGGACGACCGGCAGCGGCGCAGTCGTCTCGTACAGCACCTCCGGCGGTCCGTAGCGGTCGAACTGGGCCACGCGCATCTCGTTCACGGCACTCCTCGGGGACAAGTGGAGGATGCCCTCCACTTGCTCGCCACGCTAACACGGCAAACGGAGGGGGTCCTCCACTTGAGCTAAAGTGAGAGGCATGCCGACCGACTCCTCTCGGATGCCCGCCGAGGCGCTGCGCGTCGACGCCCAGCACAACCGGACCCGCATCGTCGAGGCCGCGCGCGACCTGTTCGCCGAGGCGGGCCTGGACGTGACGATGACCGACATCGCCCGCCGGTCCGGCGTCGGCGTAGCCACGCTCTACCGCCGGTTCCCCACCAAGGAGTCGCTGGTGGCGGAGGCGTTCGCGGGCCAGATCGAGGAGTGCGCGTCGGTGGTCGAGGACGGCCTGGCCGACCCGGACCCGTGGCGGGCGTTCCGCACGGTCCTGGAACGCGTGTGCGCCATGCAGGCCGTGGACAAGGGCTTCACCGGCGCGTTCGTGTCGACCTTCCCGGACGCCGTCGGGTTCGACCGGCTGCGCGCCCGAGCCGAGGAGGGCTTCGGCGAACTCACCCGCCGTGCCAAGGAAGCGGGCGCGCTCCGCGCCGACTTCACGTTCCACGACATCACGCTGCTGCTCATGGCCAACAGCGGCATCGTGGCCGACACCCCGGAGACCGCCGTGGCGGCCTCCCGCCGACTCGTGTCCCTGATGCTCCAGGCGTTCCGCGCCACCGACGCCGTTCCCCTACCTCCCGCTCCCCCGCTCGGCCTGCACCACCTGGTCTGCCCGCCGACGCCGTAGCCGGGTCACAGCCCGTGCCGCCGGTCGCCGAGCACGATCTCGCACACGAGGGCTTCCATCTCCGCTGCGAACACGTCCTGCTCCATCTCCACCACCTCCACGGCCATCGTGCGACGGGTTCGCCGAAAAGGCACGGAAGTTTGCCGGTTCGGCAAGTGCTGGCGGTCGGCGTGGTGAACCGCCAGGGTGGAGGCATGGCTGATCAGCTCACCTGGATGAGGCTCTCGTCCGTGTACCTGCCCCTGGCCACCCCGATCAGCGACGCCAAGGTCCTCACCGGCCGCCAGCGCCCGATGACGGAGGTCGCGTTCCTGTTCGTCGAGCTGGCCACCGCCGACGGGCACGAGGGCGTCGGGTTCAGCTACGCCAAGCGCGCGGGCGGGCCCGGCCTGTACGCCCACGCGGTGGAGATCGCCCCGGCGCTGCTCGGCGAGGACCCCAACGACATCGCCCGGCTGTGGACGAAGCTCGTGTGGGCGGGCGCGTCGGTGGGGCGCAGCGGGCTCGCCACGCAGGCCGTGGCGGCGTTCGACATCGCCCTGTGGGACCTCAAGGCCCGGCGCGCCGGGCTGCCGTTGGCGAAGTTGCTCGGCGCGCACCGCGATTCCGTGCGCTGCTACAACACCTCGGGCGGTTTCCTGCACGAGCCGACCGAGCAGGTGCTGGAGAACGCGACGACGACGCTGGCCAACGGCATCGGCGGCATCAAGATCAAGGTCGGCCACCCCGAACGCGGGTTCGACCTCAAGCGGGTCGCCGCCGTGCGGAACCACCTCGGACCCGACGTGCCGCTGATGGTCGACGCGAACCAGCAGTGGGACCGCCCGACCGCCCAGCGGATGGGCCGGGCGCTGGAGGAGTTCGACCTGACCTGGATCGAGGAGCCGCTCGACGCCTACGACACCGAGGGCCACGCGGCACTCGCGGCGGCCTTGGACACCCCGATCGCGACCGGCGAGATGCTGGCCTCCGTCGCCGAGCACTGGCCCCTCGTCCGCGACCGGGGCGCCGACGTCATCCAGCCCGACGCCCCGCGCATCGGCGGCATCACGCAGTTCCTGAAGCTCGCCGCACTGGCCGACCACCACCACCTGCAACTGGCACCCCACTTCGCCATGGAGATCCACCTGCACCTGGCGGCGGCCTACCCGCACGAACCGTGGGTCGAGCACTTCGACTGGCTCGAACCCCTGTTCACCGAACGCCTGCACACCAGCGCAGGCCGCATGCACGTCCCCACCCGCCCTGGCCTCGGCATCACCCTGACCGACCAGGCCCGCGCGTGGACCAAGGCCTCGCAGGAGATCGGCGTCCGCTAACCCAGGCGGGTCACACCCCGCTGTACGCGGCCATGACCACGCTCAGGCCGCGGTCGTCGCCCATCGGGCCCTGTTCCAGCATCCGGTTCATCACGTACGCCACCGTGAGGCCGGTGTCGAGGTCGGCCGTGACGACCGAGCCGCCCCACCCGCCCCACGAGCACACGCGGCCCCGCAGGGCGTAGCCCATGCCGTAGCGGACCGGGGCGCCCAGCACCTGGTCCTCCCCGGCGAACTGCTCCTCCAACGCCCGTTCGCACCCGGCGGCCGACAGCAGTCGGACGCCACCGACCTCACCGCCCGAGGCGAGCACCGCTTGCACGGCGGCGACCGAACGCGCGTTGCCGAAACCGCCGGCGGACGGGATGTCCGCGCGTCGCCACGCCTCGGTGTTCGCGGTGTCCGCCAGGATGTGCGGGTTGCCGGGGCCGCGGGCCTCCAGCTCCGGCACTGTGGTCGTCGCCGGGATGACCGGGGCGACCCGGTGGTCGTGCTCGGCGGCCAAGCCGATGTGGAAGTCCGCGCCCAACGGCCCGGCCACCTCCTCGGCGAAGAACCGGCCGAGGCCGCGACCCGTCACCCGGCGCACGACCTCGCCGATCAGGAACCCCTGCGTGACGGCGTGGTACGCGCCCACCGCCCCCGGTTCCGTGCTCGGAGCCTGTTCCGCCAGCAGCCCCGTCGCGGTCGGCCAGTCGTAGAGCTGCTCGACCGTCAACGGCTTCTCCCACGTCGGCAACCCCGCCGTGTGCCCGAGCACGTGCCGGACCAGCACGCCCTCCTTGCCCGCGGCGGCGAACTCCGGCCAGTACCGGGCCACGGGCGCGTCCAGGTCGAGCTCACCGCGGTCGGCGAGGATCAACGCGCACAGCGCGGTCATCGTCTTCGTGGTGGAGAAGACGGCGGTGATCGTGTCGCGCTCCCACGGCCGGGTGCGCGCCTCGTCGGCGTACCCGCCCCAGAGGTCGACCACCGGTTCGCCGTGCAGGAACACCGCGGCGGACGCCCCGACGTCGTCGTTGTCGAGCGACGCCGCCAAGGCGTCCCGCACTGCGTCGAACCGGGGGTCACAGGTGCCTTCGAGCTGGGCCATGAGGCGGACCTAACCCGATTTCCGCTGTCGTGCCAACGGATTTATTCAGGCCGCCGAACGCTCCTCCACCGGAAGGCGGCGGAGCCCGACCTCCGACAGGGCGGGTGGCACGACGAGCCGATCGCCCTGACCTTGCCCGCGCGCACCAGGTCGGACAGCACGGACAGGGTCTCCTCGACGTCCACCGTCGGATCGGGACGGTGGACCTGGTAGAGGTCGAGGTGGTCGGTCCTCAAGCGCCGCAACGAGTTCTCGACCGCGGTGGTGGTCCAGCGCCGCGAGTTGCCGCGCCGGTCGGGGTCGTCGCCCATCGGGTAGTGCGCGTTGCTCGCGAGCACCACGTCGTCGCGGCGGCCCTGGAGCGCCTTGCCGACGACCTCCTCGGACTCGCCGTCGGAGTACACGTCGGCGGTGTCCACGAAGTTGATCCCCGCGTCCAGCGCCCGGTGGACGATCCGGACCGCGTCGTCGTGGTCGCGGTTGCCCATGGCGCCGAACATCATCGTGCCCAGGCAGTACGTGCTGATCCGGATCCCGGTCCGGCCCAGCGTGCGGTACCTCATGCTGCTCCCTCGGAGGCGGTTTTTCCTTGCACCTCAAGGGAACCGCACGGAAGGCGACCGGGCTGGCAGCATCGTGCCGCCCGGTTGCCCGATCCTCTTCGGACTCAGTACTGGTGCGCCGAGTACGTCAGGTAGCCCGCGTCGCCGCCCTGGTAGAAGGTCGCCTCGTCGACCGGCGCGATCGGGAGCGCGTTGCGCAGCCGCTCGACCAGGTCCGGGTTGGCGATGAACGCGCGGCCGAAGCTGATCAGGTCGGCGCCCAGCCCGAGCCAGTGGTCGGCGTCGTCCCGGCCGGTCTGCTTCGGTCCCATGGGCGGCACCGGGTTCACGACGAGCGTGCCCGGCCACGCCTTCCGCAGGCCGACCAGCACTTCCTCGTCGGTGGTGGCCTCCAGGTGCACGTACGCCACCTCCAGCCGGGCCAACTCGGCCAGCAACGCGGCGTACAGCTCGGGAACGTCGGCGTCCTCGACGCCCCAGATGGTCGCGCCCGGCGAGAGCCGGATGCCGGTCCTGGCCCCGCCGACGGCGTCGACGGTCGCGGCTACCGCTTCCACGGCGAACCGGATCCGGTTGGCCACCGAGCCGCCGTAGCGGTCCGTGCGCAGGTTCGCGTTCGACGACAGGAACTGCGAGATCAGATAACCGTTGGCGCCGTGCAGCTCCACGCCGTCGAAGCCCGCGTCGACCGCCCGCCGGGCCGCCTCGGCGTACGACAGCGCGTGCTCGGGCACCTCGGCGGTGTCCAGGGCGCGCGGCACCGGCGCGGGCTGCGGGCCGGTCGGGGTGAACACGTCGCCAACGGCGGGCACCGCGGACGGTCCGACCGGCGTCGACCCGGTGGTGTCGGGGTGCGAGACCCGGCCACCGTGCATGAGCTGGGCGAACACGCGCCCGCCGTTGGCGTGCACGGCCGCGGTCACCTGCCGCCACGAGTCGACCTGCTCGTCGGTGTGCAGCCCCGGCGTCCCCGGATTGGACTGCCCGACCAGGCTCGGCTGCACCCCCTCGGTCACGATCAGCCCGGCCGTCGCCCGCTGGGCGTAGTACGTGGCCATCGACGGCGTCGCCAGACCACCGGCGGCGGCCCGGACCCTGGTCATCGGGGCCATCACCACCCGGTTGGGCAGCACCAGGTCGCCGAGGCGGTGGCTGTCGAAGAGCGTTGTCACGTCAGGACTCCTTCGTGGGGTGGAGCCGCTACGCTAAAACCTCACATCCATGTCAGGGGCAACGTCTTGTGCCTCGGGTCACACAGGAGGAGCGCGGATGCGCATCGGGGACTTGGCGGCGCGCACCGGGGTCAGCATCCGGTCGCTGCGCTACTACGAGGAGCAGGGCCTGCTCAGCAGCACCCGCAGCGAGAGCGGGCAGCGGCACTACACCGACAACGAGGTCGACCGGGTGGCGTTCATCCAGAACCTGTACGCCGCGGGCCTGTCCAGCCGCACCATCGCCGAAGTGCTGCCCTGCGCGGAGTCGCCGAGCGAGGACAACTCCGACGCCGCGCTCGACCGGTTGATGGAGGAGCGCGACCGGCTGTCCCGCCACATCGAGGACCTGGTCCGCACGCGGGACGCGCTCGACGGCCTCGTGGCCGCGAACCGCGCCCACCGCGCGACCCTCTAGCCGACCCCGCCCGCCCGCAGCCGCGCACCGTCGACGCTGGGCGGGGCGCCGAACCGGCGGCGGTAGTCGCGGCTGAACCGGGACGGGTTGTCGTACCCGACGCGCAGGCCGACCCCGGTGACGTCGTCGGACCGGTCCGCCGGCAGCAGCCGGGCCGCCGACAACCGCAGCTGCGTGCGGAACCCGACCGGCGTCATCGCCGTGACGGCCTGGAAGTGCCCCGCGACCGGCAGGTCCGCCGACGCGATGAGGTACTGCCCCGCGCGGTAGTCGTGGACGCGGTCGTCCAGCGCGATCCGCTTCTCCCCCTCGACCACGACCGCCAGCACCGCGCCGGACAACACCGAGGCCCCGTTCCCGCCCCGGCAGATCCGCACGTCCGCGAGGGCGGTCGCGCCACCGGGACGCCAGTGCCGCTCCAGCAGGTCGCGCAACTCGTTCAAGGACACGCCCCCGGTGCACCACCTCCCTGCCCTGGACAGCTCTCCGACGAGAGGACCGGGCACGAAGTCGAGATTTCCGGCCATCGTTATGTACGCTCGTACACATGGAGGCCACACCCCGCCGCGCCCGACGGCACGACCCGGACCGCCGGGACCGGCTGATCGACGCCACCCTCGGCATCATCGCCGAACGCGGCGTGGCGGGCGTCTCGCACCGCTCGGTGGCCCGCGCGGCGGACGTCCCCCTGGGGTCGACGACCTACCACTTCACCTCGTTGGACGACCTGCTGGCCGAGGCGTTCACCCGGCACGGCGACTCCATCGCCAGGGTCTTCGAGGAGCGCATGCGCGCCGCTCCCGACCGCGAGACCGCGATCGACTCGGTGGCCGAGCACATCTCCGCCGACCTCCTGGGCGCGAGCCCCGACCTGGTGCTCAGCGTCGAGCTCTACGTCGCCGCGGCCCGCACGCCCGCGCTCCGCACGGTGACGCAGGCGTGGATGCGCCGCAGCCGCCAGGCCCTGGAACGCCACTTCGACCCCACCACCGCCCGCGAGATCGACGCCCTGATCGAGGGGCTCGTGCTGCACAGCGCGCTGTCGACCGATCCCATGACCCCCGCCCAGATCCGCGCCGCCCTGCACCGCTTCCTGCCCTGACCTCGACGGGATCCCCATGACGATCACGACACCGACAGCCCCGACCCGCGCGGCCCGCGCCGCCGTGGCCGCCCTGTTCCTCACCAACGGCGCGCTCTTCGCGAACGTCGTCCCCCGGTACCCCGAGATCAAGTCGAGCCTGGGCCTGAGCAACACCGTCCTGGGCGCCGCGCTCGCGGGCTTCCCCCTGGGAGCGCTGGTCGCCGGACTGCTCGCCTCGCTCGCGATCCGCCGCTTCCGCTCGTCCAGGGTCGCCGCGCTGGGCATCGTCCTGCTGGCCGCCACCACCCTGCTCATCCCCCTCGCCCCGAACTGGGTGGCGCTGGGCGCGATCCTCTTCGTGGTGGGCGCGCTGGACGCGGTGGTCGACGTGGCCCAGAACGCCCACGGCCTGCGCGTGCAACGCCTCTACGGCCGCTCCATCGTGAACTCGTTCCACGGCGTGTGGAGCATCGGCGCGGTGCTCGGCGGCCTCATGGGCGCGGCGGCGGCCGGGCTGGACATCTCCCTCACCGTCCACTTGGGATTCTCCGCAGCCCTCTTCAGCCTCGTCGCCCTGGTGGCGTACCGCTTCCTGTTGGCGGGCCCCGAGGACGCCGAACGCACCGAGCCCGCCTCCACGGCCACGACGAGCCGCCGCACGTTCACCGCGACCGCCGTCAAGATGCTGGCGGCGTTGGGGGTGCTCGCGGCGTGCGGCGCGCTCGTCGAGGACGCGGGCGCGTCGTGGGGCGCCATCTACCTCAGCGGCGACCTGCGCACCAGCGCCGCCACGGCGGGTCTCGCGTTCGTGGCCCTGCAAGGAGCGATGACCGTCGGCCGCCTCACCGGCGACCGGGCCGTGGACCGCTTCGGTCAACGCACGGTCGTCCGCACCGGTGGCGCGCTGGCCGCCGTCGGCATGGGTCTGGCACTGGCGGTTCCGACGGTCGGCACCGCGCTGGCGGGCTTCGCCTTGGCGGGCCTGGGAGTCGCCACCCTCGTTCCCGCGGCCATGCACACGGCGGACGAACTGCCGGGCCTCCCGAACGGCCTGGGCCTCACCGTGGTCAGCTGGCTGCTGCGCGTCGGTTTCCTGCTGTCACCGCCGCTGGTCGGCTTCATCGCCGACCTCACCAGCCTCCGGGTAGGCCTCCTCACGGTCGTCTTCGCGGGCGTCACCACCTTCGTCCTCAGCCGCGTCCTGCTGAACCACAACACCTAGCCGATCGTGAAGAGGACCTTGCCCGTCCGGTCCGGGCGAGCGGCGTGCTCGAACGCGGCCGCCCAGTCCTCGAGCGGGTAGACCGCGTCGATCGGGGCGGACAGGGTCCCGTCGACCACGAGGTCGTCGACCGCCCGGTAGGCGGCGGCGACCTCGGCGGCCGACGCGGTCCTCAGCCAGCGGTTGACCCAGAAGCCGTGGACGCGCACGTCGCGGAAGACGAAGTCCTTGATGCCGGTGACGACCGGCTGGAAGCCGCGGGACGCGTAGGTCACGATGCCGCCGCCGTCCACCACGTGACCGGAGAGTGCCTCGCGGGGCGGAACGCCGATGGCGTCGAGGACGAGCTGGAGCTGTTCCCCGCCAAGGACTTCACCGACCTGGGTCGCGAGGTCGTCGCCCTCGGCCAGGACCTCGTGCGCACCCGTGGCGCGCAGGACGTCCACGGATTCCTGGCGTCGGACGACGTCCAGCACGCGGAGCCCCTTGCTGCGGGCGATGGTGCGGAGGTAGCCGGCGGTGGCGGAGGTCGCGCCGGTCTGGGCGATCCAGTCGCCGGGCTTGAGGTCGGCGTAGTCGGCCAGCAACGCCCAGGCCGTGGCGCCGTTGATGCCGAGCATCGAGGCCTGGGCGGAGTCGGCGCGGACGGTGACCACGTCGGCGGCGGCGACGGTGACGCGCTCCTGCCACGTCCAGTGGCCGCGGCCGGGGACGATCAGGACGCGGTCCCCCACACGCGACCGGTCCACGCCGGGGCCTACCTCCACGATCCGGCCACTGCCCTCCGTGCCGATGGCCGACGGCAGTGCGGGCCGGACGCCGTAGATGCCGTTGACCAGCAACAGGTCCGAGGGGTTGACGGGGGCGAACTCCAGCGCGACGGCGACCTCGCCGGGTCCCGGGGGCGCCGTCTCGACGCGGTGGAGGTCGACCGAGTCCGCGGCCGGACCGTAGGCGTTGAGGCGAAGTGCGCGGTGCTGAGTCATGACGATCGGGTCCTCACCTGGTTGTGGAGTGCTCGCTCCAGAACGTACCAGAGCGCGCGCTCTGGTATCGTCGACCGCATGGCTCGTCCTGACAGGCATCGCGCGGAACTGGTCGCCGAATCGGGCCGCCTCCTGCGGCGCAAGGGGTACGCGGCGACGAGTGTCGCGGAGGTCCTGACGTCGGCGGGAGCGACGAACGGCTCGCTCTACCACCACTTCCCCGGCGGCAAGGAAGACCTCGCGCGGGCGACCGTGAAGCAGGCGGGCGACGAGATCCTGACCTACCTCCAGGGCCTGCTGGCCGCACCGGAGGGCGTGGTCGCCGCGGCACAGGCCTGGATCGACGCGACGATCGCGGCGATGCGGACCGACCCCCGTGACGGCTGCCCGATCGCGCCCACCGCGATCGAGGCACCGGGAGTCAGCGACGCCCTGCGCACCACCACCGCGACCGCGTTCGCGACCTGGGAACAGGCCTTCGCCGACGCACTGGCCCAGGACCGCCCGCTCGCGCTCGCCCGCACCCAGGCCTCCGTGCTCCTCAGCGCGTTCGAGGGCGCCCAACTCCTCGACCGCACCGCGCAGGAGAACCACCACCTGCTCGCACTCCGCGACATGGTCCCGGCGCTGCTCTCCGCTCCGCGCGGATGAGGTGACGGCGCGGTCCGCCACGCCAAGATCGTCAACGCCCGCGTCACGTCGATGACGGCCGCGTAGCGGGCGCGCGCCCTCAGAGCCGCGCCACCAACCGACAAAAGCGGCGAAGCAGACTCGGGCTCTCGTCGATCTTCAGCATGGCGATCTTGCCCGCAGTCGGATTCTTACGTCAATCAGTCAAGTTATTGCGTTCAGTTCACGCCATGTTGCATCCTGGTCACCGTTCCGTGAACGAGGAGGCCAACGATGGCGTGACCCTCTCCACGACGTCCTCGCGCGACCTCCCCTGCCCGCGCCTCTTCTCCCCCTGCCGTTTCGACAGAGACGAAGTACGCCCATGAATCTGCTCAGCAGGCGCCTGACCAGCGGTTTGCTCGCGGTCGGCCTCATCGCCCTCGGTATGTCCCCTCCTACCGCCCTCGCCGCGGGCGGTCCCAACCTCGCCGCGGGCAAGCCCGTCACGGCCAGCGCGGCCAACGGCAACCAGCCCGCGTCGAACGTCACCGACGGCAACCAGAGCTCCTACTGGGAGGGCCCGAGCAACGCCTTCCCGCAGTGGGTGCAGGTGGACCTCGGGGCCGCCACGCCCGTCGACCAGGTGATCCTCAAGCTCCCCTCGGGCTGGGAGGCGCGCAGTCAGACGTTGAGCGTCCAGGGCAGCGCCAACGGTTCCTCCTTCACCGCCCTGTCGGCGAGCGCCGCCCGCGCCTTCGACCCGGCGACGGCCAACACCGCCTCCATCACGTTCGCCGCGGCCACGGTCCGGTACGTCCGCGTGGACGTCACCGCGAACACCGGCTGGCCCGCGGCGCAGCTCGCCGAGCTCCAGGTCCACGGCGCGACCGGCTCGTCGGGCAACCTCGCGCAGGGCAAGACGCTCTCCGCCAGCAGTTCCCAGGCGGGCTACCCCGCGAGCAACGGCAACGACGGCGACCAGAACTCCTACTGGGAGAGCAACAACAACGCGTTCCCGCAGTGGCTCCAGGTGGACCTGGGCGCGGCGGCCAGCGTGAACCGGGTCGTCCTGAAGCTGCCCGCGAGCTGGGGTTCACGCACCCAAACCCTGGCCGTGCAGGGCAGCGCGAACGGCAGCTCGTTCACCGACCTCGCGACCTCGGCGCAGTACAACTTCGCGCCCGCCAACGGCAACTCGGTGACCGTGACCTTCACCGCCACCAGCACCCGCTACGTGCGACTGGCCATCACCGCGAACACCGTCCAACCCGGCGGCCAGCTCTCCGAGTTCGAGGTCTACGGCCCCACGAGCGGTGACGTGCAGGCCCCGACCGCGCCCGGCTCGCTGGCGTTCACCGAACCCGCGGCAGGCCAGGTCAAGCTCACCTGGACCGCGTCGACCGACAACGTCGGCGTCACCGGCTACGACGTCTACGCCAACGGCCAGCTCCGCGGCTCGGTGGCGGGTTCCGTGCTGACCTACACCGACACCCAACCGCAGTCCACCACGGTCGAGTACTTCGTCCGGGCGAAGGACGCGGCGGGCAACCAGTCGTCCGACAGCAACCACGTCACCAGGTCCGGCCAGGGCCCGAACGACCCGACGCCGCCCACCGCCCCCGGTTCCCTCGCCTTCACCGAGCCGGGCTCGGGCCAGATCCGCCTCACCTGGACGGCCTCGACCGACAACGTCGGCGTGACCGGCTACGACGTGTACGTCAACGGCCAGCCCACCGGTGTTCCCGGCACGCAGCTCACGTTCACCGACACCCAGCCCGCGTCCGCCACGGTCGAGTACTTCGTCCGCGCCCGCGACGCGGCGGGCAACCAGTCCTCGGACAGCAACCACGTGACCAGGACCGGCCAGAACACCGGCGGCGCGAACCTGGCGCGGGGCAAGGCGATCGAGGCGTCGTCGACCACGTTCACCTTCGTCGCGGCCAACGCCAACGACGACAGCACCAGCACCTACTGGGAGTCCGCGGGCTTCGAGTCCACCCTGACCGTCAAGCTCGGCGCGAACGCCGACCTGTCGTCGGTCGTGCTCAAGCTCAACCCCGACCAGGCGTGGGGCACCCGCAGCCAGACCCTGGAGGTCCTCGGCCGCGAGCAGTCGGGCACGACCTTCGGCTCCATCAAGGCCCTGTCCACCTACGTCTTCAACCCGAGCGCGCAGAACACCGTGACGATCCCGGTCATCGGCCGCGTGGCCGACGTCCGGCTGCGCTTCACCGCCAACACCGGCGCGCCCGGCGCGCAGGTGGCGGAGTTCCAGGTCGTCGGCACCCCGGCGCCGAACCCCGACCTGGTCGTCACGGGCACGACCTGGACCCCGACCTCGCCGAACGAGACCAGCGCGATCTCCTTGTCCGCCACGGTGAAGAACAACGGCACCGCCGCGGCGGCCGCGACCACGGTGGACTTCAGCCTGGCGGGCACGGTCGTCGGCAGCACGCCGGTGGGCGCGCTCGCCGCGGGCGCGTCGACCACCGTGTCGGCGGCCATCGGCACCCGGCCGATGGGCAGCTACAGCGTGTCGGCCCTGGTCGACCCGACGAACAAGGTCGTCGAGCAGGACGACGCCAACAACCGGTTCACCGCCGCGTCCCCGCTCGTGGTCGCGCAGGCCCCCGGACCGGACCTCCAGGTCACCGGCATCACCACGAACCCGTCGAACCCGGCGGTCGGCGCGGCCGTCACGTTCACCGTGGCGGTGAACAACCGCGGCACGACCGCGGTCGCCGCGGGCACGGTCACGCGGGTGTCGGTCGGCGGCACGACGTTGAACACCAACGCCGGGGCCATCGCGGCCGGGGCGACGGTGAACGTCGCCATCAGCGGCTCGTGGACCGCCACCAACGGCGGGGCCACGATCACCGCGACGGCCGACGCGACGAACACCGTGGCGGAGACCAACGAGAACAACAACACCGCCACGCAGTCCATCGTGGTCGGTCGCGGGGCCGCGGTCCCGTACACCGAGTACGAGGCGGAAGCCGCGCGCTACCAGGGCACCCTCCTCACGGCGGACGCGCTGCGGACGTTCGGGCACACCAACTTCGCGACCGAGTCCTCGGGCCGCCAGTCGGTGCGGCTGAACAGCACCGGCCAGTTCGTCGAGTTCACCTCGACCAACCAGTCCAACTCGATCGTCGTGCGCAACTCCATCCCGGACGCGCCCGGCGGTGGGGGCATCGACGCCACGATCAGCCTGTACATCAACGACACGTTCGCGCAGAAGCTGACGCTGTCGTCGAAGCACAGCTGGCTCTACGGCAACGTCGACGGCCCGGAGGCGCTGACCAACACGCCGCAGGCCGACGCGCGACGGCTGTTCGACGAGTCGCACGCGCTGCTGTCCGCGAGCTACCCGCCCGGCACCAGGTTCAAGTTGCAGCGCGACGCCAGTGACACCGCGTCGTTCTACGTCCTCGACCTGATCGACCTCGAACAGGTCGCCCCGGCCGCGAGCCAGCCCGTGGGCTGCACGTCGATCACGTCCTACGGCGCGGTCCCGAACGACGGGGTGGACGACACGGACGCGATCCAGCGGGCCGTGACGGACGACCAGAACGGCGTCATCAGCTGCGTCTGGATCCCGGCGGGCCAGTGGCGGCAGGAGAAGAAGATCCTCACCGACGACCCGCTGAACCGCGGTCAGTTCAACCAGGTGGGCATCAGCAACGTCACCATCCGCGGCGCGGGCATGTGGCACTCCCAGCTGTACACGCTGACCGAGCCGCAGAACGCGGTCGGCGGCATCAACCACCCGCACGAGGGCAACTTCGGGTTCGACATCGACAAGAACACGCAGATCTCCGACATCGCCATCTTCGGTTCCGGCCGGATCCGCGGCGGTGACGGCAACGCCGAGGGCGGCGTCGGCCTCAACGGCCGGTTCGGCACCGGCACGAAGATCAGCAACGTGTGGATCGAGCACGCCAACGTCGGTGTCTGGGTCGGCCGCGACTACGACAACATCCCCGACCTGTGGGGCCCGGCGGACGGCCTGGAGTTCAGCGGGATGCGCATCCGCGACACCTACGCGGACGGCATCAACTTCTCCAACGGCACCAGGAACTCGAAGGTGTTCAACTCGTCGTTCCGCACCACGGGTGACGACGCGCTGGCGGTGTGGGCCAACAAGTACGTGAAGGACCAGAACGTCGACGTCGGCCACGACAACCACTTCGTCAACAACACCGTCCAGCTCCCGTGGCGGGCCACCGGCATCGCGATCTACGGCGGCTACGGCAACTCCATCGAGAACAACCTCGTCTACGACACGATGAACTACCCCGGCATCATGCTGGCGACCGACCACGACCCGCTGCCGTTCTCGGGCACGACGTTGATCGCCAACAACGCCCTCTTCCGCTGCGGCGGCGTGTTCTGGGGCGAGGCGCAGGAGTTCGGCGCGCTCACGCTGTTCGCGGCGAACAAGGACATCACCGGCGTCACCATCCGGGACACCGACATCTCCGACTCCACCTACGACGGCATCCAGTTCAAGACCGGCGGCGGCACCATGCCGGGCGTCGTGATCAGCAACGTGAAGATCGACAAGTCGAACAACGGCTCGGGCGTCCTCGCCATGAGCGGCGCCCGAGGCAGCGCCACGCTGTCGAACGTGACCATCACGAACTCGGCCCAGGGCAACATCCTGGTCGAGCCGGGCTCGGGCTTCACGATCACCGGCGGCACCACGGCGACGGCCCGCTCGACGAAGGCGGGTGGTCCCAAGTAGGTGCGACGGGCCGGGCGTCCCACGGGCGCCCGGCCCGCTCCCCGCCACCTCGTGCCCTGGCCGACCTGGTGTGGATCTCGGTAAACGACTGGCGACCGGTGCTCCTCACCAGCAGAATCACCGTCCGTGACCACCACCGCGCGACGACTGCTCCGCTCGCTCGACCCGCTGCCCTTCGGCGCTCGGCAGAAGCTCCTGTCCGGCACCGCCCGCGGCCTCGTGGGCACGCCGGAACTCGACGACCTGCTGACGGACCTGGCGAACGGCGACGCGTACTCCCAGCGGATCGCGGTGCAGCTGGCCTACGTGGCGGGCCATCGGGACCACCTCGCCAAGTGTCTCCAGGCGTCCGAGACCGCCGTCATCCGCCACGCCCTGGGCGCGGCCATCCGGCTCGGTCTCCCGCCCGAGGTGTTCCTGGACCGCCTCCCCCACCTCCCCACGGCCCTCCGCCGCGCCCTCTACAACGGCGTCCGCCGCCGCAAGGCCACCGCGCTGGCCGACGTCCTCCTCCCCGCCGTCCGCGCGGCCTTCGGCGATCGGGAGGCCGCCGCCGTGCTCGTGGCGTGCTCGACCGAGGTCGTCACCACCGCGATGCCCGCCCTCGCCCACGCGGTCGCCAACTGGGCCGTCATCGGCAAGCGCCACCCCGTCGAGTTCCTCGACCTGGTCGACGCCGAACTCGCCGCGAACTCCCCCGCGTGGTGGCCCAGGGTCTGGGACCGGCTGGGCGGCGGCATCGCCGCGACCGCGCTCACCCACCCCGACCGGGTACTGGGGCTGCTCGAACGGATGGTCCCGCACGCGCCCCTCCCATGGACCCTGGTCTCCGCGCTGGGCGTCCTCGCCCGCCACTCCCCCACCCGAGTGGCGGCGGTGCTGCTCGACCCGCGCCGCACCGGCTACGCACCGGACCGGCGGTCCCTGTGGCGCGCGTTGACCGGGCTCGACGACGCCACCCTGATCGGCGTCACCCGCCTCCTCAACGGCACCGCGCAGACGCGGTTCCTGCACGCCCTCCCGCCGTCCCGCCGCACCGCGATCTACGACGGCGCGCTCGGCGGCCTGCCGCACGTGTCCCTGTCGGCGCTGGACGAACTGCCCACCGCCGCGCGGGCGACCGAGGCGCGCAGGCTGTTGTCGTTGCGCGCCAACACCGACGAGCCCTCCCGACGGCTGGCGGTGACGGCGAGGCTCGCCTGGGACGAGGCCGCGCCGATCCTGCGCGAGGCCACCAAGCGCTCCACGGCCGAGGAGCGGAGCGAGGCCTACCCGCTGTACATCGCCGCCGCGGCGCGGAGCCGGGACCCGGAGGCGTTCGCCGCGATGCTCGGCACCCTCACGAGGCTGCCCAACGAGCAGGACCCGGTGCGGGCCACCGCGTTGACCGCGCTCGCCGCGGTCCCGGCCTGGCTGTTCCGCCCGCAGGAAGGCGATCTCCTCCTCACCCTCATGGTCGACGCCGCCCAGGCGCGCGACTGCTCGTGGAGCACCCAGTCCGCGGTGAACACCCTGGCGGGCGCGCTGATCCGCGAAGGCGTGGTGTCCCAACGGCCCGAACTGGTGGACCTGGGCCTGTCCGGGATGGAGAAGCTGGGCCAGCACGTGCCGTGGGTCCCGCTGCACGGGCTGGACCGGGCGCTGCCGCGCGGCGCGGAGCACCGGGTGTTCGACGCCCTGCACGGCCGCCTCTCCACCGACGCCGCGAAGGGGAGGTACCGGCTGCTGCTCTCCCTCGCGTCCGGGCTGGGGCGACGGGCGTGGGACATGGCCCCGCTCCAGGACCTCCTGGACCGGGCGCGGTCGGCGAAGGACGACACCGTGGTGGGGCAGGCGATCACCCTGTGGCTCCGCCCGCCCGCCACGCGCAACGACCGCGTGGAACGGGTGTTCCGCGGCGACCGGTCCACGATCACGCTGCCGCCGGTCCGCAACGCCATCGCGTTCCGGCGCACCGACCTGCTCGACGACGTGCTCGGCAAGCCGCTGCACGGCCGTTTCCTCAAGCGGAACGTGCGGTACGCGCCCCAGTTCGAGGGGTGCTTCGACCGGTGGCTGCCCCGCCAGGTCGAGGCGTACGCGACCGAGCTGACCGGCGTCGCGACCGATCGCCGCTCCACGGTGTTCGAGCGCGCCCACGCCGTGCGCGTCCTCGGTCGGGTGCCCGGCACGGTCGACGTCGTCCGCCGCTTCACCGCCGACCCCGAGGTGCAGGTGGCGGAGGCGGCGCTGGGCGCGCTGGCGTGGTCCGACGAGCCGGGCGACGCGCTGGAGGACCTGCTGGCCCACGTGGACACCGACCGCGCGCGGGTGGCCGTGTACGCGGCGACCCGGTGCGCCCGGTTCACCGCGCCGGACCGGCTCGGCGACCTGCTGGGCAGGCTGCTGCACGGCCGCAAGGTGACCGCGCGCAAGGAGGCGATCCGGCTGCTGGCCGAGCACCACGTGCCGGGCGCGGCGGCGCTGCTGGCGTCCGCGTGGGACGGGCCGCTGAGCCACCGGGACGTGCGGCGCGCGCTGGTGTCGGCGGCCGAGTGGTTCCTCGACGACGAGGCCGCGTGGGACCTGCTCGCGAAGGCGGTGTCCGACGAGCGGGCGGTGGCGAGGGCCGTGCTCGACCTGTCGCCGTTCACCGTCGCGCCGCACCACCGGCCCCGCTACGCCGCGCTGGTCCGCTCGGTCGTCGCGGCGCACCAGGACCCGACGGTGCTGCGGGCCTCGACGCTGCCGCTGTGGACGCGGTGGGACCCGGCCCTCACGACCCTGTTGGTGGACCTAGTGGCCGACCTCGACAGCACGGCCACGTGGTCGCCCGCCCTGCTGGCGCTGCTCGACGTGTGCGCCGTGGCCGACGACGGGGAGCCTTTGCGCGTCGCCGCGGCCCGCCTGCTGGCGGCCGGGGACGAGCCGGACGCGGAGGCCGACCGCGACCTGCCCGCCCGGCAGCGGATCGGGGCGCTGGCGCGGACCGTGGCGCAGCAGCGGCACTCGTCGGCGCTGAGGACGGCGGCGGGGCGGTTGGCGACCGACCTGGAGGCCGTCCCGGAGCACCGCGGGTCGGCGCTCGTCCTGGCGGTCGCCGCGGTCACGTGGGACGGCGACGCCCTGGCCGGGCTGCGCGAGGTGGCCCGGCTCGCCGACCGGCCCGTGCTCGCCGAGAGCGCCGCGGCCGAGGTGTCGGGGTGGCTGCACGACGTGGTCCGGCGGGTGTCGAGGGACCGCGTCCACCAGATCGCCGAAGCCCTGGCGGGCGGTGGCGCCGCGGAGGCGCGGCTCGCCGTGGCCGTCACGTCGGCCGCCGGGGAGGACACGGGCTGGCCGGAGCTCTGGCGGTCGCTGCTGCGCGCGCTGCGCCGCCACGACGACCCGGACGTGCGGACGGCGGCGCTGGACACCGTCACCACGAGGGAGTAGTCGACCGCCCTGGTCGTCCACGGTGGACGACCAGGGCGGGACGGCCTAGTTGTTGTTGATGAACTGCCGGGCCAAGGTCTGGCCGGTCGTGGTGGCCTTGCCGTGGTCCTCGATCGGGGAGATCGTGGAGTTCTTGAACACGATGTAGGTGACACCGGACTCGGTGCCGCCGTTGCTCGGGTCGGGGTTGATGCCGAGGCTGTTCGCGGTGGCGTAGGACGCCTCGCCGATGATCTCGGTCGGTCCGGTGTCACCGACCACGGCGTAGGTCACCTGGTTGTTGTAGATCACCGCGACCACACCGCCGCCCGCGATGCCGAAGTTGCGGTAGTCCCACGTGGCGCTCGGGCTGGGCACCACGACGTAGGGCAGGGTCGCGGCGTTGAGCGGCTGGCCGTTCGACTGGTGGAAAGCGGTGTCCGGGTAGAAGCAGCAGTCGGTCTGCTCGTTGCACTGGGTCGTCCGCAGGCCGTCGCAGTCGATGTCCATGTCGGCCTTCCAGAACACGGCGCCGTTCTTGCCGCACACCGGGATCGACCGCGCGGTCTCCTGGTCGGTCCGGTAGGTGCCGTTGGAGATCTGGCTGCACGAGGTGACCTTCGCGAGGAGTTCCGCCGCGGTCGGAGCACCGCCACCTCCGCCGCCACCGTTGTCGGTGACCGTCACCGAGTCCACGTTGGGCCCGCCGTTGGCCGTCGTCGCCGTGGCGCGCACGGTGTGCGTGCCCGCCGTGAGCGTCGCGGACACGGAAGCGGTGGTCCACGTCTCCCACGCCCCGGTGCCGCCGAACGACGGCGTCCCGGCCGTGACGCCGTCGACCGCGATCGTCATCGGCCGCGCCACCGCGGTCCCGTTGGCGTACCGCAGCGCGAACGACGTGCTGCCCGCCGCACCGACCGTGACGGTCCACTGGACGTACGAGCCGACCTCGTTGTCGTAGTTGACGAAACCGGTCCCGGTGTAGCCGGCGTGGTTGGACTCCACGACACCGTGGAAGACCGTCCCGCCCTCGCCCTGGTAGACCGTCGTCGCCGCGTCGGCGACCCCGGCCTGCACCAGCATCGGCGCCACCAGAGCGGCGATCGCCAAGGCGGCGACCCGGATTCTGCGCATGTCGGCTCCCGAAAAGTTAGGAAACTTTACTGCCTATTCGGGGAAGCTAGGACCGCCGTGGACACGCGTCAACAGCACGCGGGAGTTCCGGTCCAAACCACTTTTGTGGGCGCGGTCACATGCGTACAAACCTCGCGAACGGGGCGAAAACCTACTCCGGCGGCGCGTCGACCTGATTCGAGTTCGGGCACTCCGGCGACTTCGGGACCATGAACACGCACTCCGGCACGGCCTTGCGGTCACCGATGTCGGCGACCCGCAGGATCGAGATCGGCCGGGAGCGCCCGTCGCGGTCGGCGCTGAAGTCGATCAGGCCCGACACGCCGTCGTAGCACTTGCCGCTGTCGATCTTCTTGCCCTGCGGGCAGGGCAGCTCGCGCATCTCCTGGACGATCGCCGCGCGGTTCGGCGCGAGGCCGCTCGCGTCGCGCCGGTCGCGGCCCGTCTGGTTCACCGCGACCGCGCGGACGAACAACCCGGCGCCGTCGAAGGAGATCCCGACGCGCTCCCCCACCCACGGGGCCGAGTTCTCCCGCAGCGCGGCGCCGAAGTCGCGCCACGCCGGGCCGTCGTCGGCGTTCCCGCTCCTCAGCCTCCGCAGTATCCGGCACAGGACCGTGACCTCGCCCGGTCCGTCCTGGTAGCAGGTCCCGTTGCCGGTCACGACGACGCTGCCGAGGGACACGTACGACACCGCCTGGCGCGCGTAGGTCTCCTTCTGCCGGTTGGAACCCTGCGCGACGAAGCGGCTGACGGCGTCATCGCCCAGTACGACGGGCCGGGTGTCGAACGTGCACTCCACGACGCGGTCGAGAAAGCCGCCGAACTCCGACTCCCGACCCGCGAAGAACGCGATCCGGTTCGGCTCGCACGTGGGCCGCACACCGCTCACCTGCCCCTCCTCCCACGTGACGACGTCGGCGCCGTCCCCCATCTCCTTGACCAGCGAGGCCAGGTAGCTGTCCTGCGCGAGGTCCGCCGGGCGGTAGAGGGTGATCTCGCGGCCGGCGGCGAACGCCTTCACCATGTCGATCTGCTTCTTGTTGCCCGCCACCAACTGGAAGTACATCGGCGACCGACCGGTCAGCCCCTCGCCGGTCAGCGCGTTCGCGACCACCGGGATCCCCAGGTCGCCCAGCGCGCCGATGGCGCTCTCGGTCGCCTCGACCGTCCGGCCCATGCCGAGCACGCCCATGGCGGTCGGATCGTTCGCGAAGAGCGGCGCGAGGAACTCGTCCGCGACCCGGCGGGCGCTGTCCATGCGGTAGCCGCCGTTGGCCACGACCACCCGCAGCAGCGGCTCCGACTGCTCGCTCTTGATGTTCACGAGGTGCTGCTGCGCCAGGATGCCGGTCAGCTCCTCGGCGACGGCGTCCGCGGTGCCCACCCAGCCCGCGGGCGTGGTGAACTCGGAGAAGTAGACGACCGTCACGACCGGACGACTGGGCTTCTCCTCGTGCAGGTCCTCGGCGTCGGCGTTGGACTCGAACACCGCCAGCTGGGCCTTCCGCAGGCGGTCGTCGTCACCGAACACCTGCGCCGCGCTGTCGCTGTACCCGACGCACTCCTCCTTGTCGCGGTAGCCGACCATCCACGCCGTGGCCACGCCGGACCGCGGCGAGGGCAGGCAGTCGTTCTTCCACCTCGGCGCCGCCCAGACACCGCCCACCAGGCCCGCGGCGATCGCGATGGCCGCCACGACCGAGACGATGAAGGACCGCCGGGCGAGCACGGCGACGGGGCGGGGCCGGATGTCGCCGCAAGTCCTCCACGCCGCCTCGTCCTCGTCGGTGGGCACGGGCCCGGTCGACGCGCCGGGCAGGCCCACGGTGATGAACCGGGCGTCGCCGCGCAATGATTGCCTGCGCGCGGGCAGGTTCTGGTACCAGTCGTCCACCTCGGCCACGAGGCGGTTCACCGGTGGCAGGGTCTCCTTCACGGTCAGCCAGTCGGGCACTTCCGCCGCCGTCGCGACGAAGAGCACCGGGTCGTGCTCGGTGGACTCGTTGCGCACGTCGTTGACGAGCCGGAGCAGTTCCCAGCCGCCGTTCTCCTCGGTGATCCCCTCCAGCAGCACCACCGTGTACGCGGTGCGCCGCCACCGCCGCAGCCGCCACGTGCCCGAGCCGTACGCCGCCCGCAGGTCCTGCAGGAACGCGTGCACCAGGAGCTTCTTGATCTGCTCGAGGTTCTCCTCGGCGCGCCTGCCGACGGTCAGGCGCTCGGCGAACCCGGTGAAGCTCGTGGAGTGGCCGGGAACCATGAACGGCTGGCGCATGAGCCACCGGGGCTCCCTGCCGAAGACCGGCACGCCGTGCGACCACAGCCAGAACCGCAGCGGGCGGTGCCACGCGACGCCCAGGAGCAGGGCGAGCTTCAGCCAGGTCGACTGCGTGGCCACCGTGTCCGCGACCGCCGCGTCCGTCCCGGTCGCGGGCCGGTCCGCGCGACCGTGCCACAACCGCAGCATGTCGGTGACGTCGACGCGCTCGTTGCGGTTCTCCCCCGGCGTCAGCCGCCTGCCGGTCAACCAGTCCGCGAGCCGGTAGTGGCGGAACCGGGTCAACCGCCGGTAGCCGAAGCGGTTGGCCGCCAGCCGGTGCCGCAGCTCGTCCACCAGGGGCAGCAACGGCCCGGCCACCCGGTCGGTGCCCTCCCAGCGGGTCGCGACCCGCTCCTCGACCACGTCGGCCTCGACCAGCGCGAGCGGCACCTTGACGTCCGAGGCCTCGGTCAGCCGTCCGCCGAGGTCGGTCAGGACGGTGTTGGGCTCCGCGCCGCGGACCAGGCACAGGAGCGGGAGCGGCCGGTCTCCGTCCTCCACGCCGGGCACGGGCTTCGAGCGGTGCGGGCGGTCGCACAACTCCTTGATCTGGGACAGCAGCGCGCTCACACCGCGGAACACGGACTCGGACAACCGACCTCACCCATCACTCGACACGCCGTTCACCGGCGTGCTCACGCCTGCCTTCGACCCGACCCGTGTGCCGTGGCCCGGCTGGGGCGCACACCGGCGGGGAGGTCTTCGGCGTGACCGTGCCATCGGCGAGGGGCCGCCGACAACGCAACTTGGCGGACTGTCCAGGTCCTGACCAGGATCCGGTACACGATCGGGTGTTGACCCGTCACGCGAAGCAACCCTAGCCTCGAAGTGAGAGCGCTCTCATTTCGCCGTCGGACCGCCCACCCCTGCACCGGGAGGTCTCGTGCCGAAAATCGCCGTCCTGCTCGCCCTCGTCCTCTCCCTGACGGTCGGGAACCCGCCCGCCCAAGCCGTTCCCGAGGACTGCGGCGCCTACTGCGACACCCGCGACCCCGCGCTGCCGCCGAGCGCCCAGCGGTCCGCCACCCGCCCCGACGCCGTGCCCGGACCGAGGGCGGACGCCGTCGTCTGCAACCGGTACTGCGACGCCCGCGACCCCGCGCTCTCCCCCGCCGACCGCCTGGCCCAGACCGTCACCGTCGGAACCCGGCAGGTCTCGCTGCACTTCGACGACACCGACGCGATGGGCTGGGCCCGTGTTTCCCCTGCCGCGTCAGGGGATGCGGTCTGGCTCGACCGGTCGTTCGACGCGGGCGCGACCTGGGGGTCGGGGTCCCGGCTGGGCGACACCAGGGCACCCGCCGGTGTCGGCGACTGGCGGACGTTGATGTTCAACGTCGACGACTGGAACGGCCTCGGCGTCGGGCTGCTGCGCGCGTGCGGGCAGCCCGCCGGGTCGACCGCCATCGCCTGCACCAGCTGGTACCGCACGACGTGGAACGCGGGGAACCGGCGCACCGCCGCCGCGACCGCGTTGATGGAGCGCTACGACCTGTCCACCGGGCTGTTCGCCACGACGGGCTGGTGGAACTCCGCCAACGCACTCACCGCGATCGTCGACAACGCCCGGCTGACCGGGATGGGCAGCTACCGGTACGCCATCGCGCGCACCTACGACCTCAACCTGTCCGCCTGGGACGGCCAGTTCGTCAACGCCTACAACGACGACACGGCGTGGTGGGGCCTGGCGTGGCTGGGCGCGTACGACCTGACCGGCGAGAGCCGCTACCTGGCCACGGCCCGCGCGGACGCCGACCACATGGCGCTGTTCTGGGACTCCGTGTGCGGCGGCGGGGTGTGGTGGAGTTCGAGCCGGACGTACAAGAACGCCATCACCAACGCGCTGTACGTCCAGCTGAACGCGGCCCTGCACAACCGGATCCCCGGCGACACCGTCTACCTGCAACGCGCCCGCACGGGCTGGGCGTGGTTCCAGGGCAGCGGGATGATCAACGGCGCGAACCTGGTCAACGACGGCATCGACACGGCCACGTGCGCCAACAACGGCCGCACGCCGTGGAGCTACAACCAGGGCGTGCCGCTGGCCGCGCTCACCGAACTGCACCGCGCCACGGGTGACGCGAGCCTGCTGACCAAGGCCCGCGCACTCGCCGGGGCGTCCACGACCAACACGACCCTCAACCCCGGCGGCATCCTGTTCGACAACGGCGGCGGCGGGGACGTGCCGTCGTTCAAGGGCGTCTACGCCCGTGGACTGGCCGCGTTGAACCGCGCCCTGCCCGACCACCCGTACACCGCGTACCTCCAGCGGCAGGCCGACTCCGCCTACACGCGGGACCGGTCGAGCAGCGACTCCTACGACCAGCCGTGGGCGGGCCCGTTCCAGCGCAGCGACGGGGCCCGCCAGCACAGCGCGGTCGACCTGATGAACGCGGCGGGTTAGGCCGGAATCCACTCGGCGATCCCGACGACGACGCTCTCGTCGCCGCTGACCTTCAGCGTGTCCAACGGGAGCCGCCCGTAGAACACCAGGATCAGGTCACTGGCCGTCGATTCGGCGGTGGCGTCGGCCGGGTCCTCGGCGGGCCCGGTGAGGCGTTCGGTCCACGCGCCCTTCTCGGACAGCCACAGGCGCCAGGTACGGCCCTCGGCGACGACGTAGTCGAGGGTCGCGGGCTTGTGCGGCCACGGGATCGGCGTCGCGACGCAGGTGAACTGGAACTCCTCGACGCCGTCGACCGCCACCTCCTCCGGCAGCGGCTCCGGGGCGCCCACGGTGACCTGGGCGTCGTAGGTGTGCACCGCGAACTCCTGCACCTGGTGCCGGGCGACCGCGCCGCTCGTCGCGGGCGACTGCGAGTCGCCCCAGCCGACCCAGCAGCCGCGGTCCGGACCGGCCTCCCGCAACGCGTCCAGCAGCTCCCGCGTCGAGTCGGCCATCCACGCCAGCAGCGCGTCGCGCTCCCTCGGCACGGCGGGCGCGTCCACCGGGACGGCCTTGCCCGTCGCGCCTGGCCCCGCCGCGACGGTGGCGGCCCAGACGCGCCGCCCCTCACCGAGGTGGCGCACCAGGTCGAACAGCGTCCACTCCGGACACGTCGGCACCGGCAGGTCGAGGCTGCTCGCCGAGGCGACGGCGGCGAGGAACGCGGTCGACCGGTCGTCGATCAGCCGGAGCAGGTCGGGGAACTCCAAGGTCTCTTGCACGGGGGCTGTCTACCACCAGGTCCCGTTGGCACGACAGCGATTTTCCGGTCAGGGCGCGGGCCGGTCGATCCGGTAGACGACGTGGGCGCGGTCGTCGACCGGGTTGTCCGGTTCCAGCTCACCCTCGGCGACGCGGGTGAACCCGGCTTTTTCCAGCGCCCGCCACGAGTTCCGGTTCGCCGCGTTGACCGGCACGACGACCGCGGGCGCGACCGGGTAGTCCGTCCACGTCGCCGCGACGACGGCGGCGATGATCCGCGGGCCGAGGCCGTGACCGCAGCGCGCGAGGTCGCCGACGAGGTAGTCGACGCTCACCGCCTCCGGGCTCACGGGCAGCACCGGGGCCAGTTCGGCGAGGTACTCGGGGTAGTCGCCGTAGCGGCTGCGCTGCACCAGGCCGACCGGCGTGCCGTCCTCGAGGACGAGCAGGTCCTCCGACGGCTCCTCGCCCCTGGCGACCGGGCCGAAGTCGCGGTCGACGGCCTCCGGGGACGTCTCGTGGTTCCACCACCGCCGGACGTGCGGTTGGAGCAACCACGAGCGCAGCAACGGGAAATCGGCTTCGACGAGCCTGCGCCAGGTGATCACGGGGACACCTCCGAACGCCGCTTGCGGCGGTAGTAGCGGGCCTGGCGGTCGCGGTGGCCGCAACCGGGGTTGCACCACCGCCTGCGCGGGTGGTCGCGGACGAAGAACAGCGAGCACCCCGGCGCGGTGCAGCGCCGCAGCACGGCAGGCCCGGCCAGCAGGTCGATCGCGCGGCTCGCGATCCGGCCGAGCACGGCCGCGCCGCCGGTCGCCGTGTCGACCTGCCGGACCGCCGGGCCGTCCGCGGACCAGCGCAGCTCCGGCCGGGTCGGCGTGGCGAAGGCGTTGACGACGGCGACGTCCTCCGGGTCCGGCGCGGCGCCCTCGACGGCCGCGGCGAACAGCCGGTGCACGGCGTCGCGCAGCGTGCGCGCCCGGACCGCGTCCACGGCGGGTTGCCCGACCTGCGCGAACCACTGGTCGACCTGCTCACGGGTGCGCAGGAAGTCCTCCCGGCCGTAGAGCGTGTTGGCCAGTTCCACCGCGAGCGGCTCGGTGCCGAGGATCGGGAACTCCACGACGCTGACGTTAACAAGGTATGTCAACCGTCAGCCACCGAGTTTTCCGGGCGTCTTTCGGCGACACTGTGCGGCACGGACGAGAGGAGCAGCCGTGGCGATCGTTTCCCGCGGTTTCCGGGGCAGGGCGCGCAACGAGGACGTGACCCTGCCGCCGGGCCAGTACCTGACCGAGGACTTCCCGGTGCTGTCCGCGGGCCCGACACCGCGGGTGACCACGGACCGGTGGGAGTTCACCGTCACCACCGAGGTCGGCGTGAAGCACACGTGGAAGTGGCAGGACCTGCTGGAACTGCCCCACGAGAAGCCCAGGGTCGACCTGCACTGCGTCACCAAGTGGTCGAAGCTCGACACGCGGTGGCAGGGCGTGTCGCTGGACGTGCTGCTGGAGGACGTGGAGACCGCGGCCGACTACGCGCTCGTGCACGCCTACGGCGGGTACACCACGAACCTGCCGCTGGAGGACCTGCTCGACGGGCAGGCGTGGATCGTCCACCGCTACGACGGCGAGGACCTCACGCCCGAGCACGGCGGCCCGGCGCGGCTGCTCGTGCCGCACCTGTACCTGTGGAAGTCGGCGAAGTGGGTGCGCGGCATCCAGCTGCTGCTGGAGGACGAGCCGGGCTTCTGGGAGACAGCCGGCTACCACGAGTACGGCGACCCGTGGCGCGAGCAGCGCTACCAGGGCGACTAGGCGTGGTGCGCAGACTGGTCTGGCACGTCGGCAAGGTGGTCGACGTGCGCGACGAGACCCCCGCCGCCCGCACCCTCGTGCTGGAGGTGCCGCTGTGGCCGGGACACCTGCCGGGCCAGCACGTGGACGTCCGGCTGACCGCCGAGGACGGCTACAGCACCCAGCGCAGCTACTCGATCGCCAACGCCTCCGACGGGTCGCGCGTCGAGCTGACCGTGCAGCGGGTGGAGGACGGCGAGGTGTCGCCGTACCTGACGGAGGTCGTGGAGGTCGGCGACGAGCTGGAGCTGCGCGGCCCGGTCGGCGGCTGGTTCGTGTGGCGCCCGGAGAGCACCGCACCGGTCCTGCTGGTCGCGGGCGGCTCGGGCATCGTGCCGTTGATGTCGATGATCCGCGCCCGCCGTACCGCGGTCCCGTTCCGCCTGCTGTACTCGTTGCGCGGCCCGGACGACCGGTTCTACGTGGACGAGCTGCGCCGCCCAACCCCCGGCCTGGACATCACGTACCTGTACACCCGGTCCGTTCCGGACGGCTTCCCCCGCCCACCGGGCCGCCTGGGCGTGGCCGACCTCAACACAGCGGGCTGGCCCGCCGACTTCACCCCGGACTGCTTCCTGTGCGGCCCCACCGGTTTCGTCGAAACCGCCGCGGACATCCTGCAAGCCCTGGGCCACGACCCGAGACGCATCAAAACCGAACGCTTCGGCCCCAGCGGAGGCTGACCATGACCCACCACCTCGACGGCAACGCCCTGGCGGGCCCACTGCGCGAACTGTTCGCCGTGGACCTCACCACAGCCACCACGACCTGCGCGGGCTGCGCGGGCTGCGCCAACACAACCACCGTGGCAACCCTCCACGTCTACGGCCAGGCCCCCGGCCTGGTAGCCCGCTGCCCAGGCTGCGAGGAGGTAGTCCTCCGCGTGGTCCGCGGCCCGGACGCCGCGTGGCTCGACCTGCGCGGCACCGTGAGCCTGCGGATCCCGCTGACGGACTGAGGTCGTGCGAGCACCCGAGGGCACTCGCACGACCTCATCGATCTAGAACGAACAGCCGGGCTGCATAGCCACGCCGGTCGCGGTCACCGTCGCCGACACCTGGAGGTAGGCGATCGCCTTGGCGCAGCCGGGCGAGTAGAGCATGTTCCCGAACACCGGACTGCCCGCGCCGTAGTAGTCGAAGAAGGCCGACGCGGCCGGGCTCTGGCGGTAGACGTCGACGCCCCGCCAGTACCCGTTGGGGTTGCTTCCCCCCGCGTTGATCGTCAGCCGCGACCAGTTCGTCTGGCACGTCGGCGACCAGCGCAGCTCCACCGTCCCGTAGGTGACGCCGCCCGCGGTCACCGCGGCGCTCGCGGTGTTGTTCGACCCGGCGCTGCACCCGGTGGCCGCGGGGTCCTGGTAGTCGCACCCGTATCCACTGCACGTCGCCGTGATGCCGACCGGCGCGGCACTCGCCTGCCCCGCGCCTCCCAGCACCAGCAGGAACACCACGCCCACCAGCAAGCCGATCACTCGTCTCATCGCACGTCTCCTCGTCGTCGGACGCCCCGCTGATCGCGGCGCCCCCTCTGACTACGGCCGTGCGGAGATGTCCCGATACCAGTCCGGACCTCGGACAACCATCCGGACAACCTCGTCAGCGCCCCACCTCGGTGCGACCTCGGAAGCACGCCGTCCTCCCGGTGGCCGACCGCCAACCGGGGCCGGTCAGGTACACCTCGGCCCGGACGCAGGTCCGGGTGCTGTTGAGGACGTTGCCGAACACCGGGAGCCCCACGTACTGGACCGAGAAGGTCTCGACGTGGTCGTCCTCGGCCACCACGGACAGGTGCGCCTCCACCGGGCCGGGCTTGGCGACCGCGGCGTAGCGCGGGTCGGCGGGGGTGAAGCGCGGCCAGCTGACCCCGCACCGGGGCGAGTAGCGCAGCTCGACGACACCCACCGGCGCCTGGTCGAGGTCGACCTCCCGGCCGTCGACGGTCAACGCCTCGGGGTCGTTGGCGCAGCCGGTGTCCTCGGGGTCGGCGCCGTTCGCGATCGTGGGCGGCACCGGGTCGGGCTCACCGCTCGACCCGGTCAGGTGCACCCCGAGCGCCACCGCCGAACCGACCACCACCACCACGCACGCCGCCAGCAGGCGCCACCGCCGGGGACCGGCCACCGGCTCAGCGGGTGCGGGCTCGGCAGCCGGCGTGCCGCACCGTTCCCAGCGCTGCCGCCAGCTGTCGGTCACGGCCACGTCGCACGCCCTGAGGTACGCCTGAACGGTCTCCCACGTCGGTGCCGTACGACCGCCCGCGGCCTCGGACAGGGTTGTGCGGGACCGGTGGGCGACGCGGGACATGGCCCGGTAGGTGGGGTTGCCCGCGGCTTCCCGCGCGCCGCGGAGGTCCGCCGCCAGGAGCGCCAGAGGAGTGTCGTCCGATTCCAGCGAACGTTGCGGTCTACCCATCGACCCCGCCCCTTCCACCGGAAACCCGTGCGCCGGGAACCAGCGGGACCGTAGGCGTGATCAGGGGCGCGGGGTCCGCATCCGTGCGGATCGCGGCGAAGTCGGCCCCGACCGGACGAACCGGGGACACGGGTGCGAGCCCGTGTCCCCGGTCCGGTCAGGTCGTTGCCGCGAACTGGGCCGAGTACAGGCGGAAGTACGCGCCTTCCTTTGCCAGGAGTTCGTCGTGGGTGCCCTGTTCCACGATCCTGCCCGCCTCCATCACCAGGATGAGGTCGGCGTCGCGGATCGTGGACAGGCGGTGGGCGATGACGAAGCTGGTGCGGGACGAGCGCAGGGCCGCCATCGCGTGCTGCACCAGCGATTCCGTGCGGGTGTCGACGGAGCTGGTGGCCTCGTCCAGGATCAGCAGGGACGGGCTGGCGAGGAACGCCCTGGCGATCGTCAACAGCTGCTTCTCGCCCGCGCTGACGTTGGTGCCCTCCTCGTCGATCACGGTGTCGTAGCCGTCCGGCAGGGTCCTGACGAAGCGGTCCACGAAGGTCGCCTTGGCGGCCTCCACGATCTGCTCGTCGGTCGCGTCCGGCTTGCCGTAGGCGATGTTGTCGCGGATCGTGCCGCCGAACAGCCACGTGTCCTGCAACACCATGCCGATCTGCGACCGCAGGTCCTCGCGGCGCAACCGGGTGATGTCCACGCCGTCCAACGTGATCGTGCCCGCGTCCAGTTCGTAGAACCGCATGACCAGGTTGACGAGCGTGGTCTTGCCCGCGCCGGTCGGGCCGACGATCGCCACGGTCTGGCCCGGTTCGGCGACCAGCGACAGGTTCTCGATCAGCGGCTGTTCCGGGCGGTAGGAGAAGCTCACGTCGGTGAACTCCACGCGACCGCGCCGTTCGGCGGGCAGGGACGCGTCGGCCGGGTCGGGTGATTGCTCCTCGGCGTCCAGCAGTTCGAAGACGCGCTCGGCCGAGGCGACACCGGACTGCATCAGGTTCGCCATCGACGCGACCTGGGTCAGCGGCTGGGTGAACTGGCGCGAGTACTGGAGGAACGCCTGCACCTCGCCGAGGCTCATCGTCCCGGACGTGATGCGCAGGCCGCCGACCACGGCGACGACGACGTAGCTGAGGTTGGACAGGAACATCATCGACGGCATGATCAGCCCCGAGATGAACTGCGCGCCCAGCGCCGCGCCGTACAGCTCGTCGTTGCGGAGCTTGAACTCCGCCTCGGACTCCTTCTGCCGCCCGAACACCTTCACGACCTGGTGGCCGGTGAACGACTCCTCGATGTGCGCGTTGAGCACGCCGGTGTGCTTCCACTGCGCCATGAACAGCTTCTGCGACCGCTTGCCGATCCGGGCCGTGACGAACACCGACACGGGGATCACCAGCAGCGCGATCACGGCCAGCAGCGGGGAGATCGAGATCATCATCCCCAGCACGCCGATCACCGTCAGCAGCGACACCAGCAGCTGGCTCAACGTCTGCTGCACGGTCGAGGCGACGTTGTCGATGTCGTTGGTGGCCCGCGACAGCAGCTCGCCGCGCGGCTGGCCGTCGAAGTAGCGCAGCGGCAACCGGTGCAGCTTCGCCTCGACGTCCGCGCGCAGCGCGAACACCACGCGCTGCACCACGCCGTTGAGGAGCCTGCCCTGCGCCCAGCCGAACAGCGACGACGTCACGTACAGCGCCATCACCCAGGTCAGCACGCCGCCGAGCGCGGCGAAGTCGATGCCCGCGCCGGGGATGCCGCGGGCCCGGCCGATCACGCCGTCGAAGATGATGTCCGTCGCGTGCCCGAGGATCTTCGGCCCCGCCACGGAGAAGCCGACGCTCGTCACGCCGAGCGCGACGACGGCGGCGAAGTACAGCCGTTCGGGGCGCATCCGGGCGACGAGCCGCTTCGCGGACGGGCCGAACTCCTTGGCCTTGCCGACGGGCATGCCCATGCCGGGCATGCCGCGGCCCATCGGGGACGGCTGCGGGCGGGGGGTCGTGGTCGTGGTGCTCATGCCGCCTGCTCCGGGGTCAGCTGGGACTGGACGATCTCCCGGTACGTCTGGCAGGAGTCCAGCAGGTCGTGGTGGGTGCCCGCGCCGACGACGGTGCCCTCGTCCAGCACGATGATCTGGTCGGCGTCCAGGACGGTGGTCACGCGCTGGGCCACCACGAGCACGGCCGAGCGCTGGGTGTGCGGGCGCAGGGCCGCGCGCAGCCGGGCGTCCGTGGCGAGGTCGAGCGCGGAGAACGAGTCGTCGAACAGGTAGATCTCCGGTCGACGCACCAGCGCCCGCGCGATGCAGAGCCGCTGCCGCTGGCCGCCGGACACGTTCGTGCCGCCCTGGGCGATCGGCGCGTCCAGCCCGCCGGGCATGGCCTCGACGAACTCGCGGGCCTGCGCGATCTCCAGCGCCGCCCACAGGTCGGCGTCCGTGGCGTCCGGGTCGCCGTAGCGCAGGTTGCTCGCCACGGTGCCGGTGAACAGGTACGGCCGCTGCGGCACCAGGCCGATCTTGCTCCACAGCACGTCCGGGTCGAGTTCGCGCACGTCCACGCCGTCCACCAGCACGCTGCCGTCCGTGGCGTCGATCAGCCGCGGGATGAGCGACACCAACGTGGTCTTGCCGGTGCCGGTGCTGCCGACGATCGCGGTGGTCTTGCCCATCTCCACCGTGAAGGACACGTCGTGCAGCACGGGTTCGGCCGCGCCGGGGTAGCGGAACCCGGCGCCCCGGAACTCCAGTTCGGCCCGCTTGGGCAGCTCGCGCACCGGGGCCGTGGGCGGGACGACCGACGAGTCGGTGTCCAGCACCTCGTTGATCCGCTCGGCGCACACCGACGCGCGCGGAATCAGGGTCGCGATGAAGGTCGCCATCATCACCGACATCAGGATCTGCATGAGGTAGTTGAGGAACGCGGTCATCGAGCCGATCCGCATCTCCCCCGCGTCCACCTGGTGCGCGCCGAACCACAGGACGGCGACGCTGGAGGCGTTCAGGATCAGGATGACGGTCGGGAAGATCAACGCCTGGAGCCTGCCGACGCGCAGGGCGGTGTCGGTCAGCGTCGTGTTGGCCTCGGCGAACCGGCGGCTCTCGGCGGGCTCGCGGACGAACGCGCGCACCACGCGGATGCCGGACAGCTGCTCGCGCAGCACGCGGTTGACGTTGTCGATCCGGCCCTGCATGAGCCGGAACTGCGGCACCATCCGCGACACGATCGCGCCGATCGCCAGCAGCAGCGCGGGCACGCAGACCACGAGCAGCCACGACAGGCCGACGTCCTCGTTCAGCGCCATCACGATGCCCGCGACGCACATGATCGGGGCGGTGACGAGCATCGTGCACATCAGCACCACGAGGAGCTGCACCTGCTGCACGTCGTTGGTGGTGCGGGTGATCAGCGACGGCGGCCCGAACCCGGCGACCTCGCGGGCGGAGAACTCGCCGACCCGGTGGAAGATCGCGGACCGGACGTCCCGGCCGAACGCCATGGCGCTGCGGGACGCGAAGTACACCGCCGCGCCGGAGCAGGCGACCTGCAGCAGCGTGACGGCCAGCATCCACCCCCCGGTGGAGATGATGTAAGCGCTGTCGCCCTTGGCCACACCGAAGTCGATGATGTCGGCGTTGAGGCTGGGCAGGTAGAGGGACGCGATCGTGCCGACGAGCTGGAGCACGAGCACGATCGACAGTTCGCGCCGGTACGGGCGCAGGTAGGTGACCATCAGGCGGTAGAGCAACGACGCCCCCACAGAAGAAACTTGCCGTATCTAATAAGCCGATAACGTAGGCTACCCCTCGAAGATACGCAACGTACTTAAGGGGCAGGGTGCCGGAACCGAAGTCGCGCCGCCGGGGAGCGCTGCTGGAGCAGGCCATCCTCGACGCCGCGTGGGCCGAACTGCGAGATGTCGGCTATGCCCGTTTCACCATCGAAGCGGTCGCGAACCGGGCCGGCACCAGTAAACCCGTCATCTACCGGCGGTGGGCGGGCAGGGCCGAACTCGTCTTCGCGGCGTGGGGGAACCAGGCCCCGGTCCAGCACTTCCTGCCCGACAGCGGCACGCTCCGCGGCGACCTGCTCGCGCTGTTCGAGAAGATCTCGCGCCGCGCCGGGATGATGATGAACGAGGTCATCGCGGGCGTCATGAGCGAGGCCTTCCAGCACCCGGAACTCGCCGCGCTGCTGCGCGACCGGCTCACCAACGCGCCGATCGGCGACGTCGTGCGCCGCATCGTCCAACGCGGGGTCGACCGCGGCGAGATCCCGCCCGTGGAGCTGAGCCAGCGGGTGGCGCGCCTGCCGTTCGACCTCATCCGCAACGACCTGACGCTGTGCGGCAAGTCGTTGCCCGGCGACGCCATCGCCGAACTCGTCGACGAGGTGTACCTGCCGCTGCTGCGGGGTCTCGCCGCAGACTGAGGGCATGGACTTCCTGCCGCTCGCCGAAGACCTGCTCGCCGTCCGCTCGACCGCGGACCGGCCCGACGACCTCCTCCGCGCGCTGGACCTCGTGCTGGAGGAGGTCGGCCCCGGTTTCACCGTCGAGCGCTTCGAGTCACGGGGCAAACCGAGCGCCCTGGTCTACGTTGGCCCGCGGAGACCACACTTCCGGGTGATCCTGAACGGCCACCTCGACGTCGTGCCCGGCACAACGGACCAGTTCCTCCCCCGCCGCGACGGCGACCGGCTGATCGCCCGCGGCGCGCAGGACATGAAGCTCTCCGCCCTCGTGCAGGCGCAGGTGTTCCGCGCGCTGGCCCCCACGTCCCCGGTGCCGCTCGCGCTGCAACTGGTCACCGACGAGGAGGTCGGCGGCCGCGACGGCACCGCTCACCAGGTGGCGGAGGGCGTGACGGGCGACTTCGTGGTGATCGGCGAGCACAGCGGCCTGCGCGTCGTGACCGAGTCCAAGGGGTTGGTCGGCGTCCGGCTCGACGCCACCGGCCGCGCCGCGCACAGCGCGTACCAGTGGCTCGGCGACAACGCGCTGCACACGCTGACGAGCGCCGTCGACGCCGTTCTCCAGGCCTACCCGGTCGCGACCGCCGAGGCGTGGCGCACGACGGTCACCCTCGCCAGGATCACCACCACGAACCAGGCGCTCAACCAGGTCCCGTCCGACGCCACCGCGTGGCTCGACGTCCGCTTCCCGGCGGAGGACACCGACTTCACCGGCCGGACGGCCGACCAGGTGGCCGCCCACTTCACCGCCCTGTGCCCACCGGGCGTGACGGCGACCGTGAACTCCGTCGAACCACCACACCGGGTGCTACCGGACCACCCGGACGTTCTGGCGCTGCAACGGGCGGCGCGCGAGCAGGGGTACACGGGCGAGTTGCTGCGCAAGCACGGCGCGGCGGACTCGCGCTTCTACTTCCAGCGGGGAGTGGACGCGGTGATCTTCGGCGTCGGCGGAGACGGCCAGCACGGGCCCGACGAATACGCCGACCTGACCACGGTGGAGCCGTACCGCCGAGCGCTGACGGCGTTCCTGACCTCGCTCACCTGAGCCGACAACCGATCGGGTGAAGCACGACCGAATGGAGTAGAGAAGATCGTTCCCCCGTCGATGTGATCCACAACGTGTCAGCCCTCGACGTGATCACACGCCGCGATGAAGGGGGAACGTCCGCGATGAGGATTTCCCGAGTGCGGATCAGGAATTTCCGGTGCCTGGAGGACGTCGAGGTGTGGTTCGACGACGTGACGACCCTGATCGGGCCGAACGGCGTCGGGAAGTCGACGGTTCTCCGGGCGTTGGACTGGTTCTTCAACGGCCCCAAGTCGTCCGACTTGGCAGAGGACGACCGGACCTACGGCGGCCAGGACGTCAGGCTCTCGGTCGAGGTCGAGTTCGACCGGTTGACGGCCGAAGACCGCGGCGAGTTGGGCAAGCACGTCTCGGTCGATTCGGACAAGTGCGTCATCTGGAAGTTCCGCGAACCCGACGGGTCGGAGGTGATGAGCGGGAACGCGCGGACGTTCCCGGTCTTCGCCCCCGTTCGAACGGCTGCCAACGCTTCGGAGATGAAGCAGCGCTACCAAGAGGTCCGCACCGCGCACCCGGCTCTCGGACTGCCCTCCTGGACGTCGAGGGCCGCAGGCGAGCAGGCGTTGAAGACCTGGGAACTGGAGAATCCCGACAAGCTCGAGGATTCGACCATCACGGTCACGAACCTGTTCGGCTTCACCGGCCAGGCCGTCATGTCGGGCTTGTTCGACTACGTGTTCGTGAGCGCCGACATGCGGGCCAGCGAGGAGTCCAGGGATGGTCGAACGGCCCTCATCGGCCGAATCCTGGAGAGGACGATCGACCGCTCGGCGGCCGACGACGACATCCGCGAACTCGCCATGACGGTGCAAGAACGGCAGGAAGAGATCTTCGAGAGGAACTTCAAGGAGCAACTGCTCGAGCTGTCGACCGCGCTCACGAGCGCCGTGGGTCAGTACACCGTGGGTCGGACGGTGAAGGTCCAGGCGTCGAAGCAGGACATCAAGCCGCCGAGGACGCAGTTCGACCTGTCGATCGTGGACGCCAAGATCGACACTCCGGTGGAGAAGCAAGGCCACGGCTTCCAGCGGACGCTCCTGGTGTCCGCGCTGCAACTGCTCGCCGAACGCGGGTCCGCTGGCAAGGGCAACGGCGCCATCTGCTTGGCCATCGAGGAACCGGAGTTGTTCCAGCACCCGGTTCAAGCCCGCTCGTTCGCCTCGGTGCTGCGGAAGCCGGCGGAGAACCAGAGCCAGAACTTCCAGGTGGCGTACGCCACGCACAGCCCGCACTTCATCGACGCGGGCAAGTTCGACCAGGTGCGGAGGATCACGAGGGCGACGTGGGCGGCGGAGGGACGCTCGCCCGCCGTCACCATCGGCTCGACGTCGGTCGCCGATGTCGAACGCCGCTTGGCGAACCACGTGAAGTCGGTCAAGGCCCAGTTGGACGCGGTCGCGGCGTCCAAGCTCTCCGAAGCGCTGTTCTCCAGCGCGGCGGTGCTCGTGGAGGGCACGACGGACAAGGCCGTGCTTGAGGGCCTGGCGGAAAAGGCATCGCTCACCTCGTTGCTGAGCAGGGGGATCACCGTGGTCGACGTGGGCGGCAAGACCAGCATCGCGCTGGCGCACGCGATCCTCACCGAGTTGGGGATCCCCTGCTACGTCGTGTTCGACGGGGACAAGGGAGGTGAAGACCGAGCCCGGAGCAAGGGGAAGTCGCCGAAGAACATCAGAGCGGAGGTCGACCAGCACAAGCGGGAGAACCTGGAACTGCTCGAGTACCTGGGTGCGAACGGCGAGGACTTCCCCGGCACGGCCACGCACGCCCGCTACGCGGTGCTGGAGGACACGCTCGAGCCGCTGCTCGAGAACGAGTGGTCGGGCTGGGCGGACGAGGTTCAGGGCATCGCAGACTCCGGGTTGGGCACGGCCAAGAAGAACGCGCTCGTCTACCTGCTCGCCGCACGCCGGATCAGTTCACCTCCGCCTCAGTTCTTGCGCGACGTGTTGCAGAAGGTGCACCTGTTGGTGAGCTGACCTCGCTCACCTGACCATCCGCCCGCGCACCTCGGCCGCTGTCTCCTCGACCGTCTGGCCGGTCGAGTCCACGGCGCACGGTTCCAGCTCGCCCAGGTCGGTGAACGCGCCGTGCAGGCCGCGGATGGCGTCCTCGGCTTTCAGGGCGCGACCCGTGCGTTCGGTGGCGCGGGACAGGGTCGTGGCGAGGGTGGGGCGGAGGACTACGTACGTGAAGGGGCCAGCGGCGCGGTACGGCGGGAGGGCCCAGGGGCCGAGGACGCCGTCGAGAAGCACGTCGTAGCCGCCGTGGGCGTAGCCGCGGGCCGCTTCGGCGGTCACGGCGTTCACGACCTCGTTCTGCCGCACCGCTTCCGGCAGGTACGGGAGGACGAAACCGGTGCGGATCCAGGTGTGGAAGGTGTCGGTGTGCAGGTGGACGGTGGGGCGGGTGGCGGTCTCCGCGATCAGGGCGGCGACCGTGGTCTTCCCGGCGCCCGGTGGGCCGGCGATGATCGTCAACGAGCCTGGGGTGGGCATGGACGAATCATGGGGACGCCTCGACGGGAAGACCAGTCTTGACCTTCAGCGCGGGCCGGACGCCGTGCTGCACGGCGCACACCGCCCAGCCCGCCGCGACCACGCCGACCAGGCTGATCAGCCGGTACAGCACGACCACGGGCAACGCCTGGGCGGCGGGAACGCCACCCGCGACGAACGTGAGCACGAGGGCGGCGTCGACCACGCCGATGCCGCCGGGCAGGGGTGACAGGCCCGAGGTGGTCATGCCCGCGGTGTAGGCGACGAGCAGCAGCGGGAGGGTCACGTGGACACCGAGCGCCGTGGCGCACGCGGCGAGGCAGGCGACGTCGAGCGCCCAGTTCAGCAGCGCCAAGCCGGTGGCGGCGCTCCAGTCGCGGCCACGGGGGCGCACCGCGCCGAGTTGCGCGACCAGGTCGTCCCACGCCGTGAGGCCGGTGTCGGCCGGGCGGCGGCGGAGCCGGTTCACCCGGCGCACGGCCCACCGACCGGCCACCACGAGGGGTTGCGGGCGGCGGACGAGTTCACGGGCGATCAGGCCGACCGTCAGCAGGCCGAACACCTCCAGTGCCACCTGCGTCCACCCCGCACCGCCTCCGACCAGCAGCGACGCGGTGAGGCCGATGATCACCAGCGACGCCGTGGAGACCAGTCCGCCCGCCACGAGGCACCAGGTGGCGACCGCGCCACCCGCGCCCCGGCCGCGCATCCAGCGGTAGTTGTAGGCCGTGGAGAACGCGGGCCCACCGGGCAGCGTGGCGTGCAGCGAGTTCGCCACCAGCGCCGCGGCGACCGAGTCGCGGACGGTCGCGTGGACCCCCGCCGCGCGCAGCAACCTGCGGCGGGTGAGGGCGAACATGACCATGGACGCGGCGACCGCCAGCGCGGCGAGGGCCACCCACGTCGTGTCGGCGTTGGCGAGCGAGGTCGCGGCGGTGTCCAGCGCGGGCGCGACGAGGACCGCCTCGACCACCAGCAGGGCCACCACGGCGACCCCGCCGAGCAGCCGGACGCGGCTCGCGCTCCTCGGGCGGTCCACCACCTCGGTCATGCCCCGAGCGTTCCACCCGGACATGTGGCCTCCCTGTGCGAATCCCCGCGCGATCTTCCCGCCCCCGGAGGAAACCCTTGCACACCACCAGGAGTCCGGCGAGCGACGTTCAGGAAATCCACAGGTTCCAGCCGAGCGCGTCCAGCACCGCGCCCCCGGTGATCCGGCCGAGGTCCCGGTCGTCCAGGTGCGGCAACGCCTCGGCGAGGTAGCTCAGACCGTCCACGTAGGAGCACGGCAGCCGCGTCCGGTCGCTGCCCCAGAACACCCGGTCCGGGCCGAACGCGTCGACCACGAGCCGGAGGGCGACGTGCAGGTCGCGGAACGGGTACGGCTCGCGCGAGTGGCACGGCAGCGCCGTCGCCTTGACCGACACCCTCGGGAACGCCGCCAGCGCCAGCAGGTCGGGCAGGTCGTCGAACACCTCCGGCGCGGACTTCTCCACCGGCAGGGCCAGGTGGTCGACGATCAGCCGCAGGTCGGGGTGCTCACGGGCGACGGGCACGAGGGACCGGCCGGGCGCGTAGACCATCACCGGCAGGTCCGCCGCCTCCAGCGCGGCCCAGAACCACGCCAGCTCGCCCCGGTCGAACGCGCCCAGCCACGGCTCGCGGTGCAGCGTGACGCGCACGCCCAGCATCCCGCTCTCCCGCCACGACGGCAGCAGCCGGGCCGACAAGGGGTCGGGCAGCGGGATCCGGCCCATCACGGCGAACCGGTCCGGGTGCTGGCGGGCGGCGGCGAGCACGACGTCGTTGCGGTCGCCCTCCCACGACGGCGGGACGAGCACGGCCCGGTCCACCCCGGCCGAGTCGAGCGCGGCCAGGGTGTCCGCGACCGTGGGCGGCACGGCGAGGTGGGTGGGCCCGCGCGCCGGGTCGTGGGTGGACCACAGGTGGACCTGGGCGTCGACCAGCATCACAGCTCCCCGACGACGGCGGCCGTCACCGCGGAACTCGAGGCCGCCGCCGAAGCGCCCACCAGGTCGTACGTCAGCGTCTCCCCCTTCGCCACGACGACCCGCACGGCCTCGTGGACCCGCTCCCCCGCCGCCGTCAGCGCGTCGTCGCCGTGCCGCGACCCCAGCCACTTGAGCATCTCCGCGCCCGCCAGGATCGCCGCGAGCGGGTTCACCCGGTCCCGCCCCACGTGCTTGGGCGCGGACCCGTGGATGGGCTCGAACATGCCGTGCCCGTCGCCGATGTTGCACCCCACGGCCATGCCCAGCCCGCCCTGCAACGCCGCGGCCAGCTCGGTGACGATGTCGCCGAACATGTTGGGCGCGACCACGACGTCGTAGTGCTCCGGGCCGCGCACCAGCCACTGCGTGAACGCGTCCACGAGCTGCACCTCGCGCTCGACCTCGGGGAACTCGGCCCCCACCTCGTGGAACACGGCGGCGAACAGCCTGCACCCCTGGAGGATGTTGTCCTTCACCACGCACGTCACCCGACTCGCCTTGCCGGGCCGCGCGCGCTCGACGGCCGCCTCGAACGCGCGCCGGACGATCCGCTCGGACGCCGGACGGGTGATCACGCGGGTGTCGATCGCCACCCCGGCCGTGGCCATCGTGCCGCCGACGCCGGAGTACAGGTCCTCGGTGTTCTCCCGGAAGAACACCATGTCCACGTCGTCGGGCTCCCACACCTGCCGGTGCCTGCCGGAGATCAGGTGCCGCACGCCCGGCAGGAGCCTCACCGGACGGACGTTGGCGTACAGGTCGAGCGCGCGGCGGTTGCCGACGATCGCCGACCAGCCCGCCATCCGCCCGTCCGGCCGCAACGCCGTGCCGCCGGTCGCCGTGGGCCACCCGATCGCGCCGAGCAGGATCGCGTCGGCCGCCGCGCAGCGCTCCTCGGACCCCTCTGGCCAGTCGCGGCCGTGCTCCAGGAAGTACTGCGCGCCGCCGGGGATCTCGTCGAACTCCAGCCGGGAGCACGCCACGGCCTCCAGCACGCGCCGGGCGTGCCCGACGACCTCGACGCCGATCCCGTCCCCCGGCAGCAGGGCGATCTTGTAGGTCACGGCGCTCACCACCCGGCCGGGTCGAGGTCGAGGCCGGAACCCGCGAGCCGGTCGGCGTCGTCGTAGACCGCGGGCAGCCCGAGGCCGGTGGCGACGAGCTCGCGCAGCCGGTTCGAGGCGAAGCCGCCGATCACGTTCATCGGCGCGTCGCGGTAGAGCCGTTCCACCGGGTGGCCGGGCGTGAGGCCCCACGAGCCGAGCACCTGCACCGCCCGTTCGGTGGTCCGCACGGCCATCTCGGTGGCGTACGGCTTGAGCATCCCCACGAGGTCCTGCACCAGCCTTCCCTCGGTGCGGTGCCACGAACACCGGTACGCCAGCAGCCGGGCCGCGTCGATCTCGGCCCGCATCGACGCCAGCGCGGCCTGCACCGCCTGCATCCGGCCCAGCGGAGCGCCGAACGCGAGCTGCGAACGGGCGTGGTCGAGCGCGGCCGTGAACGCCGACTCGGCGATGCCGATGGCCGCGATGGAGATGAACAGCCACCCCCACGCCATGCCCTCGGGGAACTCCGGCAGGTGGACCGGCACCACGTCCCGCGCGTCGACCTCCACGTCGTCGAACACCAGCCCGCCCCACGGCATCGCGCGCAGCCCCAGGTGCGGCATGGCGTACGTGCTCACGCCCGGCCGCCGCAGGTCGACGAACGCGTAGCACCAGCCGGACCCGTGGCCCTCCAGGCGGGAGAACACCACGGCCAGGTCGGCGGTGGTGGCGTTGGTGATGCGGGCCTTCTCGCCGCTGATCAGGTAGCGGTCGCCGTCCCGGCGGACGGTCGTGGTGTACGTGCCCGCGTCGCTGCCGGACGTCCGCTCCACGACCGGGAAGCACGCCAGCCGCTCCCCGCTCAGCAGCGGGTCGGTGAGCCTGCGGTGCTCCACGGGGTCGCCGTAGGTCTGGATCAGCTTCACGCACACCAGCGCCGACATGGTCGCCGACCAGAACGTGCTCGGGCACGCCCTGGCCAACGCCTCCATCGCCCTCGCCTGCGTCACGCCGTCGAGCCCGAGTCCGCCGACCTCCACCGGGTGGAACGCGCGCAGGTAGCCGCTGTCCACGACGTCGCGCCAGTTCTCCTCGGGCAGCGCGCCCGCCGCGTCGGCCGCTTCCGCCCGTGCCGCGATCCCCTTGGTGAAGCGGCGTTCCAGGTCCGCGACGACCAGGTCGTCCGCCGCGTTGGTCGTGTAGTCCATGCCCTGTCCCCTCAGCCGCCGAGTGCCAGCAGCGATTCGGCGATGACCGACCGCAGCACCTCGCGGTCCGCGGCGGTCAGCGCGGTGCCGTCCCGGTGGGCCCTGGCCACGGCGTGGTCGGCCGGGTGGAGTTCCGCCGCGAGCCGGGCGGCCTTCGGCACGGCGTCGGCGAGGAACAGCGCGGCCAGCGCGGGGTTCCGCCGGGACCCGCCCGGCTCCGCCGCCGCCCGGTAGAGCAGGTCCGCCGCCAGTTCCGCGCTGGCCCGCACGTCGACCACGGCCAGCCGCACGGACTGCGACCAGGCGAGATCGGTCTCGGTGACCCGCGCGGCCAGCGCGCGCAGCAGCCCGAGCCACGGCGCGAGCAGGCACGTGCGGTCCAGCAGGGCGAGCAGCGGCACCAGGTCGGTGCTCGCGCCGCCGGGGACGCCGAGCACCGCGTCGTCGCCGACCTCGCAGTCGGTGAGCACGAGGTCGCCGACCGGGCGGGTGCGCAGCGCCACCGGATCGCGCTCGACGAGCACGTCCAGGCCGGGCAGGTCGCGGTCCAGCAGGAACGCCGTGCGCTCCCCGGTCGCGGCCGTGGCCGTGACCAGGAAGTGGTCGGCCACCGGCCCGTTGACCACGCCCGTCCGGGTGCCGTCGAGCCGCCAGGACCGTCCGTCGTGGACCGCGGTCACCGGCGACGGCTCACCGTCCACTTCGGACCGCGAGATCGCCGCGACCTGGTGCCCCTTGGCCAACGCGGGCAGGACTTGGCGCTGCAGCGGGGTGCCGAACCTCTCGATCGGCACCCCGCACAGCACGCCGTGCGCCCCGACGGCGAGCGCCAGTCCGACGTCACCCGCCTCGCCGAGACCCTCCAGCAGCGCGACCGCCTCCAGGGGTGCTGCCCCCACCCCGAGCGCGCCGAGATCGCCCAGTTCGGCGAACAGCGCCGGGTCCCAGGCCGCGCGCTGGTCGCGCCACCTCAGGCTCGGCCGGGCCAGGGTGCGACCCGCGTGCAGGCCGCGGTCGCGCAGGGCGGCGAACCCGCCGTCGACGGTGAACTCCACGGGTCAGACCGCGACCGGCACGCAGCGCTCGACCGACAGGTCGCTGATGTACTTGGCCTCGATGCCGGACTTCTCCAGGAACTCCAGGCAGAGCGCGACCCGCTGGACGCGCTGGCGGATCGTGTTCTCGTTCACCGGGTCGTGCGGGTGGGACTGGGCGCTGGCACCGATCTTGAGCATCATCGGCGAGCAGATCTGCACCAGTTCCGGCACCTCGTAGAAGCGGATGAAGCCGCCCTTGCTGCCGTAGACGTCGGTCGGCACGTCCATCGTCAGCTCCGGCGCGGTCCTGCGCATGTCCTGGAGCACGGCGAGGCCGAGGTCGTGCATGGTCGTGACGCTGTTGGTGCCGTTCTCCTTGTACACCTTGGCGGTCATCGGGTTGGACACGATGCAGTGCGACGACGACTTGATCATCAGGTCGGCGGGCAGCACGCCCGCGGTGCGCATCTCGGACAGCATCCGGATCACGCCGAGGTCGTAGGCGATGAGGCCGCGACAGCCCATCTCGGTCAGCCGCAGCGCTTCCTCGGCGGACTGCGCGAGGGCGTCGTTGTTGTTGATGCGACGACCCTGCGAGGCCCCGAAGCCGCCGCGGTAGAACGCCGCCTTGCGGTCGTACTCGGGACGCGGGCCGAGCGCGAACACCATGCCCGCGCCGCTCTCCCGGCACAGCGCCAGCATGTCGGACACCTCGGCGTCCGACAGCAGGAACGCGCCCAGCGTCTCGTTGAAGCGGGTCACCGGCAGGCCCTCGGCCTTGAGCAGGCCCAGTGTGGCCTCCAGCACCTTGAAGCTGTTGACGACCGGGATCTCGACGCCGTAGTGGCCGCCGTCGGTGAACTCCCGGCCGGAAGCCTGTAACTCGATCTCGTCGCTGTACGGGAGGTTGTTGTCGCGCAGCCACTGCCGGGCGCGCGAGGCGCCGCGGACGATGCCGGAATCCAGGGTGGCGGTCATGTCGTTCTCCTGTGCTCGAAGGGGTTCAGGCCGTGGCGCCCAGTCGGTCGCCCAGCCCCAGTGCGATCTCGTCGACCAGCCGGGTCGTCGCCGCGGTGTCGGCGGGACGCGGCCAGAACAGGCAGCGGTCGACGCCCGCGCGCTCGTACGCGGCGACGTCCTCGGGCACGCCGCCGAACAGCGTGACCGGGATGGGCTCGTCGGAGCCCGGTTTGCGGGCGGTGCGGCGGAACTCGGCGATGTCGTCGAGCACGCCGGGCCGCAGCATGGGGATCCACTCGTCGCCGTAGGCGACCACCCGCTCGGCGACCCTGGGACCGTTGCCCGCCACCAGGATCGGCGGGTGCGGCCGCCGCACCGGCTTCGGCCACGACGTCACGTGGGCGAAGTCCACGAAGCTCCCGTGGTAGGAGGCGACGTCGTTGGTCCAGATCTCCTTCATCGCCTCGACCCGCTCGCGCATCACCGCCCACCGGTCGGCGGGCCGCACGCCGTGGTTGCGCAACTCCTGGTAGATCCAGCCCGGCCCGACGCCGAAGTGCATCCGACCGTCGGACAGGACGTCCAGCGACGCCACGGCCTTCGCCGTGACGAGCGGGTCCCGCTCGGTCACCAGCGCGACCGCCGTGCCGATGGTCAGCGTGGTGGTGGCCGTCGCGGCGGCGGCCAGTGCGACGAAGCAGTCGAGCCCGTTGCGGAACTCCGCGGGCAGGCCGGCCACGTCGTAGTGCTCGGGCGTCCGCTCCGGGATGTGGGTGTGGTCGGGGTAGAACAGCGACTCGAAGCCACGCGACTCCAGCAGCGCCGCGAACTCGGCGGGCCGGATGGACTCCCTGGTGGGGAAGGCGATGAACCCGAACTTCACGACGCCCGGCCCCCCACCGTGACCACGACCTTGCCCGCGCGCGCCCCGGACTCCAGGTACTCGTGCGCGGCGACGATCTCGGTGAGGTCGAACGTCCGGTCCACCACCGGCCGCAGCGCGCCGGAGGCCAGTCCCGCGCCGATGAACCGCTCCGCCCGGCGCAGCCGCTCCGGCGACCGCGTGACCTCGAACAACGTGTACGCGCGCAGGGAGACCGCGCGCATGTCGTCGGTGCCGGGGAACGGCGTCGGCTCGCCGCTGAGCGTGCCGTGCACGACCAGCGACCCGCCGGTCGCGGTGGCCCGGTACAGGTCGCGGACGCCGGGTCCGGCGACCGCGTCGAACACGAAGTCCGCGCCGCGGCCGTCGGTCTCGGCCAGCACCGCCTCGACCAGCTCGTCACCTCCGCCGACGACCACCCGCGCGGCCCCGGCGGCCAGGACGGCCCCGGTCTGCTCGCCGGACCGGACGACCGCGATCGGCAGCGCCCCGACGAGCCGGGCGAGCTGGATCGTGGCCAGGCCGACGCTGCTGTTCGCCGCCGTGACCACGACGGAGTCACCGGCGCGCAGACCGCCGCCGCTGTCGACCAGGGCGCCGTAGGGCGTGAGGTACTGCATCCACGCCGCCGCGCTGGTGATCGCGCCGACCCCGGCGGCCCGGCGGACGACCGCGGCGGCGGGCACCACGACCTCCTCGCCGTACGTGCCGTAGTCGTTCTGGGAGAAGGCGGGCACCACGCTCACCCGGTGGCCGGGGGCGAACCCGGCCACGGCGGGGCCGATCGCGGACACGACACCGGCGGCCTCGTAGCCCAGCCCGCACGGGAAGGATCGGGGCCGGTCGATGTAGCGGCCCTGGCGGAAGGCGACCTCCGCGCGGTTGAGCCCGATGGCCGTCACGCGGAGCCTGAGCTCACCCGGTCCGGGTTCGGCGGTGGGCAGGTCGTCCAGTTGCAGGACTTCCGGGCCACCGAGGCGGTGGAACCGAACTGTCAGCGGCATGACGCACACAATGCCCCTTCCCCAGGGGCGTGGGCCGCACACTACAACCTTGGATGTAGCGATTGCGCCTTAAGTGGCAGTGTTGTTGAGCGGCAACGGTTCCTCTCGTTTGATGTGGGAGACCTCGCACGAGCACCGTCCCGAAGGGCACCAGCGCCATGAGCCAACTGCTGCACGTGAACTCGTCACCGCGAGGCGGCGCGAGCCAGTCGCTCGCCATCGCCAACGCCTTCGTCGACGCCTACCGGGCCCGCAAGCCGGAGTCCAAGGTGGACACCCTCTCGCTGTTCGAGGACAGCCTGCCCGAGTTCGGCACCGTGGCCGCGGGCGCGAAGATGGCCGTGTTCTCCGGTCAGGAGCAGACGCCCGAGCAGGCCGACCTGTGGGCGCAGGCCCGCGCGGTGTTCGACCGCTTCGCGGCCGCCGACGAGTACGTCTTCAACATCCCGATGTGGAACGCGGGCGTGCCGTACGTCCTCAAGCACTGGATCGACGTCGTCTCCCAGCCGGGCTGGGCGTTCGGCTTCGACCCCGCCGCGGGCTACTCCGGTCTGCTCACCGGCAAGAAGGCGCTCGTGGTGTACTCCAGCGGTGTCTACGCCCAGGGCGTGTCCGCGGCGTTCGGCGTCGACTTCCACAGCACGTTCTTCCTCGACTGGCTGCGGTTCGTCGGCATCACCGACGTCACCGAGATCCGCTTCGACGGCAACGTGATGGCCGCCGACCCGGCCGGGCTGTACGCGAAGGCCCTCGCCGAGGCGGAGGCGGCCGCGGCCGCGTTCTGATCCACGCTCCTCCCTGCCGATCAGGCCGGTCCCGCTCGGGGGACCGGCCTGATCGGCGTTCCGATCCCTTGGGGCGTACCACTTTCGACCACTCCCCCACCCCTAAGAGGCACGATTCCCGGAGGGCGGCTCGACCGGCACTAGCGTCGAACTCGACTCGACGAGGGGATGCCGATGATCACGAACAACAGCGGGACGCTGGTCGCGAAGTCCGTCGACGACCACCTCGGTCCCGGAGCGACGCGCTTCTTCGGCTCCGGCTACCGCCGGGTCGACTACACCGTCACCGGCGCGGAGCTCTCCGCCGACGCCCTGCGCGCCGTCGTGGAGGTCCACCACCCGGTGGACTGGTCGAAGAAGGGCGAGGACAAGGAACTCCGCCCCCACCTGTCCACCCTGGACGTGCTGATCCTCGCGGTCCGCGCGGCCGAGACCCTGACCTCCCGGACGCACGGCCTGGACGCCGCGGCGCGCAGGCGCACGTGGATCCGCCGGGTCGACATCAAGGCCCCCAACAAGCCCATCGAGGACGGCTTCACCGCACTGCCGTTCTCCGCGCAGCACCTCACCACCGAACCCGCCGGTGACGGCCTGCTGGTGTCCACCCTGGACTGCCGCGTGTCGACCATGCGCGTCCGGGTCGAGCTGGTGCACGCCGCCGCGGGCGGGCGCGCCGAGGTCGACGAGGACCTCGACACCGCGCTGGGCGCGGGCTACCCCGGCCTCTACGGCGCGGGTTTCCAGCGGTGGCGGCAGTTCATCGACGAGGTGCTGACCGACGTCCGCGACGACGCCACGGCGCGGGCGGACGCGATGGTGCTGGTCGAGCCGCCCACCGACGGACGGCCCGACACCGGCCCGGAGTCCGCGCGCGGACCGGTCGTGTCGATGATCGACTCGTTCGTGGTCGCGTTGCAGCTGGGCCAGGTCCTGCTCTACGAGACCGACGGCCTGACCCGCGCCGAGAGCGACACCCTGTGGATGCGGAACACCACCATCACCGCGGGTCCCCCGGCCGACCGGCAGGCGGGCCTGTGGTTCCCCACGACCACCGAGCTGCACGACAGCAGCCTGCTGCTCGCGCGCGGCGAGACGTGGCGGACGGCCACGATCGTCGGCGGCTGCTTCGGCGTGGTCACGCGGTGCGCCGTCGCGCACCGCATCCCGTCCTAGAACTCCTTCTCCCCCAAGCGAAACGGTGGCCGAACCATGCGACTGGGCATCTCCGGAACCTACTCCTCCGGCAAGACGATCACCGGGATGGCGCTGTCCCACTACACGGGCATCCCGCGCACCAAGGCGAAGACCATGCGGGAGATCCTGCCCGAGGCCGCGCCGGGCAAGACCCTCGACGAGTGCACCGCGGCCGAGCTGCTCCAGATGGTCGTGGTCCGCCACGTCGACCGCGCCGTGCACGAGAGCAGGCTGTGGGACGGATTCATCTCCGACGGCTCCTCGTTGCAGGAGTGGATCTACGGCTCGGTGCGCGTCACGGTCGGGATCAACCCGAACGACTCCGTGCACCTGTCCGACCTGGAGTCGGTGGAGAAGACGCCCGAGCTGGCGTTCTTCGAGGACGTGATGAGCGAGCTGGGCAAGGCGATGAAGCGGCACGTCAAGGGCACGTTCGACGCGTTCGTGCACCTGCCGAACGAGCTGCCGCTTGCCGAGGACGGGCACCGGCCGGTCAACGAGCGGTTCCGGTCGATGTCGGACGAGCACCTGATGAAGACGTTGACGGAGCTGGAGATCCCCTACCACGTCGTCGGCGGCACGCTGCCCGAGCGGCTGGCGCGCATCGCGGCGATCTTCGACCTGCCGGTCGTGCGGACCGCGGAGGAGGCCATCGCGCTGGCGCAGCGGGAGTACGACGCGATGGACGTGCGCGACGAGACCGAGCGCGCCGCCGACACCGCACCCGCGGCGGACACCGTGCCCGCGCAGGAACGGCGGTCGCCCGAGTCCCCCGCGGAGCTGATCCGCTCGCTGCTGGTGGACAAGTACGGGATGGTCGAGGGCGACCTCGACTCCGACGCGACCTTCGAGTCGCTGGAGGTCGACTCGCTGGTGCTGATCGAGATGGCGGTCGTGCTGGAGCGCCGGTTCGCCGTGCGGGTGCCGGACAGCGAACTCGTGCCCGAGCTGACCATCGGCGAGGCCGCGGCGCTGGTGGAGTCCAAGCGCCTGGCGACGACCTGACCATGCGCACCGGAGCGTTCTTCGACGTCGACGACACGCTGATCGCGGTGCCGAGCGTCTTCCGCTTCCTGGCCCACCGGCTGCGCGACCGCCCCGGCTCCGAGTACGCCGCGGCGTACGAGCGGGTCAGGGCGGCGCGCGTCGGTGGCCGGGGAGCGGCGCTGGTCGAGTACTACCGGAACTTCGCGGGCGCGGACGTCGCCGAGGTCGCCGAGCAGGGCCGCCGCTGGTTCGCCGAGGAGCTGGCGGCGGGCCCGTTCCACGAGCCCGTGCTGGAGCGGTTCCGGGCGCACCGGGCGGCGGGCGAGCTGACGGTGCTGGTGTCCGGCTCGTTCCCCGCCTGCCTGGACCCGATCGCCGAGCACGTCGGCGCGGACCTGCTGGTGTGCACGCTCCCGGAGGTCCGGGACGGCCGCTACACCGGGGCCGTGGCCACGCCGATGATCGGCGCGGCGAAGGCGGCGGCCGTGCTGGGGATCGCGGACCGGCTGGACGTCGACCTGGCGGGCTCCAGCGCCTACGGCGACCACTCCAGCGACCTCCCGGTGCTCGACCTGGTCGGGCACCCGGTGGTGGTCGGTGACGACCCGGACCTGGTCGGACACGCCACCCGGCAGGGCTGGCCCGTGCTGGAGCGGGCCCGGTGAGACCCGCGTCCCACCCTGTTGGGCAGGTCCCCCGCGCACGGCCGCCCGGTAGGATCGGGGGACGGCGTGGACGTCCGTCCGCGCCGTTTCCGGGTCCACCGTGGGGGAACAATGGACCGGCTCCCGAACACCGGGGTCTCCGTCGGCGGGCTGCTCGACTCCCGTCGCGCCGAGATCCTGCGCACGCTGGAGAGCAGGCTGCGCGACACCGGCAGCTCGCTGGGCAAGGACCCGGCGGTGCTGCCCGAGTGCATCGCGCGGGCGGACGCGATCCTGCGCGCGACGGTCACCGACCTGGAGCGCGCGGAGGAGCCTCCGCCGGAGCCGGTCGGCGCGACCCCGCCGGGTGGCGCGGGCGTGCTGATGGACGTGGTCGTGGCGGAACTGGTGCAGCTGGCGGCCGAGCGGCCGGAGACGTTGCCGGAGCTGTCCGCCGCGCTCGCCGCGCTGCACCGCAACCTGGCCTCGCCCGTGCGGGTGGCGGGCGACTCCTACGACATCTTCATCCTGCGGACCGCGGACGAGGCCCGCAAGCGCGAACGCAGGCAGCTCGCGCGGGAGGTGCACGACGAGCTGGGTCACGAGCTGAGCATCGCCATGCACCAGCTGGAGCTGGGCGAGCTGTACGGGCTGGCGGACGAGGCCTCGGCCGAGCGCGTCTCCTCGGCGCGCGAGCACCTGGCGTCGGCGATCTCCATCGTGCGCAGGCTGATCGTCGAGTTCGCCGACGGGCCCGCCACCGTCGACCTGGAGAAGGAGATCGCCGCCTTCGCGGACACCGCCGGGTCGGGGCGCACGGTCGTGCACGTCAAGGTCACCGGCAACCAGCGGATGGTGCCGGACCGGCACCGCAACGAGCTGTTCCTCATCGTCCGGGAGGCGCTGCTCAACGTGTTCGCGCACGCCGGGGCCCGCAAGGCCGTGGTGCTGGTGGACATCAGCACGCAGTCGATCACCGCGCGGGTGGAGGACGACGGCGGCGGCTTCGACCCCGAACGCGCGGCCGCCCGGCGCGGGTTCGGCATGGTGTCCATGGGCGAGCGCGCCGCGTCGCTGGGCGGCACGCTGGAGTTCACCAGCTCGCCGGGGCGCACCCTGGTCGACGTCGAGCTGCCGCTGCCGTGACCGACCCGACCCCGATCACGATCCTGCTCGCGGACGACCACGCGATCCTGCGGGAGACGTTGCGCGAGTCCCTGTCCGCCGAACCCGGTTTCACCGTCGTCGGCGACGTCGGCGACGGGGCGTCCGCCGTGGCCGCGGCGACCGAGCTGCGGCCGGACGTCGTGCTGCTCGACATCGACATGCCCGGCATCCCGGTGGCGCTGACCGTGCAGCGGCTGCACGAGTCCGCGCCCACCACCAGGGTGATCATCCTGAGCATGTACGACTCGTCGGCGTTCGTGCAGGACCTGCTGGCGCTGGGCGTGCGCGGCTACCTGAGCAAGGGCGTCAGCCGCCAGCACCTGGTGTCGGTGATCCGCAGCGCGGTGCGGGACGCGCGCAGCGTGCAGATCTCCGTGTCACCGGAGGCCGAACGGCCGGCGGCGCGGCCCAGCCCGTTGTCCCGGCGGGAGCACGACCTGCTGGAGCTGGTGGCGCAGGCGCTGAGCAACCGGCAGATCGCGGTCCGCCTCGGCATCACCGAGGCGACCGTGAAACGGCACCTGCACAACATCTTCGCCAAGATCGGCGCGGTCTCCCGCATCGATGCGGTCAACCGCGCCGTCGAGGCGGGCCTGATCAGCTCGGCGCACTCGCCGCGGGCGGCGCCGGGAAGACCCCTGTCGGCGCGCTGAGCGGGCCGCGGCGGTCCGACGGCTGGTGGATCAGCGCGGCGGCGACGCCCTTGTTGACGGCGTCGATGCGCGACACCGCGCCGAGTTTGGCGAAGATGTTGCGCAGGTGGCGCTTCACCGTGCCCTCGGTGATCTCCAGCCGGGACGCGATCTGCCGGTTGCTCATGGCCTTCGCCACGAGCGCCAGCACTTCACGCTCCCGGATGGACAGCCGGTCCTCGTCCTCCTCGGTCGCCTGCCCCGGCGCGGGCCAGGCGACCGAGACGACCACGCGCCGGTCGTCGGCGCACACGGTGCGGATCGCCGTGACCAGCTCCTGGCGGCTGACGCTCTTGTGCAGGTAGCCGCGCACGCCGCTGCTCAGGAGTTCCTGCACCAGGCGCTGGTCGGTGTACATGCTCAGGATCAGCACCTGCGCGCGCGGCGCGACCTGGGCGAGCCTGCGCACCGTGGCGCGGGGCTGGTTGCCGGGCATCCCGACGTCCAGCAGCACCACGTCCGGCAGCAGCCTGGCCGCCAGCACCACCGCGTCCGCCGCGTCGTCGGCCTCGCCCACGACCTGGAGCCCGGTCTCCATCCTCAGCATCTCGCACACCGCCTCGCGCAGCAGGGTGTGGTCGTCGGCGACCAGGATGCGGATCGGCTCCCGGTCAGGCTCCTCGATCATGCCGCTCCCCCCTCAGCGGAATCGTGACCTCCAGCCGCGTCCCCGCCCCCGGAATGCTGGTGACGCTGAGCGTGCCGCCGAGCATCGACGCGCGTTCGGTCATCGCCGCCAAGCCGTTGCCCGGACCGTGCTGCCGCGGCTCGAACCCGCTGCCGTCGTCCTCGACGTGCGCGTGCACCTGCCACGGCGTCACCCGCACGCCCACGGCGATCCGCGACGGGTCGGCGTGCTTGAAGGCGTTGCGCAACGCCTCGCGCAGCACCGCGAACAGCTCCCCCGCCACCTCGTGGGAGAACCAGCGCTCGTCGCCGTCGATGACCACGTCGACCTCGGCGCGGTCGGAGTCGACGGTGGACACGAACATCTGCAACGCCTCCCGCAACCCCGTGCGCGGGTCGAGCGCGCGCAACCCCGACACCAGCCTGCGGGTCGTGTCGAGCGTCTCGGTCAGCACCCGCCGCGCCTGCACGACCTTGTGGTGCGCGCTCACGCGGTCGTCCGCGCGGAGGATGTCGTAGAGCTCCAGCTGCCGGTGCGCCAGGCTGACGCCGTTGCCGACGTGGTCGTGGATCTCCCTGGCGAGCGTGCGGCTGCTGTCCGCCTGCGCCTGCTTGATCTGCTCGAACAGGAACCTGTCGTACGCCAGCGACGCCAGGTGCATCCGCGCGGCGATGGACTGGTTGAGCGTCAGCAGCGCGGGCAGCAGGAACGGCGTCGCGCCCTCGGTCACCTCGTGCAGGGCGAGGATCACCAGCTCGGCGAGCACCGCGCCCGCGCGCAGCGACTCCACCGGGTGCACACCTCGGGCCGCCCGCTGCGCGCCGATCTCCGAGGCCAGCACCCAGGCGTCGTCGCTGACCACGACCGACCCCTCCCGCAGGCTCCGGACGCACTCGCCGATGATCACGGCGGCGTGGTCGAGGCAGCCCCGAGCGGTCTCCGGATCGGCGACAAGCGGGGAACCCGCCGCGGCGAGCCGCGTGCGGTACTCGAACAGCAGCTCGTCCTGGCGAGCGGCGAACCTGGCCCAGATCGGCGGTCGGCCGTCGGGTTCCAGCGGGTTGAAACGATGACTCGTGCGTGCACAGCGGGCCCCGACTAAGTCCTCGGACGGAGCGCCCCCTGCCGCAGCACTGTCGCTGCCCATGCCCTCTCCCATGTGTCGCAGTCGAGAAGCGGACGCGGGTCGGGCGGAGGTCCCAACGCCCCGTCGACCACGCGTTTACAGCGACGCGCACCGCTCGCGGGCGAAGTGCCGTGCCATGGCCGCCGAGTCGGGTTGCACCGCGCCCGCACCGGCGTTCGCGGCGCTGCGAACCCGGACGCGGCGATGGTGTCCGAATCGGTCCGACCGTCTTCCGGCGCGCAAGAACACGCTTCGCGTGCGAAACAAGCGCACGTCGATTGGTGCGGCCACCCCCAGTGGCGGTAGAAGTTGTCGCGGTTCCCCAGCCGTTGGACCGTGGACCGACCAGTCGTCAATTCATTTTCCGGAGAATGGTATTGGTGTGCATCGACGCCGATGATCCAACCCGTGGTCGACGGTAGCATGGGGTTCTAGGGGGGTCAATCGAATGCCGCACCCCCTACCGAAGCCTCTTTTCGGGGTGACGAAGCCCATTATGGCCATAATCATCGACTATCGCATCATTCACGAAACACGGCCGACACACAGTTCACACGCCGGGTAGCGCGGAGTTCGGAGTACTCCGACTATGGCGAAAGAATCGCAAACGCGAGTACTCCGAACGCGAGGAGGTGCGCGGCGTACTGGGTGCGCATGTAGACGCGGTAGGGGAATCGGGTGATCGACAGGGCGACCGCTCCGGCGAGCGTGGCGGCGGCGGACGGGACGAGGGGCGGGAGGACGGCCGCGGCCGCCGCGAGGAACCCCGTGCCGATGAGGAGGGCGTTCGTCGTGACCCGTCGTCTGGCCCTGGTGGGGCCCAGGCGGATGACGGTGGTCCGGCGGCCCGCCCGGCGGTCGCCGGTGATGTCGGTGAAGTCCTTCGCCACGGCTCCCACCAGGGCCATCCACAGGGACATCGCCGTGGCGGGAACGAGGATGGCCGTGAGGTGGTGGCCACCGGCGGCGGCGAAACCTGCCAGGTAGGTGGTCAGACCGCCGGTCAGGACCACGGCGGTCGTTCCCGCGGTGTGCTTCTTCAGGGCGATGCCGGGGGCCGAGTACAGGTGGCCTGCCAGGAGGAACACGGCGGTCAGGGCCAGGAGGCAGGGACCGGCCAGCGACGCGGACGCCAGGGCGAGGGCGGCGGAGGCCAGGGCCACGCGGGCGGCCGTGCGCGGGTGGAGCGTGCCCGCGGGGATGGGGCGGGTGGGGTGGTTGACGGTGTCCTCGACGGCGTCGTGGATGCCGTTGACGAGGTAGACGGTGAAGACGGCGAGGGTCCAGGCCGTGGTGCCCAGCAGGAGGTGGGAGGGGGTGTGCCCCTCGGTCGCGGCCAGGAGGGCCGCCGAGGAGAAGCGGAGGAGGAAGATCGCCTGGACCACCGGGCGCGACTGGGTCCAGCAGAGGCGGAGGACCCACCAGAGCGTGGGCCTGGACGCGCATCCGGCGGGTGCCACTCGATTCCCCTTCGGTCGTCGCCCAGGCTCGATCACCGTGCTCGAGCCCGGCTGGGGCTGTCGTCGTGGTCGTCCTCCCCCTCCCTTCACCAGGCCTTACCGCTCCTTGGGACTGGGCAGCGCCTTCGTGATCCGGGCGAAGTCGTCGTCGGTGAGGGTGATGGTGGCCGCGTCCAGCCAGGTGGTGATCTGGTCCGGGCGGCGCGCGCCGACGATCGCGCCGGTCACCCCTCGCGCCGCCAGGGCCCACGCGATGGCGATCGAGGAGACGGAGGTGTCGTGAGCCGCGGCGACGGGTCGCAGGGCGTCCACCAGGGCGAGGTTCTCCGCGAGGTGGTCGGTGAAGTCAGGGGCTCCTCGACGCCAATCGGCTTCCGGGAGGGCGTCCACCCGTTCCTTGCTGAAAGTGCCGGTCAGGAGGCCGGAGTGGAGGGGCTGGTAGACGATCACGCCGGTGCCGTGGGCGGCGCACCACTCCAGCTCGGCCGTCGCGTCGCGGTGGAGCAGGGAGTACGGGGGTTGCAGGGTGTCGACGTGGGTGATGGCCTCGGCCGTGGCGAGCTGGTCCACGTCGTGGTTGGAGAGGCCGATCGCGCGGACCAGGCCTTCTTGCTTGAGGTCCGCCATGGTCTGCCAGTAGTCGGCCAAGTCGGTCGCGTACTGGTCGGACTCGGGGTCCGGCTCGTCGTCTTCGAGGCCCGCGAGGCGGCCGTCGCCCGGCCAGTGGACCTGGAGCAGGTCGAGGCGGTCCACGCCCAGCCTGCGCAGGGAGGCGTGGACCTCCTCGCGGACGCTGCCCGCGCGCATGACCTTGCGGGGGAAGCCGGTGCGGTCGGCGTCGTCCGGCCAGACCAGGCCCACCTTGGTGAAGACCAGGGGGCGGTCCGCCTCGGGCAGGGCGGCGAGCGCCTTGCCGACGACCTCCTCCGAGTGGCCGAGGCCGTAGGCGGGGGCGGTGTCGATCCAGTTGACTCCGCTCTCCACCAACGCGGTGATGGTGGCGATGGAGTCCGCGTCGTCCTGCGGGCCCCAACCGAACTTCCAGTCGGCTCCGCCGACGGCCCAAGCGCCGAAACCTAGTCTGCTGATGCTCATGTCCGTGGTGCCGAGTGGAATGCTGGGTACGCTCATCGTCACTCCCTGGTCGCCGTTCGGGGATGGGCGGGACAGCTGACAAATCGCCCGGAGTGGACACGGGCCTTCGTCGACTATGGCACGACTTGATCAAGCGACGCATACATCCTTCGTCCGCGCCGTACTACTTTGGATGTAGTTCCCCGAACTTCGGGTGCAGTGGCGTTTCCCGGACCTCCGCGGTGGATCTAATCTCCACCTCGTCTCCCATCGGAATACCGCGATGGCTATTCGACTCTGCCGCCGTCCGCGTCGGTGAACAATGCTTGGAAAGGCCAATCAGATGTCGACCCTTGACGGAGTGTCATCACCGGCGACGACGCCACCGCTCCCGGTGATGACCGGGCGGCAGAAGACCATCCTCGTGCTGCTGCTGGGCGCCCAGTTCATGGTGTCCGCCGACTTCTCCATCCTCAACGTGGCGATCCCGGTGATCGGCAACAGCCTCGGCTTCGCACTGGAGAACTTCCAGTGGATCGCGACGGCGTTCGCGCTGGCGTCGGCGGGCACCACGCTGGTGTTCGGCCGCGTCGCCGACATCGCCGGGCGGCGCAAGATGCTGCTGCTGGGCATGGGGCTGCTCGTCGTGGCCTCGTTGGTGGGCGGCCTCGCGAGCACGCCGACGCTGCTGCTCGCCGCCCGCGTGGCGCAGGGGCTCGCGACCGGCATCGTGATCCCGGCCGGGATGTCGCTGCTGACGACGTCGTTCCCCGAGGGGCCGCTGCGGGACCGGGCGCTCGGGCTCAACGGCGCGCTGCTGTCCGCCGGGTTCACCGTCGGCGCGGTGCTGGGCGGCGTGCTGACCGGCGTGGCCAGCTGGCGCTGGGCGTTCCTGATCAACGTGCCCGTCGGTCTGATCGTGCTGCTGCTCGCCCCCGCCGTGCTGACCGAGAGCAAGGCGGCGGTGCGCACGAAGATCGACGTGCCCGGCGCGGTGACCGTGAGCCTCGGACTGGTGGCGCTGGTGTTCGGCATCTCCACGCTGGGCGCGCGCGGCTGGGGCGACTCGACCGGGCTGCTGTCGCTGGCGGCGGCCGTGGTGCTGTTCGTCGCGTTCGTCCTCATCGAACTGCGGGTGGAGTCGCCGCTGGCGCCGATCCGCATCCTGACCCGCTCCACGGTCAGCTGGGGCAACCTCGGCGGGCTGGTCAGCTTCACCATGGAGACGTCCGCGATCTTCCTGATGACGCTGTACCTCCAGGAGGTGCTGGGCTACTCCGCGCTGTCGGCCGGTCTGGCGTTCGCCGTGATGGGCGTGACCTCGTTCATCGGCGGCATCGTCGCGCCGCGCGTCATCGGTCGGTTCGGCAGCCCGGCGGCGCTCGCGAGCGGCCTGCTCGTGCAGGGCGTCGCCACCGCCGCGCTGTTCCTGGTGCCGCCGAGCACGAACGGCGTCGTCCTGGTCATCGTCGCGACCTCGATCGGCGGCTTCGGCCACATGATCGCGATCGTCGGCTACATGGTCACCGCGACCTCCGGGCTCTCCAACGACGAGCAGGGCCTCGCCACGGGCCTCACGTCGGTGACCCAGCAGGTGGGCATCACGATCGGCATCCCGATCATGAGCGCCATCGCGGCGAGCGGCATCCACACGCGGACCGCCGAGGGCGCCTCGCGCGGTGACGCCGTGCTCGGCGGCGTGACGGGCGCGGTGCTGATCGACGCGATCGTCGTCGTGGTCGGCGCGGTGGTCGTCGGACTGTTCTTGCGCCGGTCGCGGGTGGCCACCCCCACGCCCTGACCGTGCGCGCACCAACGCCCGCGGGACGCTCGGCTCACGAGCGCCCCGCGGGCGTTTCCCCTTGCGCGGCAACGGACTACCACTTTCGACCCGCGGCGAATCCCTTGGGGGCAGCGCGCGGTTGGACCGGCCTCGGACGCCGCTAGCGTCAGGACATCGAAGCCCCGCAGACGTCGGGTGCGCCTCCCCCTCGCACGAAACGAGGAACACGATGCCATCGACCGATTCCCGAGGCCCCCGATGAGCCGGGCCGCCGTGCTGCGCGGGCTGGGCGCCGTCGTGCCGCCGCGCGTGGTCACGAACGACGAGCTGGCCCAACGACTCGACACCTCCGACGCGTGGATCCGCAGTCGGACCGGCATCGCCCAGCGGCACGTCAGCGCGCCGGGCACCGCCACCAGCGACCTGGCCGTGGACGCGGGCGCGCGGGCGCTCAAGGCCGCCGACCGCGACCACGTCGACCTGGTCGTGGTCGCCACGACCACCCCCGACCACCCGTGCCCGGCCACCGCGCCGACCGTGGCGTCCCGGCTGGGGCTCGGCACCGTGGCCGCCTACGACATCGCCGCCGTGTGCACGGGGTTCCTCTACGGGCTGTCCACCGCCACCGCCGCCATCGTGTCCGGCATGGCCGAGTCGGTGCTCGTCGTCGGCGCGGAGACCTACAGCTCGATCCTGAACCCCAACGACCGCACCACGTCCGTCATCTTCGGCGACGGAGCGGGCGCGGTCGTGCTCACCGCGGGCGACCGCGACGAGCCGGGCGCGGTGCTGGAGGTCGACCTCGGCAGCGACGGCACGCTCGCCGAGCTGATCATGATCCCGGCGGGCGGCTCGCGGCAGCGGCTCAGCGGCCTGCCCGTCTCGCCGGACGACACCTACTTCCGGATGGACGGCAAGCGGGTGTTCCGCAGCGCCGTCGAACGCATGGAGGGCGCGGCCCGCGCGGTGCTGGAGCGCACCGGGTGGACGGTCGACAGCGTCGACCGGTTCGTCGGCCACCAGGCCAACGTGCGCATCCTCGCCACCGTCGCCGAGCAGCTCGGCGTGCCGCGCGACCGGGTCGTGGTGAACCTCGACAAGGTCGGCAACACCTCCGCGGCCTCGATCCCGCTGGCGCTGGCCGACGCCGCGAACTCCGGTGGCCTGGCCGCCGGGGAGCGCGTGCTGCTCGCGGCGTTCGGCGGCGGCGTCACCTGGGGCGCGAGCGCCCTGGTGTGGCCGGACATCTCCGTCTTCTGAAGAACTGGGGGCACAGGGCATGAGCGATCCCGACGTGTTGGTCGTCGGCGGCGGCGCGGTGGGCACGATGCTCGCGTGCGACCTGCTCCAGCAGGGCGTGTCGGTGCGCGTCGTCGACCGCAAGGAGGTGCTGGACAACGGGGACCCGCACTCGCGGGCCGTGCTGATCTGGCCGAGGATGCTGGAGCTGCTGCGCCGCATCGGCGTGGTCGACGACCTGGTGGCGCTCGGCTTCCAGATCACCGGTGTCGGCTACTTCTCCCGCGGCAGGCGGCTCGGCACCGTCCCGATGAACCGGCTGGGCACCGCGTCGCCGTTCACGCTCTCGTTGCCGCAGCGGGAGATCGAGGCCGTGCTGCGCGCCAGGTTCGTCGAACTCGGCGGCACGTACGAGCTCGGCGTGACGCTGACGGCGGTCGAGCCGGAGGAGCCGAGCGCGGAGCTGCGGCACGCCGACGGGACCGTCGAGGTGGTCCGACCGAAGTGGATGATCGGCGCGGACGGCGTCAGCAGCACCACCCGCAAGCTGCTCGGCGTGCCGTACCCCGGCAAGCCGTTCGAACTCGGCATCTCCATCGGCGACTTCCCGGTGGCGGGTCCGGTCGGGACGGAGGTCGAGTACCACTACTCGCGCAACGGTCTGCTGCCGCTCATCCCGATGGGCAACGGGATCGGCAGGCTCGCGTCCATCGTGCCGCCCGTCGGCGACGGCTGGCAGTCGTTGAGCCGCGAGCAGCTCCAGGCCATCGTCGACAAGCGGGCCAGCCTGCCGTACGAGATCGGCGAGCCGCGGTGGATCCGGACGTTCCAGCCGCGGCCGGGTATCGCCGAGCGGTTCCGGGTGGGGCAGGTGCTGCTCGTGGGCGACGCGGCGCACTGCGTCGTGCCGCTGGGCGGGCAGGGCCTCAACCTCGGCATCCAGGACGCGTTCAACCTGGGCTGGAAGCTCGGCGGCGTGATCCGCGGCAGGCTGGCGGAACCCGTGATCGACACCTACGACACCGAACGCCGTCGGGCCGCGGAGCAGGTGACCACGGTGGTGGACAAGCAGATCCTGTCGGCCAAGCAGATCAAGCCGCTGCCGATGCTGGTGCGCGACTCGCTGTTCGCCGTCGCCAGGATGACCGGGCTGATGGACCGGCTGGCGGCTCCGCTGATCAGCCAGGTGGGGTTGGCCTACGGCAAGCCCCAGCGCCGTTCGCTGCTGCGCCCGCAACCGAAGCGCGCCCAGCCCGGCAGGCGGGTGCCGTTCTTCTCCGCGCCCACCGGGGCGGTGCTCGACCAGGACCGGCACACGGTGCTGCTGTGGCCGGGCAAGGCGGTCCCCCGCGACTGGGCGGCGGTCGTCGAGCACGCCACGGCGTCGTTCGGGTCGCTGGCCGCGGTGCGGGACCTGGCGAGCGAGGACCGGACCGCGTTGACGAGCCACTTCGGCGGGAAGCCGCTGGCGCTGCTGGTGCGCCCGGACGGCCACCTGGCGGCCACCGCGCCCGCCGGGGCGTTCGAACCCGTGCTGGCGCACCTGAAGGCCGTCACGGCGGTCCCGGTGCCGACCGCGTGACCACCGCGGGCGCCGACGTCGTCGCCCGCGGTGCACCTTTGGATGGCTCGGGCTAAAACTTCCGATGTAGAGCGCCACCGCGGCCGTCCGCCGGGCAATACCGTTCCACCAGACCGCCCGCGACACGGAGGATTCCCCATGGCCACCAGCGCTTTGCGCGGGCTAGACCGCCCGGACGGCCGCCTCACCATCGGCATCGACCTGCCGTTGGACACCGACCTGGTCAGCGGCCGCCCGCCGGGCGTGCCGAACCTGGCGCGCCACGCCGAACTGGCCACCCTCGCCGACCGGCTGGGCTTCGCCGCCCTGTGGGTCCGCGACGTGCCGCTGTACGACCCGGTCCGCTTCGGCGACGCGGGCACGGTGTTCGAGACCTTCACCCACCTGGGCCACCTCGCCGCCACGACGACCCACGCCGTCCTCGGCACGGCGGCGGTCGTCCTCCCGCTGCGCAACCCGCTGCTGGCCGCGAAAGCCGCCGCCACCGTGGACGTCCTGTCCGGCGGCCGTTTCGTGTTCGGCATCGCCAGCGGCGACCGCCCGATCGAGTACCCGCTGTTCGGCGTCGACTACGCCCAGCGCGGCGCGGCCTTCCGCGCGGCCGTCGACACGGTCCGCGCGGCGTGGCGGATCCCCGCCCCCGGCGAGGGCATCACCGCCCCCGCCCTGGGCCTGCACGCCGACCAGGCGCTCGACGTGCTGCCCAAGCCCGTCGACACGAGCATCCCGCTGGTCGTCGCGGGCAAGGCCCAGCAGTCACTGGAGTGGATCGCCGAGCACGCGGAGGGCTGGTTCAACTACCCCCGCGACCTGGCGGGCCTCGCGGGCCAACTGCGCCAGTGGCATGACCTCACCGACGCGCTGGGCACCCGCAAGCCCTACCTCATGCCGATGATGCTCGACCTGACCGACTCCCCCACCACACCGCCGTCCCCGATCTTCCACGGCCTCCGGCTCGGCCGCACCGCCCTCCTCGACCACCTCGGCACCCTCGACGACCACGGCGTGAGCCACCTGTCCCTCAGCCTCCGCTGCGGCCGCAGGCCGGTGGACGAGGTCCTCCACGAACTAGCCGAAACCGTCCTCCCGTCGTTCCCGCGGGCGGAGGAACAGCAGTTCAGCGAGGTTTGACGCGCGGGCTCGCCGGTCCGCCAACTGCGGAAACCCCCCTCGCCGGCACCATGTCCGGCAACGACCGGCGGAGGGTGGGCACGTGCACGAGGTCTTCGTGAGCTACCGCAAGGTGGACCTGCGGATGTTCGCGTCGGCGGTCCGCCTGTTCCTCGCCGGGCGACTCGGCTCGGACCACGTCTTCCTGGACCACACGTCCATGGACCCCGGCGAGGTCTACCCGCCCGCGCTGCGCGCCGCCCTCGACCGGGCGCGCGTGCTCCTGGTGCTGATCGGACCCGGCTGGCTGGCCGAGGATCCCGCGACCGGCCAACGGCTGGTCGACCAGGAGGGCGACTGGGTCCGCCGGGAGATCCGCCACGCGCTCGCCAAGGGCCTGGAGATCATCCCGGTGCTGGTGGACGGTGCCGCGCTGCCCAAGCCCGGAACGCTGCCCGCCGACATCGAGGCGTTCACGATGCGGCAGACCACCGCGTTGCAGTACCGGAGCCTGGAGACCGACTTCCAGCGGTTGCTCGACGCCGTCACCGACCGCGTCCCGGACCTGCTCCTCGCCGATCTGTTCGAGGAGGAGCAGGCCCTCCCGGAGGATCCGATGCCCAGCGAGCTGCTGCGCTCGGAGCACCGCGTGGTCGACTACGTCCCGATCGGCGGGCGACTGGCGACGCTGACGGCCTGGCTGGCCGACACGAGCCCGTTCGCCGCGCGGTTGATCACCGGTCCCGGCGGCAGCGGCAAGACCCGACTGGCCACCGAACTGGTCCTCTCGGCCGAGGAGTCGGGATGGCGGGCCGGTTTCGTCAAGGAGGACGTCGAAGCCGACGTCCTCGGCCGCGTCACCGCGGCGACGAGCCCGCTGCTGCTCGTCGTCGACTACGCGGAGGGCCGGTCTCACCAGCTCGCGACGCTGGTGACGGCCGTCCTCGACCGACCGTCGCCCGTGCGGGTGCTGCTGCTCGCCCGCTCGTCGGGGCAGTGGCAGCGATCGCTGCAAAGCCACCGGACCAGCCGAATCGCGGACCTGTTCACCGGGATCCCCACCGACCCGATCACCGGGATCGAGGCGGACCGCGAGCAGCTCTTCGACGCCGCCGCGCGGGCGTTCGCCGACCGGCTGGACATCGACCTCGACACCCCGGTCGCGCCGCCGGACGACCTGGACCGGACCCGCTTCGACCGCGTGCTCGACGTCCACGCGGCCGCGCTGGCGTCCGTGCTGGACATCCGGTCGCCGGGACCGCTGTCCGACCGCGACGACCCGGTCCGGCGGGTGCTCCACCACGAGGAGCGCCACTGGCTCAGGACGGCGGCGGACCACGGCCTCCCGCGGCGCACCGAGGTCCTGCGCGTGGTGGTGGCGGCCGCGACCCTCGTGGGCGCCGACCGGCCCGCCACGGCACGGGTGGTGCTGGGAGCCCTGCGCGGGCTGGAGAACGACGCAGCCGTGGCGGACGGCCTGCGGTGGCTCACCGAGCTGTACCCCGGCCCCGCCGCGCTGAACCCGTTGCGGCCGGATCGGTTGGGCGAGGACCTCGTCGCCGCGGTGCTGGCCGAGGACGACTACCCCGACCTAGCGAAGGAGCTGTCCGCCGGCCTCGACGAAGGACAGCTCACCCGCGCGGTGACCGTGCTGGCCCGCTCGCTCCCCCGGCACCCGCACGTCCGCGCCGCGGTCGTCGACCTGCTGTCCACGGAGTCCGCGAACCGGATCCCGATCGGCATGGTCGTCGCCACGCGGGTGGACAGCCCGGCGCTCGTCGACGTGCTCTCGGAGTTGAGCGGCGAGGAGGTCGCACGGGTCATCGTGGACAGCCTGCCGGAGGGCACTCTCGCGCTGGCCGCGTTCGCGGTCGTCCAGACCAAGGCCCTGCTGCGCGTGGAATCCCGCCGCACGCCGGTCGACTCGGCCTTCGTGGCCGAACTGCGGCACGACCTCTCCGTCAGGCTGGTGGGCGTCGGCGAGTTCGACCAAGCCCTCGTCACCTCGGGACAGGCCGTCGAGGAGTACCGGGCCCTGCACGCCAACGGTGAGGCCGACGACCACGAGCTGGCGCGATCGTTGATCACGAGGGCCAACGCGTACGCCCGCATCGGCCTGTCGGACGACGCCGTCCCGGACGCCGTCGACGCGGTGGACCTGGTCGGTGGTCCGACACCCCTGCCCCTGGACGACCCCCGACGGGACGACCCCGACCTGCTGCTCACCCGCACGGACGCGCTCACCACGCTGGCCGACCTCCGGCACGACCGCGGCGAGGTCGACCAAGCCGTCACGGCGATCACGCAGGCCGTCGCGAACGCGCGCGTGCTGGTGGACGCGGCCGAGAGCGACTCGGACCGGCGCGAGCGCACCGGGGCTCTGGCGTCCGCGCTGGAGACCCTGGCCGCGATCCACGAGAGCCGCGACGAACTCCGGGAGGCGTTCACCACCGGCGCGGAGGCCGTCGACCACTACCGGGATCTCGACGACGCCGAGCCGGACAGGTATCGCGGCGAACTGATCCGAGCGCTGGGCAACCACGCGGGCACCTGCGCGAACCTCTACCGATGGTCCGAGGGAGCCGAACTCGGGGAAGAGGCGGTGGAGTCGGCGCGGTCGCTGGTCGAGCGGTACGGGGACGTGCACGTGGTGCGGCTGGCCGACGCGATGAACAACACCGCCGCCCTGTTCCGCCGGATCGACCGGAAGGAGCGAGCGCTGGACTACCTGAGGGAGGCCGTTCCGCTCTACCGCGGTTTGGCCGACCGGCTGCCCGGCGTGCACCTGGAAGGGCTCGCGGGCGTCCTGCACAACCTCGGCAACTGCCTCGACGAGCTGAAGAAGCCGTCCGAGGCGGCCGAGGCGTACGAGGAGGCCGACGGGATCTACCGGAAGTCGCCCTCCCCCAGCCCCGAGGAGGAGGCCGACCACGCGGAAGTCCTCGTCGGCTGGGCACACGCCCTCGTCGCCCTGGGCGACGACGAGGACGCCTTGGAGTTGGCGGCCGAAGCGGTGACCCTGCTCGACCGGTCCCTGCGGGTCGAACGCCGACGAACGCGGGTCAAGCTGGTCCACGCCCTGTACCTGGCCTCCGCCACGGCGTTCGACCTGGACCGGTTCGACGAGGCGGTCCGCGACGGCCGACGGGCGGCGGCGCTCCACGACCGGATCGTCGCGGAGCACGACGCGGACTTCCGGCGCGAGCACGCCGCCGCGCAGCACGTGCTGGCCCGCGCGCTCGACGCGGCGGGCACGTCCGACGAGGCGGCGGCCGTGTTCGCGAGCGCGATCGCCGTCCAGCGGGAAGTGCTGACCGAGGTCGACGACCCCGAGGTCCGCGGCGAACTGGCCGGGATCCTGCTCAACGCCGGGGTCTGCCTGAGCGCGGTCGGCGACCACCCGACCGCGTTGCGGCACAGCGAGGAAGCCGTGGCGATCCGCCGCGCTCTCGTGACCGAGGACCCGAGGACCCGCGCCGAACTGGCGGAGGCGGTGAACAACCTCGCCGACGTCCACTCAGACCTCGAGGACTGGCCGTCCGCGAAGGTCGTGGCGGCGGAGGCCGTGGCGCTCGCCGCGCACCTGCGGGCCGATGGTGTGGACGACGGCGTGAGCATCCACGTGTGCGCGTTGGTCACCGCCGCGCGCGCCGCCGGTCCGAACGGGAAGGCCGAGGCGACCGACCTGCTGCGCGCGGCGTGGCGCGTGGCCGGGTCGGACGACCGCGAGTTGGTGCGCGAGTGGGCCGGACAGCTCGGGATTCCTTTGCGCCGTCTCAGGGAGCGGTGACCGGGGTCGGGTCGTGGGGGGCGGTGGTCGCCGCCTCCTGGCCCAGCACGGCGCAGCGGAGGTCGATGTCGTGGTCGAGGGTCGGTGGGTCGGTGAACAGGAGTGCGCCCACGGCCACCAGGAGGGTGCGGAGTACCGCGTCGCTGCCCTTCTTAGTGAGCGGGGACTGGTAGAGCAGGTAGCGGCCCGTCTGCCACGAGTGCACGTCGTGCGGTTCGGCGGCGGCCAGCAGGTCCACGCCTGCGGTGTACATGGTGCCGCGGGCCTCGTCGGGGGCGGTGACGGCGTAGAGCGGGTCGCCGCCGTCCTCGAAGCGGGTGGTGTCGCGGCCCCGTGCGGCGATGCGGGCGATGAGCGCGTCGGCGACCCTTCTGGCCGCCGCGCCGCGGACCAGGGAGTTGCCGGTGACGGTCTTCCCGTCGGGCAGGGTCACGGTGTTGTGCAGGACGTCGCCGGTGTTGCCCTCGCGAGCGAAGCGGTCCAGGGCCGCCTGGCCGTAGGCCAGCATCAGGCGGTGGGCCGGGGTGTCGTGGCCGCCGCGGTAGGTGCGGGTCGCGGGGTCCCAGCTCGCGCCGTCGCGCAGCCTGCCGAGGTAGCCGAGGCGGTCGTAGTTGGCCCCGCCCTCGACGATCGTCTTGGTGAAGCGCGACGCGTCCAGCGCGAGTCCCTGGCCGAGCCGGTGCGGCGCGTCGAGCGCCAGCCGGTGCCGCCACCGGACCAGGTCCGCGTGCGCTTCCCGCAACGCCGCGGCCTTGTGCGCGCTCGACCCGGACCACTCGGCGGCGAGCCGGGTCCTGGTCGCCTCGGCCGCGGTCGCCTGCTCCTCCGCGAACGCGCGGACCCGGTTCAGCTCGGCCGGGTCGGTGGAGCGCAGCGCCAACTCCGGCGTCGGGAAGTGGGCGGCGGTGATCGTGGTCATCGGAGTTCCCCCTGGGTGTCGTCGAGCAGAGCCGCCAGCTTGGCGGCGACCCGAGCGGCGTCCTCGGTCCGCCGCTGCCCGCGGTACAGCGCGAGGGCCTCGCGCCACGCGGTCTCCGCGGCGGCCGTCGCCGTCAGCCGCGCGTGCGCGTCGCCGACGCGTTCCACGGTCTGCGCCTCGTGGGAGGCGTTGCGGCCGTGGAACAGGGCGAGCGCCCGCCGGTAGAACTCCAGCGCGCCGAGGTCGTCGCCACGGCGGTGGGCGAGGTGGCCGAGACTGTCCAAAGTGGTCGCCTCGCCATCGGCGTTCCGGTGTTGCCGGTACAGCGCCAGGGCTTCGGCGCAGTGCGCGTCGGCGTCGTCGAACCGGTCGAGCCGGGCCTCGAACCACGCCACGAGGTCCAGCGCGTCCGCCTCGTGCTGCGGAGCTCCCGCGGAGCGGTAGAGGGCGAGCGCGGAAGTGGCGTGCCCCAAGGCCTTCTCGTCGTCGCCCAGCCGTTCCCACGCCCTGGCCAACGTCCGGTGCGTGTGCGCCCGCTCCTCCACGTCGGCCGCGTTCAGCTCCAACGCGATCAGCAGGTGGTCCACGGCTTCCGCCGGGTCGCCGATCCGGCCGATCGCCGACCCGAGCAGACGCCGGGCGAGCGCGGCCGCCCTCGGGTCGTCCAGGTGGTCCGCCGCGTCGAGGGCGGCCCGCCACCCGGAGACCTGCTCGTCGAAGTGGCCCTGCTGCCAGTGGAACGTGTGCAGCACCCACGTGAGCCGCCACACGGCCAGGTGGTCGCCCCGCGCCACCGCGAGCAGCCGCGTGGCCAGGATTCCGCTGTGCTCCGCGGAAAACCACGCCAGCGCGGCAGCCTGGTCCGCCACCGAGTCGGGTCGGCACCCCGCTTCCGGCTCGTCGAGGACGAGGGGCACGCGCCCGTGGCTCAGCAGGGCGTCGCAGGCGTGCGCGGTGTGCAGGTAATGGTCGGCCACTCGCCGGACCGCCGCGTCCCGGAGTTCGGGCGAACGCGCGTGGGCGGCGCGGTCCGCCGCGTACAACCGGACCAGGTCGTGCGTCCGCCACCGGTTCGGCTGGTGTTCCCGCACCAGCGACAACCGCTCCAACGACCGCAGCGCGCTCCTGGTCTCCGCGTCCGTCAGACCGAGCAGGCTCGCACCCACCCGCAGCGGCACGTCCGGCGACGGGACGACGCCGAGCAGCTCGAACACCTCGGCCTCCCGAGGGGAAAGCGCGTGGTAGGACCAGGAGAGGACGGAGGCGAGGCTGGCGACGGGATCCCCCGTGTCCAACGCGCCCAGGCGGGTCGCGACGTCCCGCAGTTCGGCGGCCAGCGCGGCCAGCGGGAAGCCGGGGTGCGCGGTGGCGCGGCCCGCGACGATCGCCAGCGCCAGCGGCATACCCGCGCAGTACCGCTGGAGTTCGGCGACGGCGTCGGGTTCGGCGTCCAAACGGGCCGCGCCGATCCTCCGCGCGAGCAGGAGGCGCGCGTCGGCGTCGGGCAGTTCGGCGAGCGGGACCACACCCGCGCCGACCGAGGTGGCGAGGCCGTCCAGCCGGTTGCGGCTGGTGACCAGCATCGTGCACGTCGGGGTGCCCGGCAGCAGCGCGGACACCTGGGCCGCGTCCAGCGCGTTGTCCAGCAGGACCAGCATCCGCTTGCCCGCCACCAGGCTGCGGTACCGCCCGATCTGGGCGTCGAGGTCGACCGGGATCGTGCGGGGGTCGGCGCCGAGCCCGTCGAGCAGGCAGCGGACCGCGGTGGACGACGACATCGGCCGTCCACCGGGCGAGTGGGCGCGCAGGTCCAGGTACAGCTGCCCGTCCGGGAAGCGGTCCACGGTGCGCTGGGCCCAGTGCAGGGCCAGCGACGTCTTGCCCATCCCGCCGGAGCCGACGATCGCGGTGACCGGGACCGCCGCGCCGTCCACCGCCGCGGTCACCGCCGCCACCTCGGCCTCCCGGCCGGTGAAGAACGGCGGGGCGGGCGGCAGCTGCCGGGGGATCGGCGCGGGCGTCAGCGGCGCGTCGAAGTACACGTCGCGGAAGGCCTCCCCCTGCACCACCGGGCCGTACGCGTCGCCGACCTCGTTGTGGATCCTCGGTTCGCCGCCCCGCGACTTCCCGAACAGCACTGCGGACTCCCGTCGTCTGGAGCCTTGACCGTAGCGAGCCGGAGATCATCATCGGCTGGTGCTTTCGGCTCACGTCCACGCCCGTTCGGCGCAACCGAGCCCCACTTTTGCGGTGGACCGCGCGAATCGCGCGCCTAGCATCGGCGCACCGGGTCGGTGATCACCCGGTCCCCACCCGAACGGAGATCGACCGCATGGCAGGCGTGTTCGTCAACTACCGCGCGAAGGACACCCCGCACGCCGCGGCGTGGATCGCCAACGTGCTGGTCGACAACTTCACCTCCGACCTGGTGTTCCGGGACACCGACTCGATGGCGGCGGGCGAGCACTACCCCAGCGAGATCCGCGCAGCGCTGCGCGACGCCGACGTGCTGGTCGCCGTGGTCGGCCCCAAGTGGATGCAGGAGGACCCGACCACCGGCGAGCCGCGGATCCTGAACGAGCGCGACTGGGTGCGCACCGAGATCGCCTACGCGCTCGAGCACGGCATCCCCGTGGTGCCGGTGCTGCTGCTCGACGCCCCGGACAACGCCCGCCTGCCGCGGCACGACGAACTCCCGAAGGACATCCAGGAGTTCGCGAGCCTCCAGGTGGCGCGGCTGAGCCAGCGGCGGTGGGCCCAGGACACCAAGCAGTTGGTCGAGCGACTGGTGACCATGGCGCCCTCGCTGGTCGTGCCGAGGCTGTTCGTGCAGCCGCCCGCCGCGCCCGACCCGAACGCCGCCCCCAGTTCCCTGCTACGCCCGGAATTGGCCGTCGTGCCGTTCGCCGGCCGGGAGCGGGAACTGGCCGACCTCACGGCGTGGGCGACCGATTCCACGGCCAACTCGACGAAGTTGGTGGTGGGCCGGGCGGGGTCGGGCCGGAAGCGGCTGGCGCTGGAGCTGTGCCGCCGGTTGGCGAGCGCCGGGTGGCTGGCGGGCGTCGTCGACGGCGAGGCCCCCGCCGCGCAGATCCGCCGCACGAGCGCCGTCGACAAGCCCCTGCTGGCCGTGGTGGACGACGCCGAACTCCGCTCCGACCAGCTGCTCGCGCTGGCGGAGGCCGTCAGCGCCCGCACGGCGGGGCTCGACGCCCCCAGCAGGCTGCTGATCCTCGGCCGGTCCGACGGCGCGTGGCTGCGACCCCTGCGGGAGCACGCGGACGAGCGCGTGGCGGCGCTGTTCCGGCCGACCGGCCGGGCGAGCACGATGACGCTGGACGCCTCTCCCCCGCCCGCGTCATTCGCGACGGCGGTCCGGGCGTTCGCCGACGTCCTCGGCGTCACCGCGGAGGTTCCCGAGCCGCCGGGCTCGACCGCCACGACGCTGGAGGTCCACGCGCACGCGTTGTGCGCGGTGCTGGAGCAGGGCGGCTTCGGGCCGCGCGGGGACGCCGGCGACCCGCTGGCCGCGCTGCGGCGGTACGACCTCGCCCAGTGGCACCGGCGGATCGGCGCGGAGAGCGGCGTGGACGACGACGCGGGCACGCTCGCGGTGGTCGGCGCGTTCGCGACGCTGTGCGTTCCCGCGTCGGCGGACCAGGCCGACGCCTTGGTGGCCCGGCTCACCGACGTCCTGGGCCTGCCGCGCCTCGACGTGCTCAAGCACGTGGACCGCTGGTCCCGCTTGCACCCCGGTGCGCACCAGCTCAGCGCGCTGAGCCCGGCTCCGCTCGGCGACCTGTTCGTCGCCGAGGCGCTGGCCGAGCACCCGTGGGTGCTGCCCGTGCTGGCGAGCGACTCGTTCCCGGACGACTGGCTGGCCAGGGCGTTGACCACGCTCGGCCGCGCGCTGCCCGACCACCCGCGGCTGCGCGAGTCCGTCACGGCCCTGTTCCACGCCAACCCGCGCCGGGTCGAGCCGTTCGTCGGCGCGGTCATCGCCCGGCTGGAGGACCCGGAGCCGTTCGCCAGGACCGTCGCCTCGGAGATGGGCAAGCTGGACTGGCAGATCCCCGACCTCGTGACGATCATGGAGAAGATGGCGATCGGCGGCGACGGCCACAACGCCATCCGCGGCGCGACGCTGGACGCGCTCGTCGGCGCGGCGAAGAAGTTCACCGACCAGCTCAAGGACCACAACGGGACGCCGGATCCCCCTCCGGGGATGGAGCCGATCCTCGGTGTCGTGAACAACCTGACGACCCTCGTCCAGGACTTCGTGGTGGGCGCGCTGGACCCGAAGTCGGGCCGGTTCCCGACCGTCGACGGCAAGCCGATCGTGCCCGAGGGGCCGATGTCGCTGCTGCGCGACCTGTACACCGCCTACGAGCAGGAGAAGCGCAAGGAGAAGGACTGACGGCTGCCGCTCACCCCTGCGCGAGCAGGCCGTCGAGGATCACGCGGAGCTTCCACGCCGCGCGCTTCCCGCCCTCGCCGCCGGTCAGCAACGGCGCCAGGGCGTGGATGGTCGGGTAGGCGTCGGCGGGCAGGTCCCGGTAGACGGCGTCCAGGTGGGCCGACATCGCGGCGGACATGGCGGCCTCGGAGGCGTGGGTCGGGTCGGTGGCGCGCTGGGCGCGGAGGCGGGCGGCGATCTCCAGCGCCGACGAGCTGATGTACTGCCCGAAGAGGTCCGCCGCCCACGCGCACGCGGCGTCGTCGATGCCGCCCGCCCGGAGCAGGCGCAGGAGTTCCTCGGTGACGCGGAGGCTCTGCGGACCCGTCGGGACGTCCGACAGGCCGATGGACGCGATGTCGTCGTGGGAGCCCAAGGCGGCGACGATGCGGTCCACCAGGAGTTCCAGGCGCGCGCGCCAGTCGCCGTCGGACTCCACGGGGAGGACGACCTCGGCGATCGCCAGGTCGTAGGTGAGCGACATCAGCTCGTGGCGGTCCCGGACGTACACGTACAGGGACGCCGGTCCGGTCTCCAGCGCCTGGGCCACCCGTCGCATGCTCACCGCCGCGTAGCCGAGTTCGTCGACCAGGGCGAGGGTCGTCGTCACGATCGCGTCCAGGCTGAGCGTGGACTTCTCGGGGCGCGTGCGGGGAGTGGCGGACACGACCCCGATCCTACCTTGACGAACGGTGTTCGCCAGGTGCACAGTTCCTCACGAACGATGTTCGCGAACGGTGTTCGTGAGGAACCTGGGAGACCTGATGACGACATTCACCACCCACCCCTGGCGCTGGCGCGTGCTGGCGGTGGTGCTGCTGGCCGAGATCATGGACCTGCTCGACTCGACGGTCATGACCGTCGCCGCGCCCTCGGTGCGGGCCGGGATCGGGGGCGGCGAGGCCACGGTGCAGTGGCTGACCGCCGGGTACACGCTCGCGTTCGGCGTCCTGCTGGTGATCGGCGGACGACTCGGGGACCGCTTCGGCCGCCGACGGCTGTTCGTCCTCGGCGCGATCGGGTTCACCGTCGCGTCCGCGCTCTGCGCGCTCGCACCCACCCCCGAGGTGCTGATCGCCGCGCGCGTGGCGCAGGGCGCGTTGGGGGCGCTGATGATCCCGCAGGGGTTCGGCGTGCTGGCGTCGGTGTTCGACGAGGACGAGCGCGGGAAGGCGTTCTCGCTGTTCGGGCCGGTCATGGGGCTCGCGGCGATCGGCGGGCCGATCCTCGCGGGCGGGCTGATCGCGCTCGACCTCGGCGGCCTCGACTGGCGGCTGATCTTCCTGGTGAACGTGCCGATCGGGGCGCTGGTCGTCGCGGGCGCGCTGCGGTGGATGCCCGCCGACGACGGGGACGCGGGCGCGCGGATCGACCCGGTCGGGGCCGTGCTGGTCGCGGTGGGCTCGGCGCTCCTGGTGCACCCGCTGATCCAGGGCCGCGAGGCGGGCTGGCCGTGGTGGACGTTCGCCGAACTGGCCGCCGGGGTCGTGGCGTTCCTGGCGCTCGGGCGGCGGCAGCGCACCAGCGCGTCGCCGATCCTGGTCCCCAGCCTGCTGCGCAAACGGGCGTTCGTCGGCGGGCTCGTGGTCGCGGTGTCGTTCTTCGCCGGGGTCGGCGGGCTGATGCTCGTGCTGTCCCTGCACCTCCAGCTCGACCTCGGCCACTCCGCGCTGTGGACGGCGCTGGCCCTGTCGCCGATGGCGGTCGGCATCGTCCTCAGCTCGGCCCTCGGCCCGAAGACCGGGGGCAGGCCCGTGCTCCACGTCGGGCTCGGCGTGCAGGTCGTGGGCGTGCTCGGGCTGGCGGCCGTCGTGGCCGCGGACCTCCCGGCGTGGGCCCTGCTCGGGCCGACGCTGGTCGTCGGACTCGGACTGGGCCTGCTGTTCGGCACGCTCATCCAGTCGGTCCTGGCCACGGCCTCGCCCGCCGAGGTCGGCAGCGCCTCGGGCGCGCTCAACGCCGTCCAGCAGCTCGCGACCGCACTGGGCGTGGCCGTGCTCGGCACGCTGTTCTTCGACGGCGGTCTCGTCGTCGCCCTGCTCGTCGTCGCCGCGCTGGGGCTCGTCAGCGCGGCCCTCGTCACCCGACTCCCGGAAGGGGACCGCTCGTGAAGGTCGTCGTGCTCGGGGCCGCCGGTCGCACCGGTCGGCTCGTGGTCGGGGAAGCCGTGCGCGCGGGCCACGACGTCACGGCCGCGGTGCGCGCGCCGGAGGCGTTCACCGGTGGCGGGACGGTCGTGCGCGTGGACGTGCGCGATCCGGGGAGCGTGCGCGCGGCCGTGGACGGGCACGACGTCGTGGTCTCCGCGATCGGCCCGCCCGGCAGGCGGCCCGCCGGGCTCTACTCGGACTGCGCCCGCGCGCTGGTGGCGGCGGACGTCGGCCGGGTCCTCGCGATCACCTCCGGCGGCGTCCGCGCGGACGACCCGAACTTCGCGTTCTGGTACCGCCACCTCGTTCGCCCGCTGGCGCGGGAGCTGTACGACGACATGCGGCTCATGGAGTCGGTCCTGCGCGACAGCGGTCTCGAGTGGACGTTCGTCCGCCCGGCCCGACTGCTGGACGAGGAGCCGACCGGCGTCTACCGGGTGCTGGACGGCGAGACGCCCAAGGGCGGGTGGCAGGTGTCGCGCGCCGACCTCGCCCGGTTCGTCGTCGAGGAGCTGCGCGAGCGGCGGTGGTCGCGCACCGCTCCCACGATCGCCCGATGACGAAAAGACTCGTCCTGGTGATACCGCCTGCCCGATGATCATGCTTTCCTTGGACCAGAACCTCGGCGGTGCAGAAAGCAACACCGAGCAGCGCTACCGACACTCTCGCGTCAATCCCGCCATTCGCCGAAAACAGGCCAGAACGGCCAGGACGACGTGCGGCTCCCGACCGGCGTCGGGTTCTGCGCCGCCGACCAGGCCCACCCGGACTGGTTCCTCACCGACGGGGGCGGCCAGCGGTTCGAGCACAGCGGGTACCAGGGCCACTGGCAGATGGACGTCGGCAACACCGCCTACCAGGACGCGGGGGGGCGACAACGTGATCGCGAGCGCGAAGGAGGGCGGCTTCGACGAGTGGTGGCTCGCGTTCGGCAACGGCGACCTGCTGCCGGAGGGGGCTGGTCCGCGACTTCGCCTGCGGCATGGTCGTGGTCGACACCAACCCCGGCGTCAGCGGCGAGGTCCGCGTCGACCTGGGCGTCCCGCACCGCGACGAGCAGGAGCAGTCCGTCGCGTCGGTGTCCCCGGCGGGCACGTCCGGCTCGACCCTGCGACGACCCTGCTGACCGCGGAAGGGCTGTGACGCGGGACCACGCCGGGCAGGTTCGTGAGGAACGTCCTACCGCGTGAGCCCGAGCGAGGCCCCGGCGCACACGACCAGCGTCTGACCGGTGACGCTGCGGGCGTCCGGGCCGAGCAGGAACGCGACCGTGCCCGCGATCTCGGCCGGGTCGATCAACGCCCCCATCGGCGGCAGCCGGGGAGGTGTGGCGGCCCGGCCGGGATCGCGCAGCATCGGGGTGTCGGTGGGGCCGGGCGCGACCACGTTGACCGTGATCGCCCGGTCCACCAGCTCCATCGCCCACGACCGCGCCATCCCCACCAGCGCCGCCTTCGTGGCGGCGTACTGGCTCTTGCCCGCCACGCCGGTCATCGTGCGGCTGCCGATCAGCACCACGCGGGCCCCGCGCGGCAACGTCGGCGCGACGGCGTCGACCAGTACCGACGCCGCCTCGACGTGCACGCGCCACATGGCCGCGCCGTCCTCCGTGGACAGCGAGCCGAGCGGCGCGGACCGTTGCAGACCGGCCGCGTGTACCACGGCGTCCACGGTGGACAGTCCAGTCACGGTGTCCCGCAACGCCTCCAGGTCGCCGAGGTCGGTGGCCAGCCAGGTGAGCCGGTCGTGGTCGAGCGGTGGTTCGCCCCGGCTCAGGCCGGTCACCGCCCAGCCGTCGTCGAGCAGCCTGCGCGCGGTGGCGAGGCCGATGCCGGAGCTGACGCCGGTGACCAGCGCGTGCCGGGTCACCGGATCCACGGCACGGGCACGCGGACGTGCTCGATGGTCTGCCGGAAGTAGGTGAAGGCGATGTCCAGCACCCCGTCCGCGCCCTGGTGGATCGTCGGGTAGGAGAACTCGCGGTTCAGGCCGTCGCGGGAGTTGTTGGTCAGGCAGTAGCCGTCGCCGACCTCCAGGTTCCGCCGCACCGGCCAGGTCAGCCCGCCGTCGGACGACAGCGCCGCGGTCATCGGCGCGCGGGGCGCTCCCCAGAACGCCGCCCCGAACTCCTCCGGGGCCGCCTCCTGCTCGGCCAGCCCGTCGTCGTCGATCTCGTCGTACAGCGACAGCCTGCGCTCGGTGGCGTCCAGCCTGCTGCTGTCGTTGAACACCACCGCGAGCCGGTCGTCGGCCAAGCGGACGACCTGGACGGACGAGTTGTTGTTCGGCAGGTCTGGCACCGGTACGGGCGCGGTCCACGTCTCGCCGTCGTCAGCGGACGTCGACCGGTGCACGAAGTCCGCCCACCGGCTGCGGTAGAACGCGGCCAGCGAGCCGTCCGGGAGCGGCACGACGTTCATGTGCACCATGCCGGTGCTGTCCGGCACGGCCACCTCGCGCCAGGTCTCCCCCTCGTCGTCGGACAGCAGCACGGCGCTGGTGTCGCGGTCCCCCACCCACTTCTTGCCGGGGACGGACACGCAGTGGAACACCGGCAGCAGCCACCGACCGGAGGCGAGGACCACGATCGGCTGGCGCACGAACACCCCGCCGGTCGCCGTCGCGGGGACCAGGGTCGTGGTCGGCCCCCACGTGCGGCCGCCGTCGGCGGAGATCCGGCGGCGCACCTCGGACGTGTCCTGGTTGCCCGCGAGCTGCGCGGTCCACAGCAGCCACACGTCCCCGCCCGGCGCCGCGAACAGCACCGGGTTCTGCTCGGACCGCGTGCCGTCGTCGGACAGCCGCTCGGGCGTGGACCAGGTGTCCGCGCCACTGGGCAGGCGGGCGAACCAGACGCTGATGTCCGGCACGCCCTCCTGCGTCCCGCCGAACCACACGCACCCCAGGTCGCCACCGGGGAGCGTGGCGAGGTTCGCGGCGTGGTTCTGCACGGCGGGAGCGGGCAGCATGGCGTCCAGCCGCTCGGGGTCGTCGGCGCGGGGACGCAGGACGCCGTCAAAAGCAGCGGTCACGATTCGCCCTTCGAGGCGGCAAGGTGCGCGGCGGCGGCGTCCTCCAGGTGCGTCAGGTCCGAGGAGACCGACGCGAACGTGTACCCCTCGGCCAACCGCTTCGCGGCGCTCGCGCCGTCCATGGTGTGGATGCCGGCCGCGATCCCGGCCGCGGCGGCGGCTTCGCGGACGCGGACCAGCGCGGCCTCGAACTCCGTGGCCAGGGCGGGGTCGCCGGGAACCTCGCCGCCGAGCGCGAGCATCAGGTCGGACGGGCCGACGTACACGCCGTCCAGGCCGGGCGTCGCGCAGATCTCCTCGACGTTCGCCAGGCCCGCGGCGGTCTCGATCATCACCAGCACGACCGTCGCGGCGTTGGCGTCCGCGGGCGTCGGGCCGATGCGCAGCGCCGACCGCATGGGCCCGTAGGACCGCTTGCCCTCCGGCCCGTACTTCGCCGAGGACACGGCGGCGGCCGCGTCGGCGGCGGTGTCGACCAGCGGCACGATCACGCCCGCCGCCCCGGCGTCGAGCGCGCGGCCGATGGGCGTGGCGTTGTTGGCCTCCACCCGCACGAGCCCGACGGACGCGCCGCCCGCGTCGATCGCGGTGAGCCCGCTCAGCAGCCCCGAGTACCCGAGCAGGCCGTGCTGGCCGTCGAGGCACACGTAGTCGTAGCCGAGCCGCGCGAGGCGTTCCGTCGCGACCGGGGCGTCGAGCACGCACCAGTAGCCGATCGCACGTTCACGAGCACGGATCTTGCGGGCGAAGTCGTTCGCGGACATTGCACTCCTCAACGGTTGTAGGCGGGCATGGGACCGCGCAGCGCGGCCCCCACCTCGTCGCACTCTGCCAGCACGTCGGCGGGCAGCGGTCCGGCGGAGGCGGCCTCGACGTTGGCGACGAGGTGTTCGACGCGGGACCCGCCGAGCAGCACCGACCCCACGTCGGCCTGGCTGAGCAGCCACCGCAGCGACAGCTCGGTCAACGGGATCCCCGCCTCGGCGGCCACGGCGGACAGCGCGGTCACGGCGGCGAACAGCCGGTCGTCCCAGTACCGCTGGGTGTACATCGCCGCGAGCCGAGAGTCGCCGAACCGGCCCTCGCTGGGCTTCTCGGCGAACGTGTGCCGCCCGGTCAGCAGCCCGCCGCCGAGGGGGTTGTAGACGACGGTGAGCAGCCCGGTGACGCGGGCGAACTCCAGGTACTCGTCCTCCACCCGGCGGGCCAGCAGGTTGTAGAGCTGCTGCGCCGCGACGGGCCGGGGCACGCCCTGCGCGTCGCACTCGCGGTTCAGCTCGGCGATCTGCCACGCGGCGAAGTTGGACACGCCGAGCGCGCCGACCAGGCCTTCGGCGATGAGCTTGCCCAGTTCGGCGACCGTCTCCGCGAGGGGCGTGGCCCGGTCCGGCTGGTGGAGGTAGAACAGGTCGACGTGGTCCACACCGAGCCGCTTCAGGCTGCCCCGCAGCGACCGGCGCAGGCCGGAGGCGGACAACGGGCTGTCGCCTTCGGCGTCCGGGTGCGGGATGCCCGCCTTGGTGGCCAGCACGACCCGGTCCCGACGACCGGGCAGCAGGTCGCGCAGGATCTCCTCCGACGCGCCACCGGCGTAGCCGTTCGCGGTGTCGACGCCGGTGATCCCGGCGTCCAGCGCCGCGTCCACCATCCGGCGAGCGCCGTCGGCGTCGACGGTGTCGCCGAACGTCATCGTGCCCAGCACCAGCCGGGACAGGGCGAAGCTCACGCGGGGACCTCTTCTCGGGCGGTGACGAACGACCGCGGCTTGCGGCCGGTCATCGCGGTGGGGTCGAGCGCGGCCCGGCGTAGGGCGCGGGTGTACGGCTCCTTCGGCGCGGCCAGCACGTCGGCGGTGGGCCCGGACTCGACGACCCTGCCCGCCTTCATCACCACGACGTCCGCGCTGATCCGCCGCACCACGCCCAGGTTGTGCGAGATGACGATGCACGTCAGGCCCGTGTCCCGCTGGAGGTCCTCCAACAGCGCCAGCACCTGCGCCTGCACCGACACGTCCAGCGCGCTGGTGGCCTCGTCGCACACCAGCAGTTCGGGGCTGCTCGCCAACGCCCGAGCGATGCCGATGCGCTGGCGCTGGCCGCCGGAGAACTCCGCGGGCCGCCGTTCGAGCGCGCTGGACGGCAGGCCCACCCGGTCGATCAGCTCGGCGGCCTGGGCCCTCCGGTCGGCCGAGGAGCGGACTCCGCGCAGCCGCAGGGGTTCCGCGACGATGTCCTGCGCGGTCAGGTGCGGGTCCAGTGACGCGTACGGGTCCTGGAACACCATCTGCACCCGCGAGCGCAACGGCCGCATCCGGCGTTCCGACAGGCCCGCGATGTCCGTGCCGTCCAGCAGGATCTGCCCGGAGCTGGGCTTGAGCAGCCGGACGATCGCGCTCGCGATGGTGGACTTGCCGCAGCCGGACTCGCCGACGATCGCCAGCGTGCGTCCCTTGTGGACGGTGAAGCTGACGTGGTCGACCGCGCGGAACGAGCCGCCGCGCACGTGGTACTCCACCACGAGGTCGCGGACGTCGAGCAGCGGTTCGGTCATCGTTCTCCTCCGGCGACGTCCTCGTCCCACGGCCCCAGCACGGGCACCGCGGCCAGCAGTTCGCGGGTGTACTCGTGGCTCGGGTGGTCCACGACGGCCTCGACCTCGCCGGACTCGACGAACCGCCCGTCGCGCATCACGTGGATGCGGTCGGACACCAGCCGGGCGACGCCCAGGTCGTGGGTGATCATCAGGATGCCGATGCCCGTGCTCTCCTGGAGTTCCAGCAGCAGCGCCAGGATCCCGGCCTGCACGGTCACGTCCAGCGCGCTGGTCGGCTCGTCCGCGACGAGCAGCCTCGGCTCCCCCGCCAGCGCGATGGCGATCAGCACGCGTTGCAGCATCCCGCCGGAGAGCTGGTGCGGGTAGCGGCCGAGCTGCTCGGCGGCGCGCGGCACGTGCACCAGGTCCAGCAGCTCCACCGCGCGGGCCTCGGCGGCGCGCTTGGTCAGCTCCGGTTTGCGCAGCCGCACGGCTTCCCCGAGCTGCCGCCCGATCGTGTGCACGGGGCTGAGCGCCGTCATCGGGTCCTGCGGGATCAGCGACACCGTCCGGCCGCGCACCTCGTGCAGGGCCCGGGGATCGGCGACGACGTCCGTGCCGCCGAAGCGGACCGAGCCCGACAGCACGGCCAGGTCGTCCGGCAGCAGGCCGAGCACGGCCATCGCGGTGGTCGACTTGCCCGAGCCGGACTCGCCGATGACGGTCACGGTCTCGCCCTCGGCGATGGAGAAGCTGACGCCGTCCACGGCGCGGATCACGCCGCCCGCAGTGATCAGCTCGACCTGGAGGTCCTCGACGTCCAGCAGCGCGGCGGTCACGGGGTGCTCACCTTCCGTCGGCGCGCGCGGTCGCGCAGACCGTCGCCCAGCAGGTTCACGCCCACGACGAGGGCGACGATGACGAGGCCGGGCAGCGTGACCATCCACCACGACGTGGTGATGTAGTCCTGCCCGTCGGAGATGATCCGGCCCCAGGTGGCGAACGGCCGTTGCGGACCGGCGCCCAGGTAGGACAGCGCGCTCTCCAGCAGCACCGCCTGCGCGAGCAGCAGGAGCACCACGAGGCTGGCCTGCTTCACGACGTTCGGCAGCACGTGGCGCAGCAGGATCGCGAACCGGTGCAGGCCCAGCACACGGGCCGCCGCCACATAGGGCTTCTCCCGTTCCACCAGCACGAGCGACCGCGTCAGCCGGGCGACCTCGGGCCACTGCGCGATGGCGATGACGAACGTGATGACCGGGATGGACGGCCCGAACAGCGCGACCACCAGGAGCAGCATCATCAGCAGCGGCAACGACAACTGCGCTTCCAGCAGGCGCGACACGACCGTGTCGACCCAGCCGCCGAAGTAGCCCGCGGACGCGCCGAGCACGACGCCGATCACGCCGGACACCACGACGGCGAGCAGGCCGACGAGCAGCGACACCTGGCCGCCGTGCAGCACGCGGGACAGCAGGTCGCGGCCGAGCTGGTCGGTGCCGAACAGGTGGCCGTCGACCAGCGGCGCGAGGCGGCGGCCTGCCAGGTCCTGCTGGTCGGGGCCGGGCAGCGGCAGCACGCGGGCCAACGCCACCGGGATCACGACGAGCAGCGTGCAGACCAGTCCTGCCCACAGCTTGAGCCGGGAGCCCCGGCGCTGCCGGGTGACCTTGGCGCGAGCGAGGTGCTTCGCGGTGACGGCGCTGGGTCTGGGCTCGGACCGCCGCACGCGGGCCGGTCCGGGGTGGGTGGTGCTCACGCGGACACCTTCTTCCCGAGGCGCACCCGCGGGTCGAGCAGCGGGTAGGCGAGGTCGACCAGGAGTTGGACGGTGACGGCGAGCGCCGCCGTGACCAGGACGGTGGCCTGGATCAGCGGGTAGTCGCGCGTCTCCAGCGCGCGCACCACCAGCGAGCCGACCCCCGGCCAGGCGAACACGACCTCCACGACGACCACGCCGTTCAGCATGGACGCGAACCGCGTGCCCAGCGCGGTGACGACGGGGATCGACGAGTTGGTCATCGCGTACCGCCACACCAGCGCCCGCTCCGACACCCCGCGCGAGCGGGCCACGGTCAGGTAGGGGGCGGTGAGGTTCTTCGCCATCTCGCTGCGGACCAGCCGGGAGATGAGCGCGATCTGGAGGATCGCGACCGTGACGGCGGGCAGCACCAGGCCGCCCCAGGTGGCGAACCCGGACGCCGGGAGCACCGGCACCAGCACCGCGAACACCGTGAGCAGCATGATGCCGCTCCAGAAGTCCGGCATGGACTGACCGGCGATCGTCACGACGTTCGCGCCCAGTTCACGGGTCGTGTCGGCGCGGCGGGCCATCCACACGCCCAGCGGCACGGACACGACCGTGGTGATCAGGATGGCCGCGAGCGCCAGCGTGATGGTGAACGGCAGCCGTTCCAGCACCACGTCCAGCGCGGGCGAGCGGAACGAGTAGCTCGTGCCGAGGTCGCCGGTCAGGATGCCCTTGAGGAACAGCAGGTACTGCTCGACCACGGACCGGTCGAGGCCGAAGGAGGCGCGGATCTTCGCCAGGTCCTCGGTGGTGGCGAGCGGACCGGCGTAGGCGGCGGCCGGGTCGCCGGGAGCGAGGCGGATCAGCACGAACACGGTGGAGATCGTCAGGAACACCGTGAGGACGCTCTGGCCGAGCCGCTTGAGCAGGTAGGACCCCACCGGTCAGCCCTCCAGTCGCGCGGACGCGAGGTCGTAGGAGTTGGTGGGGGCGAGCGAGATGTCGCCGACCCGGTCGCGGCTGGCGAGCACGGCGTTCGGCACGAACGCCCACAGGCACGGCCAGGTCGCCCACACGGCCTTCTGCGCGTCGCTGAGCAGTTGCGCGCGGCGGGTGGCGTCGGGTTCGGCCGAGGCGTCGGCGATCTGCGCGGCGATGGCCGGGACCACGTAGCCCTGGTAGGTGTCGCGGGTCTGCTCCTTCTCCGGGGTGCCCGCGTACATGCCCTGGAGGATGCTCACGGCCAGGCCCGTGGGGCTGGAGAAGCCGTTGCCGAGCACGTCCCAGTCGCCCGCCTTGCCCTGCCGCCACGAGAGGATGTCGCCGCCAGGCTCGAACTGCTGGAGCGTGGCGCGGACGCCGACCTGGCCGAGCATCTGGAGCACGGCCTCCATGACGGAGGTGTCGCTGGCGAACTCGCCGCTCTCCCAGATGATCTTGAGGGACAGGTCGCGCACGCCCAGCGCGTCCAACCGCTGCTTGGCCTGCTTCGGGTCGTGGACGTACTCCCCCGTCCTGACCGCGCCCTCCAGGCCGGTCGGCACGACGCCGTCCGCCTGGGAGACCGAGCCGACCAGCACGTCCTGCACGAGCGACCGGCCGTCGATCGCGTAGGTGAGCGCCTCGCGCACCCTCGGGTCGGCCAGCGGGTGCCCCTGCGGCTTGCGGAAGTTGTAGAACAGCTGGTTGATCCGGGTGCTCGGGGTGCGGGTGATCCGCACGCCGGGCAGGCCCGCGAGCTGGTCGGCCGAGTCCGGGGTGATCGAGTCGATCACGTCGACCTCGCCGCTGCGCAGCGACACGACCCGGCTCGACTCCTCGGGCACGAACCGCACGGACACGTTCGGCACGCGCGGCTTGGCGCCCCAGTAGTTCTCGTTGACCGCCAGCGAGTAGTTGCCGGTGCCGCGGTTGCCGGAGCGCATCACGTACGGGCCGGAGCCGATGCCGTCCTGCAACTCCTCCGGGCGGTTGCTCGCCGAGGGCGTGACCAGGATGTTCGCCATCAGGTAGTCCAGCACCGGGATCGGGCGCTCGGTCTGGAGCACGAACGTGGCGTCGTCGACCGGCACGACCGTGGGGAACTCGGAGAAGAAGCCCGCGATGAACGACCCGTTCACCTGCTGGTACATCTCCAGCGCGGTCTTCACGTCCTGGACGGTGACCGGCGAGCCGTCCGAGTAGCGCACGCCGTCGCGCAGGCGCACCGTCCACTGCGTGGGCGCAGTCAGCTCGAACCGGTCGGCCAGCACGAGGCGGGGCTTGAGGTCCTGGCCCACCATCGTCAACGCCTGGCGCACGCCGCGCTGGACGGTGACGGCCGCGTCGAACTGGTTCAGCTTGTTGTCCAGGCTGACCAGCGAGCGGTTGAGCGCGAGGGTCAGGGTGCCGGGGCCGGGTGTCCCGGTCGGACCGGCGCAGGCGTTCAACAGCGGGCCCAGCGTCACTCCCGCACCCGCGATCGCACCCCATCTCAACAGGGTGCGGCGGGAGAGCTCCGGGCCGCTTCCGGATCGGGTCATCGTCGACCTCTCACAGTGCTCGGGGGGTTCGGCGCTGCGGCGCGAGGCCGGGGACACCGGTTGTTACCCGAGCCACAGTGACATGGCCTGCACGTTTCGCGCAAGTCCTCTGGCATTTTTAGCGCGTTCTGTGCAATCCTTCAGGTCGAGGAGGTGAGGTGGACGTGGCTAAGACCCTTGTTGTCGCTGATGAACTGTCCGGAGCCGCCGAGGTGGCCGCGGTGATCGGGATGCGCACAACGCGCAGTCTGGTGCTGCTGGGCCTCGACCCGTCGTTTCCTCCCGATGACGACGACGTGATCGTCGTGGACCTCGACGTCCGCTCCGGGCCGCCCCACGAGGCCGAAGCCGAGACCGCCCGCGCCGTCACGGCGCTCGGCGCGTCGCGGCAGGTGTTCGTGAAGGTCGACTCGCTGCTGCGCGGTCACGTGGCCGCCGCCGTGCGCGGGGCGGGCGGCTTCGCCGTCGTGTGCCCCGCGCTCCCCCGGCTCGGCCGGGTCGTGCGCGACGGTGTCGTGCGCCTGGACGGCGTGCCGCTGCACGAGACGGACGCCTGGCGGGTGGAGCCGACCGCGCCACCGCACTCGATCGCCGAGGTGCTGACCCAGCCCACCGCCGTGGTGTCCCTGGCCGACGTGCGCGCCCCGGACCTCGCCACGCGGTTGTGCGCGATCCGCGCAACGGGGGCCGTCGCCGTGTGCGACGCGGAGACCGACGCCGACCTGTCCCTGATCGCCGCCGCCGGAACCGCCGCCGGCGCGGTGCTGGTCGGCTCGGCCGGGCTCGCCGAGGCGCTCGGCGACGGGCCCTCCACCGCCACCCCCGAGCCGGGGACGGCCGTGCTGGTCGTCGTCGGCACGGCGGCGGCCGCCGCGCAGGTCGAGCACCTGCGAACGACGGACTTCACCGTCCTCACCACGGCCACCGGGGACCTGGCCGCGCTCGCCGACGAGGCCGCCTTCGAAGCGGCGTGGCAGCCCACCGCCGACCTCGTCCTGACCGGCGGCGAGACCGCCCGCGCCGTGCTCGACCGGCTCGGCGTCACTCGACTCACCGTCCACGGAGCCCTCGCCGGACACCACGGCGCGGTGCTGAGCACCACCCCCGACGGCCGTCGTGTCGTCACCAGGCCGGGCAGCTTCGGCGCGCCCGACTCCCTCACCGCCATCGCGGCCGCACTCCACGGAGGAACCCACGTGAGCACCACCAGTCCCGACACCCGCCCGTTCATCGCCGTCACGATGGGCGACGGCGCGGGCATCGGCCCCGAGGTCGTCGTGGGCGCGCTGCTCGACGAGGGCCTCGCCGCCGAGTGCCGCCCGGTCGTGATCGGCGACGCGGCCCGGCTGCGGCTGGGCGCGGAGGCGCTCGGCGTGACCGCCGACGTCGTCGCCGTGGAGTCCGTGCGGGACGCCGTGTTCACGCCCGGCCGGGTCAACGTGATCGACCTCGGGCTGCTGCCCGCCGACCTCCAGTGGGGCGAGCTGTCCGCGGTCGCGGGCGACGCGGCGTTCCACTACATCCGGGTCGCCGCCGAACTGGCGATGGCGGGCACGGTGCAGGGCATCTGCACGGCCCCGCTGAACAAGGAGGCGCTGCACGCGGGCGGCCACGTCTACCCCGGCCACACCGAACTGCTCGCGCACCTCACCGGGACCGAGGAGGTGTCGATGATGCTGTCGACGCCGAAGGTCAAGGTCATCCACGTGACCACCCACATCGGACTCGTGGACGCCGTGCGCAAGATCGAGCCCGGCCTGGTCGAGCGGACCGTCCGCCGCGGCCACGAGGCGCTGGTGCGCGCGGGCGTGCCGGAACCGAAGATCGGCGTGTGCGCGATCAACCCGCACGCGGGCGAGAACGGCCTGTTCGGGCAGGGCGAGGAGGCCGAGAAGATCACCCCCGCCATCGAGGTGCTCCAGGCCGACGGCATCGACGCGCGCGGCCCGCTGCCCGCCGACACCGCGTTCTTCCTCGCCGGGCGCGGCGACTACGACCTCATCGTGGCGATGTACCACGACCAGGGCCACGGGCCGGTGAAGGTGCTCGGCATCGAGGCGGGCGTCAACATCACCGTCGGCCTGCCGGTGATCCGCACGTCGGTCGACCACGGCACGGCGTTCGACATCGCGGGCAAGGGCGTGGCGGACATCCGCAGCATGATCGAGGCCCTGCACCAGGCCGCGCGCATGTCGCCGAGCCCCAGCTAGGGTTTCGTCCACCACGACGCGGGAGGCACGCCATGGCGGGGATGCGGACGAGCGACCGGCGCGACGAGATCGTCCGGCTGGCGACCACGACCGGTCTGGCCAGCGTGGACGAGCTGGCCGACGCGTTCGACGTCACGGCCTCCACGATCCGCCGCGACCTGGCGCGGCTGACCGACGAGGGCCGGGTGGCGCGGACGTACGGCGGCGCCATCGCCCTGCTCGCGCACCCGGAACCCTCGGTGCGGCAACGCACCCAGGAGGCGTTCGCGGAGAAGACCGCCATGGCCCGGTGGGCGGCGGCGGAGGTCGGTTCCGGCGAGACCATCCTGCTGGACGCGGGCACGACCGTCGGCGCGCTCGCCCGCGAACTGCGGGACGTGCCGCAGCTGACCGTGGCCACGACCGGCCTGACGGCGTTGACGGAACTGGCGGGCTCGGAGTCGGTGCACGTGGAGTGCCTCGGAGGCACGCTGCGGCACCTGAGCCAGGGCTTCGTCGGGCCGTTGACCGAGGCCGCGCTGGAGCGGATGACGTTCGACCGCGTCTACCTCGGCGCGGACGGCGTGACCCCGGACAACGGCCTGTGCGAGGCGGACCTCCAGCAGACGCGGCTCAAGGAGCTGATGATGCGCCGCGCGAACGAGGTGTACGTGCTGGCGCACGCGGACAAGCTCGGCCGCAGCCCGTTCCACTCGTGGGTCCGGATGCCGTCGCGCTGGACGCTCGTCACCGACGACAGCGCCGATCCGCGCCTGGTGGACGAGTTCACCGCCCGCGGCGCCCAGGTGATCACGGTGAACCCCGACCGGAGCTGACGCGGCAGGAGGACCCTGGTCGCATGACCACTCCCCCTGCTTGGACGACCGCGGACATGCCGGACCAGACCGGTCGGACGGTCGTCGTGACCGGTGGCAACAGCGGGCTCGGGTTCGAGACCTGCAAGGCGTTCGCGGAGCGCGGCGCGACCGTGGTGCTGGCCTCGCGCGACGAGGAGCGCGGGCGGGCCGCGGCGGCGCGGTTGCCCGGTCGGGTCGACGTGCTGCGACTGGACCTCGCGGACCTCGACTCGGTGCGGGTGTTCGCCGCCGAACTGGTCGGGCGCGGCGCGCCGGTCGACGTGCTGGTGAACAACGCGGGCATCGGCATGTCCGCGCGTTCCCTGACGGCGCAAGGGGTCGAGTCGCAGTTCGGGGTGAACCACCTGGGGCACTTCGCGTTGACCGGTCTGCTGCTGCCGCTGCTGCGGCGCGGGACAGGGGCGCGGGTGGTGACGGTCAGCTCGAACGCCTACCGGCACGGGCGGATCGACTTCGACGACCTGTCCGGCGCGCGGAGGTACCGGGCGCACACGTTCTACGAGCAGAGCAAGTTCGCCAACGTGGTGTTCGCGCTGGACCTCGACCGGCGGCTGCGGGCCGCCGGGGTGCCGGTGGCGAGCCTGGCCGCCCACCCCGGCGTCGCCAGGACGAACCTGCCGAACTCCAGCGGCGGCGGGGCCGTCGCGTTCGTGCTGAAGCTGGCCAACGACTGGATCGCGCAGCCCGCGGCGCACGGCGCGTGGTGCCAGCTGCACGCCGCCACCGCACCGACCGCGCAGGGCGGGCAGTTCTACGGGCCCGGCGGGCGGACGTGGATGCGCGGCCACCCCGCGCTGCTGCACCCCGGCCCCGCGCTCAGCGATCCGGAGACCGCGCGGCGGCTGTGGGAGGTGTCCACCGAGCTGTCGGGGGTCGTGTACATGTTCTGACGTTGACACTGTCACGGTTGCAGTGTCACTATTGCCCGCATGTGGACCATCGACGAGCTCGTGGAGCGGGTTGGCGCGGCGCTGACCGCGGAATACCCCGGCGCGCCCAACGGGCGCGTCCGCGACGTGCCCGATCGGCGTGCCGTCCGCTGGTACGCGACCACCGGGCTGGTGGACCGGCCCTCCGCGATGCGGGGTCGGACCGCGCTCTACGAGACCCGCCACCTGCTCCAGCTCGTCGCCGTGAAGCGGCGGCAGGCGGAGGGGCGCACGCTCGCCGAGATCCAGGCCGAGCTGACCGGGGCCACGGAGTCGACGCTGGCGGAGATCGCCCGCGTGCCCGAGGACCTGCTGCTCACCCAGCCCGAACCGCCCACGGAGGCAGCGCCGCGGGCCAGGTTCTGGGCCGCTCCGGTGTCGACTCCCGGCACCGCAACGGTTCCGGCGTCGACCGACGTCGGCCCGACTCCCCTTGCGGCAGCGGCGAAGGCGGCCGGTCCGGAGACGCCCGCGATCGCGCTCAGCGGGGTCGCGCTGCCCGGTGGCGTGGTGCTGCTCGTCCCCGGCTCCCCCTCCCCCGGCGACCTCGCCGACATCGCCGCCGCGGCCCGGCCGCTGCTCGACCTGCTGTCCACCCGTGGCCTCACCACCGAAAGGGACCCGTCATGACCTTCTCGATCACCCCGATGCGGCCGTCCGAGCTGGACCGGATCGGGCAGGCGGCCGGTGACGCCGGTGTCGGCTGCCTGCGCACCGAACGCGGAAACCTGCCGCTGGAACGGATTGACGTCCGGGCGACGGTCACCGGGCTGGTCGGGCGGGTCGTGCTGACGACCGGGTTCACCAACCCGCACGACACCGCGCTCGAGGCCACGTACGTGTTCCCGCTGCCGGACCGCGCGGCCGTCACGGCGATGACGATGACCGCCGACGGCCGGACCGTGGAGGCCGAACTCCAGGAGCGGGGCGCGGCGCGGCAGCAGTACGACGAGGCCATCGCCGCGGGCAAGCGGGCGTCGATCGCCGAGGAGGAGAGACCGGACGTGTTCACCATGCGCGTCGGGAACATCCTGCCCGGCGAGAAGGTCAGCGTGGCGCTGACCGTGGTGGGGCCCCTGGTGTTCGAGGACGGCGCGGCGACGTTCCGGTTCCCGCTCGTCGTGGCCCCGCGGTACATCCCCGGCACGCCCCTGTCCGGCGAGTCGGTCGGCGACGGCTTCGCGGCGGACACCGACCAGGTGCCGGACGCCTCCCGCATCACGCCTCCGGTGCTGCTGCCCGGTTTCCCGAACCCCGTGCGGCTGTCGATCGGCGTCGAGGTCGACCCGGCGGGCCTGGAGCTGGGCGAGGTGCGGTCGAGCCTGCACGCGGTGAACCAGGAGGGGAACCTCATCACCGTGTCGCCCGGCGAGCGGGCAGACCGCGACTTCGTGCTGCGGCTGGCGTACGCGGGCCAGTCCTCGACCGCGGTGTGCGTACCGGACGGGGACGAGGGGACGTACCAGCTCACGGTGCTGCCGCCCGAGGCCACCACGGCGGTGCGGCCGCGCGACGTCGTGCTGCTGCTCGACCGGTCCGGGAGCATGGGCGGCTGGAAGATGGTCGCGGCCCGGCGGGCGGCGGCGCGGATCGTCGACACCCTGACCAAGGACGACCGGTTCGCCGTGGTCACGTTCGACCACGAGGTCGGCCACCCGGCCGACCTGGGCGAGGGGCTGGTCGCGGCGACGGACCGCAACCGGTACCGGGCCGTGGAGCACCTGGCGGGCGTGGACGCCCGCGGTGGCACCGAACTGCTCGCGCCGATCCGCGACGGGCTGGCGCTGCTCGGGCGGTCGGACGACCAGCGCGACCCGACGCTCGTGCTCGTCACCGACGGCCAGGTCGGCAACGAGGACCAGATCCTGCACGAGATCGCGCCGCTCGTCGGGCGGACGAGGGTGCACGCGGTGGGCGTGGACACGGCCGTGAACGCGGGTTTCCTCGGCAGGCTCGCCGCGACCGGCGCGGGCCGGTGCGAGCTGGTCGAGAGCGAGGACCGGCTGGACGACGCCATGGAACACATCCAGCGCCGGATCGCCGCGCCCGTGGTCACCGACGTCGTGGTGTCCGCCGAGGGCGTGGACCTGGTGGAGGACGCCCGGCGGCCCGCGGCGATCTACCCCGGCGTGCCGCTGGTCGTGTCCGGTCGCTACCGCGGCACGGCGTCCGGTGGTCTCGCCGTGCGCGGTCGCACCCGCGACGGGCAGGCGTGGGACGTCGTGGTGCCGGTCGAGCACCGGGACGAGCCCGCGATCACGGCCCAGTGGGCACGGGCCGAGCTGCGCAGGCTGGAAGACGCTTACGTGTCCGGGGATTCGAGCCTGGAGCCGACGATCGTGGCGACCTCGCTGCGGTTCGGGGTGCTGTGCCGGTTCACCGCGTTCGTGGCCGTCGACTCGGAGGTCGTGGCGGACGGCGAGGTGCACCGCGTGGTGCAGCCCGTCGACCTGCCCGCGGGCTGGTCCGCTCCCGCTCCGGTCCCGCAGTTCTCCGGGTTCGTCGGGTTCGCGCCGCCCGCCGCGCCCGCGCCCGGTGGGATGCCGATGCCGTTGGCGTCGGCTCCCGACTTCGCCGCGATGCCCGTGTCGGCGATGCCGCCCGCCGGATCGCCACCGCCGCCTCCCGCGGCCGCGCCCAGGATGGCCAAGCGGGCGGGCGGGCCGGTGTTCGGCGGCTCGGGCGGCGGCGCCGTCCCGGAGTCGTTGCGCGTGACCGTGGACCAGGGGTCCGACGAGCTGCGGCGGATCGCGGCCACCGAGGCGGTGCGGCTGCGCGACGGCGCGGGCCTGCCCGACCTCGAGCGCCGCGACCTGCTCGCGGACCTGGCGAGCAGGCTCGACACGCTGCTCGCCGGGCAGCCGGGATCGGACTACGACCCGCTCCGGCGGTTGGTGACCACCCTGCTCGCGGGCGGCGCCGTGGACGCGCTGTGGACCGAGGCCGTGACCGTGCTGGAGGCCTTCGCCGCGGCCGGTGCGGCACCGAAGCGGCGTGCGGCGTTCTGGCGCCGCTGACCGGGGGCGCGGGGAGAAAGGGATGACCGGATGTTCGGCATCCCTTTCTCCCCGTGGAGCAATCGGATAGCGCGAATGGCGGAATGGACGCCCCGACCAGCGGTGAAAGCCATTTCTCCGGCGAATGTCGGCGCACCATTCCTCCCGTCAACTGAGATCAGGGCCTATGGCTGCGCCGTGCCACGAGAGTTGACGACCTGGTACACTTCGCACCTCCATTCGAGGAGGATGCATGCCGGATGACGCGTCCGGGGGGAACGCCGAGACCGTTGAACCCCTTGCGGCCAGGGTCGACCACCTGTTCCGGACCATCAGGCCGCGAGGTGGGCGCGAGTACTCGTTCGAAGAGGTGGCCGAGGCGATCCGGACCCGAGGCGGTCCCACTATTTCCGCTACCTACATATGGCAATTGCGCCGAGGTTTGCGGAATAATCCGACCATGAAACACGTGGAGGCGCTCGCCGGGTTCTTCGGCGTGCCACCCGCGTACTTCTTCGACGACGACACGACGGACCGCATCGACGCCGAACTCGCGCTGTTGACGGCGGTGCGGGACAGCTCGGTGCGGCAGATCGCGTTGCGCGCGTCAGGGCTGTCGGCCAAGAGCCTCGTCGCGATCACCGAGATGGTCGAGCGCGTGCGCGAACTGGAGGGCCTGCCGGATCTGCCGGACCCGGACCTCTGATCAGCTCGGCCACTGGACCTTGGGGGCACCATCACCGCCAGTTTTCGGCGACTGCGGCGTCGCTGCGAGCTCATCGCCTCGACGCTGCCGCTACCGCGACCGTTCGACGTCCGGAAGCTGTGCGAACTGGTGGCCGAACGCCGGTCGCGCATGATCGTCCTCGTGCCGACGACCGACATCCCGGACGTGATGGGGATGTGGGTCGCGACGGACACGATGGACCTGATCCTCTACGAGCAGTCGACCACGCCGCCGCACCAGGACCACATCATCCTGCACGAGCTGAGCCACCTGCTCTGCGACCACTTCCGCGGCACGCTGCCCGAGGCCGACCACATGCGGTCGCTGCTGCCGAACCTGGACCCGGCGATGGTGCGCAGGGTGCTGGGGCGCACCGGGTACAGCGCGGACGAGGAGCGCGAGGCGGAACTGCTGGCGACGCTCATCGCGCAGCGGGCCGCGAAGGGCGCGAACGTCCCCCGGACGGGCACCGCGCTCGACGACCGGGTCGGCGACGCGCTGTTCTGGCCGGAAACACCGAAGCGTGGGTGAAGCGGCACGGGTCTACGGGCCGCCGCTGCTGGCGTGGGTGGCCCTGTTCGGCAGGCTGCTGATCAACCGGGCGCGCGGACCCGCGGCCGATCCGAGCAAGCGCCTGGTCATGACCTACCTCGGCGCGCTGGCCATCTCGTTCACCCTCCAGGCCCCCGGCTGCTACGAGGCGGCGGGCGAGCTGTTCGGGTACCCCAACATCGCGAAGCCGTTGAGCCACTGGACGGTGCTGATCGCGGCGTGGGCGGCGCGGAACCTGCTGGTGTGGATGCGGGTGGGCGGCGAGCCGGTCCGGCTGTCGTGGCCGCTGCGCGTGCTGGTGGTGTCCTGCGTGATCGGCACGGGCGTCCTGTTCGCGCTGGCCGACACCCCGGTCAACGACGTGAAGTTCAACGCCCTCTACGGCGGGGCGCCGTGGGTGCTGGAGTACTGGTTGGTCTACCTGGTCGGGCTGATGCCCGCGCTGGTGGAGCTGGAGCGGTTGAGCTGGCTGAACCTGCGCGACGCCGAGCGGCCCGCGGTGCGGTTGCGGCTGTGGATGAGCACGGTCGGCGTGGCCGCGATCATCCTCTACCACGTCCACAAAGGACTGTTCTTCACCGCGCGGCGGTTCGACCTGCCGTACTCGAACGCGCTGACGTCCGTGATGGACAAGTACCTGACGCTGGTGGCCTTCGTGCTGGTGCTGCTGTCCGCCTCCCTGCCCCGGCTGCGGGTGCACGGCGACAGCCGGTTCGCCGAGTGGGTCCGCCGGTACACGACCTACCAGCGGTTGCGGCCGCTGTGGCTCGCGCTCTACCGGGCCAGCCCGCAGATCGCGCTGACGCCGCCCCGGTCCGCGTTGGTCGACCGGATCGACCTGCGGGACCTCGACCTGCGGCTGTACCGGAGGGTCGTGGAGATCCGCGACGGTCGGCTCGCGCTCCAGCCCTACCTCGACCCGGCCGCGGTGGACCGGATCCGCGAGCGGGCCGTGGACGAGGGCCGGACCGGCAGGCACCTGGACGCGACCGTGGAGGCGGCGATCCTGGCGGCGGGCCTGCGGGCCCGTTCGGCGGGTGATCCCCCGCCGAACGGGCACGCGCACGGCGTCATCAGCGGCGGCCGCGACCTGGTCAGCGACACGGCGTTCCTCGCGGAGGTCGCGGACGAGTTCGCCGCTACTCCTCGGGGTCGTCGATCGCGACCAGCCGGGGGAACGACCGCAGCACGGGGCTGAGCGTCGTGCCGAGCGCGGTCACCGCGAGCCCGGCCGCGCACAGCAGCACCGCCGTGTGCTGGCCCGCGCCCATGACCAGGCCGCCGACCAGCGGCCCGAGAACGGCCGCGCCGCCCGCGCACAGACCGGCCAGTCCGCTGAGCCTGCCGCGCATCTCGTCCGGCGTCACCATGAGCTGGTAGGTCATGACGACGGTGTTGGCGACCGGCGCGAACAGCGCGGCGCCCGCGAGCAGCAGACCCATCGGGAGCCCGGCGGGCACCAGGGACATCACGGCCGTCATCAGCGCGGCGATCCAGGTGAAGCCGATGATGATCACCGACGGCGGCAGGAGGGCGTGCAGCTGACCGGCGAGCACCGCGCCGAGCAGGCCGCCCGCACCGATGCACGCCATGGTGAGCCCGATCTGCCCCGCGCCGACCTGCTCCTCGCCGGAGGACGCGATCACCACGATGACGAGCGCGCCGAACGCCGTGTTGGCCAGGACCATCCACGCCATCGTCGTGCGGATCACCCGGTGCCCGAACAGCCACTTCACGCCCTCGACCAGGTCACCGGCGACGCTGGTCCGCTCCTCCGCGGGCACGGGCGTGCGGGCGGGCAGCCGCAGGAACAGCAGCGCCACCAACGAGAACGCCAGCATCAGCGCGTCCGCGAGGAACGGGATCGTGCGGTGCCAGGCGAAGAGGAACCCGGCGAGCGCGGGCCCGAGCAGCGTGGCGATGAACGGGCGCGCGGTGTTGCGCGCGACCGCGTCGCCGAGCTGCGACTCCGGCACGACCTGCGCGAGCGTGGCGTGCTCGGCGGGTTCGAACACCGAGCTGAGCGCGCCCTCGACCACCGCGACCACCAGGACGTGCGGGAACGAGTAGGCGTCCAGCAGCAGCGCCACCCCGATGCTGGCCAGCCCGACGACCCGGACCGCCTGGCACAGCACCATCACGCGCTTGCGGTCCCACCGGTCGGCCACCACCCCGGCGGGGACGTTGGCGGCCATGTGCGCCGCCGCGACCGCGGCCGCGACCAGGCCCATCTGCCACGCCGACCCGCCGAGCGCCAGGATGAGCAGGGGGAACGCGACGAACGTGATCTCGGTGCCCAGCTCCGAGAAGAGCAGGCTGCTCCACAGGATGTTGTAGTTCCGGTTGCGGGACAACCGGACGGGCGTATCGGTCACGACCACTGAGGACCCCACTTGTCGTCGCGGCGGGCGAGCCTGCCGCCGACCTGCACCAGATCTATCTCCCCTGACCGCGGGTCGCGGAGGAACCGGCCGTCGAACCGGCCGGAGCCGGTCAGCACGAACCGCAGTTCGCCGAGGAACTCCAACCGGTCCCCCGTCGCCATCACCAGCCCGCCGTCGGCGGCGCGGCTCACGGTGAAGTCCATCGGGCCGTTGACGAACCGCCCGACGCACGCGGTCGGGCCGTGGCCCGGCACGGCCGGGGAGGACGGCGTCGAGTGGTCGGGCACCGCGACGTCGAGCTGCCGCAGCAGTTCCTCCCACAGCCGCCGCCCGCCCGCGGAGTTCGTGGTCAGCGCGACCGCGTCCCCGGTGCGCGGGTCGACCCGCAGGTGGCACGAGGTGCCGTCGCCGTTGCCGTCGTGGCCGAACCAGTCGCCGTAGGCGGCCCAGCCGAGGCCCCAGCCGTCGGCCATGCCGTACGGGCCGATCGCCACGCCGTCGAGCTGGTCGCGGAACATCTCGGGCAGCTCGTCCGCGCAGAACACGGCGAACGCGAGCAGGTCGGACGCGCTGAGCGCCAGCCCGCCGTTCGGCGCCTCCACCGGCAGCCCGGACTCGTGCTCGACCCGCTTGCCGGTGAACGAGTACCCGGCGGTGACCGGGCCGGGCTCGATGCCCAGCGGCCGCAGCAGGATCGACTCGACCGCCTCCTCCCACGACAGGCCGGTGGCGTCCTCGACGAGCTGCCCGACGACCGTGTAGCCGATGTTGGAGTAGGAGAACGCGAACCCCGGCGGGTGCGCCAGGTCGGCGGCGCGGCAGTTCCGCGCGACCCACGCCCGGCGGTCGGCCGTGTGCTCGACGTCCTCGTCGATGTTCGACGCCAGACCGGCGGTGTGGGACAGGAGCTGCCGCAGCGTGAACCCCTGCGGGTGCCGCTCGTCCAGGTCGAGGTCGCCGTCCTGGACGAGCAGCGCCGCCAACGCCGCGGTGAACGGCTTCGTCAGCGATCCCAACGGGAACGCGGTGTGCGCGTCGATCCCGTCCCCGGTGCGGCTCACCGCGGTCCGTCCGCCGAGCCGCACCGCGAACTGCGCGCCCGGCACGCCCGCCGCGTGCGCGGTCCGGGCGAGGTCCGTCTCGACCGTCGTCATCGTTCCTCCAGGTGGGCGGCGACGGACCGCAGCGCGGCCCGGAAGTCCTCCGCCACGCGCCGGACGGTGGCGGGGTCGTGGACGTGGCCGGAGAAGTACCACTCGAACGCCAGCACGCCGTCCTTCGCGGCGCCGACGACCTCCAGCAGGTGCGTCCGCGGTCCGGCCGCGTCCTGCTCGCTGCCGATCGGGTCGCGGAAGGCGTGGACCAGCGCGCCGGGCTCGGCGGACGCCGACCCGTCGACCTGGCCGTGGTAGTTGAACAGCACCTCGGACTTGCCCGGCAGCCCCGGCGTGCCGCGCAACCGGCGCAGCAGGCCGTGGCCGAGGCCCTTGCCTGGGATGGCGCGCAGCGTCCGCCGCACCGCCTTCACGGCGGCGGGCCACGGCCCTTGCGGCACGTCGAGCACCACGGGGTACTCCGAGGTGAACCAGCCGACCGTGCGGGAGAGGTCGACGTCGTCGAAGACCTCCTCACGACCGTGGCCCTCCAGGTCGATCGCGACCCTGGAGTCCCCGGTCCACCGGCCGAGCGCGGACGCCAGCGCGGTCAGCAGCACGTCCGGGATCGACGTGCGGAACCGCGCCGGGACCTCGCGCAGCAGCGTGGCGGTCTCGGCGGCGGTGAGGGACACCGACACCGCGCCGATCGAGCCCGCGATGTTCGGCCCGTCGCCGTCGACCGGCAGCGGCGCGCACGCGGGCAGCGCCGACCAGTAGGCGATCTCGTCGTCCACACCGCCGTCGGCGACGTGCGCGTCGAGCAGGCCCGCCCAGCGCTGGAACGAGGTCGTCTTCGCCCCGAGGTCCACCGGCTTCCCGGCGACCGCTTGGCCGTAGGCCTCCTCCAGGTCGTCGGTGAGGATCCGCCATGACACCGCGTCGACGACGAGGTGGTGCACGGTGACGAACAGCCACGGCCGTTCGCCGGGGCCGAAGTCGATCAGCCGCGCGGCCAGCAGCGGGCCGTCGGCGAGGTCGAGGCTCGACTCCGCGTCGGCGGCGGCCTTCTCCGCCGCCGCCCGCCGTTCGCCCACGGCCGCGGTGGACAGGTCGACCCGCCGCAGCGGGACGCCGTGCTCCACGGCGGCGTTGTGCTGCCGCCACCCGTCCGGGCCCGCCTCGAAGCGCATCCGCAGCGCGTCGTGGTGCCGGACCAGCGCCTCCAACGCCGTGCGCAGCGCGGCCTCGTCCACCTCGGCCGACAGCTCGACCAGGGTCGACTGGGTGAGCCGGTGCGGCGGCGTGCGGTAGACGTCGAAGAAGTCGCGCTGGATCGGCGTGAGCACGACCGGTCCGTGCACGGGCGCGTGGTCCGCCGCGCGCGGCGCGTCGGGCGTGGCCACGCGGGCGAGCAGCGCGACGGTCTGGTTGAGGAACAGGTCCTTCGAGGAGAACCGCACGCCCGACCGGCGGGCCTTGACCACGACCTGGATGCTCAGGATCGAGTCGCCGCCCAGCTCGAAGAAGTTGTCCTCCACGCCGATCCGGGCCGGGTCGACGCCGAGGACGTCGGCCCAGATGCCGACCAGCGTCGTCTCCGTCTCGTCGCGCGGGGCGACGTGGACGGTCCCGGTCGCCGCGCCGTCGGGCGCGGGCAGGGCGGCCCGGTCGACCTTCCCGTTGACCGTCAGCGGGATCCGGTCGAGCACCACGAAGAACGCGGGCACCTGGTAGGCGGGCAGCGACCGCTTGGCGAAGTCCCGCAGGTCCGCCGCGGACGGCTCGCCGCCGGGGGTCGGCACGACGTACGCCACGAGCTGCGGCACTCCCGCGAGGTCGTCGCGCACCACGGCGGCCACGTGCGCCACCTCGGGGTGCGCGGTGAGCACGACCTCGATCTCGCCCAGCTCGATCCGGAACCCGCGGACCTTCACCTGGTCGTCGGACCGGCCGAGGTACTCGACCGACCCGTCCGGCAGCCACCGCCCGAGGTCGCCGGTGCGGTACATCCGCGTGCCCTCGGGGCCGAGCGGGTCGGCGACGAACCGCCCGGCGGTCAGGCCGGGCCGGTTCAGGTAGCCCCGAGCGAGCTGGACGCCCGCCAGGTACAGCTCCCCCGCCACCCCGACCGGCACCGGCCGGAGGTGGGCGTCGAGCAGGTAGGCGCGGGTGTTCCACAGCGGACGGCCGATCACCGGCCGGGCGTTGTCGACCAACCGGCAGCCGAGCGCGTCGACGGTGAACTCCGTCGGCCCGTAGTAGTTGTAGGCCGTGGTGGCGGTGCTGGCGTGCAGGTCGCGCCACAGGGCCTCGCCGACCGCCTCGCCGCCGAGCATCAGCACGCGGGGCGAGCGGCGGGCGGGGTCCAGCAGTCCGGCGGCCACCAGCTCGGTCGCGTACGTCGGGGTGAGGTCGAGGACGTCGATCTCCCGCCCGGCGATGTAGTCGACCAGCTCGTCCGGCTCCCGGCGCAGGTCCTCGCCGATCACGTGCAGCTCGTGGCCGTCGAGCAGCCACAGCAGGCCTTCCAGCGACGTGTCGAACGAGAACGCGGCGGTCACGGCCATCCGCATCCGGCCCTTCGCCTCGCGCCGGACCAGCTCGGCGCGGTGGTCGAGGAACAGGTTCGTCAGGCCGCGGTGCTCCACGACGACGCCCTTCGGCGTGCCGGTGGAGCCCGACGTGTAGATCACGTACGCCGGGTTCTCCGCCCGTGCCAGGCCTGCCGGGTCGGTCGACGGGACGTCGCCGGGGTCCTCGCCGCCGGTCAGCACCAGCGCCGGGGCGGCGTCGGCGACCATCAGCTCGACGCGGCGCGCGGGCAGCTCGGGGTCGATCGGCAGGTAGGCCGCGCCCGCCTTCCACACCGCGAGCACGGACACGACGAAGTCCGTGGTGCGCGGGCAGCGGATGCCCACCACGGCCTCCGGCCCCACGCCCTGGGTGACGAGGTGGTGCGCCAGCCGGTTGGCCCGCGCGTTCAGCGCGGCGAACGTCAGCGTGGCGTCCGGTCCGACCAGCGCCACCACGTCCGGGGTCGCGGCGACCTGCCGCTCGAACACGGCCGTGACGGACTCCCACTCCTCGGGGTGGTCGGTCGCGTTCCACTCCTCCACGACCTGGCGGCGCTCGACCGCTTTCAGCAGCGGCACGTCCACCAGTGGCCGGTCCGGCGCTTCGGCGACCGAGGTCAGCAGGTCCACCAGGTGACCCGCCATCCGGTCCACCGTGGACTCGTCGAACAGCGCGGTGCTGTACCCGATGGCCAGCCCGAGCTCGCCGTCGCGGTCGAAGTAGTCGAACGTCAGGTCGTGGCTGACGTCGCCGCCCACGATCGGCTCCGGCTCGGCCCGCAGGCCCGCCAGGTCCGGCGCGCGGGACGGCGTGTTGTCCAGCACGACCATGACCTCGGCCAGCGGGTTGCGGCTCGGGTCGCGCTCGGGGCTGACCAGGTCCACGATCCGCTCGAACGGGATGTCGTCGTGGGTGAACGCGCCGAGCACCGTGTCCCGCACCCGTGCCAGCAGGCCGGTGAAGGGCAGCGCCTCGTCCACGTCGGACCGCAGCACGACCGTGTCGACGAAGAACCCGACCACGCCTTCCAGCTCGGTCCGCCCGCGCCCGGAGGACGCCGTGCCCACGGTGATGTCCCGCTGCCCGCAGTACCGGGCCAGCAGCAGCTTCGTCGCGGCCAGCAGCACCATGAACGGCGTCGCGCCCCGCTCGCGGGCCAGCGCCTTGAGCGCCTCCACGACGTCGACCGGCAGGTCCACGAACCGCACCGCGCCCGCCGACTCGCGGATCGCGGGCCGGGGCCGGTCGACCGGCAGCGCCAACGGGCTGACACCGGCCAGCCGCTCGCTCCAGTAGCCGAGGTGCCGGTCCACGTCCGGGCCGGACAGCCGGTCCCGTTGCCAGGCCGCGTAGTCCGCGTACTGGATCGGCAGCGGGGCGAGGTCCGCCGCCGTGCCGGTGAGGGCCGCCGAGTAGCAGGCGCCGAACTCGTCGCCGAGCACGCCCATCGACCAGCCGTCGGTGGCGATGTGGTGCATGACCAGCGCGAACACGTGCTCGCGCGGCCCGACCCTGACCAGGGTGGCGCGGAACAGCGGTCCGGTGCGCAGGTCGAACGTCTCCGACGCCAGCGCGCGCAACCGTTGTGCCACCGCGGTTTCCGAGGCGTCGATCAGGTCGACCTCGCGGACCTCGGGCTCGCCCGCGGGCCGGACCACCTGCACGCCGACGCCGTCGACGTCGGAGAACGTGGTCCGCAGCGCCTCGTGCCGTTCCACCAGCGCCCGCAGCGCGGAGCGCACGGCGGCCGGGTCGAGGTCACCGTGCAGCCGGTAGCCGAGGACGGTGTTGTACTCGGTGCTGTCGGGCTCGAAGTCGTTGAGGAACCACAGCCGCTGCTGGGCGAACGACAGCGGCAGCGGCCCGGACCGGTCGACCGGCGGGATGACCGCGTCGGCGACGTCCTCCGCGGACAGGGCGGCCGCGAACGACTCGATCGTCGGGGTGTCGAACAACTGCCGGGGTGACGGCGATCCACCCAGCACGGCCCGGACCCGCGACACGATCCGGATGCTGCGGATCGAGTCGCCGCCGAGGTCGAAGAAGTCGTCCAGCACGCCGACCTCGTCGAGGCCGAGGACCTCGGCCCAGATCTCCGCCACGGCCGTCTCCACGCGGGTGCGCGGCGGCACGTGCTCGACACCGCCGCCGAGCGTGCCGACGTCGTCGGGCTTCGGCAGCGCCCGGCGGTTCACCGTGCCGCTCGGGTTCACCGGCAGCGCGTCCAGCCGCACGAACGCGGTCGGCACCGCGTGCGCGGGCAGTCCGGCGGCCAAGTGCGCCTTGAGGTCCGCCAGGTCGACACTGTCCACACTGGACACCAGGTAGCCGACGAGCCGGACGTGGTCGCCGTCGCGCACGACGGCGGCCGCGGCGGCGTCGACCTGCGGGTGGCGGACCAGGACGGACTCGACCTGGCCGAGTTCGACGCGGAAGCCCCGCACCTTCACCTGGTCGTCGGCGCGGCCGACGAACTCCAGGTTCCCGTCCGTGCGCCACCGCGCCACGTCGCCGGTCCGGTACACCCGGCCGCCCGGCCGGAACGGGTCGTCGGTGAACCGCCGCGCGGACAGCTCCGGCTGACCCCAGTACCCGCGGGCCACGCCGTCACCGCCGATCAGCACCTCACCGGCGACACCCACCGGGACGGGCCGGTCGTGCCGGTCCACCACGTACACCGTCGTGTTCCACAACGGGATCCCCACCGGCACGAACGGCCGGTCGGTCGGGCTGTCGGCGGTCACCCGGAACGCGGTCGAGTCGACCGTGGTCTCGGTCGCGCCGTAGGCGTTCACGACCACCGTGTCCGGGCCGACGCCCGCCAGCACCTCCAGCGAGTCCGCCGCGGGCCAGCCCTCCGAGCCGACCATCAGCACCCGCAGGCCGGTCAGCCGCCGACCGCGCGACCCCGCCTCCTGCACGAGCGCCTTCGCCAGCGCGGGAACGGTCACCATGACGTCCGCGCCGGTCTCGTCGAGCAGGTCGACCAGCACGCGGGGGTCGGCGACGTCGGCGGACGGGACGACCACCATCGAGCCGCCGAACAGCGCCGACAGCAGGAAGTCCGAGAAGAACAGGTCGACCGACAGGCTCGACACGGACAGCGTCCTCGGCCGCGCGCCGGTCAACCCGTACCGCGCGTCCCACGACCGGACCATGTGGTGCACGCTGCCGTGCTCGACCATCACGCCCTTGGGCCGCCCGGTCGAGCCGGACGTGTAGACCACGTAGGCCAGGTCGTCCGTGGTGACGGCGGTGTCCGGCGCGGTCTCCGGGCGGCCGGACAGGTCCACCTCGTCGACCAGCAGGACGGTGGTGTCCGAAGTGGACACCAGACCGGCGTGCCGCCGCTCCCCCAGCACCACGGCGGGCGCGGCGTCCTCCAGCATCACGGCCAGCAGCGCGGCCGGGTAGTCGGGCGCGAGCGGCACGAACGCGCCGCCCGCCTTGAGCACGGCGAGCAGCGCCACGACCGCGTCGAGACCGCGGTCCAGGCACACGCCGACCAGTCCGCCGGGCCGCACGCCGAGGCCGACGAGGTGGTGCGCCAGCCGGTTGGCCCGCGCGTCCAGTTCGGCGAACGTGAGGGTGGCCGCCCCGCACACGACCGCGACCGCGTCGGGGGCGGCCGCCGCCTGGTCGGCGAACAGGTCGTGCACGAGGCGGACCGGCGGGGCGGGCACGACCGTGCCGCCCCAGTCGCCGAGGAGCAGGTCGCGTTCCGGCCCGGTGAGCACGGGCAGGTCGGCGACCCGGACCTCGGGGTCCTCGGCGAGCGCGCCGAGCACCGTGACGAGGTGGCCGAGCACCCGCGCGGCGGTGGCCTCGTCGAACAGCGCGGGGTCGAACCCGATCGACAGGTGCAGCTCGGCCTCCGCCGCGGCGGTGACCGTGAGCGCGTAGTTGGTGCGCTCGTCGCCGCGGTAGTCGCGGATCGTCAGCCCGTGGCGGGTCGCGGCGTCCTCGTCGTACGGGTAGTTCTCGAACACCACGATGCTGTCGAACAGCGCCGCGCCGCGCGGGAGTTCGCCGCACGCCTGGATCTCGGCGAGCGACAGGTACTCGTGGTGGCGGCACTCGACCTGCTCCTGCTGCACGCGCGCCAGCCAGGCCAACGCCGACTCGTCGTCGGGCACCGCGATCCGGGCGGGCACGGTGTTGATGAACAGCCCGACGATGGACTCCGCGCCGGGCAGGTCGGCGGGCCGGCCGGACACCGTCGCGCCGAAGCACACGTCGTCGCGGCCGCTGTAGTGCGCCAGCAACACTGCCCACGCGCCCTGCACGACGGTGTTCACCGTGATCCGCGCGTCCTTGGCCACGGCGTAGAGCCGTGTCGCGAGCGCCTCCGGCAGGCTGCCGCGCACGTCCCGCTCGGTCTGGGACCGGTGCGCGCGCAGGGGTTCGCGGTCGAACGGCAGCGGGGTCGGCTCGGTGAACCCGGCCAGCACGCCGCGCCAGTGGGCCTCGGCCTCCGCGCGGTCGCGCTCGGCCAGCCACGCGACGTAGTCGCGGAACGGGCGGCGGACCGCCACGCCGGTGGTCTCGGCGTACTGCTCGAACACGTCGGACAGCACGTGCGCGAAGCTCCAGCCGTCGACCACGAGGTGGTGGGCCGACCAGAGGATCCGCACCTCATCGTCGGTCAGCCGGGCGATGACCAGCCGGATCAGCGGCGGCCGGGCCAGCTCCAGCTCCCAGTCCTCCCGGCGTTCCCACCGCTCGGCCAGCACCTCCTCGCGCCGGTCGGCGGACAGGTGCCGCAGGTCGAGGTGCTCGATCGGCACGGGCGTGTCGCGGTGCACGACCTGGAGCGGCTCGGCGACGTCCTGCCACACCACCGCGGTCCGCAGCACCGGCGTGCGGTCCACGACCCGCTGCCACGCGTCCGCGAGGGCGATCGGGTCGGTCACGCCCACCAGTCCGGCGCTGAACCGGCCCGTGTACAGGTCGGTGGACTCGGCCAGCGTGTGGAACAGCATGCCGCTCTGCATCGGCGTGAGCGGGTAGACGTCCTCGACGTCCCGGCCGTCGCCGACGATCCGGTCCACGGTGGACTGGTCGAGCCTCGCCAGCGGGAAGTCCGAGGGGGTCGCGCCGCCCGCGTCCGGCCGGGCGCAGTGCGCGACGACCTCCCGCAACGCCATCAGCACGGCCTCGGCGAGCATCCGCACGGTCCGGGCCTGATGCACGTTCGCCGAGTAGGCCCAGCGGAACTCCAGCTCGTCGCCGTCGACGATCCCGGTCAGCTCGATGAGGTGCGCGCGGCGCTGCTGGGCGACGCGCTCGACGCCGCCGGGGTGCTCGCACCAGCCGAGGTACAGGTCGCCGGACGTGGAGGTGTCCATGCGGCCCAGGTAGTTGACGGAGATCTGCGGCCGGACCTCGGCGGGCGCGTGCTCGCCGAACCGGCGCAGTGCCCCGTAGCTCAACCCGCCACCGGGGACGGCCCGCAGTTGCTCCTTCACCGACTTGAGCACACCGCCCCAGTCGGGGCCCTCCGGAACGGTCAGCGCCACCGGGAAGGCGGTGGTGAACCAGCCGACCGTACGGCTCAGGTCGACGCCGGGCAGCACGTCCTCGCGGCCGTGGCCCTCCATCTCCACCAGCAGCGAGCGGCTGCCCGTCCAGTTGGCCAGCACCCGGCCCAGCGCGCCGAGCAGCACGTCGTTGACCTGCGTGCGGTACACCTCGGGCACGCGGCGCAGCAGGGCGGCGGTGGTGTCCGCGTCCAGCCGCACCGAGATGGTGCGCATGGACTCCACGGTGTTCACGCCGTCGCCGTCGACCGGCAGCGGCACGACGTCGGCCGGGAAGCTCCACCGCTCCAGCTCGTGGTCCAGCCCACCGGACACCACGTGGTCGCGCAGCCGGTGGGACCACTCGCGGAACGACGTGGTCTTCGGGCCGAGGTCGACCGGCTCGCCGCGGCGGGCCTGCTGGTAGCCGGTGTCCAGGTCGGACAGCAGGACCCGCATGGACACGCCGTCGACCACCAGGTGGTGGGCGACCAGGAACAGCCGCGCCGGACGTCCCCGCCCGAAGGTGAACAGCAGCACCCACAGCAGCGGCCCGGAGGCCAGGTCGAACCCGGTCTGCGCGGCCGTGGTCGCCGCGCGGACCGCCCCCTCCTCGTCGTCGACCCCGGACAGGTCGATGCGGCGGAACACGTCGACGTCGTCGGGTTCGGCGTTGCGCTGCGCCCACTCGCCGTCGCGGCGCTCGAACCGCAGCCGCAGGGCGTCGTGGTGCACGGGCAGGGCGGCGACGGCGGCCTTCAGCGCGTCGACGTCCAGGTCCTCGGTCAGCTCCAGGAACACCGACTGGCTGAACCGGTCGGCGCTGGGGGCCAGCTCTTCGAAGAACCACCGCTGGATCGGCGTCAGCGGCACGTCGCCGACGACCGGGCCCTGCTCGTGCGCGGGCGCGGCGGCGTCGGCCGAATCGGCCTCGGCGGCCAACTCGGCGATGGTGTGCTTGAGCAGCGTCTGCCGCGCGGTCAGCCGCACGCCCGCCTCTCGGGCGCGCGCCACGACCTGGAGCCCGAGGATCGAGTCGCCGCCCAGGTCGAAGAAGTTGTCGTCCACGCCCACGTCCGGCACGCCGAGCAGGCCGCTCCACACGTCGGCGAGCACCCGTTCGGTGTCGGTCCTCGGCGCGACGCGCCGGGTGCCGGTGTCGCGCTGCCCGCTCGGGACGGGCAGCGCGCCCCGGTCGACCTTCCCGGTGCCACCCACCGGGAACCGGTCGAGCGCCACGAACGCCGAGGGCACCATGTGCTCCGGCAGCCGTTCGCGCAGGAACACCCGCAGGGACGCCACGTCCGGCGTCCCGAGCAGGTATCCCACCAATCTCCGGACACCCCTCGCGTCCGGCTTGACCGCGACCGCCGCTCCCCGCACGTCGGGGTGCGCCGCCAGCGCGGCCTCCACCTCGCCCAGCTCGACCCGGAACCCCCGGATCTTGACCTGGTCGTCGGTGCGTCCGAGGTAGTGCAGGTCGCCGTCGGGCGACCACTTCACCAGGTCGCCGGTCCGGTACATCCGGGAGCCGGGCTCGCCGAACAGGTCGGCGACGAACCGGTCGGCCGTCAGGTCGGGCCGGTTGCGGTAGCCCCTGGCCAGGCCGGTGCCGCCGACGTACAGCTCGCCGGGCACGCCGACCGGGACGGGCCGCAGGGCCGCGTCCAGCACGTAGGCGCGGATGCCCGGCAGCGGGTGCCCGATCGGCACGCTGTCGACGTGCTGCCCAGGAGTCAGCGGGCGGCTCATCGTGCTGGTGGTGGTGACCTCGGTCGGGCCGTAGGCGTTGACCATCCGCCGCCCCGGAGCCCACAGGTCGACCAGCGCGGGCGGGCACGCCTCGGCGGCGACGACGAGCGTGCGCAGGTGCGGGTAGTCGTTGTGCGGCAACGCCTTGAGCGCGGTCGGCGGCAGCGACAGGTGGGTGATCCGGTGGGTCGTCAACGCGTCGGCGAGCTGCTCGCCGGGCGTGATGCGGGCCGTGGAGGCCAGGACCAGCGCCGCGCCGGACAGCACGGACATGCCCAGCTCCCAGAACGCCGCGTCGACGGCGGCCGACACGAACTGGAGCACCCGCGAGCCGGGTCCGACGTCGAGCTGCTCGCGCTGGGCGGCGATCAGCGCGTGGATGCCCGCGTGCGTGGTGACGACGGCCTTCGGCCGCCCGGTCGAGCCGGAGGTGTACATGACGTACGCGGCCGCCGAGAGCGGCAGGTCCACGGCGAGCGGCGGGTGGTCCTCGCCGTCGACCGAGGCCAGCAGGTCCTGCGTCACGACGAGGACCGGCTGGGCGTCGTCGACGAGCGACCGCAAGCGCTCGGCCGGGTGCTCGACGTCGAGGGGCAGGTACGCGGCACCGGTCTTGAGCACCGCGAGCACGGACACGACGAACTCGATCGACCGCGGCACGCGCACGGCCACCAGCCGCTCCGGCCCCGCGCCCCGCGCCACCAGCGCGCGGGCGACCCGGTCGGACCACTCGTCCAGCTCGCGGTAGTCGACCGTCCTGTCCGGACTGATCAGCGCGGGCGCGGTCGGGTCGAACCGGACCTGCTCGGCGAACAGCTCCGGCACCGTCAACGGCTCCGGGGCGGGGAACCGCTCGGCCACGAGCCGGTCCTGTTCGGCCCGGTCCAGGACCGAGATCCGGGCCAGCTTCCGGTGCGGCTCCGCGACGACGGCCGCGAGCAACGTGAGCAGGTGCCCCGCCAGCCGCTCGGCCGTGGCGGGCTCGAACAGCGAGGTGTTGTAACCCAGGTGGGTCACCAGCGCGCCGGACCGCTCGACGAAGTCGAACGACAGGTCCATCGGGGCAACCAGCACCGGCGGCACGAGCTGCTCGACCCGCACGCCCGCCAGCTCCACCACGCCCTCGGGGGTGTTCTGGAGGTTGACCGCGACCTCGACCAGCGGCGGACGGCTCGGGTCGCGCTCCGGCCGCAGGATCTCCACGAGCCGCTGGAACGGCACCTCGTCGTTGGCGAACGCGTCCAGCACCGTGGCGCGGGTGGCCCGCAGGTACTCGGCGAACGACGCCTTCGGGTCGACCTTCCCGCGCACCACCAGGGTGTTGACGAAGAACCCGATCAGGCCCTCCAGCTCCACGCGGTCGCGCCCGGAGGTCGCCGTGCCGACGGCGACGTCGTGCTGGCCGGTGTAGCGCGACAGCAGGAGCTGCGTCGCGGCCACCAGGGTCATGAACAGCGTCGCGCCCTGTTCGCGGGCCAGCTCCTTCAACCCCGTCACCAGCGGTTCCGGCACCTCGAACAGGTGGGCCGACCCCGCCGACTCGCGGACCGCGGGCCGGGGGAAGTCGGTCGGCAGGTCCAGCGAGGTCAGCCCGTCGAGCCGGTCGCGCCAGTACTCGACCTGCCCGTCCAGCGCCGCGCCCGCGAGCCGGTCGCGCTGCCACGCCGCGAAGTCCACGTAAGCGAGCGGCTGCGACGGCAGCTCGCCGCGGTAGGCGGCGCTCACGTCGTCGGCGAACAGCCGCATCGACCAGCCGTCGGTGACGATGTGGTGCGTGTGCGCCACGAACACGTGCACGCCGTCGGCGATCCGCAGCAGCGACGCCCGCAGCACCGGCCCGGTCCGCAGGTCGAACGGCCGGGCCGCCGCCGCGAGCAGGTGCGCCTCCAGGTCGTCCTCGGCCACGTCCACGACCGGCAGCGGCACGTCCACGTGGTCGTGCACGACCTGGACGCCGACGCCGTCCACCGAGTCGAACGTGGTGCGCAGCGACCCGTGCCGGGCCACGACCCGGCCGAGCGCGCGGCGCAGCGCGCCGACGTCCAGGTCGCCGGTCAGCCGCAGCACCAGGGGGACCTGGTACTCGACGCTGTCCGGGTCCAGCTCGTGCATGAACCACAGCCGTTGCTGGGCGGCCGACAGCGGCGCGGGGCCGTCGTCGGTCCGGCGCGGGATGCCGGAGTCGTCGGCCAGTCCGGCCAGCCGTTGCCGCAGCAGCGCCTGGAGGTTCTCCGGCAGCGCGGCCACGCGGTCGAACAGGGCGTCGGTCATGACGTGCTCCCAGTGGCGGTCTTCTCGAGGTCCGCGATCAGCCGTCGCAGCACCGATTCCGACAACGCGGCGACCGTCCGGTTCTCGAACAGGTCCCGCGGGGACATCTCCACGCCGAACGCCCGCCGGGCGCGGGACGCGATGCGGAGGCTGGTGATGGAGTCGCCGCCGAGCGCGAAGAAGTCGTCCAGCGCGCCGACCTTCTCCACCGCCAGCACGTCGGCGAAGATCCCGGCGATGGCCACCTCGGTGGCGTCGCGCGGCTCGACGTACTCGACGTCGGCCCGCCGCCCGCGCTCCGGGTCCGGCAGCGCGGCCCGGTCCACCTTGCCGTTGGCGTTGAGCGGGAACCGCTCCAGCGCCACGAACTCGGCGGGCACCATGTACCCCGGCAGCCGTTCGGCGAGCCACGGCCCGAGGTCGGGCTCGGCGCCGTCGCGCGGCAGGAGGTAGCCGACCAGGAAGTGGCCGACCTCCGACCGCAGCGCCACGACCACGGCGTCGCGCACGTCGGGGTGCGTCCGCATGGCCGCCTCGATCTCGCCGGTCTCGATCCGCAGGCCGCGGATCTTGACCTGGCCGTCGACCCGGCCGACGAACTCCAGCTCGCCGTCCTCGGTCCACCGCACCTGGTCGCCGGTGCGGTAGAGCCTGCCGCCGGGGACCTCGCCGAACGGGTCGGCGACGAACCGCTCCGACGTCATGCCCGGCCGCCCGAGGTACCCGCGGGCCAGTCCGGTCCCGGCGAGGTACAGCTCCCCCGGCACGCCCGGCGGCACCGGTTCCAGGTGCCGGTCCAGGACGTACGCCCTGGTGTTGTCCAGCGGTCGCCCGATCGGCGAGTCCGGGCCGGTCATCAGGTGCGCCGTCACGTAGGTGGTCGTCTCGGTGGGGCCGTAGACGTTGAACACCAGCGAGCCGGGGCAGGCCTCGCGCACCCGTTGGACCGCGTCGACCGCCATGGCCTCGCCGCCGGTCCACACCTCCTGGAGACCCGCGAAGCAGTCCGGGGCCTCGTCCGCGAACACGGTGAACAGCGCCGTGGTCAGGAAGATCGCGGTCACGCCGTGCTCCGCGACCAGCTCGGCCACCATCGGCGCGGTGAGGTCGCCGGTCGCGATCACCACCCGGCCGCCGTGCAGCAGCGGAGTCCACATCTCGTACGTGGACGCGTCGAACGCGATCGGCGAGTGGAACAGCACCGTGCGGTGGGCGTCAGTGCGCCAGCGGCGGTCCCAGGTGAGGCTGACGACGTTCGCGTGCGTGGCCGCCACGCCCTTGGGCACGCCGGTCGAGCCGGACGTGTACATGACGTAGGCGAGCCGGTCCGGGTGCCCGACCGGGGCCGGCCGGTCGGCGGACTCGCCCGCCCACGCCGAGTCGTCGTCCAGGGCGAGCACGGGCACGTCCACGTCGGCGGCCCGCGAGCGGGACGCGCCGTCCGCCACCACGAGCACCGCGGAGGTGTCCTCCACGATCCAGCGCACCCGGTCGTCCGGGACGCTGCCGTGGATCGGCACGTACACGCCGCCCGCCTTGAGCACGGCCAGGATCGCGACCACGGCCTCCGGCGACCGGCCGAGCAGCAGGGCCACGCGCGACTCGGCGCGCACCCCGAGCGCGATCAGGCGCCGGGCCAGCCGGGTGGACCGGGCGTCCAGGTCGGCGTAGGTCATCTCCCCGCCGGTCCAGGACAGGGCGATCCCGTCCGGCACGGCCTCGGCCTGCCGGGCGAACAGCTCCGGCACGGTCGCGGCCGGGTACTCCGCGTCGGTGCGGTTGCCCGCCACGAGCAGGCGGTCGCGGTCGGCCTGGTCGAGCAGGCCGATCCGGCGGACGGGCCGGTGCGGGTCGTCGGCGAACGCCGTCAGCACCGCGGCCAGGTTCCGGCCGAGCCGCTCGACCGTCCCGGCCTCCAGCAGCTCCGGGTCGTAGCGGAACACGAACGACAGCCGCTCGCCCGGATACGCGACCACGTTGACCGCGTACCCGTTGACCTCGGTCGCGCCCATGTTGCGCGGCCCGCCGTACGCGGCCAGCTCGATCGGGTAGTTCTCGAACACCACGATGCTGTCGAACAGCCGCGTGCCCGAGCCGACCTCGCTCCACGCCTGGACCTGCGGCAGCGCCACGGCCTCGAACGCCCGCGCCTGCGCCTGAGCCGCCTGGAGGTCGGTCAGCCACGCCACCAGGTCACGCCCACCGTCCACAGTGGTCCGCACGGGCAGGGTGGTGATGAAGATGCCGTGGATGTCCTGCGCCCCGGCCAGTTCCGCGGGCCGCCCGGACACCGTCGCGCCGAAGCACACGTCGTCGTGGCCGCTGTAGGCCGACAGCACGAGCGCCCACGCGCCCTGCACGACGGTGTTCGTCGTCAGGCCCGCCTCCTTGGCCCGCTTCGCCACGGCCGCCGACAGCTCGGCGGGCAGGTCCACGTCGGACCGGGCCGTGGAGCGGCCGCGGTACCCGTCGCCGGGCACCCGGTCGAACGGCAGCGGCGTCGGCGCGGAGAACCCGGACAGCACCCGGCGCCAGTGCGCCTCCGGCACGGTCAGGTCCTGCTCCCGCAGCCACTCGACGTAGTCGCGGAACCCGCGCGGCGCCTGGCCCGCTCCCCCGCCGGACAGCACCTCGGCCAGCAGCCGGTGCGCGCTCCAGCCGTCGAGCAGGACGTGGTGGACCGTCCACACCATCCGCACCCGGCGGTCGCCGACCTCGATCAGCGTGACCCTGGTCAGCGGGGCCACCGCCAGGTCGATCCCGGCGGCGAGGTCGTCGCTGAGCAGCGCCTCCAGCTCCAGGTCCTGGTCGGCGGCGGTCATCCCCCGCCAGTCCAGCCGGGTGATCGGCAGTGCGACCTTCTTGCGCACGACCTGGAGCGGCTCGTCGAGCCCGTCCCAGCGCATGGCCGTCCGCAGGATCGGCGTGCGGTCCACGACCCGCTGCCACGCCAGCGCCAGCCACGCCGCGTCGACCTCGTCGACGTCCGCGGTGAACTGGGCCAGGTGCACGCCGGGCGTCATGGCGGAGTCGAACACCATGCCGCTCTGCGTCGGCGTGAGCGGGTAGACGTCCTCGACGTCCCGGCCGTCGCCCACCAGCCGGTCCACGTCGTCCTGCGCGAGCGAGGCGAGCGGGAAGTCCGACGGCGTGCGGCCACCGGCGTCCGGCGCGGCGCAGTGCGCGACGATCGCGGCCAGGTTGGCGGCGAAGTCCTTGGCCAGTCGGCCGATCGTGGCGGCGTCGTGCAGCGCCTCCGAGTACGACCAGGTGAACTCCAGCACGCCGTCCGCGACGAACCCGACCACGTCGACCGCGTGCGGCCGCCGGTCGTCGGGGTGCTGGCCGAGCCGGATCTCCGACACGTCCTGGTAGAACTCGTCGGCCGCCGAGTCGAACCGGCCCAGGTAGTTCAGGCTCACGCCCGGTTCCGGCGCGTCCGCGAGCGCGGCGGCGTGGTGGCGCAGCGAGCCGTAGCCGAGGCCGCGGCCGGGGATCGCCCGGAGCTGCTCCTTCACCGACTTGAGCCGCGCGCCCCAGCCCTCGCCGGACGGGTCGACCACGACCGGGTAGCGGGTGGTGAACCAGCCGACCGTGCGGGACACGTCGACGCCGTCGAACAGGTCCTCGCGGCCGTGGCCCTCCATGATCAGCTCGGCCCGCCGGGAGCCGGTCCACTCGGCGAGGACCGGGGCCAGCGCGGTCAGCAGCACGTCGTTGACCTCGGTGCGGTAGACCTCGGGCACGTCCTTGAGCAGCGCGGTGGTCGTGGCGGCGTCGAGCCGGATCCGGATCTCCCGAGCGCTGCGGACGGTGTTCACGCCCTCGGCGGGCGACCCGTCGGCCACGCGCGTGGCGGTCCCGGTCCAGAAGTCGAGCTCGCCGTCGAACCCGCCGGACCTCGTGTGCTCGTCCAGCCTGGTGGCCCACCGCCGGAACGAGGTGGTCTTCGCGCCCAGGTCGACGGGCTCACCCGCGACGGCCTGCCGGTACGCGGTCGCGAGGTCGGCGAGCAGGATCCGCCACGACACGCCGTCGACCACGAGGTGGTGCGCGGCCAGGCGCAGCCTGCACCTCCGGCCCGTCACCAGCAGAGCGCGCAGCAGCGGCCCGTTCGCCAGGTCGAAGGAGTGGTCCAGCGTGTCCACAGTGGACACGGTCAGCACGTCCGCGGCCTCGCCGGGGTGCTGCCGCCCGCCGGTGAACCGCTGGCCGAGCGCGTCGTGGTGGTCGACCAGCGCGATCAGCGCCCGGCGCAGGGCGTCCACGTCCGGAGCCTCGGCCAGGTACGCGGTCACGTACTGGTCGAACACCTCGGGGTGGGTGAACCGGTCGTACAGGAAGCGCTGGATGGGCGTCAGCGGCGCGGGGCCGTCCTCCGCCACCTCGACGCGGCTCGTGACCGTGGGCACGACGTGCGGCGACAGGCGTTCGATGGTCTGCCAGCGGAACAGGTCCCGCGAGGTCAGCCGGAAACCGGCGCGACCGGCCATCGCGGCGACCTGGATCGCCAGGATCGAGTCCCCGCCGAGGGCGAAGAAGTTGTCGCGGACGCCGACGGGCGTGCCGACGACCTCGGTCCAGATGGCGACCAGTGCCCGCTGCACGTCGTCGGCGGCGGCCACCGGCTCGGCAGCGGGCCCGGCCACGACCGGGTCGGGAAGAGCCGCGCGGTCCACCTTCCCCCGGTCGGTCAACGGAAACCCGGCCAGCACGACGATCGCGGCCGGGACCATGTACTCGGGCAGCGACGTGGCGAGGAAGGCGCGCAGGCCCGCGTCGTCCACGTCGGCGCCGGTGACGTACCCGACGAGCCGGGTGCGGCCCGCGTGGTCGCGGGACGGCACGACGACCGCCTCGGTGACCGCCGGGTGCGCCAGCAGCGCGGCCTCGACCTCGCCCGGCTCCACCCGGTTGCCGCGGATCTTGACCTGGTCGTCGACACGGCCGAGGAAGTCGACCGTGCCGTCGCCGAGCAGCCGCACCTTGTCGCCGGTGCGGTACATCCGCGCGCCCGGCGTCCCGGCGAACGGGTCGGCCAGGAACCGCTGCGCGGTCAGGGCGGGCTGGTTGAGGTAGCCGCGGGCAACGCTCTTGCCGCCGAGGTGGAGTTCGCCGGGAACGCCCACGGGCTGCGGGTTCCCGTGCCGGTCCAGCACGTAGGCGGTCGTGTTGCCGATCGGGCCGCCGATGCTCGGCAGACCCGCGCCGACCCGCTCGACCTCGCCCGCCGTGGCCACCACCGTGGACTCGGTGGGGCCGTAGTGGTTCACCAGGCGGAAGCGGTGCGACGGGCGGCGGCGCAGCACGTCACCGCCGGTCAGCACCACGCGCAGCGCCGTGCGCTCGATGCCCGGCTCGTCCAGGATCGAGTCCAGCCGGGGCGTCGGCAGGAAGCACACCGTGACCCCGGTGCGCGCCAGCCACTCCACCGTCGCGGCGGGCTCGTCCAGCACGCCGTCCTCCGGCAGGCACACCCGTGCCCCCGAGGTCAGGTACGGCCAGATCTCCCACACCGCCGCGTCGAACCCGAGCGCGGCCACCTGGCTGCCCCGGTCGTCCGGGGTGATGCCGTAGGCGTCGACGTGCCAGCCGCACAGGTTCGCCAGGTTCCGGTGCTCCACCAGCACGCCCTTGGGCAGGCCGGTCGACCCGGAGGTGTAGACGACGTAGGCCAGGTTCTCCGGCCCCACCGGCACTTCCGGGTCCTCGTCGACGGCCTCCCGCTCGGCGGGTAGGTCGGTCAACGCCAGTTCGGTGAGCACGACGGGCGCGCGGGTGTCGGCGACCACGTGGTCGAACCGGGCGTCGGGCGTGCTCGGGTCGACCGGCACGTACGCGCCACCGGCCTTGAGCACGCCGAGCATCGCGACCAGCAGCTCGGGCCCGCGGGCCATCCGCAGCACCACGGGCACCTCCGGCCCGACGCCGTCGGCGATCAGCCGGTGCGCCAGGCGGTTCGCGTGCCGGTCGACGTCCTCATAGGACAGTTCCCGCCCGTTGCCGACGACGGCGACGGCCTCCGGCGCACGGCGGACGTGCTCCGCGAAGGCGTGGTGCGCGGGCATCGAGGACGGGTAGACGCGGTCGGTGTCGCCGAGCAGGACGTCGTCGTACTCGGTGTCGGTCAGCATCGGCAGCAGCGCCACCGGCAGCGCGGGGTCCAGCAGGACGCCGTCCAGCAGCGCGCCGAGGTGCCCGGCCATCCGCTCGACGGTCGAGGCGTCGAACAGGTCGGTGTTGTACTCCAGCATCACGTCGAGCACGCCGTCGCGCTCGGTGAACTCGAACGTCACGTCGAAGATCGACGAGAGGTGCGGGAACTCGAACCGCTCGGCGGTGATCCCCGGCAGCGCGGGCGGTTCCATCCGCGCGTTCTGCAGCGCCACCATGGCCTGCACCAGCGGGGTGCGGCTCGGGTCGCGCTCGGGCAGCAACTCGTCCACCAGGCGCTCGAACGGCACGTCCTGGTGCGCGAACGCGCCCAGCACCGACTCCTTGACCTGGGCCAGCAGCCCGGCGAACGACAGGTCGTCGGCGAGGTGCGCCCGCAGCGGCAGCGTGTTGATGAAGCAGCCGATGAGCTGCTCGGTCTCGGACCGCTCGCGGCCGGACACCGGCGTGCCGACGGCGATGTCGTCCTGCCCGGAGTACCGGGCCAGCAGCAGTTGGGTGGCGGCGACCAGCGCCATGTACAGCGTGACCCCGTGCTCGCCCGCCAACGCCGACAGCTCGCGGGTGGTCCGCTCGTCCAGGGTGAACCGGTGGGCCGCGCCCGCCGACGTGCGGACGGCGGGCCGGGGCCGGTCGGTGGGCAGGTCCAGCGGGACCAGGCCGTCCAGCTTCTCGCGCCAGTAGTCGAGCTGCGGGCGCAGGGTCTCGGCGGTCCAGGTCCTCCGCTGCCACACGGCGAAGTCCGGGTACTGCACCGGCAGCACGGGCAGGTCGGCGGGCCGACCGGCCACGGCGGCGGCGTACAGCTCGCTGAGGTCGCGGGTCAGCAGGCCGACCGACCAGGCGTCGATGACGAAGTGGTGCATGTTCAACGCCAACTCGTGGTGCTCGTCGCTCCGCCGGGCGAGCACCGCCCGCAGCAGCGGTCCCCGTGCCAGGTCGAACGGCCGGACGGCCTCCCGGTCCAGCACCTCGGCCAACGCCGCGTCGTCCGCGATGTCCACGGTGGACAGCTCGAAGGCCGAAGCGGGCAGCACGACCTGCGCGGGCGCGTCGGTGACGACGGTCCGCAGCGACTCGTGCCGCGCGACCAAGCCGGTGAACGCCGTCCGCAGCGCGGCGACGTCCAGCGGGCCGCGCAGGGTGAAGCCGAAGCGGACGTGGTACTCGACGGCGTTGGCGTCGAAGCGGTGGAAGAACCAGAAGCGCTGCTGGGCGAAGGACAGCGGGAGGTCGCGGTCGCGCGGCGCGACCGCGATCACATCATGTGCGGGCGCGTCAGCTCCCTTCGCCAGCGCGGCCGCCTTGTCCGCCACGGCGGCCACCGTGCGCGCGTCGAACAGCGTGCGGGCGGGCAGCGCGACGCCGAGCGCCGCCTTGATCTTCGGCATCACCCGGAACACCAGCAGCGAGTTGCCGCCGAGGGAGAAGAAGTCGTCGTGCACGCCGACCCGGTCGACGCCGAGGACGTCCGCCCAGATCCAGGCGATGGCCGCCTCCGTCGCGTTGCGCGGTGGTGTGTGCGCGGCCGCGGTGGGCGCGGGCAGCGCGGCGCGGTCGACCTTGCCGCTCACGGCGAGCGGCAGCCGGTCCAGCGCCACGAACAGCGTCGGCACCATGTGCTCCGGCAGCATCCCCGCGAGGAAGTCGCGCAGCACGTCGGCCGACGGCACGGTCCGGACGACCGCGTCCGGCGCGGTGTAGGCGACGATCTGGCCCTCCCACGCCACCACGGCCGTGTGCCCCACGGCGGGGTGGGTGGTCAGCGCGGCCTCGATCTCGGCGGGCTCGACGCGGTAGCCGCGGATCTTGATCTGGTCGTCGGACCGGCCGCGGTACTCCAGTTCGCCGGTCGCGCCGCGGCGCACCAGGTCGCCGGTGCGGTACATCCGCTCCCCCGGCTCGCCGAACGGGTCCGCGACGAACCGCTCCGCCGTCAGCGCGCCCCGGCCGCCGTAGCCGCGGGCGACACCGGGGCCGCCGACGTACAGCTCGCCCTCGTCGGCGGGCATCAGGTCCGGGCCCAGCACGTACGCGCGGGCGTCGGCCATGGCGGAGCCGATCTCGACCGCGCCGGGGCCGAGCGCCGCGCCGGGCTCGACCCGGTAGGCGACGCACCCGACCGTGACCTCGGTCGGGCCGTACTCGTTGACCACCGCGACACCGGGGTGCCGGGACCGCCAGCGGTTCAGCACGTCACCGGACAGGGCCTCGCCGCCGACGACCAGGTCGCCGGTCGGCTCCACGCCGTCCACCAGGTCCAGCATCAGCGGCAGGTGGCCGGGCGTCGCCTTGAGGAACGACACCCGCCCCGCGTCCTCCAGCGCGCCCGCGACCACGCACCCGCCGACCACCAGCGGCCCCCACAGCGTGGTGACGGTGAGGTCGACGGCGATGGACGTGTGCAGCAGCCCCTCCCCGGCCAGGCCGGGGTAGTCGGCGCGGCAGCACTCCAGGTAGCTCGCGAGCTGCCGGTGCTCGACCTGCACGCCCTTGGGCAGGCCGGTCGAGCCGGACGTGTAGATCACGTACGCGAGGTTCGCCGGGTCGATCTCCACCTCGGGAGCCGTCGACGGCTCGTCGGCCGCGGTCGACTCGTCGAGCAGCAGCACCTCGGCGGCCTCGACCGCCGGGAGGTGGGCCTGCGTCAGCACCAGGCCGACACGGGAGTCCGCGAGCAGGTGCGCGACCCGGTCGGCGGGGTGGGCCGGGTCGATCGGCAGGTAGGCGCCGCCCGCCTTCACCACGGCCAGCAGGGCGACCATCAGGTCGGGGCCCCGGTCGGCGCACACCCCGACCACGACGTCCGGTCCGACACCGCGCCGCCGCAGGGCGTGCGCGAGCCGGTTGGACCGGACGTCGAGCCCGGCGTAGTCGAGCACGCCGTGCGCCGACCGGACGGCGGGCGCGGCGGGACACCGGCGCGCCTGCTCGTCGAACAGGTCGGGCAGGATCCGCGATCCTCCGGATCGATCCGCCATGCTGACCCCCACCTCTCACTGGTTGTTCGGGAACTGCTGGTGCTCAGGCGTTCGACGGTTCCGCCATCGCGACGGCGATCTTGCGGGGGCCGGTGAACGGCTCCCGGCCGTGCGAGGCGAGCATGTTGTCCACGACGACGACGTCGTCGCGCTGGTAGTCGAACCGCACGGACGCGGCCCGGTAGCAGGTGCGCAGGTGCTCGACGACGTCGTCCGGGATGCGGCCGCCGTCGCCGTAGTAGGTGTTGTTGGGCAGGTTCTCCTCGCCGCACATCTCCAGCAGCCCCTGGCTCACCTCTTCGGGCAGCGTGGTGAAGTGGAAGAACGTGGCGTGGTTGAACCAGACCGGGGCCTTGGTCACCGGGTGGCGGTGCACGGCCGCGCGGACCGCCCTGGTGCGCAGGTGGTTCTCGCCGACCCACTCGGCCACGACCCCGTTGCGCGCGCAGTACTCGACGGCCTTGGCGCGGTCGTTGGTGTTGAAGGCCTCCCGCCACGGCACGCCGAACTCGTCGCCGTAGTTGCGCACGACCATCCAGCCCCGGCGCTCGAACTCCTCGCGCACCGACGAGTCGATCGCCGCGTACACGGCCCTGGTCGACGCGAGCGGCGTCGCGCCCCGGGTGGTGGGCGGCTCGACGCAGTGGAAGTACAGCGCCAGCGGCCACGTGGCCTGGTAGGAGTTCTCGTTGTGCAGGAAGATCTCCTCCTGCGGCGGGTAGTCCGTGGACGTGTAGACGTTGCCCTTGATGACGCTGCGGGGCGACGAGCGCTCGGCGTAGGTCAGCGGCGTGCCGGAGAGCTCCCGCACGGTGCGGTCGAAGCCGTCGACCCCGCCGACCTCGAAGCCGCGCAGCAGGATCGCGCCGTGCGCGGTGAGCAGCTCGCGCAGCTCGGCGCGGTCGCGGCGGATGCGGTCGGTGATGAGTTCGCCGTGGCCCTCGACGAGGACGGACAGCGCTTGCGCGGCGGTCATCTCAGGCTCCCATCGCGTCGGCGAGGCTCTTGGGGCGCATGTCCTGCCAGTGCTGCTCGACGTGGTCCAGCGCGGCCTGGCGGGTGGTGGCCTCCAGCGCCACGGCCCAGCCCGCGGGCACGTCGGCGAACGACGGCCACAGCGAGTGCTGGCCCTCGTCGTTGACCAGCACCAGGAAGGTGCCGCTGTCGTCGTCGAACGGGTTCGTGCTCATCCGGTGCTCCTCGGAGTCGTCGGGGGTGTCAGAAGGTGCCGAGCCAGCGGAGCTTCGGCCAGGTCGCGGCCCACGGCTCGCGCGGACCTCGGCAGACGAGGATCTCCTTGCCCTGCTCGGGTTGCGGCAGGGCGAAGGTGAACGTGCCGCGGGTCTCGCAGGAGGTGAACAGCGCGCCGAACGCGGCCTTGTCGACGCCGAACGCGATCACCACGGTCTTGTCGTCGGGCGGTGTGCCGAAGTCGGCGTAGGAGTTCTGCCCGCTGTAGGCGCGCGGCAGGCCGCGGTCGGGGCCGAAGCGGTCGATCGCGCCCGCCTCGCTGTAGTTGTGGCCGTAGACGATCGCGGCGCTCTGCTCGAGCGGCGTCAACGCGCGGTAGACGGTGGCGACCTGGTCGGCCGTCTCCGGCCAGCCGGTCTGCTCCAGCTGTCCCGCGCCCAGCGCGCCGAGCACGTCGTCGTGGGCGTAGGCGGACACCGGGAGGACCGGCAGCACGATCACGGTGGCGAAGGCGGCGTTGCCGACCACGGCCAGGGCGATCACCGCGCGCTTGACGTTCCCGCGCGCCCAGTCCACGACGACCACGCACCCCGCCGACAGCAGGACGATCAGCAGCCCCTCGGTGTAGCGGGCGTACCCGCCGACCGCGGCGACGACCACGAACACCACCAGGTGCGCCCACGGGAACAGCCGGTAGGTGCGCCACGCCGGGCGGCGGATCAGCGCCACCAGGCCGACGACCCACACGGGGGTCAGCAGCGGCCCGATCATCAGGACCTGCCCGACGAGCAGGTTGACCGCCGCGCCGACGCCGGGGTTCTCCGACAGGCTCTCGGCCATGGCGAACTGCGGCCACCCGTTCACCGCCTGCCACACCAGGCTCGGCAGCTCCAGCACGATCGCGAGACCGGCGCCCAGCGCGAGCCACGGGTTCAGCAGCGCCTTGCGCGGCCCGCTGATCAGCAGCCCGGCCAGCAGGCCGAGCACCAGCAGCACCACGAGGTACTTGGCCAGCATCCCGACGCCGATCACCGCGCCGATGGCGATCCACAGCCGCTGCTGCCCGGTCCGCAGCAGGCGGATGAGCAGCCAGCACACCGTGACCCACACGACGTGGTCGACGGCGGTCGGGTGCAGCACGTGGCCCGCGGCGACCGTGGCGAGCGAGGCGGCCGACGCGCAGGCGGCCAGCACCTGCGCCGCCGTGCCGCCGCCGAACTCGCGGGCGATCAGACCGGCGACCAGCACCGAGATCCCCGCCAGCAGCGCGGGCACGACCCGGATCGCGGTCAGCCCGTCGCCGAAGAGGGTGATCTGGACCTTGGCCAGCACGGCGACCAGCGGCGGCTGGTCGACGTAGCCCCACGCGAGGTGCTCGCCCGCCACGCGGAAGTACAGCTCGTCGAGGTAGTAGCCGTAACCACCGGCGAACGCGATCAGCACCGCCGTGAAGGCCGCGCTGATCCCCAGCAGCGGCTTCCACCGCACGTCCGGCACCGGCTTGTCCACAGTGGACTCCGGAACGCCGACCACCCGCGTCGCCGTCATGACCGACCGCCCAGCAGCCTGCCGCTGTGCAGGGTCTCGGCGTAGGAGAACACGTACCCGGACCCGATCTCGACCGGGGCGAGCGAGGCGAGGTCGTCACGGGCGTCGGCGAAGATGCTCAGATCGGCGTCACCGGCCCAGACCTCGCCGAACTCCACGTCGGTCACCACGGAGCTGACGAGCTGCGCCAGCGGCGGCTCCTCCGGCACCCAGCGGGGGAACATCCGGGTGTGCACCAGCGGCACGGTGTGCAGCACCGGCGGCCGGGTCACGCGTTCGCGCACCGACACGGTCGCGGCGGCGACCTCCTTGCCGTGCACCGAGAGCGTGCCGTCGTACCGGCCGGGCGCGGACGGGCGGGGCCCGGCGGAGCCGACCCCCATCGGCCACGTCTGGTGGATCTCGCCGAGCTGCTTGGGCATCCCCTGCACCCAGCCGCGGATCATCGGCACGGCGCTGTCCACCCAGGCGTACGGGCAGCGCGCCATCGGCACGCCGTCGTGCTCGCAGCCGAGCAGGATCAGGAACTCGGTGAACTGCGAGCGGCGCGGCGAGGCCAGCTCCGCCCCGTCCGACGAGCACCACTGCCACCGGGCGAAGACGGCGGCGGCGGCGCCGGGGTCGTCGCCGAGGCCCAGTCCCGGCGGCAGGAAGCGCGCGGCGGCGTCCGGGTCGACGCGGTAATCGACCATCACGACCTCGCCGGAGAAGTGCCACGGCGGGGGCGTGATCATCGAGGCTTGGCCGGACGGCGACAGCGGCAGGCTGTACCCGTGCGGCGCGGTGGTCGTGTTCACGGTCGACACGGGTCAGCTCCTGCTCGAGTGGTGGGCGTGGGCGGGCATGGCCGCCGCGAGCCGGGTGACGGCGGCGGCCAGCGCCTCCGGCGGGTTGAAGCTGTAGGCCAGGCGGACCGCGTTGGTGGCGCTGCCGAACCGCGACCCCGCGGCGACCTGGACGCCCGCCCGTTCGGCGGCGGCCAGCACGACGGCCTCGGAGTCGCCGGGGAACGTCAGCCACGCGAAGAAGCCGCCGCGCGGCGCGGTGAACTCGACGCGGTCGCCGAACTCGACGGCCACCGACTCCACGAGCGCGTCCCGCCGCTCCCTCAGCCGATCCCGGAGCCACCCGAGGTGGCGGTCGTAGTCGCCACCCCGGATCAACTCCTCGACGGCCAGCGACGTCACGTGGTTCGCCGAACCGCCGCTGACCAGCAGCCCGCGGTCGGCGAACCGCGCCACCACGGCCGGGTGGGCGACCATCCAGCCCAGACGCAGGCCGGGGCCGACGGTCTTGGAGAACGTGCCGAACCGGACCACGCCCTCGTGGTCGGCGATCCCGCCCAGCGACCGGGGCAGTTCGCCCCCGTCGAGGTCGAGTTCGGCGTAGGCGTCGTCCTCGACGACCAGCACGCCCAGGTCGGCGGCGACCTCGACCAGCTCACGCCGTCGAGCCGCGCCGACGAGCCTGCCGGTGGGGTTGTGGAAGGTCGGGGTGAGGTAGACGAACCCCGGCTCCCGGCCCGCCGCGCGCTCCCGTTCGACACCGGCCCGCAGGGCGTGCGGGTCCATGCCCTCCGAGTCCGACGGTACCTCCCGCGTCACGAGCCCGTGGTCGGTGAAGATCCTCCTGCCGAAGTCGTACGAGGTCTCGTCGACGAACACGACCTGGCCCGCGACCGTGGAGGTCGTTGTCAGGACGTTCAGCCCGTACGAGGTGCCCGCGGTGACGAGCACCTGGTCCGGGCCGCACGGCACGCCGTCCGCGGCGGCGACCCGTGCCGCCAGCGCCTCCCGCAGCGGCACGGCGCCCGCGTTCGTGCCGTAGGTGAGCGCCGCGGAGCCGTACTCCGCCAACGCCCGCGAGTAGCCCTCCCGGAGCAGGTCCACCGGCAGCAGACCGGGCTGCAGGTAGCCGGGCCCGAGGTCGAGCACCCCGCGCGGGGACACCGCCTGCACCACGTCGGGGTGCCAGAACCACTCGTGCGACGAAGGACCCGCCCGGTCGGTCATCACTCGCCCAGCAGGACGTCGCGCAGCGCGCGGGTCGCCACGTCGAGCGACACGGGCGACCGGGACAGGGCGATGCGGAGCATGTGGTCGCCCTCGGCCGGGTTCGCCCAGTGGAACTTCGCGCACGGCAGCAGGTACACGTTGTGCGCGCGCAGCTTCTCCCACACGTCCATCGCCAGTCGCTCACCGAGGTGGATGCGCTCGACGCTGACCCGGCTGTCGGGGTCGACGAACGTGAGGCCGGGGATCCCGTCCAGGTTGGCCCGCACCAGCGCCCGGTTGGTGGCGATGAACTCGTGCAGGTCGGCGAGCCCGCCGTCGGCCGCGTCCTCGGCCAGCCGCTTGATCATCAGCATGATCAGCGGCGACACCCCGAGCAGGATGTCGGAGTACACCTTCGCCAGCGGCAGGCCGACGTTCTCCGACCGCACCAGCCAGCCGATCTTCAGCTCCAGCGTCGGCCACAGCTTGCCGGTGTCCTCGATGACGACCCACCGGCAGCCGCTGGCCTCCAGCACCTCGTAGTGGTCGTACTGCCCCGCCACGTCGAACCCGCGGAAGCACGTGTCCAGCGCCAGCACCACCCCGGTCTCCGCGCACTGCTCGGCCAGCCGCGCCAGCCGCTCCCGCGCCAGCACCTTGCCGGTCGGGTTGTTCGGCGTGGTCACGAAGATCGCGCCGACCTCGGCCAGCAGCTCGGCGGGCAGGTCGCCGCCGTGCAGGACGTCCTCCTCCAGCGCGACGAGCCGCAGGCCCACCCCGCGCAGGATGTCCGGGATGTTGTCGAACGTCGGGTGGACGAGCGCGATCGTGTCCGTCTCCGCGACCAGCGCCCTGGCGAAGATCTCCATCGCGACCGACGACGAGTAGCAGGCGAGCACCCGCCCGTCCGCCCCCGGATAGGACTTCTGGCCCAGCAGGTGGAAGAAGGCGCGGTGCGCCTCCTCCTCGATCTCGTCGACCGGGCGCATCACCGCCTCGGCCCACAGGCCCGGCAGCTCGCCGACGACCTTGCTCTGGCCCGGCGTCAACTCCTGCCGGGCGTGGCCGTCGGCCAGGTTGAACGAGCTGGCGAGAGCCAGGTACTCCAGCTCCGTCAGGTTGCCGTCGAAGCGGCTCGCGTCGGCGGTCTCCGCGGAGAGGGCCTCGGTGGTGGGCATAACGTTCACAAGCACCTCACGTGAAGTAGTTGACAGCCAGTGCTTGGAGCCGTGGACGGCGTCTCGCGACGCCGTTGTCCCCCGCGGCTCACCGGTGGTCGGGATGACCTCCGGGATCTGCTGGTGGAACGGTGGTGCGGTGGTGCGGTGGGATCAGGGTTCGACGGGCCACGACGAGTACCGCCGGAACCCGTAGAGCAGAGGGACCCGCTCGTCCTCGGTGGGGTGCCGGACGCCCAGCACCTCGCCGAAGACCACGACGTGGTCGCCGATGCCGACCGTGCCGGTGATCCGGCAGTCGGCGATGGCGTGCGCGGCGCCCTCCAGGTGCGGGCTCGCCCCGTGCGGCGACCGGGTCCACTCGACCCGGTCGAACCGGTCGGCCGCGCCGGAGGCGAACAGCTCGGCGGTGTCGCGGGCCGCCTCGTGCAGCAGGTTCACCGCGAACGCCGACGTGCGCCGCATCGCGTGCAGGGTCGGGCTCTCGTCCCGCAGGCACACGAGCAGGGTCGGCGGGTCCATCGCCACGCCGCACACCGTGGAGCAGGTGAGCCCCCACGGGGTGCCGTCGACGTCGGCCGTCGTGACGACGGCGACCCCGGCGGGCAGCGTGGACATCAGCGACCGGAACACCTCCGGCCCGGCCGACGGCGCCGTGACCTGGTCCGCCGTCATGACGTGCGACCCGCCAACCCGCGCAGGTGCGCGAAGTACTCGTACTGCGACGGCAGGTTCTCGACCAGGTGCGCCGCCGTGTCGCGCACGGACGACAGCTCCTTCGCCGCGGCGATGCCGTCGAAGAGCTCCAGCGCGGCCGGGGCCCGCAGCGGGATGCCGCCGAGCCCGAGCAGCATCGCGTTGTAGGAGTACGACTCGAACCCGTGGTAGTGCGGGAAGATCGAGTCCATGTCCGGCGTCTTCACCTGCCAGCGCTCGATGCGCTCGCGCAGCGCGTCGGGCATGGCGCGGGTCTTGGTGTCCTTCCAGTACTGGTTGTCCTGCCGCGGCGAGGCGTAGTAGTGCAGGACCAGGAACTCCCGGACGCCGTCCATCACGCCGCTGATCTGCCGGTTGTACGCGCCGCGCAGGCGGTCGTCCCAGTCGGCGCCGGGCCAGTGCTTCACGAGCTGCTCGATGGCGTTCTGGATGAAGAAGATGCCGGTCGACTCCAGCGGCTCGACGAACCCGCTCGACAGGCCGACCGCGACGCAGTTCTTCACCCACGAGTTCTCGCTGCGGCCGATCCGCATCTTGATGTGGTTGGCCTCCAGCTCCTCGGCCTCCGGGCCGACGAACTCGCGCAGCGTGCGCTCGGCCTCCTCGGCGTCGCAGTAGTCGCTCGCGTAGACGTACCCGGTGCCGATCCGGCCGAACAGCGGGATCGTCCAGATCCAGCCCGCGTCCCGCGCGGTGGCGGTCGTACAGGGCCGGATGCCGCGCTCCTGCATGTCCACCGGCACCCGCAGGGCGACCGCGCTGTCGTTGGGCAGCGAGTCCTGGTAGGACTGGAACGGCACCTCCATGGCCTTGTTGATCAGCAGGCCGCGGAACCCGGTGCAGTCGATGAACAGGTCGCCGGTGACCTCGCCGTGTTCCTTGGTGACGACGTGGCTGATCCAGCCGCGCTCGTCCAGCGCCACGTCCACCACGTCGTCCAGCACGTGCTTCACCCCGCGGTCCGTGGAGAACCGCGTGAGGTAGTGCGCCAGCAGCGTGGCGTCGAAGTGGTAGGCGTACGGGAACTGGGTGCCCTGCTCGGACAGCGTGGTGCGGAAGGACCGGCCGGACGGCGACTCGGCGAAGTCCTGCTCGAACAGCTTGCCGCCCAGGTAGCGGGGCGACCGCATCTCGTCGCACAGCGAGGCGATGACGAAGCAGTCCTTGTCGAACCGGTCACCGGGCTTCTGCTGCAACCACCAGTCGGTGATCGGGAACCCGTCGACCACGCGCAGGCGTTCGAACGGGTGGTAGAAGTGGCTGCCGTCGCCACGCCAGTTCTCGAAGCGGATCGCGAGCTTGTAGGTGGCCTCGCACTCGGGCATCCACTGCGACTCCTCGAGGCCGAGGTAGTCGAAGAAGTGCCGGACGGTGCTGAAGGTCGCCTCCCCCACCCCGATCGTGGGGACGTTCTTCGACTCGACGACGGTGATGTCGACACCGTCGCCGAAGGCCGTGCGGAGGTACGACGCCGTCATCCAGCCGGCAGTGCCGCCACCGACGACGACCACTGAGTTGACCATTGTGGACTCCAGTTCAGTTCACCCGTGCGAGGGACGGTGGTAGGTCAGTAGATGACGCGGGACAGCGCGTTCGGCCGCGCGTCCCTGGACTTGCGCAGGTCCCGCGCGACGTTCAACCGCCGCAACCACCGGTCCGTGCCGTCGTGGCGCGCCTTGAACGGCTTGCGCCCGTGCACCATCCGGTAGTTGTCGATGAACACGACCGCGCCGGGCCGCAGCACGACTTCCCTCATGGCCTCGTCGATGGCCGCGCCGACCACGTCGAGCGCCTGCTGCTCCACCGGCCCCTGCACGTCCTTCATGAAGTGCGGGTCGATGCACAGGTAGGGAGCGTCCGGGTCGCCGAACAGCACCGCCACCGGCTCCGGCTCGGCCAACGCCTGCTCGACCCGCGCGTGGCTGCGGGCCCGCAACTCGGCGATCTTCGGGTCGCTCTCCACCACCGCGTGGTCGCCTGCCCGGTGCGAGTGGTCGGGCAGGATCCGGAACCGCTTCTCCGACAACACCTTCGCGGTGTCCGAGTCGATCCGCACGTCGGCGATGTCCGCCATCGTCGTGCTCACGTCGTCCGGGTTCCGCAGGCACACCAGCCCGAGGTAGTCGGTCCGAAGTGGATGGTAGGCGTCCTCGGTGTGCCACACGAGCAGCTCTTCGCTGCCGGAACCGATCTGCTCCTTCTCGTGCCCCTTGATGGGGAACACGTCGTGCATGATGTACCCGTCCTGCTGCGTGGCCCACCCGATCGGCTCGCCGAGCAGGCAGGACAACAGGTAGAACGCGATGTCGACCCGGATGGACGGCGACGGCACCGGCTTGTTCGCCCAGTGCGCGGGCGTGGCGCCGATCAGCGAGTCGTCGACAGGAAGCCCCGTCACCAACAGCGCACCGTGCGCTTCGGAGCCGCGATAGTCGTTGAACACCAACCGAACGCGACGAGGCAACTCGTCGGAGAACACCTTCGCCTCGCGCTGGAACTCGGCCGACTCGACCGTGTCGTACCGCTGCGCCAGTTCGTCGACGACCGCGTCGATGGCCGCGATCTCCTCGTTGCTGAGATTCAGTTCCAGCAAGGCAACGTCCTCCTCCTGTGTGCGACGACACCCCGCGCTGCCGCCGAGCCGACCACTGGTGTCCTTGCGGTAGAACGAATCCTGCTCAAGGACGATCACACAGGACAGGTCTTTGACTTGAAGCCGAAACAGCGTTGTCCCCGCGTCGCCCCGAGGTCGCACGAAGAGATCATCCTCAAGTAGGACTACCGGTAACACCGGAGATCAGTACAGTCACTCGCCGTGATCATGTCTCCCGATGACGAAGACGGCAGCGAAGTCCCAACGGCATGGCGGACCCGCATAGCCGAACTGGAGGCAGAGGTGTCCAGGCTCCGCGAGGTCAACGAAATCCTCACCAGGGTCGTCCAGTTCCTCGCGGTGACAGACCTGATGACCCTGTGGGAAGAGGGAAACTAACCATGGACACCACCACGATCACCCGAACACGGTCGCGCTGGGGCGGGGTTGCGGCACTGCGCTGGGCGGGGGCTACGGCTTCCGCTTGGCCACCAAGCAGCTCCGCCTTCCAGCCGGGCCGCTCAACGGCTCCAATTCCCGGCCCGCCCACCCCGCAGCTTCACTTCCCAGCCGGGCCACCCACCGACCGCCGGCTCCAGCTGGCCCACCCAACAGCTTCACTTCCAGCCGGACCACCCGGCGACTTCGATTCCCAGCCCAGTCACCCAGCGGCTTCACTTCTCAGCCGGGCCACCCACCGGCTGCGCCTTCCAGCTGGGCCACCCACCGACTACAGCTCCCAGCCGGGCCACCCAGCGGCCACGGCTTCCAGCCTGCCTACTCGGCGGCTTCGACTCCCAGCGTGCTGTGTCCGATTTGATTTGGGGCCCCTAGATTTGCCCCTTGATCGGGCCAAAAGGCAGTGCCCCAAAGCCCTGCCCGATCTCCAATTGTAAGGGGCAAATCCCCCAAATAAAATCGGACACGACCAACCAGCCAACCCCAGCAGGCAGGCAATCAGCTCTCAAGCAGACTGCCGCAGGCAACCCTGCGCCGTCGACGAGCAGCAGGCCTGCCGCAGGCAACCCTTCGATCGAACCGCCGCAGGCTGTCTGCCGCAGGCAACCCTGCGACTCGACCGGCCCGTAGGCCTGCCGCAGGCAACCCTTCGACCGAACCACCGCACACTGCCTGCCGCAGGCAACCCTGCGCCATCAACCCCAGCAAGCCTGCCGGAGGCAACCCTGCGCCCTCAACCTCGCCAAGCCGCCTGCCGCAGGCAACCTTCAACTGAGGCACCGCAGGTCCAGCCCTCATCACCCGGCCAGATCGGCAGCCGTAGCCACCGGGCCCCGGCCCCAACGAGACCCCGTGACCAACCCAACCCACATCTAAATCGCACCGTCCGGAACTGCACCAAAAATCTTCCGGCCCCCGGCCGGCACTCGCACCGCGCACCAACCGGAACGTGCCGGCAGGTTCTTTTAACCCCCACCCCGGCCGGCCCCCGGTTGTTTTTGCGCCCCCACCCTCTTTCGTCTTGTCAAGGCTGGAAAGACGCCTTGACAAGACGAAAGAGGGTGGGACAATTGGCGCAACCGGGGGTTAGCCCCAAAACACCAAAGCGGTCGAGCACGATGACCAAAGCCATCGCACTCGACCACCCGGCCGTCACCGTCAAGCAGAAGCAGACCCAGCGGGCACCACAGACCGCGCCCCCACCAACCCCGTCCTCCGCAGCAACGCAATCCCCAACGGCGTCAACGTGTGCAACACCGTGTTCCGATTACGAGCAGACCGGATCAACCCGGCCTCCCGCAACACCGTCGCGTGCTTGGAAGCCCCAGCGATCGAAATCCCCAACCGCTGAGCCAGTTCACTGGTCGAGCAACTGTCGTCCAACACCTGCAACGCGGCAGCCCGCGTATGCCCCACCAACGCCCCCAACGCCTGCCCACCCTCATCGGGACTGTCCACATCAGACACAGTCCCCGCATTGGCAGCAGTCGAGAACGCCAGGATCGGAGCATCCTCCCCACCCCGATCGATGAACAAGCATGTTTTCGGCGCAAGGAAAAGAGCTGGACTCAACAGCAACCCTCGGTCGTCCAGGTGCACGTCCCGGTCATCCTCCCCAGGCACGTGCAACACCGGCGACTCCCACCTCAGAGCGGGATGCAACGTCCCGAACAAACCGTCCATCCCACCCGAGATCGCGATCCGACCCCGGTCGTCCCGTTCCGCACGCAGGTGTTTCAGCGCCTGGTCCCAGTACGGCACCACCGCTGCGTTGCCGAACTCGAACACCGCCTCGGCCACCTGTCGCTGCCACGGTTCCGCGGGCTCCTGCCCTGACTCCGAATCGGACCTCCCCACCAGCCACAACAACTCGGACAACGGTTTTCTTCGGAACGTCATGCGCTCGATCCCGCCCAGCCGTCCGCCCAACCGCACGCGTACACGGCTGCGCCACACCGAGAAATTGCCTCCCGGCCGGTTGAACAGGTCGAGCGCGAACACACTTTCGGCGACCACCCCTAGACCGGTCACCATCTTCACTCGGGCTAGATCTTCAACGCTGAAGTGGATCCTCGGCACCTTGTCCCCCAGGACAATTCTCGTGCAAAAGCCTTCCCAAACCCCAGTTCAGGCGGAACGCCAGCGTAGGCCCAGACGAAACCGGCCGTCAACTCTGGTCAAGCCCCCGAATCGGGTGTATCCATGCCAGTTGACGGACCGCGTTCGGCGCCATCCACGAGCGTTGACGACGGCCACCGCGCACCCCCTGCGCTCGGGTTTCCCGGACCCGTTCGGCCGAACAGTCGAACGACTCCGGCCCGCCGATTCCCGCGTAACCCGAACGGATGCACGACGAAAACGCGAACCCCCGGCACACCGAAACCGCGACCGACCACCCCTCGACCTTCGGCTTTCCGCACGACGGCACGCCAGCACGACGGCACGGCAGAACGACAGAACGGGCGGTCCGCGAAGATCGCGAACCGCCCGCTCGGGTGGTCAAAACTCGCCGGAGCCCCTACGTCACCGGTACTTCATGTCCAGGTACGCGGGCGTGTGGTACCCCGAGTACTGCGGATACGGGTCGTTGCGCGGCACCCGCGGCTTGGGCTTCTGCGGGTGGACGTTCCACGAACTCGACGACCCCTTCCCCCAGCACGCCAGGTAGCACTTCGGCACGGGGACGTTGTACGAGGGCCTGCGCCAGTCCCCGCCGAACACCATGCACCCGAGGAAGTTCTCCCCGCCACCGGAGCAGAACTTGTTCTCCATCGGATCCGGTTGGCCTTCCGGGAGCGGGCACGGTCCCGGTAGCGGGACCACACCCTTCATCGAGGGGCAGCCGCTGCTGAGCATCCGGTCGATGTCCGCCGCGAGGTTGTCCGCGTGCTCCTTGGCCGCCTTCTTCCGGGCCTCGGCCTCCTTCGCGGGCGCCTCCCTCGCCGTCTGGATGTTCTTGGCCTCGGCGATGCCCGCGCTGGCCGAGCCCGCGGCTTGCCCGGTCAGGTTCAGGGCCACCTCGGCGCCCTCCCCGGCCACACCGGCCACGACCTTCCCCGCCACCGTCGCGGCACCCCCGGTCACGAACCCGGCGATGGCGAGCCCGAAGCCCACGTCGTCGTGGTCCCTCGCGGCCTTGTACGCGTCGTACCCGTTGACCAGGAGGCCCGCGACCATCACGGCCCCGAAGACCCACCCGCCCGGTGTCAGGGCCATCCCGGCCACGCCGAGCGCCAGACCGATCGTTCCGGTGTGGTCGTCCGCCCACTTCACCGCGTCGACCGCCCGATCGGCGACCCATCCCGCCGCGTCGTCCACCCAGTCGAACCACCCGAGCCCGCTGGGGTCGAGCTTGGTGATCGGGTTGTTGTCCGCGTAGCTGTACCCCTGCATCTGCTGGGGGTCGTCGACGTCGAGGAGCGGGTCCGCCGACAGGAAGCGCCCCACCGCGGCGTCGTACAGCCTCGCCCCGATCCCGACCAGCCCGGTCGACGCGTCGACCGTCCCCCCGACGAACCCCTTCTGGCCGGGGAACGCCGTGGTCGCGCCGCGCGGCGCGCCGAACGGGGCTTGGCGCCGCCGCGTCACGTCGAGGGTGTCGGACTTCACCGACACCTGGCTGGTGCCCTGTTCGTCGCCCGCTACCCACGACAGGCCGTTCTTGTCCCGGATGGCGACCGTCGTGCGTCCGAACGCGTAGTACCGCGTGGGCTCCAGCGCGCCGCTGGTGGTGAGCTTCAGCTCCTCGCCGTCCAGGTACAGGGTGGTGCCGGTGGGGTCGCGGCGGATCAGCCGGTTCCCGTTGGCGTCGTAGAGGTACTCGGTGGTCTTGCCCGCCTCGGTGACCTTGGTGACGTGGCCTTCGCCGTCCCAGTCGAGCTTCTGCTCCACTCCCCCGGTCTTGCGGGTCGTCGTCTGGCCGATCTCGTTGTAGGCGAACGTGTCGGTGGTCGTGCCTGCGGGCGTGGTCGACGTGACCGAGGTCAGCGTGTGCGGCCGGGCCTCGGTCGGCGCCGGGTAGGCGTAGGTGCGGACCATGTCGCCCGACGTCGTGTGCCGGGTCTCGGTGCGCCGGTTGCCCACCTTGTCGTAGGTGAACGACTGCCAGTACGGCGCGGGTCCGCCGAGCCCCGCCGCGGTCGGCTGCGCGTCGCAGCCCCCGGTCGGGGTCCACGCCTCCGTGACGCGTTGCAGGTAGTCGGTCGTGAAGCACTGCACGTCCGGCACCTGGCCCAGCGGGGTGTCCGCGATCGAGGTGACGTTGCCCGCGTCGTCGTAGGAGTAGTGGGTGTCGGCCTGCATCGGTGCGGGGACCTCGGCGTCCAGGACCGTCCGGTCCAGCCTGCGGGTGTTGGCGTCGTAGTAGCGCGACAGCCAGACCCGCTTGCCCTCGTCGCCGAGCTGGAGGCGCTGCGTCTCGCCGTAGCGGGTGTACTGGACGTCGCTGACGAGGTGCACGTCGGCGCCGCCGAACCCGCTGGTGGCGGAGGTCATCGAGCCGAAGTCGTTGCGGCTGACGGCCGTGGCCTCGGCGGGCAGCGAGCCGATCGCGGCGAACGCCGTGGACGACACGCTCTCGTCGACGTTGTACTTGGTGTAGGAGGTGTAGGTCTTGCCGAGCGCCTGCTCGGTGTCCGGGATCGTGACGGACTTGCCGGTGGGGCTGTACAGCGCCGAGTACCCCAGGATCGACGTCCGGTAGGCCTTCCCGTTCACGTACCGGGTGGACGTGGCGAGCCGCCCCTTGGCGAACAGGACCGTGTCGTACGTCCAGTCCGCCAGCACCGGCCCGGTCTTCGAGCCGGAGCGCATCGCGGTCTTGCGGCCCAGGACGTCGTAGTCGAAGGCCAGGGTGGAGTTCTTGGCGTCGGTGGTCGTCTCCAGCCGTCCCGCGTTGTCGTAGGTCATCGTCGTGACGCCCTTGTCGGGGTCCTCGTCGCGGACCTTGCGACCGCGCAGGTCGTAGGTCCGCCGCCACGTCGTCCCGACCGGGTCCGTCACGGACGCGAGCGCGCCCGCCGGGGTGTAGGTGTACGTCGTGCTGTCGGCCGCCCCTTCCGGCTTCGGGCCGTGGTACTGGCGCAGCTCGGTGGTCTGGCCGCGCGCGTCGGACACCGTGGTCGTCGCGATGCCGCCCTTCGGCGGGGTCACGTCCACGCGGTCGCCGCGGTAGGCCGTGGTCGTGCGCCACAGCTCGTGCGCGCCGCCCATCGTCACCGACGCCACCGGACGGCCCGCGCCGTCGTACGAGGTGACCTCCTGCGAGGGGATGTCCACGTCGCTCGCCACCCACAGCTCGTCGTCCACCGGGGAGTCGGTGAAGTACGGCTTGGTGGTCTTGTACGCGCGGCCCTGCGTGTCGTAGCGGGTGTCGACGATCAGCCTGCCGCCGCCGAACGCGGGCTGCTGGACCTGTCGCGGCCGCAGCAGGCCGTCGTAGAGCTGGTTGCTGGTCGTGTAGTTGCCGTTCGGGCCGAGCGCGCTGGTCGTGACCACGCTGGGCGCGTCGGTGTGGTAGGCGTAGGAGAACTTCTGGTTGCCGCTCTGCGTCGCGGGATCGCGGTTGGCCAGCCACACCTCGGTCTTGCGGCCGAGCGCGTCGTAGGCCGTCGTCGTCTTGCGCTGGTTGGCGTCGGTCTGCGTGACCGGCTGCCCGAACGCCGTCTCCACCACCGTGGACGTGGTGTGCTGCTTCGCGTTGGTGGTGGTCACGCCCGTCACGGGTCCGCCGGTCGTCGGCGTGTAGGCCGTGGTGGTGATGTTGCCCAGCGCGTCGCCCGCGCTGGTGGCCCGGCCGTGGACGTCGAACACCGCCGTGGACGCGAGCGCGTACACCGGGGCGGTGGACCCGGCGGGGCGCTGGTCGAGCACCTCGGTCCTGGTCGCGTTGCCCGCGGTGGGCCGGTCGGCGAACCCCTTGCCGTCGTAGGCGTAGCGCGACGCGGAGATCGCGTCGGCCGGGAACACCGGGGCCTGGCCGCACGCCTTGGCGACCGTCTCCGTCGTCGCGACGGACGTCATCAGCCACGCGTCGGTGTTGCGGTTGTACGTGGTCGTGGTGCAGGTGTCGTCGGCGGAGGTGGCCGTGTCACCCAGGTCGTTCGACTTCACCACCTGGCCGAACTCGTCGTAGGTCGACTCCTCACGGGTGGTCCGCCACCCGCCCGCGGCCAGTGCCGTGTAGCTCGTCGACACGCCCGGAGCGACCCGGTACGCGGTGAACTCGCCGCGCTTGGCGGTCGGGCCCGTCACGACCGGGGTGGTGATGGACTTGGCGACCACGCCCTCGCCGGTGCCGTCGTGGGTCCGGCTCTCGAACAGCGTGCCCTGGAGCCACTGGTCGTCTACCCGACTGCCACCCGCGGAGTCGGTCACCGAGACCGAGCGCGTGCCGGACGGCTGCTTGTCGCCGTTCATCCCCCGGTAGTAGTGCTCCTCGGTCATCGTGACCGGGCCGCTGGGGTCGTCGGGCCTGCCCTGCCGGATCCGGACCTTGCCGAAGCCGCGGTACTCGTTCCAGGTGCGGTTCTTGTCCTTGGTGAACTCGGAGGTGTCGTACGCCCACGCCGCGCCGTCGAGGTACTCGTAGCTGGTGACCTGCTCGGGGTTGGTCGAGATCCGGTCGGACTGGACGACCGACTCGACGACGTACTTCTGGAAGTAGTCGGTGCGCTCGGCGAAGTCCTTCTTCGCCCACGTCGCCGGGAAGCAGCGCTGGGTGTTGGTCTCGGCCTTCGCCGGAGCGGTGGTGCAGTCGGGGCGCGCGTAGTTCACCGACAGCACGCCACCCGCCTCGGACACCACGCCGGTGACGCGGTACCGGTTGAGCGGGCCCATGCCGGAGCCGTCGGTCGCGCCGACCCGGTTCGGGAACTTCGCGCCGGTGAAGGACACCGCGGGCAGGGTGATGGGCGTGGCTCCGGCGAGGCCGGTGTGCGTGACGCCCTTGAGCCACAGCGCGGCCTTCTCGCCGTCACCCGGCGACGGGAACTGCTGGTCCAACGTCCAGGACTCCACGTCCTTGTACGTCGTGCCGGACAGCACCTTCGTGGTCACCGAGGCGAGCCGCTTGCTGGACCAGAACGACGGTCCGTGCTGGTCCTCGCAGGTAGCGGCGGCGCACTTGTCGGCCCAGGACACGTCCGGCCAGTTGTCCTTCTTGCTCTCCACGCAGTCCGAGCCGGGCACGCACCGGTCGGCGACCGCGAAGTCGACCCGCCCGGTCGCCTTGGCGGTCGACCCGTCGCGCAGGCCGTACTCGGCCGACGCCAGGGTGCCGCCCCTGGTGTAGGAGACCGCCGCGTCCTTGGCGTTCGCCCCGTAGGAGTTGGTCTCCTTCGTGTAGCCGTAGACGATCACGTTGCCGTTGCGGTCGACGACCTTGTCGAGGTTCCACCGCCAGGCCTGGGTGCACGACGACGCGTCGAACGTGGCCTGGTGGCAGGGTTCCCCGGCGTCGTCGCCGTAGACCGGGACGGTCCACGTGGAGCCGGAGTCCGGCCGGGAGCCGTAGAGGTACTGGGTCCCGTCCACGGTGGTGATCCGCCAGTACTCGCCGTCCCGCGCGCCGTTGCCGGAGCCCGAGAGGCGCTCGACGCGCGAGCCGTCGTCGCTCTTGGGCCGCCACGTCCCGGTGGCGTCGTCGCGGATCAGCTCGCCGGCCTTGGACCCGTAGGACGCCACGGCGTTGTCGCTGCGCCAGCACAGGTCGCCCACCTTGTCCGACGGCGTCGTGCCGCCCGTGGTGTCCGCCGCGCACGGCAGGTACCGGCGTTCGACGAAGCCCACCGACAGGTCCCAGCCGTCGCCGACCCAGGACGCCTGGTTGTTGGTGGCGCTGGTCCGGCCGTCCACCGCGGACGACGAGTAGGTCAGCCCGAGCCGGGGCGTGAACCCGCCCGGCGCGGGCGGCACCCGCAGCGGGTAGGACCAGCTGAAGTCGCCCGTCTGCGTGGACACGTCCCAGGTGGCCGACGGGGCCAGCGGCGAGGCCTTGCTGGTGCCGCCGCCGTCCGGCGCCGAGCCCGCGGGCTGGTCGCCGTGCAGCTCGGCGAGCGCGGCGGGATCCGCGCCGCGCGGGGTCATCGTCTGCGCTCCCACCGGGGTCGACCCGGTGGTCGGCAGCTCCACCGACGGTCCGCCCGCCGCCCACGCCGCGGCGGGCAGGGCGGTCACGACCGCGGCGGCGAGGACGAGGGGGAGGACGGCCGCGAGGACCCCGCGGACCGCCTTCCCGATCGTGGCCGTCATTCGAACACCGCCGTCACGGCCGGAGCGCGCAGCAGCGCGTAGCCGAGCTTCTTCTCCACGGTCTGCCCTTCGCAGTCGGCCTGGAGCGACACGAACCGTTCGCCGCCGAACGAGCACCGGTACAGCGCCTGGCTGTCGACGCCCTCGGGGGCCGCCGTCCACACGCCGCCGAGCGGGCCGACGACGGTCGCGCCCTCGCACGCCTGGTCGGTGGACGGGTAGAAGTCGGATCCCGTCCGGCACTGGTAGAGCTGCTGCGTCCCGGTCTGCCCGGCCAGGTCCAGCAGCCCCTGGGGTCCCTCGGCGCGGTAGGCCGCCGGGGCGCCCTCGGTGGTGCTGCTGTGGTCGAACCCGTCGAGGTTGTACCGGGCGAAGGTCGCGTAGGCCGCCGTGTAGCCGAGGAGACCCTTGCTCGTCGCGCCCTCGCAGGCGGCGGCGCGCGACTCGAACCGGTCGGACGCGGTCGCGCACTGGTACACCGCGATCGTCGGGATGTTCGTCGGCTGCTTCGCGTACACCGACCCGATCGGGCCTACCACCGACGCGCCATCGCAGGCGGCGTCCGCCGAGGTGAACGAGTCCACGCCCGCCCGACAGGCGTACAGCGCCTTCGTGTTCTCCCCCGCCGTCACGAGCCTGCCGAGCGAGGTGTCGAGGTGCGTCCCGGCCCGCGGGTGGTCCGTGGCGCCGGAGGACCGGTCGCCCGCCGCGTCCACGAACCGGCCCAGCTGACCGGGTTCCGGAGCGGCCCACCCGCCGCGCACGGCGATCCGCCCGTCGGTGACCGGCCCCTCGGAGAGCCGCACCTCGTCGAGCGAGCCCGCGAAGAACCCGGTGGGCTGGCCGTCGGCCTTGGCCCGGCCGAAGACCGTCGACCCTGTGGCGGGCCAGAGCAGCACGCCGTTCCTGGTGCCGACCAGCTCCCCGTCGACGTACAGGCGCAACTGCCGCGCGGGGTAATCGTAGACGCCCTCCACGTGCGCCCACTGGTTCACCGCCGGGGCCACCGCGGACGCGGCGTAGACGAGCGGCGAGCCGTCCTGGTCGGCGCGGGCCGCGCCGAACACCCACCGCTTCACGTCCGGCCGGTACTGGAGGACGAACCCGCTGTTGCGGTCGCCGTCCTGGCTGACGATCGTCGACACCTGCGTGTCGTTGGCGAGCCTCGCCCACCCGGCCACGGCGAAGCTGTCCCGCATGGGGACCCGCGGCGCGGGACCGGTGGCGAACCCGGTCGTCCCGTTGAGCTGGAGGGCCTGCCCGGTGACACCCGGACCGAAGCTCGTGCCGCCGGACAGCACGGCCTTGCCCTTGCGCCAGGTCACGTCCGTCGCCGTGCCGTCGTCGAACCGGTAGTACCCCAGGTCGGCGTCCGGCACGTCGTCGTGCACCTTGCGCACCTCGTCGTCACCGATCGCGCGACCGAACACCCGCACGTCGTCCACGGCCCCGGAGAACGGCGAGCCGTTGACGCCGTCCCACCGGTCACGACCGATGGTGAACGGCCCGGACGACGGCAGCACGCTCACGCCCACCCGGACCGCGGACAGCGTTCCGTTGACGTACAACCGGACCTGGTGCGCGTCGGCGTCGTAGGACATCGCCAGGTGCGTCCACTCGCCCGACACGGCGGTCTCCGCGGAGGCCAGCACCGTCACGGCCGAACCGGGCGCGTCCTTGTCCACGGTCGGCACGACGAGCCACCACTTCTCGTCCTCGCCGCCGTAGCCGAGGACGAACGAGCTGAGCCGGTTGCCGTCCTGCCCGAGCACCGCCCCGCCGACGCCCGGCTTGGTCAGGTAGACCCACGCCGTGCTGGAGAAGCTCTTCGTCGTGTCCAGCACCGGACCCGACGTCTGGGCGAACCCGTTGCCGCCGTTGAACATCAGCGCCCCCGGTCCGCTGCGGCCGCCGACCCACGACGCCCCCGCGGTGAGGGTCGCCGCCTTGCCGCGCCCGGTGGCGTCGGCCGTGGTGGTGCCCGTGTGCTCGTCCAGGTCCCAGCGCGCGGCGTCCGCGACCGGCAGGGCGGCCGGTCCGGTCTGCGCCGGGTAGGAGCGGACCAGCGCCGAGATGCGGTCCGAGTCGAGCGCGCCGGTGTAGAGCCGGACGTCGTCCACGCTGCCCGGCCAGAACTCGGCGGGCTGCCCGTTGACCTTGCCCCGGCCCACGACGAGCCCGCCGGTCGGCAGCCACGGCGTGTTCAGCGTGCCGTCGCCGACCCTGCTTCCGTTGACGTAGAGCCAGATCTTCTTCACCGCCGGGTCGTACAGGCCGACCAGGTGCGTCCACGTGTCCACTTCGGACGGCAGCGTGGACACGACCGCCTTGGTCACGACCGCGTTGGCCACGTCGGACTCGGGCATCTCGAACGTCCACGCGCCGAACTGGTTGTTGTCCGCGTCGATCACGTGCCCGAGCCGGAACTTGCTCGTCTTGGCCCCATCGACGGTGACCGCGTCGATCTTGCACACGGTGGTCGGCGTGGCCAGGTCGCAGTCCTTGTTGGGCAGCCTCACCCACGCAGAGACGCTGAACGCCTGGTCGGTGCGCAGGTCGACGCCGGTGGTCGTGGCCGCGCCGGTGCCGTCGAGGGTGACGGCGTTGCCGACCCTGCCGGGGCCGAACGCCGCGCCGGTGCCCAGGGTCGCGGTCTTCGCGCCGACCGCGTCCCCGGCCGTGCGGCCGCTTGTCTCGTCGAACGGGTAGTTGTGGATCAGCGTCAGGTCGCGGCCAGCCATGGTCTGGATCTCCGCCGCGAACAACGTCCGCGAGTAGGCCGCTACGTCGTCGATCGCGCCCTTGAAGTACTCCACCGGACCGCCGGACCACTTCGCCCGGCCGATCTGGAAGCCACCGGGGGCGTTCCAGGTGTGCGTGTGCGCGGCCGACCCGACCAGCGTGCCGTTGACGTAGAGCTGGATCTGCTTGGCCGGGGCGTCGTAGATGCCCACCAGGTGCGTCCACTGCCCGACCTGCACGGACCCGCCCGCGGCGTCGGCGCGCTTGCTGCCGTCGTCCACGGCGTCGCCGTCGAACATCGCGAAGCTCCACTTGCCGTCGTCACGGGCGCGCAGCTTGAACGCGCTGACGTTCGCCCCGTCCTCGGACACCACCGTGCGCAGCGCGCCACCCTGGTCGACCCGCGCCCACGCGGCGACTGAGAAGCTCTGGTTCGTGTCCACGGCGTGCGCGGTGCTGGTGCTCGCGTTCGCCGTGCCGTCGAACCGCAGCGCCAGGTCCGTGGGGTCGGGCATGCTCGTCTGGCCGCCGGTGTAGTCCGCCGTGCCCGCGGCCGTGCCGTTCAGGCTCCTCGGGGAGGAGTCCTTGAGGTTGCCGTCGAGCTTCCAGTTGCCGACCGCCACGTTGTCGCGGCTGACGATGCCCTTGATCTCCTCCGCCGACAGCACGCGGCCGTAGGCGCGCACCTCGTCGACGCCGCCGATCCACGGGTTGGCCGGACTGGTGCCCTGCCACCTGCCGCGACCGACCAGCAGCGGGCCGGTGGCGTTGAAGCCCGCCGTCCGGGTGGCGGTGCCGGACAGCTCGCCGTCGACGTAGATCCGGATCTGCTTGGTCGGAGCGTCGTAGACGCCGGTCAGGTGCGTCCACACGCCCGGCTTCGCGATCCGGGCGCTGCGCACCAGCGAGTCGGCGGGCCTGCTCACGGCGTCGGCCGACGGGAGGTAGAACTCCCACATGTCGCCGCCCGCGTCACTGCGGTAGGCCAGCGAGAACCCGCTGTTCACCGCGCCGTCCTGGGACAGCACCGTGGTCGCCTGGTCGCCGCCCGGATCCTGGTCGAGCTTCGCCCACGCCGACACGGAGAAGCTCTGGTCGGTGCGGACCACCGGCGCACCGGTGCTCACGAAGTCCTCGGCCTTGTCCAGCCGAACGGACCCGTTCACCGCGCCGTCCGCGACGAACCGCGCGCCGCCGCGCAGCACGCCCATGGCCCCGCCCGCCACCGCGTTGAGCGCGGTCGTGGAGTCCCCGTCGTCGAACTTCCAGTAGCCGAGCTGGACGTTCGCCCGGCTCACCAGCGCCCCGATCTCGGCGGGCGTCAGCACGCGGTCGTACACCTGCGCCTCGTCGACCGAACCCTGCCAGAAGTTGGTGGGGTTGCCCTCCCACGTCGCCCGGCCGACCCGCAGCGGGCCGGTGGCGTTGAACCCGCCGGTCCTCGGCGCGGACCCGGCCAGCACCCCGTTGACGTACAACCGGACCTGCCCGGCGGGCGCGTCGTAGACGCCGCTCAGGTGCGTCCACTCCCCCACCTTCGCGATGGGCCCGCTGCGCACCAGGGAGTCCGACGGCCGCTGCACGGTGTCCGCCGACGGCATGAGGAACTCCCACACGTCGCCGTTCGGGTCGCTGCGGTAGTCGAGGAAGAAACCGCTGTTGACCGCGCCGTCCTGCGACAGCAGCGACAGCGCGACGTCGCCGCCCGGATCGCGGTCGAGCTTCGCCCACGCCGCCACGGTGAAGCTGCCGTCCGTGCGGACGGTGTTGGGGGCCGACATGTGCGCGCCGGAGCCGTCCATCGTCAGCGCCGAGCCGACCGCGCCCGTGCCGTAGCTGGTGGCGCCGGTGGTCGTGCCGTCGTGGCTCGCCAGGAACGCGGTGTCCTTGGCGTTGCCCTCGAAGGACCACTGCGCCACCGGGCCGTTGCCGGAGCGCACGTAGATCCGGTACGTCGTGGTCGGGCTGCGGTGCCCGGCGCGGTCGACGCTCTGCACGTACAGGGTCTGCGGGCCGTCCTTGACGGGCGCGATGTCGACGACCGCCTTGCCGCCCAGCGCGTCCGCGTCCACGCTCGTGGACGGCGGGTCGTTCCAGCCGTACAGGTAGTGGTCCACGTCGGCCACGCCGGACGCGGTGAAGGTGAACTTGCCGGGCACGCCGACACCGCCGTGCCACGCGTTGTCCTGCTGGTAGAGGTCGCCCGCCACACCGGGTGCCACGTCGATGCCGACGCGGTCCGGCCGGAACGGCCTGCCGGGACCGTTGAGCCAGTCGCCGCCGTCGTAGCCGTCACGGGCCCACAACGTCCAGCTGACGAACTGCCCGTCCCGGTTGCGCAGGTCGAGGGTCTTGCTGAAGGTGCTGCCCGACACCTGCGTCGGCCCCTCGGAGTGCTCCACGCTCGGGCCGCCGTAGACGTCCCACACGGCGGTGAGGTTGTCCGGGTCCGGGTCGGTCAGCTTGCCGATGAGCCGGATGTGGTCGTCGCCGACGTAGGGCACGCCGTCGCACCACTTGCACGGCGTGGGCAGCGGCGGGTCGGTGGCGAGCTGGGTCGGCGGGTTCGGCCGGGAGTTGTAGTTGACGACGATCTTCGTGGCCAGCGCGTCGTACTTGCGCCACGCCATGTTGTCGCCCTCGTTCTCGGCCTTGATGAAGTAGGCCGACCAGCAGGTCGTGCACAGGCCGTTGTTCTGGTTGACGTTGAAGCCGATGCCCTTGTTGCCCGCGCACCCCGAGTACGCGCTCTCCGCCGGGCGCGTGTCGACCCGCCAACCGCCCGGCATGGCGTTCCACCGGGTGTCCTGGTTGATCGTGGCGTTGGCCATCCACAGCTCGTGGTTGCGGGTGTTGCAGCTGGGGCCGTAGACGATCGTGGCGTTGAGGTTCGCGCTGATGATCCGCTTGCCCTCCAGGAAGCGGGTGTCGAACTGCCAGTAGGACCGGGCGGTGCCGATGCCGTTGCAGCCCGCCCAGCCGGTGCAGGTGCCGACCTTCGCCCAGGTGTCCACGTCGTCCGCGCCGTACCAGTGCCTGCTCTCCGGCTTGCCGCTGAACACCTTCGTCCAGTCGCTGCGGTCGAACGTCCGCCAGTCCGGGTCGATGGTGATCGGGAACGCGGCCTTCGGGTCGGTGAGCAGCGCGAGGTCCGGCGTGAGCGTGAGCTCGGTGCCGGCCACGGCCACGCCGACCGCGGCCTGCCGGTCGCCGGAGGCGTCCCACATGGTCGACGGCGGCGCCTGGAACACCACCGCGCCCGAGGCGTCCTTGGCCTCCAGAGCGCCGGTGGGCGTGGCGGCCACGCTCAGCCCGTCGGTGGTGAGCGCGAGCTTGATCGAGCGCAGCGCGGGGTTCGCGGCGGCCTCGGCGGTCTTGACCACGAGCTGCTGCGCCACGCCGTCGGTCTGCGCGCGCAGCACCAGGTCGACGTCCGGGAGGACGTTCGGGTAGGTGGCCGTGGCGCCGTCCAGCTTCGGCTCGGGCAGCGGCGCGGGCCAGCTCATCTTCAGCGACCGGCCGGGCTCCCCGAACGAGACCATCGTCCGGTCACCGCCTCCGGAGAACACGAGCGGCTGCGCGACCGTCCGGGGTGCGACCGTCCGGTCGGGACCGACGGCCAGCGTCGGGTCCGCCTCCACCCAGCCCTGGCCGCGCCTCACCCGCGCGGCCGCGGTGGTGACCTCGGCGACCAGCGAGCCGTCCGGCGCGGCGGACACCTTGCGCGTGGCCGTGGTCAGCGACGCGACCACGACGTTCTCACCCTGCCTGCGCGCCGCGGCGAACGCCGCGTCCTCGCCGACCGCCTCGGCGATCCGCGCGGGCGGCACGACGACGGGTCCCGTGACCGGTCGCGACCCGACCGCCACGGGCGCCGTCACCAGCGCCAGCGCCACCCCGGCGATCAACCACCGTCCGCGCTGCTTCCCAGCTACGACCGACACCACACCCAGCCCCCTCGACCCCAGTGCGGGCACAGGTGTCGTGCCCAGGCGCACACCGTGGTCCAGGGACCTTGCACGCGGCCGGCACGCGGTGAAGGAGCAGGTCACACCCCGTGCGTGTTGCGGTCGGAGGACCCGATGGGCGAAACTCCGGGGAGGGGGACGGCCGCTCGCCGCGGCCGTGGGCTGACTGCCGGGGGGCACGGGTGGGGCTGCTGTTCCGACTGCTGGGCGCGGTGGGCGTCGCGGACGACCGCGGACCCGTGGTCATCAAGCACGCGAGGGTCCGGTCCGTGCTGGCCGCGCTGCTGGTCGACGTCAACAAGGCCGTCTCCACCGAGACCCTCGTGGACCGGGTGTGGGGCGAGGACCTGCCCAAACAGCCGCGCGACGCCCTGTACAGCTACGTGTCCCGGCTGCGGTCGGCGCTGACCACCGTCACCGGGGCGGCGCTCGTCCAGCGCCCCGGCGGGTACCTGCTCCAGACCGACGCGGACGCCGTCGACCTGCACCGCTTCCGCGGCCTCGTGGCCCGTGCCGCGGCCGGGGACGACGCGCACCGGGTCGAGGTGCTGGCCGACGCGCTGGAGCTGTGGACCGGCACGCCGCTGGAGGGCCTGACCGGGCCGTGGCCGACGAGCACCCGCGAGGTGCTGGAGGCCGAGCTGCTGACCGTCCGGCTGGACCACTTCGACGCCCGCCTGCGCCTGGGCGGGCACGCGGACTGCGTCGGACCGCTGGGCGCGCTGGCCGCCGAACGCCCGTCCGACGAGCGCGTGCTGCGGGCGTTGCTGACGGCGCTGGTCGGCTGCGGCCGCAGGCACGAGGCGCTGACCCGCTACGCCGAGCTGCGCCACCGACTCGCCGACGAACTGGGCGTGGACCCCGGCCCGGAGCTGCAACGCCTGCACCAGGAGATCCTCGCCGCGGACGGCCCCGTGGCCCCGACGCCGAAGGCGGTCCCCCGGCAGCTGCCCGCGCCGCCGCGGCACTTCCTGGCCCGCGACCGCGAACTCGCTGTGCTGACCCGCGCGCTCGGTGACGGCGGCGCGGTCGTCATCTCCGCCATCGGGGGCGGTGGCGGGATCGGCAAGACCACGCTGGCGGTCCACTGGGCGCACCGCAACCTGCACCGCTTCCCCGACGGCCAGCTGTACGTGAACCTGCGGGGGTTCGACCCCGACAGCGAGCCGACACCCCCGTCGGCGGCGCTGCGCGGGTTCCTCGGCGCGCTCGGCGTGCCACCCGGCTCCGTGCCGCCGGACCTGGACGGCCAGTCCGCGCTGTACCGCAGCGCGCTCGCCGACAAGCGGATGCTCGTGGTGCTCGACAACGCCGCGGACACCGCCCAGGTCGCGCCCCTCCTGGCGGGCGGGACCACCTGCCTGACGCTGGTGACCAGCCGCAGCCCGTTGACCGGCCTGGTGGCCGTACACGGCGCGCTGCCGGTGCCGCTCGCCGTGCTCTCCGACCACGAGTCCCGCGCCCTGCTGGCCCGCCATCTCGGCGAGGCGCGGATGGCCGCCGAACCGGACGCGGTGGACGACGTCGTGCGGCACTGCGCGGGCCTTCCGCTGGCGCTGGGCATCGTGGCCGCCCGCGCGACCACCCGCCCGGACCTCGGCCTCGCCGCGCAGGCCGCCGCCCTGCGCGACCACCGCACCCGCCTGGACGCCCTGGACACCGGCGACGCCGACCTGAACCTGCGCGCCGTGCTGTCCTGGTCCCGCCGAGCCCTCACGCCTGCCGCCGCGCGCCTGTTCGACCTGCTCGGCCTCACGCCGGGCCCGGACGTCTCCACGGCCGCCGCGGCCGCCCTCCTGGCCGCCGACCCCACCGAGCCGCTCGCCGAACTGGAGGCGAACCACCTCGTCACGCAACCGGAGCCCGGCCGCTACCGGATGCACGACCTCGTCCGCCTCTACGCCGCCGAGCGCTCCAACCACGACGACCCCGCCCTGCGGCGGATCGTCGACTTCTACCTCCACACCGCCCACGCCGCCGACCGCCTGCTCGACCCGCTGCGCCCGGCCCTGACCCTCACCTCCACTCCCGAGGACGCCGCCCCCCTCACCCACCGCGACGCGACCGAGGCCCTGGCCTGGCTCACCACCGAGTACCCGTGCCTGCTGGGCGCCCAACGACTCGCGACCGCCCAGGGCAGGCACGCCCGCGTGTGGGAACTCGCGTCCGTCCTGGACACCTACCACTGGCGGCAGGGCCACACCGCCAACCACGTGGCGGTCCTGAACGCCGCCGTGGCCGCCGCGGAGGCCGACGGCGACGCGGCCGTCCAGGCGAGGCTGCACCGCAACCTCGGCCAGGTGCACACCAGGCTGGGCGCCCACGAGCACGCCATGACCCACCTGGAACGCTCACTGGCCGCGGTGCGCCGCACCGACGACCCCCTGGGCGAGGCCCACGCCCACTCCACCTTGGCCCGCACCTGGGGCCAGGGCGGCGACCTGCACCGCGCGAAGGTCCACGCCACCACGGCCCTGAACCTGTACCGAGCCACAACAGAACGCACCTGGGAAGCCGACGCCCTCAACCAACTCGGCTACATCGCCGCCCTCCTCGGCGAACACGACGAGGCCCTGGCCCGCTGCCAAGCGGCCCTGACCCTCAACCGCGAGTTGGGCCGCGAGATCGCCCAGGCGGAGGCGTTGGACAGCATCGGCCAGATCCACGAGAACACCGGCCACCTCACCGAGGCCCTGGACTGCTACCGGTCGGCGATCACCCTGTTCGACCGCCACGCCCACAACCACGACCTCGCGGGCACCCTGGACCACCTCGCCAGAGTCCACCTGGCACTGGGCGACTCCACCGGAGCCCGACAAGCCTGGGACCGCGCCCTACCCCTCTACCGAACCCAAAACCGCACGGAAGACGCCGAACGCGTCCGCACCACCCTCGCCAACCTCACCACAACCCCCAGCCTCACCCCCACCGCCTGACCACGACAGTCCACAAGCCCCTTCCTGGCACCACTGGACCCACGGTCCACTACTGCACGGAACTCCACTGCCTGGTGCCCACCACACCACCGGGCCAGGGTTGATCACACGGCATCGCACCAGCGCTGCCAGGCCCCGTAGGAGAACACCGTGACCACCACCTGGTTCATCACCGGCGCGTCCCGCGGCTTCGGCGTGGAGATCGCCCGCCAGGCACTGGACCGAGGCGACAACGTAGTAGCCACCGCCCGCAACCCCCGAGCAGTGGAAGAAGCCCTCCCGAACCACCAGGACCGCCTCCTGGCAGTCGCACTGGACGTCACCGACGAAGCACAGGCACAGGAAGCGGCAGCCGCCGCGGTAAACCGCTTCGGCCGCATCGACGTGGTCGTCAACAACGCGGGCCGAGGCCTGCTGGGCGCGGTGGAGGAAACCACCGACAAAGCGGCCCGAGCCGTCTACGACACCAACGTCTTCGGCGTCCTGAACGTCCTCCGCGCGACACTCCCGACCCTCCGCGCCCAACGCAAAGGAAGGATCCTCAACATCAGCTCGGTGGGCGGCTTCAGCGGCTCGGCAGGCTGGGGCGTCTACTGCTCCACGAAATTCGCCATGGAGGGCTACTCGGAAGCCCTACAAGCCGAACTAGCCCCACTGGGCATCACGGTCACCATCGTGGAACCCGGCTACTTCCGCACCGACTTCCTCGACACCACCAGCCTGAACCCCACAGAACTCCACCCCATCCCCGACTACGCCGAAACCTCAGGCGCCATGCGCCAAGCAGTACCAACGATCAACCACGCCCAACCAGGAGACCCGATCAAGGGCGCAGCAGCCATCATCACCATCGCAGACCTGGAAAACCCACCACTACGAGTACAACTGGGCAGCGACACCGCGAACGCCCTGAAGGCAAAAATCACCCAACTCCAGGAAGAAGCAACAAAATACCGAACCCTGACCCTCTCCACCGACCACGACGACACCATCACCACCAACTAACAACCACCGGGTAACCACAAGCAGGCCCAAGACAACGTAGTGGCCCACCCAGCAGGCACAGGGTCGATTAATAACCACGCTGGGACTGGTGGGTGCGGGCCACGGAACGTGGCCGATTTGACATGGGGATTTCGGCCTTAAAATTGTGGTCGGGCGGGACTCTCTTGGGACCGCCTTTTGAGCCCGACAAAGGCCGAAATGAGGGGTCCCCATGTCAAATCGGC